>Ga0134126_10011186_pt1 | contig 11311 bp, 12 predicted proteins | sample KB31752_FD_96881 | JGI IMG/M metagenome (GOLD analysis project Ga0134126, IMG submission 96881) | Terrestrial soil microbial communities with excess Nitrogen fertilizer from Kellogg Biological Station, Michigan, USA - KB3-175-2 | ecosystem: Environmental > Terrestrial > Soil > Unclassified ... | reverse complement strand
GCTCGAACAGCGGCGCGGCGAGCGCGCGCAGCGCCGGGAAGGCGGCGACCAGCCGCGGATCGGCCACCGGGCAGACCTCGATCGGCGTCAGCCGCCAGGAGCGCCGCGCCTTGAAGCCGATCTGCGCCGCGCCGTGTCCGGGCCGCGCGTGCAGCGCCAGGCGCCGGCGCGAGCCGGGGCGCGCGGTGAAGGGGGGCAGGATCTCGGTCTCGATCCGCTCGCGCGCCAGGGCGAGCCGGATCTGCTCGGCCTTCCAGGCGAGGTACGGCGCGTGCGCCCAGTGCTGCAGCGCGCAGCCGCCGCATGCGCCGAAATGCGGACAGGGCGGCTCGACCCGCTCGGGGCTGGCGGCCAGCACCTCGACGTCGTCGGCGCGCTCGCCGGCCACCCGCGCGCGCACCCGCTCGCCCGCCAGCGTGAGCGCCGCGAACACCGGGCCGGCCGCGACGCCGTCGCCCTGCGCGCCGACCCGCTCGATGTCGAGCTCGCGCCACTCGCCGGGCGCGCGGGCCGCGCCGCTGGTGTTTCGTACCGCCATCCGGCAGCGGCTTTCCGGAACCGAGGCCCCGGGTCAAGCCTTGCAACCGGCGACGCCGCCTGCCGGGCGCCCCTGGCGCCGCGCTCGGGGTTTCACCTGACACGCAGGCCGCCTCGTACTCGCCATGGTCGTGGCGCATGGGACGCAACTGTCGGGTCGGGGCCTCGGGAGGTCACCGTATGAAGCACTATTTCAACGTCTTGGCGGCAGCCGCGATGGTCGTCGGCAGCGTCGCAGCGACGCCGGTCTTCGCCCGACCGCCGCCGGGCGTCTACTGGAGCGGCGACATCTGCCGCAACGCGCAGGCGCACGAAGCCCGCCGGGGCACCCGGACCGGCGCGATCGTCGGCGGGACGATCGGCGCGGCGGCTAGCCGCAGCGTGGGCGGCGCGCTGATCGGCGGCACGGTCGGCGCGGTCGCCGGCAGCGCGATCGGCCGCAGCCGCATCCGGTGCGTCGCCCCGCCGCCGCGCCACAGTCGCCGCCACAACTGCCAATGGGTGCAGGACTGGGTGAACGGCCGCTGGCAGACGTTCGAGGTCTGTCGCGACCATAACGGCTTCTGGCGCGCCAGCGGACGCTGAGGCCGGCCCGGAGCAGGATGGTTTCGGGCGGAGCCGCCTGAAACCATCCTGCTCTGGATTCAAGAGTGCAGATCGCGATTCAGCGTTCGAACCGAACGCATCGCGATCTAACGCGCGGGTCGCCTCTAGTGCAGGCCGCGCAGGTAGAGGGTGCGCCGGATGGTCTCGTCGAGATAGCACTGGTCGATCTCCACGCCCTGCAGCGTGCCGCCCGCCTCGTCGTCGCCGGCGTGATCGCATTGGCTCTTGGTACGCTTCAGCCAGGCGCGCTCGTCATCGCGCAACTGGACCTTCGCCGGCTCCGCGCGGCGGGTCATGAGCGCCTGGTAGACCTGGTTCAGCTGCTTGTCCCAGGCGTCGTGCTCGTCGCCCATGCACTGGCGCATCGGCAGCGTCGAGCCGGCCGCCTCGTTCATGCAGTCGTTGTAGGTCTGCGAGTAGTACCGCTCGACACTCGGCGGATCGGCATGGGCGGCGGTCGCGGCCACCAGAATGCCAGCCGCAATCAAGGATTTGACCAACATCCACCTCCCCGTTTGTCCAGCGAGCCAGCGCCTTCAGCGGCCATCCATGGCGCGCCAGATCCTCGGGCGAGCGCGGCGCCGATCGGGCCGCCTGCGCTCAGCACGGCCACCGTCGGGCGATTCGCTCAGCGGCCGAACACCGGCTTGGCGATCATCAACCAGAGGATCGCCAGCACCGCGCCGAAGCCGGGGAAACCATAGATGAACCAGAGGCGGAGCAGCTTGTGGTATTCGGGCGGCAGCGGCGCGTCGTCCGCCGCCGCGCGCTCGGCCAGGTCGCGCATCCGTCGCTGCATCCAGACCACCGGCAGCCAGAAGCCGCCCGCCACCGCGAAGAGAGCGAGCGAGGCGGCGATCCAGCTGTCGGTCAGCCGCACCCCAGTGGTGCGCATCAGGAAATAACCGGTCAGCGGCTGCAGCGCGACCGCCGTGGCGGTGAACAGGACGTCGGCGAGCACGACTACGCGCGCCGTTCGCGCGACGAAAGCCGCGTCACGAGAGCGATGCGCCATCAGCATGAAGAAGGCGATGCCCGCCCCCGTGCCGAGAAGCACGATCGCGCCCAGCACGTGCAGGTACTTCATCGCGAGGTAGAGCGTCGGCCCGATCAGCATGCGCGGTCGTGTGCTCCGAGTCGGTGACGCCGCTGCGGCTCAGCTGGCCAGAAAGCTCCAGATCGGGCCGCGCCAGTGCTGGCCATCGCCCTCGTGGCGGACGAGGTCGGACACGTTCGGCGCAGAAGCGATCGCGCGCGGCCAGAAGCTCTGCGCCGCGGCGTTGCGCGCCACCACCGCCACCTCCCAGCGTCCGGGATTGGCGGCCAGGATCAGCCGCACCGCCTGGCTGGCGACGCCGTGGCGGCGGTGTTTCCGCGCCACGAAGAACTCCGCCATGTTGCGCTCGACGTGGCCGCCGTCGCGGTGGGAGTGCTGGTTCAGCAGTGCGAAACCCACCGGCCGGCCGTCGCGCCGGATGACCAGCGGAGTGCGGCCCGCCTCGCGCCAGTAGTCCGGCAGGTATCGGTAGGGATGGAAGAGCCCGTTCGGCTCGAACTCGAAGTCGTCCGACCCGTCCGGCTCCATCTCCGAGAAGTCGTAGAGGTAGAACTGCATCAGCCCCTCGAGCAGCGGCTGCTCGAACGCTGGCGCGAGATCGACGGTGACGGCGGCGCTCATGCGAGCGGCGTAGGCTGGCCGCGCGGCCACGGCAAGCAGCGGCCGCACCAGCTCAGTGGTCAGCGCGCCGGCGCCGGCTCAGAAGGCCCGGCGCAGCTCGTCGGCGAGGTCGGTCTTCTCCCACGAGAAGCCGCCGTCGGCTTCCGGGGCGCGGCCGAAGTGGCCGTACGCCGCGGTGCGCGCGTAGATCGGGCGGTTGAGGCCGAGGTGCTCGCGGATCGCGCGCGGCGTCGCGCCGCCGATCAGCTCGGGCAGCAGCTTCTCCAGCTTCGCCGGATCGACGTCGTCCGACCCGTGCAGGTCGACGTAGAACGACAGCGGCTTGGAGACGCCGATCGCATAGCCGATCTGGATCGTGCACTTGGGCGCGATGCCGGCGGCCACGACGTTCTTGGCCAGGTGGCGGCAGGCGTAGGCGGCCGAGCGGTCGACCTTGGTCGGGTCCTTGCCGGAGAAGGCGCCGCCGCCGTGCGGTGACGCGCCGCCGTAGGTGTCGACGATGATCTTGCGCCCGGTCAGCCCGCAGTCGCCGTCCGGCCCGCCGATGACGAAGTTGCCGGTCGGGTTGACGTGCCACTCGGTCTCGTCGGTGACCAGTCCTTCGGGGAACACCTTCAGGATGTAGGGCTTGACGATGTCGTGCACGTCGGCCGGCGTCAGCCCCTCGCGGTGCTGGGTCGAGAGCACGATCGAGGTGACGCGCACCGGCCGCCCGTTCTCGTAATGCAGCGTGACCTGGCTCTTGGCGTCGGGCTCAAGGCCGGGCTCGGCGCCCGAGTGGCGGGCCGCGGCGAGGCTCTTCAGGATGTTGTGCGAGTACTGCAGCGTCGCCGGCATCAGCTCTGGCGTCTCGTCGGTCGCGTACCCGAACATGATGCCCTGGTCGCCGGCGCCCTCGTCCTTGTTGCCGGCGGCGTCGACACCCATCGCGATGTCGGCCGACTGGGCGTGCAGGTAGCAGGCGAAGTCGGCGTTCTTCCAGTGGAAGCCTTCCTGCTCGTAGCCGATGTCCTTCACCGCCGCGCGGACCTTGTCCTCCAGGCTCTCGACCACGCCCTCGGGGCCCCTCACCTCGCCCGCCAGGATGATGCGGTTGGTGGTGACCATCGTCTCGCAGGCGACGCGCGCGTAGGCGTCGGCGGCCAGGAAGGCGTCCACCACCTCGTCGGAGATGCGGTCTGCGACCTTGTCCGGGTGGCCTTCCGAGACGCTTTCGCTCGTGAACAGGTAGCTGGTGCGGCGGGTCATGGTGCGTTGATCCTAAGCGGGAACTTCAGGAGCGAGGGCTTCAGGCGAGGCCATGGGCGGCGGCAAGCTCAGCGAGCGAGACCTGCGGCCGTGGGCCATAGTGGGAGATGACCTCGGCGGCGGCGAGGCCGCCGAGCTTGGCGCAGACCTCGAGCGGGCGGCCGCGGGCCAGCGCCAGCATGAACCCGGCGGCATACTGGTCGCCGGCGCCGGTGCTATCGATCACCTTCTCGACCGGGAAGGCCTCGACGGCGACGCTCTGGTCGGCGGTGACCACCACCGAGCCCTTCTCGCTGCGGGTGACGGCGGCCATTTTCGCGATGCCGCGGATGGCGCGCGTCGCCGCGTCGAAGTCTGTGGTCTGGAACAACGAGGTGATCTCCGCCTCGTTGGCGAAGACCAGGTCGACCTCGGTCTCGATGAACTGCAGCAGCGCCGTGCGGTGGCGCTCGACCACGAACGAGTCCGAGAGGGTGATCGCCAGCGTCCGGCCCGACGCGCGGGCGAGGCCCGCCGCCTTGGCGAACGCGCGCCGCGCCTCGGGCGGGTCGAACAGGTAGCCCTCCAGATAGACGATCGCCGCCCCTTCGATCACGGCCGCATCGACGTCGGCCGCGGTGAGCTGGTTCGACGCGCCCAGGAACGTGCACATGGTGCGCTCGCCGTCGGGCGTGACGTTGATCAGGCAGCGGCCGGTGGCGGCGCCCGAGTTCAGTTGCGGGGTCTGGAAGTGGACGCCGAGCGAGCGGGTGTCGTGAATGAACACCTCGCCGAGCTGGTCCTTGGCCACCTTGCCCACATAGGCCGCGCGGCCGCCCAGGCTGGCGACGCCGGCCACCGTATTACCGGCCGAGCCGCCGGAGGTCTCGATGCCGGCCGCCATGCGCCCGTAGAGATCGTGCGCGCGCGGCTCGTCGATCAGCATCATCGAGCCCTTCACGAGCCCGTTGTCGCCGAGGAAGCCGTCGTCGGCCGGCGCGATCACGTCGACGATGGCGTTGCCGATGGCGGCGACGTCGTAGGAAGCGGACATGCGTTTTGCTTTATATGTTCGGGTGGGCTGTCGTCCAGCTTGGCGAAGCGGCGCGACGCTTGTGCGTCCTGCCGAGACGAAAGAAGCCGGAAGACCAAGCCGGCGACCTCGAGTTGGTCAGCTTCACGCCCGCCCTCGCCCAGGCCTTGTCGAACGCGGCGCGCGCCTGGGCCGCCTCGGCGGTCTTGCCCTGCGCGTCCAGCACGCAGGTCGGCCAGATCCAGCGCATCGAGGGCCCGCGGAAGCCTCCGAGGACGCAACGCAGCGGCGCTCGCGCCACAACGAGTGCGGCGGGCCGGTTGCTGCTGCCAGGCGGCGCCCGCCGCGCTATCGTCGCGCAAACGGGCGAAGGAGCGCCGCGATGACCGCCGCCGACCTGCCGCTGAAGGGCGTGCGCGTGCTGGACCTGACGCTGGCGCGGGCCGGGCCGACCTGCGTGCGCCACCTGGCCGACTGGGGCGCCGACGTGATCGCCGTCTCGCCGCCTGACGGCGGCCGCGACCTGATGGCCCGCGACGGCTTCGACTACCAGAACCTGCACCGCAACAAGCGCTTCATCGGCCTCGACCTGAAGACCGAGGCCGGCCACGCCGCCTTCCTGAAGCTGGCCGAGCGCGCCGACGTGCTGGTCGAGAACATGCGCGCGCCGGTCAAGCACCGGCTGAAGATCGCCTACGAGGACCTGAAAGCCATCAACCCGCGCCTGGTCTACGGCTCGATCAGCGGCTTCGGCCAGGACGGGCCCTATGCGATGCGCGCCGGCGTCGACCAGATCGCGCAGGGGCTGGGCGGCCTGATGTCGATCACCGGCGAGCCGGGGCGCGGGCCGATGCGGGTCGGCGTCGCGGTCAACGACGTGATGGCCGGCACCCTTCTGGCGCTCGGGATCATGATGGCGCTCTACCAGCGCCAGGCCACCGGCGAGGGCCGCTACGTGCACACCTCGCTCCTGGAAGCGCAGATCTTCACGCTCGATTTCCAGGCGGCGCGCTGGCTGATGGCCGGCGAGGTGCCCGGCCAGATGGGCAACGACCATCCGACCATGGCGCCGATGGGCGTCTTCCCCACCGCCGACGGCCACGTGAACATCGCCGCCTCCTCGCCGGCCCAGTTCGAGCGCTTCTGCGAGGCGGCCGGCCGGCCCGAGTGGCCGCATGACCCGCGCTGGTCGAGCTCCCGGCGGCGCGGCGAGAACCGCGCGGCGCTCAACGCCGCCATCGCCGAGGAGACCAGCAAACACCCCAGCGACTGGTGGGTGGAGACGCTGGAAGCCGCCGGCATCCCGTGCGGGCCGATCCTGACCATCGACCAGGTGTTTGCCGATCCGCAGGTCAAGCATCTGCAGATGGCCACGCCGGCCGAGCATCCGCGGTTGGGCGCCACCCACATGGTCGACTCACCGCTGAACCTGGAGGGCCTGGCGACCTCGATCCGCTCGGTCGCCCCGCTCGCCGCCGGCGACACAGACGCGGTGCTTGCCGAGGCCGGCTACGGGCCGGACGAGATCGCCGCCTTGCGCCGGGCGGGCGCGATCTGAAGCGCGCTTTGGGCGCGACGCCTCGCCGCCTCGGGTGATTTTGCGCTTGGCTTCAGCGCCGCAGGCTCGCTATGAGGCGCGCGACCATGAAGCCATCGAAACTTGGAAGCTTCGCCGACCGCCAGGCGGCCTCGGTTGAAGCCAAGAAGGCCCTTGTGGCCAAATTTAAGGCCAAGCCAACCGTCACCGACCCGAATTTCGAGGAGCGGCGGTTGCAGCGTGAGCTCGACCTCGAGGAGGTGCGCGCCAAGCGCACTGCCGAACGGGCGGCCAAGCGCGAGGAATCGGCGCGCAAGGAGGCCGAACAGCAGGCGCTGGAGGCGGAGATCGCCGAGGCGATGGAGTTGGAGCTGCGCGCCAAGCAGAAAGCCGCCCGCGACGCCCGCTACGCGGCCCGCAAGCAACGCCGCAAGTAGATATTCAGTTCGATCTCAATCGACGGACCAGCGGCGGGCCCTATGGGTGCGGCTCGACCTTCAATGCGGCGCACGGCCCTCCGTCGGCGGCTGGCCCGTAGTCGTCGCAGACCACGTGTGCTGCCTGCAGCGTGACCGCGTAGCTGGTCTTCGCCGGCGCGAGACCGGTGATCACGAACTTCCAGAACGAGACGTTGCGGACCAGCCGCCCGTCGGGGGCCCGCACGTCCTGCAGCAGCGCCTCGTGCAAGGTGCGGTGCGCGGCGATCGCCGCCGCCAGGTCCTGCGGCGGGGCGCCGACGAGCGTGATCCGCGCCGTCGCCCGTCCATCCGCGGTTGGCTGGCCGGGAGTCCAGCTCGCCACATCGAACCAGCCCAGGTGATTGGGATCGTTCGAGGCGCCGAGCACGCCGTCGATCCGAAGATAGCTGTGAGCCGGCCTGGCCGCTTCCGCTGCGCCGCCGATCGACGACAGCAGGAGCGCGGCGGCGAGCCCGGCGCGCCGTGCGGCGCGGGCGGCGATGGCGCCGCCCTCACTCACCGCGGAACACCGGGGGGCGCTTTTCCATGAAGGCCGTGCGGCCTTCCTTGAAGTCGGCGGAGTCGAAGCAGGCGGCGACCGCCGCTTCCACTTCGGCCAGGCGCCGTTTGTCGGGATCGCGCAGCGCTTCTCTGGCCGCCATCTTGGCCGCGCGCACGGTCAGCGGCGCGTTGGCGCCGATCATCGCCGCATACTCGCGCACCAGCGGCTCCAGCTCGGCCGGCGTGGTGACCCGGTTGACGAGGCCGACGCGCAGCGCCTCCTCGGCGTTGAACTGGCGGGCGGTGAACAGAATCTCCTTGGCGATCGACGGCCCCACCAGGTCGATCAGCGCCTTGATGCCGCCGAAGCCGTAGCCGAGGCCGAGCCGCGCCGCGGGAATAGCGAAACGCGATCCTTCCTCGCATATCCGCATGTCGCAGTTGAGCGCCACCGCCAGGCCGCCGCCGATGCAGTAGCCGCGGATCATGGCGATCGACGGCTTCGAGAGCCCCGCCATCGCGACATTGGCCGCCGCCGACGCCGACGAGTAGCGCTGCTCGGCCGAGGCGTCGTTCCGCTCGGCCTCGAACTGCGAGATGTCGGCGCCCGAGACGAACGCCCGCTCGCCCGCGCCGGTGAACACCACCACCCGCACCTGCGGGTCGGCCTCGAAGGCGGCGAGCACGTCGGGGATCGCCCGCCACATATCCAGCGAGACCGCGTTGCGGCGCTCGGGGTTGTTGAAGATCATCCAGCCGATCTGGCCTTCCCTGCGGCCGATCAGCTTCTCGACACCGAGGTCCATGTGGCGCTCATCCTCCCGCGGTCACGTTGACAAGCCCGCGCCCGTCCCGTCAACCGGACGCATGAACGGCAACCTCTACGCCCTGCTCGCCGCGCGCTTTCCGGCCGACCGCGCGCGGCCCGTGTTCGAGACGCTGGACGGCGGCCGGGTGAGCTACGGCGAACTCGAGGCGGGCGTCGGGCGTCTGGCCGCGCTGCTGAAGGCCAAGGGCGTCGGGGTGGGCGACCGGGTGGCCGTGCAGAGCGCCAAGAGCATCGAGTCGGTGATGCTCTATCTGGCGGTGCTGAAGATCGGCGCGGTCTTCCTGCCGCTCAACACCGCCTACACGAAGGCCGAGGTCGACTACTTCGTCGGCGACGCCGAGCCGTCGCTCATCGTCACCGATGCCGTCGCGCTGGCCGCCGAGGCTGCTTCACTATCGCCGTTGGAGGCCATCCAAGAAGCCGCAGAGAGCGATCTCGCCGCCATCGTCTACACCAGCGGCACCACCGGCCGCTCGAAGGGCGCGATGCTGAGCCACGGGGCGCTGGCGGCCAATGGCCTCGCGTTGACCGAGGCCTGGGGTTTCACGGCCGACGACGTGCTGCTGCACGCGCTGCCGATCTACCACGTGCACGGGCTCTTCATTTCGCTGCACTGCGTGTTCCTGGCCGGCGCGCGGGCGCTCTGGCTGCCGAAGTTCGACGAGACCGAGATGCTTGCCGGGATGGCCCGCTCGACCGTGATGATGGGCGTGCCGACCTTCTACACGCGGCTCCTGGCCGACGCGAGGTTCACGCGGCAAGCCGCTGAGAAGATGCGGCTTTTCATCTCTGGCTCGGCGCCGCTGCTGCCCTCCACCTTCGCCGAGTTCGAGCAGCGCATCGGCCAGCGGTTGCTCGAGCGCTATGGGATGAGCGAGGCGGCGATCATCACCACCAATCCGCTGCACGGCGAGCGGCTCGCCGGCAGCGTCGGCTATCCGCTGTCGGGCGTCGCCCTGCGCGTGGCCGACGACGGCCTCGTGCAGATCAAGGGGCCGAGCGTCACCACCGGCTACTGGCGCAACCCGGAAAAGACCGCCGAGGCGTTCACCGCCGACGGCTACTTCATCACCGGCGATGTCGGCCGCCAGGACCCGGACGGGCGGCTCTGGCTCTCGGGCCGCTCCAGCGACCTGATCATCTCGGGTGGCCTCAACGTCTACCCGAAGGAGATCGAGCTGGTGCTCGACGAGATGGCCGGCGTCGTCGAGAGCGCGGTGATCGGCCTGCCGCACCGCGACTTCGGCGAGGCGGTGACGGCGGTCGTCGTCGGCGAGGGCGACGAGGCGGCGATGATCGCCGCCGCACGCGCCCAGCTGGCGGCCTTCAAGTGCCCCAAGCGGGTGATCTTCGTCGCCGACCTGCCGCGCAACGCGATGGGCAAGGTGCTGAAGGCCGAGCTGCGCCGCCGCCACGCCGACACGTTCGGCTGACGGGGGGCCCGCTCGGCCAGCAAGAACGTGCGTCTCGCACGCCGACGCCGCTCGTTTGTGAGACTCAGCAGCCGCCGGGTGCTGTATGATGCCGTTGCTAGGACGAGCTTTTCCACCGCGGGTGCGGGTGGGCGCAGGCAGGGAGGCTCGGGGTGTCGCTCGACGAAGCGCCGGCTGATTTCCGACTGCTGGAGTTCTCCACCGAGGCGCTGCGGCCACGCGAGCGGTTCGATCTGTGGCGCGACATCCTCACGCGCAAGCTGCTGCGCGCGGCGGTCGACGCACTCAGCGAGCGGCCGTTCCGTGCCGACGCCTCCCTGCGCGCCGGACATGGCGTGCGGTTCGGCGTTGGGCGGCTGGAGGCGACCGTCAGCCATCGCACGCGCGACATCGTTGCCGACGACAACGACGACTTGACCCTGATGGTCAACCTCGAGGGCCCGTTCGTCGCCCGGCTCGGCAGCGACGACATCGCGCTGGAGGAAGGCGAGGGACTGCTCGTCGATTGCCGGCAGGCGGGCGCCTTCATCCGGCCGGCGGCCGGGCGGCTGATGTGCGTGCGGATACCCCGCACGGCGCTCGCCGAGTACACGCCGGACCTCGAGGCGGCGCTGGTCCGCAAGGTGTTGCCGAAGACCGCCTCGCTACGCCTGCTGGTCAGCTACGTTTCGGTGCTGAACCAGACGCCCGAGCTCGTGCTGCCGCCGGAGGCCAGTTTCGCGGTGGTGCGACACGTCTGCGATCTTGCGGCCCTAGCCATCGGGGCCGGGCGCGACGGCGCCCACCTTGCGCAGAACCGCGGCCTCGCCGCCGCGCGGCTGCAGGCGATCAAGGCGCACATCAACGCCAACATCGGCCCCAACCCGCTGTCGGTCGAAATGGTGGCCGCCGCGCAGGGCGTCAGCGCGCGCTACGTGCGCAAGCTGTTCGAGGCGGAAGGGCTCAGCTTCACCAACTACGTCATCGAGCGGCGGCTGGTGCGGGCCTACGCGCTGTTGACCGAGCCGCTGCGCGCGCCGGCCCCGATCTCGAGCATCGCCTACGACGTCGGGTTCGGCGATCTCTCCTACTTCAACCGCGCCTTCCGCCGCCGCTATGGCGCCACGCCGTCCGACGTCCGTACCGAGGCGCAGCGGCAGCGCTGAGCGGGCGGTCGGTTGCCCTTCCGCCGTCGGCCGCTACAAGGAGCCCATGCTCGATCGTTTCGAGGCGAAGCTGGACGGCGCGTTCGACGCCGTCGACCGGGCGCGGTTGACCGCTCGCCTCGGCGCGGTGCTGCCGGGCGACCGGCTGATCGTCAGCCCCGAATCGATGCGGCCCTACGAGAGCGACGGGCTCGCCGCCTACCGCAGCCTGCCGGCAGCCGTGGCGCTGCCCGCCGACGCCGGCGAGGCCGCCGCCGTGCTGAAGATCTGCCGCGAGCTGGGCGTTCCCGTCGTGGCGCGCGGCGCCGGCACCGGCCTCTCGGGCGG
>Ga0134126_10011185_pt1 | contig 11312 bp, 12 predicted proteins | sample KB31752_FD_96881 | JGI IMG/M metagenome (GOLD analysis project Ga0134126, IMG submission 96881) | Terrestrial soil microbial communities with excess Nitrogen fertilizer from Kellogg Biological Station, Michigan, USA - KB3-175-2 | ecosystem: Environmental > Terrestrial > Soil > Unclassified ... | reverse complement strand
AAAGAAAAAGGTTATCCCATAGCCCGAAGAACTGTGGCCAAGTACCGCGAACAACTGAATATACCTGTGGCAAGATTAAGAAAGGAATTGTAAGTGGTACTAAATTCGTACAGGAAAATAAAGCGGAGGATTACATTCTGGAAAAGAACATCGGAAGTTGTTTCTTACATCCTGCATCCTTTAATTATGCCTTCCCTGCTATTCTGCATTCTATTACTATTTGCACCAACTTCTGTAGGTCCCTTAAACGACGAGGCAAAACGAAGCTTTATGACGCTTATCTTTATAGGCACTTTTGTTTTCCCGTTTTTTGTAATTACCAGCTACCTGATGATTATTAAACGAAACTTTAGTGTGAATGACCTGCTGATGAAACGCAAGCAAGACAGGTTTGTACCGTTCTTTTTTGCAGGCGTTTTTTACATAGGCATGGCCTATATGCTTTACACTTCTCATATAAACAGAACTGTGGTGCTTATTATGATTGGTATAGGTTTTTCCGCCATTATAGTAGCTCTCATCAGTCAGTTCTGGATGATAAGCGCGCATGCAGTTGGCATAAACGGCATAATTGGTTATATGGTAATACTTGGTTATGCTTATCCCGAAGAACGTCTTTTTTACCCGGTAGCAGCAATGGTATTATTAGCAGGTGTGGTTATGAGCGCTCGGTTAAACCTACATGCGCACAAACCTGGAGAAGTTTTTGGAGGTGCCATACTGGGCTTTGTCATAAGCATAATTACACTTGTACTAATTGCTTCCTAAGTTATGGAAACTACTGTTATCTATTCCCGTAATGAGGCCGTTGCCAACATTACATTAAACCGTCCAGAATTATACAATGCCTTAAATGATACTCTTTGTGCTGCACTGCAGGAGGCTTTAAAGAAAGCTGCCAACGATGAAGGAGTTCGTGTTGTAGTACTTACCGGAGCAGGCAAAGGGTTTTGTTCCGGCCAGGATGTAAAGGCGATAGAAAATATGCATGGCAGACTGCCTTCAGAAGCCATTTATCAAAACTATAATCCTATCATAACAATGATGCGGAGTATGCCTAAACCAATTGTATGCAAGCTTAATGGTGCTGCTGCCGGTGCGGGCTGCTCGTTGGCACTGGCCTGCGATTATATTATTGCTGAAGAAAATGCCATACTTACCATGGCTTTTATAAATATTGGCCTTGCTCCAGACTCCGGGGCAAGCTTTATTCTTCCCCGTTTGGTAGGTATGCAAAAGGCTTTTGAACTACTTACAATGGCGAACAAAGTACCAGCGAAGGAAGCGGTAACGTTAGGGATGGTGAATAAAGCAGTACCTGCAGTGCAACTGGACGAGGCCGTGCAGGAAGTAGTAAATTACTATGCCAATGCACCAACAAAAGTGATAGCACTGATAAAAGACCTCATGAACCAATCATCTGGTACTTTCCTAAAATCAATGCTTGACCTGGAAGCCCAATACCAGGATATAGCAGGCGCTACCGATGATTTTAAAGAAGGTGTAAAGGCCTTTATAGAAAAGCGTAAGGCAAATTTTAAGGGCAAGTAGCAATTAGTAATAAGCAATTTATATACTATTTGTATAATCCATAACCTATCTTATACAAATAGGTAATATTGTATGTTACTATTTAATAAACTACAATTGCTTCCTAAGCCATTGAGAAACTATCTCCAACACCTGTTGCTCTATAGGTCTTCTTACTTCTTCCCTGTAGTTCCCAATGTTTGCATCTGTTTGCTGTACCCGCAGCATATGTGTCATATTAGGAATGAGGTGAGCTTCAAAAGGTCCTTTTACTAACTTTCCCATCAGTTCAAGATCAGTGGGATTAACCTGAATATCTTTGGAACCAGTGATAGCAAGTGTAGGCACCGTTACTCGTGAAAGATCTTCTGAAGGGTCATATGCTAAAAACTCGCGAAACCATTTCGCATTTAGCTTGGCAAAAAGCTGCAATCTTATCCAATCTTTCTTAGACTTTCTTATTTTGTCAAGTTGCTTTTGTTGGGCTTTTGCAATATCAATACGAAAGAGTTTAATGATAAATGCTGAGAACCCCCTTAGTCCTTTTGCTATTTCCAACGCCTGCCATTTTAATATTGCTTCACCAGACTGTGCAGCCCCTGCTAAAAGAATAATGCCTGCTACTTTAGCCCCTTCACCAGCCAGCCTGCCAGCTTGTAGCCCTCCTTCGCTATGTCCTAACAAAAATATTTTTTCAGGATTACTGTTTTTCTGTTGCTTTAGAAATTGTATTGCATTGTAAGCATCTTTACTATTATCATAAAACCCCGTAGACCAGTAATTGCCTCCGCTTTTACCTATTCCTCTTTTATCGTACCTAAGGGATGCAATGCCTTGCTGAGCAAGGTAATGGGCTATACTATTAAAAGCATTAATCTTTATTTTTTTATGGTTCTCGTTTCTGTCTATAGGGCCAGAGCCTGGAATATACAAGACTACTGGAAATACCCCGTTCGCTTCAGGTAAACATAATGTTCCCTTTAGTTCTATTCCTTCTGATGTAAATTGTACTTCCTGTTCAACCATATATTTCCAATTTAAATAATAAAAAAGCTGACCTTAACTCGATATCTTCTTCATCATCTCTCTACACTTGCCGCTATCTTTTCCAATGTATGAGATATGGTTATCCGGCCGTAGTAAGATGTAGAAATCTGCTTCGTTGTCAAATACAGAAGTGGGTATCTCCTGAAAAGAATGGAAGACTACTTTCATTTTAACATCTTGTAGTAATACCGACGACTTTACCTCTTCGCTTCCGAAATAGATTAGTTTAAAAACCGGCTCAGTTAAATAACTGAATATTTGTTTACCATTAGAAAAAACAAAGTAGTGCATTCTGTCTCCCGCATTTACCTTTCCAATAGAGCCTGGAGATGTCAGGTAGCTGTTAGGGTAGGCTATTCCTGTTTGCGATATTAGTGGAAAAATTTGGCGACGTATCATCTTGTTCCTTGAAATGATTTTAAGGAATAAGGGAAAGAAGTTAAGCCGGAGAAAATTCCAAAAGGGGTTAACACCAGACATTAAATCAAACATTCTGTCGGTTGTTTGCAGCAGATGTTTAGCATTGGCTGTACGTTCTGTATCATAGCTTTTTAATACTTCTTTATTTGCTTGACCCCGGATAGTATAAGCAATCTTCCAAGCCAGGTTATAGCCGTCTTGTATTCCAGTGTTCATGCCTTGCCCGCCAGCGGGAGTATGTATATGTGCTGCATCTCCCACTATAAAACATCTACCTTTCATAAAAAAATCTGCTTTGCGGGTATGCACTTTATAGGTTGAAAACCATTGCAGTTTTTCAAAATTAACCGGCGAGATTATTTGCTCCTTTATGGTTTTTTCTATTTCTGAGAATATATATTCATGATCAGTACTTAGACCTTCGGGTATAACGCCTACAATGCGGTAATGCCCCTCACCTTCCAGCGGGAAGAAAAGAACAAAGCCTTTTTTAATCATGTACATGTATAAGGCGCTCCCTTTTATGACCGGACTTTTTAGCAGTACATCGGCTACGTAAAATAATTTAGGCTCTGTACTTCCTTTAAATGGTAAGTTTAGTTCGTGTCTAACTACACTTTTTGCTCCATCGCATCCGGCCAGGTAGCTGGTTTCTACTTTCTGCTCTTTACCATTTGAATCTTTATAGTAAACTGTTACTCCGTTTTTGTTCTGCTCAAGATGAGTAAGCTCAGATTTCCATTGAACCTGCTTCCCTTTACTTTGAATGTATTCTAATAGTAGTGCTTCTGTTTTGCTTTGCTCTAAGGAAAGGGCAAAGGGGAAATTACTGAGTCCTTCGCCAAGGTCAGTAACATTTACATTTAGCCTGCGGACTCCTTTATAAAACAAGTTGAGGCTTGTTGTTTCCTGCCCTCTTTTTATGGCTTCTTCTACAATCCCCAGTTCCTGAAAGATTTCAAGTGTTCTTGCCTGTACAGCTATGGCTTTGGATAAGGTAGTTGTTTTTTCGTTCTTCTCAATTATTATGAAGTCGATGTTATGGCGAACTAGTTGTGCTGCCATGCTTAAACCTGTAGGTCCTGCGCCTACTATAACAACCTGGGTTTTATTGGAAGTTTCCATAATGAGATTATCTTAAATACTATTAAACAAATTAACCCTAAAACGTTGTCTATATAATTTAGACCTTTAGCCAACCACGAAATCCCCTGGAGCCATAGTAAGACTCTGCACCATTGTGATATAAGAAGACGTGATCGTAACGGCGATCGCAAAAGAAAGCACCGCCAAGCTTCCTTACGGCAGCAGTTGTTACTACCCAGCTTGACGATTTTCCATCAAAGCTTCCTAGCTCCTGTAACTCTCTGTATTGTTCTTCTGTTAATAGCTCAATGCCCATGTTTGTAGCCATCCCTACAGCGCTATTTTCAGGCATGTTCTGTTTTCTTGATTCGAGAGCCTCTTCGTCGTAACAAACGTTTCTACGGCCTGCCGGACTTTCTGGTGAACAATCGTAAAAAATATATTCGCCGGTTTTTTTATCATAAGCAACAACATCAGGTTCGCCGCCAGTTTTTTCCATTTCGTTAAGTGACCATAGCTTTTCAGTAGCTGCTTCAAGCTTTGCCTGCACCTTAGTCCATTCAATGCCTTTATGGTGGGTTTTATTTTTCTCAAAACGAGCCCTCAATACATTGAGTAGTTCTTTACTTTGTGAAGATGATAATTTCTTTTTACTACTGCTCATAATAGATTACTAGAATGATAGTTTTTATTAATCTTCCAACCCCTTACCAGCCAAAATTTGGGGTATGCATTTTTCAACCCTTGCTTCTCGTGTTTTGGACTGCTTGGCCTGAGAAAAATAAAACAGGTATCCTTTTTGTCGCCCCGGTGTTAATGCATTAAACGCTTTTTTCAAGGCAGGCATTTTATTCAGTTTAGCTTGGAACTCTTCTGGAACTGTATACTCTGAAGTTTTTTTAAGGACTACTTTTGCTCCTGATTTTTCGACTTCAATGGCTTCTTTAATGTAAGCTTTTAGAGTAGCTTTCATCTTTACTATTTGCTGAACGCTGGTGAACCTTGCCTGGCGTGCCACTTGCACATTCTCTGTTTGCTGAATCAGTATGCCTTTTGCATCTTTTAACAAGACGCCTTTGTGAAACAGTATAGCACAGTATTCTTTAAAGCCGTGTATGAGCACTACGTTTTTGCCCTCATAGGTGTAACAGGGAACACCCCACTTCAATTCTTCCTTTAGTCCACAGTTAAGAATAATTATTCTTAACTCCTGGTATTCCTGCTGCCACTGAGAGGCTTTATTGAAAAAAAAGTCAACTTTAGGGTTCATTATGCCTAGCTGTTATAGTCTGAACTAAAGTTACAACTATTTGTTAATTCACCGAGTTAATTTTTCTGTCTGCTGGCCTAAAATACCATGACAAACAAATAAAAATAGTCTGAAATAATGGCCCTGCTATTGCTTTAAAGTTATAATCCCCAATTGCCAGGTGCGAAATAAGCGCTCCCGTCATTGCAAAAAATAAACCTGCATAAGCCCATTCTTTAACAAGCTTAAAGCCGGGAACTAATATGGCTATTACGCCAAGAATTTTCCATACTCCAATAATGCACAGGAAATACGTTGGATAGCCCACATGAGTAATTAAATCAATCATAGGTTGTGTATGAAGGATTTGTTGTATACCACTTGCCGTCATGCCAAAAGCTACTGCACTAGTGGCAACCCAGTAAATAATTTTATGTGTCTTTGTCATAGTTATGTTTATTTTAATTTGTTTGCTACTTCCTGTAATCTGTTGTGTGCCCAATTTAAGCCTTGAGCAAAAGGCATCTTTAATACCTGGTCTCTTAGTTCGACTGATTCGTAAATGGTATGCATGGTAAGTTTACTAGTGTCATTAGTAAGCTTTTCAAAATTATATATTTCCAACTGTACTCCAAACGGCACATTTTCCATTTCGAATGTGCGAATTATTTTTTGGTTAGGAATAAATGTATGGATTACTCCATTTGCGCTAAACACCACTTTGCCGTGCTCATCTTTTTTTTCCAACTGATAACTACCATGTTTTCTATATTCTAGTTTCAGTGGTTTAGAACCCATCCACTGTTCAAGAAGTTCAGCTTCTGTATGGGCTTTAAATAGTAACTCTAATGGTAGGTCAAACTCTCTGGTTATTACTATTAACTGTTTGCCGTCTTCGGCAGTGACTTTTGTTTTTTGTTCCATAGTTCTATTTTTTTGATTTGTAGTTTTTCATTACTGCTTCCAATTTGTTAAACCTATCATCCCACATTTTGCGGAATGGCTCTATAAAGTCTGCGATTTCTTTCATCTTTTTAGGATTTAGGTGATAATATATTTCCCTGCCGTTTTGCTCTTGTTTAAGTAATTCGCATTCGGTTAGTATTTGTAAATGTTTAGAAACGGTAGGGCGTGCAGTGTCAAAGTTGGAGGCTATTGCCCCGGCTGTCATAGATTGTGAGGCTACCAATAATAGTATAGCCCTTCTGGATGGATCTGCTATGGCCTGAAAAACGTCTCGTCTTAAATTCATTGCGTAGTTATTTGACTACAAATATATATGTAGTTATTTAGCTACGCAAATTTTTGAAGAAAAATTTTAGATTATTTTATTTTTTTGCCAGGTCAACTATATCTTTTACTTCCAGAACATGTTTGGAGTATCCTTTGCTGGCAGCATTTATCATGGCTTGACCTACTTCCTGCAAGGTACAAAATGCGGAAGGAAATAAAGCCCTGCCTGGACGATACATCCATGCAAGGTATTTGTAAATAGGTAATAAATTTTTTTGCCCAGGGGTAGCCTTCATAAATCCGGGGCGGAACATATAACCATTTTTGAACAATCTTATTAATGCATTTTCTGTAGCACCTTTAACACGTGCCCAGGCCACTCGCCCCTGTTCGCTACTATCAGTTCCTCCTCCTGTAACATAACAAAAGGTCATGTCAGGATTTATTTTTGCCAATGTTTGACCAAAGTTTAATGTAAGGTCGTACGTGGTATGTTTATACTCTTCTTTACTCACTCCTACTGATGATATTCCCAAACAGAAGAAGCAGGCATTGTAACCGGCTAGTTGAGATTCTATTGGTGTAAGATTAAAAAAATCCTTATGTATAATTTCAACAAGCTTAGGGTGTGTTCTTCCACATGGCTTGCGATTAATTACCAATACTTTTTCTACTTCGGGATTGCTTAAACATTCCAGAAGAACACCTTCGCCTACCATTCCTGTAGCCCCGGTAATAATAGCTTTAACTTTCATAAATTACTGACAATAAATTTACTTGCTTAAACTGCTAAATATTGGCCAGCTTTCCTAATGAAATACTTTAAAGGTTATAGATACGATTCGTCAGCAGTAAAACTTAATGGATAAATTTTTGAAAAGAAAAATCGGGCTGCCGCATCTCTATTTCATTCACGCTTGATTCATGCTGTGCTTCTCTTGCATAAACAAGCATTTTTTGTTCATAATCGTTGATGGCATCTGTTATAGTTTCAAATTTCCCGTTAGTCAGGTTATCAGATAAATTTAGTGCGTCTACTAGTCCGATATTTACACCTTGGCCTGCAAACGGCGGCATTAAATGTGCAGCATCCCCAATAAGTGTTATAGGCAGAGGACGATTGGTTGCCCAGGGTTTATCTAATGGTAATTTCTTTGTTGGCAATCCCCAAAAAGTGGATGTTGAGTTGAATAATTGTTTGTAAAGTATACCCCAATCAGAAAACCTATTGGAAAGGAATGTACGGATACTATCAGTATTCTGAAAATCTAATCCACTATCATAAACCCATTCTTCCGGCTTCCTAAAAATTACGCCGTAGGTCAGTACGCCATTATTATTTGGATTTGCAACTAATAAATTACCCTTGTATGCAGCCATTAGTCTGTTATCGCCGCACAATTGGAAGAATTCAGAGCAATTTGTTTCAGGCTCAACTACATCACCTTGTATAATAACTGTTCCAGTTTCTTCAGCCTCTGTGTCTGTAACATAGTTTCTTGCTTTAGACATTCCCCCATTTGCTACGATAAGAAAATCGGCAGTTGTATCAGGTTTATTTTCAAAGTGCAAAAGCCATTTTCTATTGCGTGGCTCAAGTCCAGTAAGTTTTCTGTCCCAAACCACGGTATCGTTTGTTAAACTGTCAAGCAGTAATCGTCTTAAATTATTTCTGTTTATTTCAGGATTGTCGTGTAGCTCTTCGGGTGTAAGTTTTTTAGTGGACAATTCGTTGCCTTGCTCGTCAGTCATGACAACTCCCATGGGTAATGCCACAGCATAATAGCTTTCCAGCAAGCCTGCTTTTTTCATCGCCTCTTGCCCTGAATGTTTATGCAAATCAAGTGTGCCACCCCAAATTCTTGCTTGTGCATCTTTATCTCTTTCGTAGACAGTTACTTTTATATCCTTTTGCTGTAGTAGTCTTGCCATTGTGAGTCCAACAGGTCCTGCACCAATAATAGCTACTTCTTTATTCTTTAGTAACATGCTTTTTAGATTGCTACAGATGGATTACAGATCACTTCACTTTTAAACGCACACGTTACAATAGCGCAGTGGTTCAATATTTACACCCTACTACCTTTTGATCTATTTTCATCTTTATGAACAATTGTAATATTTTCGATTTCATCTTTCCCACCTACTGAAAGTGGTGTCGTATGATCAGCCTCTATTTCATCACCAAGAAATATAGGAGCCGAAGAAATTCCAGATTGATTATTTTGATCTTTTATCATTTTTAACTTCTGGTCTTCATTTAGTCTTAATTTTCTTTCGTCTTTCTTATACTTATCCTTAAACTCAATCAAAATATGTTTATACTTTTCAAAACCCTTATTGTCTCCTATCTCTTCTTCTGGTATATTTTTTATATACTTAAAAGCATCTGAAAGTTCCTTCTTTATGTTGAGCCTATTAAATTTTATCATTTCAAGGTTTATATCGTTTAGGAATTGATGAAGGATATAAAAATCTTGCATGGTTCTTCTAAAGCGTAATGTATCCTTACCACCTTTTAATATTATATCAAGCTCATTTTTTAGATAATCAAATAACTCCTCTTCCTTTTTATCCTTATCTAATAATACTATTTTCAATTTTTTTATAAAGTTTTCAGTAAACTTAATAGAATTACAGAAGTCATTCTTTGTAACTTCCGAATCAGTTACCTCTTGTAATAATTGACTGACAAATGTTTTATCACTTATTCTAGCATTTATTCTTTCTCTCTTTTGATATACATCGAGGATCTTTCTTTTCTCATTTCCGTCAGAGAAAAAATCTAAGAACGCCAATGAAGTAATTAATTCCTCATTCTCCATTCTGTCCCTGTCTTTAGGGGATCTAAGTTGCTTCAAATAAAACCAGTGTTTATGTTTCCTTGATATCTCTTTGAGTTTATTCATGACTTCAAAATCAGCCCATGAATTCCACATTTCAAATGAATTCTCTCTTATTGGATAAGGTTTATCATTTAATCGAATAAATAAATCTACGGGATTAAATTCTGGATTTTTTGCTTCTTCAATTTCAACTATATAAAGTTGAAAGTCTAATATTTTACTTTGCTGATCAGCAGATAATTTATCAAATCTAAGCCCTTCAATTTCCTTTAGAATTCTTGGCTTTCTTAATGTGAATTTATGATTCTTTGAAACACTAGTTCTTTCATTCTCATCAATATATTCTGTTCCGACAAAACCAAGAATAGTAAGAATTCTTTGTTGCCCATCTATTACTTCACTTATGTTATCTTGTCTTTTGTATATAAATAAAGCAGGAAGAGTAATCCCTAATAAAATAGATTCTATTATTGAGGAAGCCTTAGTTGGATTAATTACTTCCTTTCGTTGATAAGAAGGACGTACAAGAAATCTTCTTCTTTGCATTACTCTAATAATATCTTCAATTGAGTTTTTTGTTGGCTCTGGCTTATTAAGCCTTAGATATTCTAGTTGACCTAATTGCTTTTTAGTATCTGTTAGATGTTTATCTAGCTCTTTTATCTCAACCCTTTTCTCTGGGCTACCATTAATATACACCCCTAGATTTATATTATATTTAGATTCAAAGAAATCAACTGTTGAACTAAATCTTGCTATTATTTCTTTAAAATAATGGAAGTCAATATCATTATAGTTACTTATATTATCATGTACATATTTTGCATAATCGTATTTTAAATCATTATCTTCATAATCAATCTCTACTCCTTCTTGTTCTACTATATACAAAGCCCATAATAAACATTCGTAAGCTAGCCTGTTTGAGGAGAAATTATTTTCTTCGGAAATATCTTTTGTAGTAGCAACAAAAGAAGTCTTCGATATAAAATCTTTAATTAAAGGCTCTATATCTTCTAGAGAGTTTGATACAGAGTTTGATAGTAAATCATATAATTTTGAGTGAATATCTACTCTTGTATTAGTCCTAGCATAATATTTTATTGGAAACCGTGGTAGTACCAAGAATTTTCTTATAAACTCAAGAATTTTATCTAAGGGAGGATTGTCAATACTTTTTTCTTTAGTAGTGAAAAATGTATTATAAATAAGTTTTAATAAATCTGTATTTTTTAGAGTCGTTTTAAATTCCGTTGATATAGGATCGTCGTCGTAAATAGCATTGTCAATTTCAGATTTTTTTAAAGGTGTTATTCCGGTATTATATCTAGAAAATATTTCTTTCTTAACCCTATCTTCTAAGTATTTATCTAAAGGCGGTTCGTTCACTAAAGCAAACTCAATTATTCGAATTTTAGCATCTAAGAAAGCTTCTATAATAGAAATATCTTTTTTTGCTAAGTCATCATATGTTAGCTTCTCTAATTGTGTTAAGGAGTCTAAACCTTTTTTTGTTAGTGCAAATTTATTATCCTTAAATCGAAGTATTGTTTCAAATCTCTGTCTTCCATCAATTACTTCTATATTAGTATTATTATTAAAAAATATTAGGGGAGGAATTTCTGTCCCTAATAAAATACTTTCTATAAAATAAGTAGCTTTATTGTTATCCCATACATAGTTTCTTTGATAGTAAGGATGGTAATTTATCTTATTAAGTGAACGAGGACCCAGTAAACTATCGATTGTTTTTGAATAAGTCTCAATTTTCAAATGCTGTTTAAAAATTCGTTCAAAATCTTCTTGTCTAATATTTTCCATAGCAATTTGTTAATGTATAAGAAAGATAATGAGCAAATTAAAAAGATAATATTAATTATTATGTATTTTATGTAAATTTT
>Ga0134126_10011184_pt1 | contig 11312 bp, 7 predicted proteins | sample KB31752_FD_96881 | JGI IMG/M metagenome (GOLD analysis project Ga0134126, IMG submission 96881) | Terrestrial soil microbial communities with excess Nitrogen fertilizer from Kellogg Biological Station, Michigan, USA - KB3-175-2 | ecosystem: Environmental > Terrestrial > Soil > Unclassified ... | reverse complement strand
CGCTCCTGCTGGGCATCACCAAGGCGTCGCTGTCGACTGACAGCTTCATCTCGGCTGCTTCGTTCCAGGAGACGACGCGCGTGCTGAGCGAGGCCTCGATCAACGGAGCCATCGACAACCTGCGCGGACTCAAGGAGAACGTGATCGTGGGACGCTTGATCCCCGCGGGCACCGGCCTGGAGTACTACCGCAACGTCCAGCTCTCGCCTGAACTGGAAGAGGCGGCGCAGCGCGTGCAACAGGAAGTGAGCGCGGAACGCGAAGCCGAAGAGCGCGAACTCGAGATGATGCGCCAGGAAGGCGAAGCGGAAGAGATGGCGGCCGAGTAAGAGCAGTCGTCTGTTTTCAGTTGTCAGTTTTCAGAAGGCCCGGCGATTGCCGGGCCTTTCTTTTTGTCCGTTAGAAGGAATTGTCTTACAATGTCCTATATTGTAAGATCCACTTATGGCAACTTCTTCCCCAACTCGACGCACTTTTACCATCAGCTTCCCGCCTGAACTTGCCGCATCGGTTGAGGAGTTGGCGCGCAGCGAATCGCGGACGACGAGCGAGCTGTTTCGTGAGGCGTTTCGGTTGTACCGGGCGCAGCAGTTTCGCAAGATGATGGATGACCTAAACGAGATGGCGCGCCAAAACAATCACAATGGCTACACGCCAGAAGATGTCGAGCGACTCGTTAAAGAGTATCGAGAAGAGAACAGGCGTTCCGAGGAAAACTCGAAGAAGTGATCGTCGTTTTCGATTCGTGTATCTGGATATCCGCCATTCAATTTGGCGGGACACCCTTGGCGGCCTCAATCGCTGCATAGCGGTTCATGAACTTGGTTTCTGCACGGAAATCGAAAATGAGATTCTCGGATTCTTTCCCGAAAATTCGATATCGGCCCAGAGGTCGTGGCGGATCGATTGTGGCCATTTCTTCGCGAGGCGATACGAATTGAAATCCGTGGCGAAGTCAGAGGCGTTTGCCGCGATCCAAAAGATGATGCATTCTTGAGTGCGCGTTGAAGGCCGAAGCACAGTTGATCATCACTGGAGACAATGACCTGCTGACGCTGCGCGAGTATCGCGGTATTCGCGTCCTCACTGCGCGACAGTATCTCGAGTTGCCGCCGGGAAGCTGATCAGAACCTCTGGCGTCATGGTGGGCGCATACGCCCCGTTTGCTACCATAATCCAGTCCGCGTCCTCTGAATCCAGCGAAATGCCTAAAACTGCCGCCCCCGTCGAAACGCTTCGTCCATCCCGCCCCGAACCCGTGAAGCCTCCCGTGCTAATGGAGCGCACACAGCCGGTGATCGAACGCCTGTCCGCGGCGCTGGGAGAGCCGGTATTCACCTACTGGAATTCGACCAAGGGCGCCATCTGCCAGAACGACGTTGCCGGTCTGTATGCGCTGCTGCGTTCAAGAGACAAGGTGGACCGGCTTTCGCTGTTCATCAAGTCGGACGGCGGATCGGGGCAGGCGGCGCTGCGCATGGTGAATCTGCTGCGGCGCTACACGACCCACCTGACGGTGCTGGCGCCGCTGGAGTGCCAGTCGGCGGCAACCATGCTGGCGCTGGGGGCGGACCGCATCATCATGGGCCCGCTGGCGCATCTCTCGGCGGTCGACACTTCCCTCACCCACGATCTTTCGCCCATTGACCGCGATAACGACCGCGTGAGCGTGAGCAATGACGAATTGCTGCGCGTGATCCGGCTGTGGAGCGAGCAGGCGAAAGACTCGACGAAGAATCCGTACGAGGCGCTGTTCCCGTACGTGCATCCGCTGGTGATCGGCGCGGTGGACCGCTCGAGTGCGCTGTCGACGCGTATCTGCGAAGAGATTCTCTCCTATCACATGGAAGATGCGGACCGCGCGCGGGAAATTTCGAACATCCTCAACTCCGGCTATCCGTCGCACAACTATCCCATCACGCTGCGCGAGGCCAAGCGCATCGGGCTGAACGTGGAGCCGATGGACGACGCGGTGAATGGGCTGCTTTTCGAGCTGAACGAAATTTATTCGGAGATGGGGCAGAGCGCGACGACCGACTACGACGAGCGCAATTCGCACGATAACAGCATTCTGAACGTGCTGGAGTCGAGTGGGCTGCTGATTTATTTCCAGCTCGACAAGGACTGGCATTATCGCAGCGAGGAGCGGCGCTGGGTAGCGCTGAATGACAAGAGCAGTTGGCGCAAAGCAGAGTTGCTCGACGGCGAGGCCGTGATCTCGCAGTTGCACGTGCGTTAGGCTCGGGTCAGGTCTGCTGGGCGGAGTGCGCGATGGCCTCGACCTGGCGGCGACGGTACTTTCTTGCATACATGGCGGAATCTGCAGCGCCGAGAAGCCCGTCGCGGGTGGATCCGTTGTCCGGATAGATGGAGAGGCCCACGCTGGCCGAGACACGCAGCGGGTAGCCATCCAGAAAGAACGGCTCGTCGAAACAGCGTTCGAGCCGTGCGGCGATTTCCTCCACATCGGCGCGGCCGCGCACCTGCGAGACCACAGCAGCAAACTCGTCTCCCCCGATGCGCGCCAGCACATCGCAGGGGCGCAACTGGCGCTTCATCCGTTCGGCAACCTGCTGCAGGCACAAGTCGCCGATGCGATGGCCGTGGCGATCGTTGACCTGTTTGAAATCGTCCAGATCGACGTACGCGAGTCCGAAGCAGGCTCGCTTCAGGCGAGATTCGTCGATCAGGATGTCGAGATGTTTTTCCAGGCTGAAGCGGTTGTAGATATCGGTGAGCAGGTCGAATTCCGAGCGGTGCACAAGGTCGGAGTAAAGGCCGTGCGTATCGATGGCGAGGGCGGCGAGGCCGGCGCCGGTGTTGAGCACATCCGATAAGTTCGACGGCGGTGGGGAGGCAGGATCGATGGCGGCAACCAGCGTGCCATGCAGGCGTCCTTCGCGGGAGCGGATCTCGTGGCGTGCCATGTGTGCGGTCTCCGGCGCACCATTGAAGTTGCCGATGGGAACGCCGTTGGCGATCTGTAGCAGGCAGCGGGCGCCATTGAGATGCAGCGAGACGAACTCCGCGATAGCATGCAACACCTCGTCGAGTGGACGATTGGAGTTGATGTCCTCGAGGATCTGGCTGCGGCGGCGTTCCAGCATGGCCTCGGCTTCGGTGCGCCGGGCGATGGCCTCGGCCTGGCGATGGACCTTGCGGCGAAGCAGCCCTCCCCAGATAGCGACGATCATCACCACGAAGCTGAGGCCGCCGGCGATCTGCGCCAGATGGCGAACATCGAGCCATGGAGGTTGGGCAAGCACCTCCACGTCTTGCGCGGTGCGCATAAGGATTCCAAAGGCCATGGCTCCGTTGAACGGGTTGCCGTCGTCGAGCATGGCCACTCCGGTGATGCGCACCCTGCTACCCGGGCGGATGGGTGGCATGGGAGGCGGGTCGCGGCGCACGTTCCACTCGTAGATAAAAGGCTGACGTACGGCGGCCGAGAGCAGGTTGCCATCGGCTGACACGATGTACACGTCCTGCGCGTGCTCGCGTACCTGGGTGACAACCACGCCTTCCATCGAGACGAGATTGAAGGCGTACCGGCCTGTGGCAAGTTGATCCCAGCGCAAGGGCTGCGGCGAGATTGGCTCATTGCCGCCCGTGCCGCGGATCTCGCCCATGGCGAGAGTCAGGAAACCGTCTTTCACCTGGGGGATGCCAATGGCGTCGGCACGATCCCCCACGTGCAGCGGCGCAATCTGCGGCGTGAGAACGCGGATGCTCCGGTTGCCATCCTGGAGCACGGCCATTTTGCTTGGGCGATAGTAGGTAATAATTCCGCGGACGCGCACCCGTTCGGAGCGATCGACGACGTAGGACCGCTCCAACACGCGGTCCATGGAGGTAAGCGGCAAGGCCCAGGCATCGACCGCCGGGTGAGCAAGCACCTCAACCTGGTTGAAGGTGGAGGCGTGCACCAGGAGCCCGGTTTGCTGCATTTTTCCGTCGAACTGGCCGGAGGCGACTCCGGTAACGGCCACCTCGGCGTCGAGGATGCCCTTCAGGCGGGAAGGGTCATCGGCGTCCACCGAGACAGCGACATAACCTCCATCCGCACGCACCTCAAGGGCAGTAACCGCGCGGCCGGAACTCAGGGTCATGTTGGCAGAGATGACGCGCCCGCGAATGGTGACGTAGCGGCAGTCAAAGTCCGAGCGAATCATGGCCGCATAGGAGGCCGGCGCGGGGATGGGCGGGTCTTCGTGTCGGAGGAAACTGATGTCACTGGAGACGACAATGGGCCGAAAGCTGTCGCGGGTGCTGCCACGAATAAGGATGCGGTCGCCGGGGACCAGCGGCAGGCTGGTCGTCGCCCCGACGTAAATGGCGTTTTCTCCATCCTGTACGAAGAGCGTCTTTTCATAACCGCGGAAATAAGTGACCGTGGCTTCAAATGCGGCGGGCAATTCGCGCGCGGCGTCCTGGTGGCTGATCGCGACCACGTCGCGGAGCGAGCCCAGGGGATTCACAATCTGCTGGGCGGAGGAAAGCGCGCCCGCGCCCAACACTGCGCTCAACCCAATAATCGCGGATCTGCCTGCCGCTCGCAGCACGGGACACTCCAGCCTTTCAGGTGAAGTATCGGCAGAATCTCGGGAGCAATGAGGGATTATGGAAGCAAGCGGAGGATATCCAGGAGTTGGACCTTAGTTTCTTCTGGCAGATCCCGCGGTATGCTTGGCCACGTACATAGCGGCATCGGCGGAGCTTAGCAGGCTGTCGCGGGTGCTGCCGTCTTCAGGATAGAGCGCGATACCAACGCTGGCGGAACCGTGGAGGGTGCAGCCCTCGATTGTGAATGGCTCGTCCAGACAGCGCTCCAGCCGCACCGCGACTTCCTGCACGTCGCCCCTGGTGCGGGCGCCGGGCACCAGAATGGCAAATTCGTCGCCGCCCAGGCGGGCGAGGATGTCATGCGAGCGAAGCTGGCGTTTCATGCGCGCGGTAACTTCCTGCAGGTAGAAATCGCCCACGCGATGGCCATAAACGTCATTGACCTGTTTGAACTCATTCAGGTCGACATAAATCAGGCCGAAGATGCCGGCCTCCTCACGTGCGCGCGCAATCAGGGAGTCCAACTGCTTCTCAAGGAAGAAGCGGTTGTGGATGTCGGTGAGCAGGTCGAACTCGGAGCGGTGGATCAGGTCGGAGTAAAGGCGGCGGGTTTCGATGGCGAGGGTCGCCAGGCGGGTGCCCTGGTAGAAGGCCTGTTCCTCCTCGGGATCAGGGGAGCTTCCCGGCGGCAGGGCCGCGCACAGGTAGCCGAGGGGTGCGCCGGAGCGGGCCGGGATCTCCTCGCGCGCCATGCGGCGGCCGGCAGCTTCCTCCTGGATACTTCCGAGGCGCGCACCCTCGGTGATTTCGCACCAGCAGGGCGCTCCCTTGAGACAGAAGGAGACAAGTTCGGTGATGTCTTCGAGAACTTCGGCGAGCGGCAGGCTTCCGTTAATGTCTTCTAGAATGCGGCTGCGGCGTTGCTCAATTTGTGCGTTGAACCGCTCCATCGCCGCCTCGGCCTCGATGCGGTTGGCAAGGGCTTTGGTCTGGCGCGCTACTTTGCGCTTGAGCATCCAACCCCAGGCAAAAATGCCGATCACCAGCGCGGCGAGCAGGCCGACGGCCTTCAGCAGGTTCTCGATGTTGACGGGCGACGGGCGCGCTATGACCGCGATGTCGTCGGTGGAACGAAGAAGCAGGCTGAACGGGACGTCGGCATTGAACGGGTTGGAATCTTCGAGAATGCAGATGCCGGTAACGCGCACGCGAGAGCCGGGCTGAATGTGCTTCATCGGCTCAAGGACAGTGAGTTGCGAAGTATGGGGCGGACGCCGCAGGATGGCGGAGAAGAGATGCCCCTCGCTGACCAGCACGTATTCGTCCTGGCCGCCTTCGCGCACCTCGGCGACCACCTCGCTGTCGATGGAGACCAGATCGAAGACATGAAGGCTTCGGCTCAGATTGTTCCAGGTAACTGAAATCGGTTCGAGCGGCGCCTCCTTTCCGCTGTCGAGGATTTCCCCATCTGCGAGACGCAGGAAGCCGTCATGCACGTCAGGGAAACCGGTGGCGTCGGCCTCGTGGCCGATCTCAACGCCGGTCAGCGCGCGGGTGTGAATCCAGAGGCTACGGCCTCCATTCTGCAACACCACAGCGGTCCCGGGCATGTAGTAGGTGACGACGCCGTGCACGCGCACCCGGCCCGACTGATTCAGCGAGCGCGAGGCGGAGATCACCTGATCGATGGGGGTGAGGGGCGCCGTCCATGGGGTGTTCTGCTGGGGCTTCAGCACCTTGAGATCGGCCAGGTTCTGCGTGTGCAGGACGATTCCGGTCATCTCCATTTTCCCGTCGAAACGGCCGGAGATGACACCGGCGATTTCGACTTCGGCGTCGAGCAACGGAGCCAGGGCATCTGGGTTGTTGGCTCCGATCTGGACTTCGACGGTGCCGCCATCGATCAGCACCTGCAAATTGGTATAGGGGCGGTCAGAGCTGCTGGAAATGTCAGCCGAGAGCACCCTGCCGCGGATACGGACATAACGGCAGTCCAGGCGGGCGTGGATGAGATCGTCATAGCCGGCGAGCGGGGCAGCAGGAGGTGCGCCGTGGCCGAGAACTGTGATTGCAGCTTTGGTGACGATGGGGCGGAAGCTGGACTGGGTGACGCCATGAACGTGGATGCGGTCGCCAGCCGAAATGGGGTAGACTCGGTCGGGCTGCACGTAGATGGCGGCATCTCCGTCCTGGACGAAGAGCGTGCCCTCGTAGCTGCGGTAAAACGTAACCGTGGCATCAAAGTCGACGGGGACTCCAGCCGCAGCCTGCTGATTGCTCATGCGGTGCAGTTCGGTCAGAGTCGCGACCGGTGCCGCATGAAGACAAGGCAGCGCGCCAAGCGTCAGGAACACACCTGCTGCGACGATTCTCCTCATGGAACCCGTCCCGTGCTGGATCAGGAGGAAACAGGCTGCGCATCCCGAAGCTGCCGACCCCAGAGTTTTCCCACCTGAGCGAGCGTTTCTTTGGCCTAATCTTACACACTGAGACAGTGTGTGTAATGGCTCTTTCGGGTCACAGCGGGTACTTCCATGGCACGCCGGAAGAGACGCAGGGGCGTGGCGTCCGAGTATGATGGCAGTGCGACGAAACCGCCAGTTGCTGCGGCGGGCGCCGACCGGATCGAGACCCCGTTATGGCCAATCCTCCCAGTAATGAAAATGCTTCCTTCGTGGGCGGCAGCGGGATGCAATCGCTACCCACCCGCCAGATTCGCGTGCTCGGCGTGCCGCTGGACATGGGCGCCAGCCGGCGCGGCGTGGACATGGGCCCATCCGCCATGCGGGTCGCAGGCCTGGAAGCCCGCCTCGAGGCCCTGGGGCACCATGTAGCAGACGGCGGCAATATCAAGGTCGAGATCCCCGAGACGCAGGCGTCCGGGGCGGAAAACGCGCATTACCTGAAGCAGATCGCGGAGGTCTGCACGCGCACCGCCGATGCTGTCCTGGATACGCTGGAGAAAGGCATGACCCCCCTGGTGCTGGGCGGCGACCACTCGCTGGCCGCAGGATCGATTTCGGGCGTGTCGGAGTTCTACCGGAAGCGTAACCAGAAGATAGGGCTGGTGTGGATCGACGCGCATTCCGACATCAATACGCCGGACACGTCGCCCTCCGGCAACGTGCACGGGATGCCGCTGGCCGCGCTGCTGGGGCTGGGGCCGGACCTGCTGGCCAATATCTACGGCCACGCGCCTAAGGTGGCGGCGGAGAACACAGTGCTGGTGGGCGTGCGCGATATCGACGCCGCCGAGCGGGCGAACATCAAGCGTGCCGGCGTGGGCGAGGTCTACACCATGCGCGACATCGATGAGCGCGGCATGCGCACCGTGATGGAGGAGGCGTTGCGCGCGGCCGGACGCGGCACGGCCGGCTATCACGTCTCCCTCGACATGGATTGGATCGATCCCGAGGACGCGCCCGGCGTCGGCACCCCGGTTCGGGGCGGCGCCACGTATCGCGAGGCCCACCTCGCGATGGAAATCATCGCCGACCACGGCCGCCTCCTGAGCTTCGAGATGGTCGAGGTAAATCCGGTGATCGACGAGCACAACCGCACAGCCGACCTTGCCGTCGAGCTGGCCTGCTCAGCGTTCGGGAAGAAGATTCTGTAGAGCAGCCGTCAGCCCTCAGCTATTAGCTGTTAGCTGTTGGCTGTTGGCTGTTGGCTGTTAGCTGTTAGCCGTTATCGGGTTCAGCCCACCTGCAGGCTGAGGGCTGATAGCTGACGGAAGGGCTTCTCGCTCAGGGGCGTTATCAATTAGCGACCGGCCCCGGCTGCGCGCCCTTTCGTGAGTGACAATAAAAGAGACATGGCTAAGAAACTGCGCGTGGGCATTCTGTTTGGCGGCCGCAGCGGCGAACACGAAGTGTCGCTGCTCTCGGCTGCTTCTGTCCTGAAGGCAATCGACCGCAAAAAGTTCGACGTGGTGCCGATCGGCATCACCAAAGAGGGCCACTGGCTGGCCGCTGCCGACGCCCATAACCTGCTCGAAGGCGACACCAACTCGGTCGCGCGCCGGCTCCGCGCGGGCGATCCCGCGGCCACTCCCGGCGCCAAGCTGCTGCATGAGGGCATTCCCACCCTCTTTCCGCCCGAGCCCGCGGATAGCAGCAAAGCAGGCGATCCGGGCTCGGCAATCGTTGCGGCCAAGGGCCGCGCCCGCCTCGACGGCAAATCCCTCGACGTGGTCTTCCCTGTTCTGCACGGCACCTTCGGCGAAGACGGCACCATCCAGGGCCTGTTCGAGCTGGCCGGAATCCCCTACGTCGGTTCCGGCGTCCTGGGCTCCTCGGCCGGCATGGACAAGGACGTGATGAAGCGCCTGTTCGCCCAGGCGGGACTGCCCATCGTGAAGCATGTCGCCCTCCTGCGGAGCGAGTGGGAGAAGTCGCCGAAAAAAGCCGTGCAGCGGATCGAGTCTGCCCTCAAGTACCCGGTGTTCGTGAAGCCCGCGAACCTGGGCTCGTCGGTGGGCATCAGCAAGGCGCACGACCGCAAGGAGCTTGGGCCCGCGCTGGACGAGGCGGCAAAGTACGATCGCAAGCTCATCGTCGAGCAGGGTGTGGGCGGCCCGAAGGGCGCCAAGGCGCGCGAGTTGGAAGTGGCCGTGCTGGGCAACGACGAACCCAAGGCCAGCGTGGTGGGCGAGATCATTCCCGGCAAGGAGTTCTACGACTACGAGGCCAAGTACCTGTCAGAAGGCTCGGTGCCCGTGATCCCGGCCAAGCTGACGAAGGCCGAATCGAAACAAATTCGCGAAATGGCGGTGGCCGCGTTCCGCGCCTGCGACCTGGCCGGTCTGGCGCGCGTCGACTTCCTCATGGAGCCCGCGGGACGGCGGCGCATCTACATCAACGAGGTAAACACCCTGCCCGGGTTCACGCAGATCAGCATGTACCCCAAGCTGTGGGATGCCACTGGCGTTCCGTACTCCGAACTGATCACCCGGCTGATCGAACTGGCGCTGGAACGCGACGGCGAGAAGAAGCGGAACATCTATAGCCGCGAAGCCGGTTCGTAGCTCACAGGCTGTCGTCTTGCGTTGCCACATGCCTGAATTGAGACGGCGGCGCGACCAGCGACCGCCCGTTTCATGTGCGCTACCATAATTGTTGGGAACCGGCGGCTCCAAACCGGTGTCTAACCTATCAGTTGCCGTCCTGTCCTCAGGGCGTCGCCAACCGTCTGTTTGAACGCGAACCACGAGCTGTGAACTGAGAACTGTCCTGGAGCAATAATGACCCTGCTCGACGCACCCCGTTTCGATGAAGCAAAGGATCGCCGCAAGCGCATCGTCATCGTGTCCGGGATTGCCACCTTTACGGCCCTGGTGATCGTATTTTGGATTGTGTCGGGCTTCCCTATTGACTGGCCCTGGCACTGGTTCGCCCATATGCGCGGGCGCACCGTGGTGAACCGCTTCCTCGGCGACGTGGAGAAGAACGACATGGCGGCGGCTTACGGGGTGTGGATTCACAACTCCCACTGGCAGACGAAGAATGCCGAGGACGCGGGGTACACGTTCGTCCGATTCCAGGAAGACTGGAGCCCCACCAGCAGCCAGAACGAGTACGGCGCTATCAAGAGCCACGATATCGCCGCGGCGCGGTTTGCCGGCAATGTGCTGGTGGTAGGCATCTTCATCAACCGCCATCGCAGCAATCCTCTGTTTCTGGCCTACGACCCCAAAACCAAGGGGCTGACCTTCTCGCCCGTTGAACTCTACCTGGGGCCGTAAAGGGACCGGACCAGGCGATCGCGCTGGGCGACACGGCCTACGACGCGCAGTCGGCGGGAATGCTGGGATGTCTCGGTCATCGGCCTCACCTGCGGCGGCTGAAAACGCGACGATCTGTTCGCCGCCGGGTGCGTCGAGGTGTGGCGTGATCCCGCAGATCTGCTGCACAACTTCGAGCAGTCGGTGCTTCACTGATAATGCAGGGTGCGCGCGCATAACTAATTGAAAAAGGATTACTTATGTCTTAACGAAATGGGCGGGTGCCGAGAGGCGTGGCGCCCCAAAACCGCACCGATTTACGGGCGATTCCGTGTGGTCAGGCAACCTTACAAAAACGCAACAAAATTCCCGAAAGTACATCTATAAGAGTGTGAACGTGGATGAAAAGGAGGGATCTAGATTATGGATCTGATTACATTTAGAGGCGCAGTCGCAGCACTGGCAGGCACTGCCGCCCTGCTGCTGGCGCCCATGGGATTCGCGCAGAATGAGGGTGAAGCCCAGGGGCATGCAGTGATCACGGTGCTCCCCGACAAGAACAGTCAGGCCGCGGAAAGCCCGTCGCAACAGAACCTGCAGGTCAAGGTAAACGGCAAGGACGCGACCATTACCAACGTGATGCCATTGCGCGACAACAACGACCACCTTGAAGTGGTGGTGATGCTCGACGCCGGCGCGCGCTCCAGCATGGCCACGCAGTTCGGCGATATCCGGAACTTCGTCAACGGCCTGCCTCAGGGCGCAAAGGCCTCGCTGGCTTACATGCAGTACGGTACGGCGCACCTGGTATCGCCGCTGACGACCGATCGCAAGGCGGTGCTCAATGGCCTGAAGATTCCGTCCGGCATGCCGGGCGAGAACGCCAGCGCATACATTTGCCTGTCGGACCTGGCCAAGCACTGGCCGTCAAACGACCCGGCCGCGCGCCGCATTGTGGTGATGGTCAGCGACGGCGTGGACTACTACAATCCGGAGTTCGATCCGCAGGACCCCTACATGGAAGCGG
>Ga0134126_10011183_pt1 | contig 11313 bp, 8 predicted proteins | sample KB31752_FD_96881 | JGI IMG/M metagenome (GOLD analysis project Ga0134126, IMG submission 96881) | Terrestrial soil microbial communities with excess Nitrogen fertilizer from Kellogg Biological Station, Michigan, USA - KB3-175-2 | ecosystem: Environmental > Terrestrial > Soil > Unclassified ... | reverse complement strand
TTTTCAGCCGGCCGTCTGTCCATGGGTTCGAGATGTTCAGGAACCGGCCGCTGAATCTTCGATCGGCTTGCGCCAGCAGATCGCTCTTGGCCACCCAGAGAATAGCGTGCGTCGCGGTCCCGTCAGGCATCAGCAACGGTTCAAAATAGAGACCGTCAGCTTCGGCTTGCTGCCGCAATAGTTCCCAGTTGTGCCCGCTGTAATCGAGTGATTTGGCGACGTATTTTCCCACCGTCGCATCGTACTTGTCCCGGCCGTACAACCCGCCAAAAGTTTTTTGCGACAGCAGCAGACGCGCGCGCAATTCGAGCATCTCGCCCGGGGTAAAAGCCGGCGCCAAATCGATCAGCGGCGTCGATGTGTCATCAAGAGCAACGCGCGTGGCCTCGGGCTGCGTGCTCATGGCGAGGAACTCGCTTTCCACATGCGCGTGCTGCTGGATGTTTTGATAAGTGCCGAGAATTGAAAGGGCCTGCGCCACGTGCGCCTTCTGGTAGTCCTGTAAATTTTGTCGATAAGTCCGCGTCGAGACTTTCAGCGGCAAACCGTAGGTGTCGAGAAAAGCATTCTGCACGCCCCACCAAAAGAACTTGTTCCAGGTGGCGCGTTGCGCGTGCGCCAAATTAAGAATTGGGTTTGGCGGTCCCGAAACATTTTTCTTATTGCCGACACTGCGATACAGAAAGGGAATAGCCGCGGCTATGCGCTTGGCCATCGACGGTTGCGTGTACGTCAGCATCCAGACATAACGCAGTCGATCGTTTTCCGGATTGTCATCGCCGAGCGTGTCGCGCAGCACAGTTACCAGCGGCACTTCGGTGGAACGCTTCGCTGTATCTCGTAAGCCATCGACGCGCGCGAAAACAGTCAGTAACTCAGCTCCGTTTGCGATCGGCACTTTCTCAACGCGAAATGCAGATGCTGACGAGTTAGAAGTTGAATCAGACGCGGCGACGCTGGTGGGTTCTGAAACGGGAGGGTTGAATTTTGCGGCCTGAGGTTTAGAGCTGCTGGTGTCGGGCGCCGGCTGCGCCGCAGCGATGCTCCATCCGGCCGAAAGAAGTGTCAGCAGCGCTAACCCGCGCAACAGAACGCGGGGAGCGATGTTCAGGGGCCACACTCGAGTTTTCATGCTGCTAGCTGAACGCTCGTCAGTACCAAAACGCTCCAAGTCAAACAATGTTCCGACGGGTTCGGGTGCTAATGCTCCTGCTTTAACGAGAATTGGAAAAGCTGCTCAAATTCCAAGCAACGAATGTGCCTTGAGTCCAGTTAGATGCTATGTGCCCGGCCTACCGTTTGTCTGAGAATTCGCTGCGTCTTTCTCTTCCTCGGGATTTTCAGGCGCAGTCCATCCCGATTTCTCCAGCACAGTCAAAGCATACCGCACCGGCACCGCAAAATTTGACGCAGTATTTTCGGTGAAGACGGCGAAAGTTATCCCGATGACACGTCCCGATGGTCCGAACAAAGGCGCGCCGGATCCGCCTTCCCCCGTGCGCGCGTCATAAACAATTTTGCGCGTGTTCAGGTCGGTGATGTTCCCTTGCGTCATCAACGGTTGAATATGCTTCGTCTGAGCAAGATATCCCAGAGAAGCTTCCACCGATCCGTAACGCGCGAGCACGCTGCGGGCTTCCGTCTCGTCGAGCAAAGCCAGCAACCGATCCGGTCCGTTCGGATAGCCCATCGTCACCACCATGTTGCCGACGACTTCCTGGCCATCCTGTTCCAGCGGCAGCACCGGCACTTTGTCCGGCAAATCTTTCGAGTCGATCATGCACACGGCGACATCGTCGCGCGCTGATGTTTGTTTGAATTTCAAGACTACCGGTTGCGCCTGGTCCGGAAAGTACGCCACCAGCTTGCGCAGACGAGGTTGGCCGCGGACGGTGCTGTTCAAACTTTGAGCGCGATCGTCGGCCAGCCACGGTTGCACCACGTGACGATTGGTCAAAAGGTAGCCGTTACCGACATGAAAACCAGTGCCGACAAAATCGAATTCAGCGACCGAGCCGTTTCCTTCGGGCGTGAGCGCAGTGGAATCCGTGCCGGACTGAACGTTGGCGCCGGATTCATTCGCCTGGGTCTCGGGGTAGCGCAGCGGGCGGCCAGTGCCGGACTCAACGAACATGTACGAGCCATAAATCAGCGCGACGCCGCTGCCATAATCCGCGCGCAGCTTCACTGCCAGCGACAGGCTCTTCATCACTCGTTGATTGGATTCGTCGAGGTCTTTCAGTTGTTTGTTGGTGCGTTCCAGCTCAGCCTTGGCGGCTTCAGTCTGCGTGCGCAAGTCGTCGTTGATGCGACGCGTGCGGCGCAGCTCGTTTACCAAACCGAAACCGATGTAAAGCGATCCCAGAACCAGCGCCATGAGAATTGCGAAGGCGATGATCTTGGTGCTCGGATTGATTTCCCGGACCAGCTCGCGAGTGAACTCGCGCAAGAAAATCTTTGCGTCATCCCGTCGTGAAGTCGCCGAGGCTTCCATTGCAGCCTGCTCGATGAACGGCGCCACGTGTGCGCCGCCACGACGTCCGGGTACCAGCGCGGCCGTGGCCTGAATGGGAAAGAAATGAATCGAAGGCCCGGCCGGTCCTATCCAAATTTCGTCGCCGTCGTCGATCGCTTTGTTCGATCTGACGGGCCGGTTATTGAGTGTGACTTCGAGATTAGAGTCGTAGCTGGCAATGCGATAGACGCCGTTTGTCCGGGCCAACTCGATGATCGGCCCGGTCGCTTTGCTCGCTGTAACTTCAGGCAGACGAAGCTTTACATCGCACTCTTCGGAGGCGCCGATAGTGATCCGATCGCGCATCACGACTTCAGTCGAGCGATCGTTCAGCGACGAGATGTGAATTACCAGTCCGTCGGACTTGCGCTCAGTTATTTTCCGAAACGTCTGCATCCGTGTACTAAATCAGGCGCCCACCACCCGTCTCCGCCGGAACTCTGCGGTCGGTCAGCGGTCGCCTGTGCGATTCGAATCTTACAATGAAAACAGGTGCACGCAAAGAACTTAAACCAAATGGCTAGACAAAGTGGCACGGGTGTCCCGCCCGTCGAATCACGCGCAAGATGCGAGTGCCACTTCAAAGTTTGCGAGGGCAAGCCGCCTCTTTGTTCGTGTTAGCATAGCGGCATGGCAGAGTTCGAGTTTATTAAAGATTCCGGGAAGTTGCGTGCGCTGGCGCCAGTCGCAACCGCGCCGCTTCGGCATCATGTTTTCGTCTGCACCGGCAAATCCTGTTCAGCGCGCGACAGCGCCGAAGTCCTCGATGCATTCGAAAGTGAACTGAAAGCGCGCGGAATCCTTTTTGGCAAAGAAGCCAAGGGCAAGAATCCGCAGGGCAGCATCCTCGTGACTGAATGCGCCTCAGTCGGTTTCTGCGCCATCGGTCCGACAGTTTTGGTTTATCCCGACGGAACCTGGTACGCCCAAGTGCGCGCGTCTGATGTGGCGGAAATTATTGAAGAGCATTTGTTGAATGGACGACCGGTCGAGCGACTGGCATTGATGAGGGTGCCGTGTGAAGGTGAAGTCACCCAACCGCAGCAAGCAAGCGGTGGTGACTGGGAAGCCTGACCCCCGAACACAAAACCGCATCCGCTTGACTCATCCGCGTGGGAAACAGACCCGATGATTCACCCGTCCGGCACATTCGATTACGAGGCAGAGTTCACCAGCGACAGTTTTCGACCTGACGAACTTGTGCTGCGTGGACACAACCGTCGTAGTTCTCGGGAGTGTCTCGTTGGACAAAACCCGAAAATTAGGTTTTGGAAAGACCGTATCATCTTAGTCGCCTCAACAATGGATGGTGCCTCGTCCAGGAACACATCGTTCTTCATTGGCGATGCCGCGCAACAGGTGGCTCGTCCGGATGACCAACTCTACGTTTCTCGGACGGGCGCAGGCGGAATTGGCATGAGCGTGCTGCGCCAACAAGAACTGGTCCTCGCAATCGGGGCGATTGCCCGGCTTCCACTTGGCAAAGGGATCGAGGTGCGCGGGGGTCCGGCCGGATCACATGATCCCGAGAGGGTGTCGAAAGAGACCTGGCTGGAGTTTCGTGCCGGAGAAGAACAACTGATCTTGCACGATCGAGAGGTTGGAACATTCGCAAATTATGACATCTATGTCGAGCGTTGTTGGGAATGCGGGACCCCCGGCGTTGACGAATGTGTTGCAATGAGTCTTTCCGGGGATGACAGAGTCAGACGAGCTGCGATGAGAGGTGCCATACTTCTAGCTGCCGGTCCTTTGAAGATTACAAGCTGGGATTGTACGGAAGAGTTTGTTTGAAGGGTACCGTAGTTCAGTCCTAAAACTGCGGACTAGACGTCGTACGGCTCTTTGTCGATCAGATAAGCAATCAACTCTTCGCGGTTTGTCTTCGTGTCGAGCCAATGCCGCACTCGCCGAATCTCTGAATAATCATCTTCGCCAAACCGGTCAAGATAGATTTGCTGCATGCGCTTCTTTCTTTGTTCGCGAATCGCACCCGCTTGCCAGAATTCAGTGAACATAGTGTGCAGGTTGTCGTGCAGGTTTCGTTTGCGCAGGGCTGCCCATTCGTTGCGATCCAGCCAGATGCCTTTGCAACCGGCGCAATGGTCGACGGTGAAATCCAGGCCTCGGCCCACCAGATACTTCACCATGCGGAAACGGCACTCGGGACAATCGACGGGAATGCCGGGTTCGGCGAGCGACAGACTTTCTGATTCGTGTACGCGCTCGGCGGACCTGGTCCCGTGCTTTTCAATCCAGTCCCAATATTCTTTGCCGCGAATCCAGTGACCTTCGCATTGCGGACAATTGTAGGACGAAAGATTTGGCTCCAGTTCGGTTTGCAAGAGTTCGACATTCTTGCAGACCGGGCAGTTGAATTGATTCTTTGAATCCATAAAGCTTGCAGATTATTGAAAACGATAAGGCGGCAATTCTCGAATTGCCCCTGCCGAAAACATCCAGGGCGGCATTTCAAAGACGACGCGATGAACGCAGTTGGGTTGGACAACTACATTGATCGATGCATCGCCGCACGTTTCCATCAGCAGGTAGCGGAAATAAATCCGCACGTTGTGCATGCCGCCAGTGGTCGGAAAGTTGTGCGTTCCCCATGACCGTTGCGTCGCCTGCCCATCGATGATGATCGTCGGCGTGCACAGGTAAAGAAAGAACGACAACGGAAAGAAACTCGTTTGGATTTGAATCCCGGTCCAGGGTTGTTGTTGCGACATAAGGCGATCGGCTTTGTCTTGCTGGCAGTCTTTTGTTACCACGAAATCGAATTCTATTACTAGTTCCCGGCGTCAACATTACCAAAGCGTTGCGGTGGCAACTCAGTTACTAAGGGTGGAGAAAAAAGAAACCATGGTGCCTTGTAAACGATGCGAGTAACTTATTTGAGTTTGACCTCGACCTTAATTGAAACCTCACCCACATCGAAGAAAAGGTAACGGAAGAAGATCCGCAGATGATGTAAACCGATGTCCAGGGGAAATGTATGAAGTCCCCAGTCCCGCCTCTCAGCCCGCCCATCGATGACAATTGTTGGCGTGCATAGATTGAACGTTAACTGCGATGCGTGGAAAGTTGTTCCGATTGAATTCCCGTCCAGGGTTGTTGCGACATCTTCCTCGCAGCTAGCTTGTCTCTAATTCCAGCGCAATGGCCCGAAAGTTTAGGATTGAGCAGCGGTCGAGTGAGACTCTTTTGGTTTCCACCGCAGCACCGGCTTGCGCGCCGCGGTCGCTTCGTCGAGTCGCCCGATGCGGGTCGAGTGGGGAGCGTTCAGCAACAGTTCAGGATCTTCGAGCGCCTCTTGCGCAATGGCCCGCATGGCATCGATGAATTGATCGAGTTCCAAACGACCGACAGACTCAGTTGGTTCAATCAACATTGCTCCTGAGACGATTAACGGAAAATAGATTGTCATTGGATGAAATCCGTAATCGATCAGGCGCTTGGCAATGTCGAGTGTGTGCGCGCCTTTGCGCGCCTGTCGCTTGTCGGTAAAGACGACTTCATGCATCGGGTCGCTCGCGAACGGTTTGTCGTAATCCGAGACCAGAGCATTAGCGATATAACGCGCGTTCAGCACCGCGGCTTCGGTCGCTTCCCGCAGTCCGTCGCGGCCGTGCGTCAGAATGTATGCGAGCGCGCGCAGCATCATGCCGTAATTGCCGAAGAATGCCTTCACGCGACCGATGGACTGCGGATAGTCGAAATCCAATCTGAGTGGCCCAGACTTTAGTCTGTGATTATCCGTCTCGTCATCAGAGACTGAAGTCTGTGCCACAATTCGCGGCACCGGCAAAAACGGTTCAAGTTCCTTCGTGCAGCAGCATGGCCCTGAACCTGGACCGCCGCCGCCATGTGGAGTTGAGAACGTCTTGTGCAGATTCAGGTGAATCACGTCGACGCCCATGTCGCCGGGCCGCGCGACGCCCACCAGCGCGTTCATATTCGCGCCGTCCATGTAAACCAAACCACCGGCGTCGTGAACAATGTCGCAAATCTCGCGAATGTTTCGTTCGAACAAACCCAGCGTATTCGGATTAGTCAGCATCAAGCCCGCGACATCGCCGTGCGCGCACAACTCGCGCAGGTGATCCAGATCCGTGAGCCCCTCAGCCGTCGACTTAATTGTTTTGACGGTGAAACCCGACAGATGCGCCGACGCCGGATTCGTGCCATGCGCAGAATCAGGAATCAGCATGGTGCGTCGTTGCGCTGATTTTTCCTTGCCATCGCGTGCGTCGATGAACGCGCGAATGATCATGATGCCGGTCATCTCGCCATGCGCGCCCGCGGCGGGCTGCAGAGATATGCCCGGCAGTCCGGTGATTTCGGCGAGATGCTGCTGTAGTTCATAGATAACTTCCAGCGCACCTTGTGCTTCTTCTTCGGATGAAAGCGGATGCAGATTGGCGAACCCAGCAATGCGCGCAACCTTTTCGTTGAGCCGCGAGTTGTACTTCATCGTGCACGAGCCGAGCGGATACATGCCCTGATCGATCGAGTAATTCCACGTCGAGATGCGTGTGAAGTGACGGATGACGTCAACTTCGGTGACTTCGGGCATGCCGGCGAGTTTATCGTCGCGTTGAAATTCGCGCGGGATGATTTCGTCGAGCGGCGCTTCGTCAACGTCGAGCGGCGGCAGACTGAAACCCATGCGTCCCGGTTGCGAGCGCTCAAAGATAAGCCGCTCGTTGGGACTGATGTGAGTGGTTACTTTGGTAATCATTGCGATTCACCACAAAGGCACGAAGGCACAAAGGAATGAACAGACAAAAATGACTAAGCTGCTTCGTGTCTTTGTGTCTTCGTGGTTAAGTATTTCAATCCATCAATCAAGTTATCGATCTGTTCGCGCGTGTTTGTCTCGGTCACGCAAACCAGGAAATCATTCGGCCGGTTGGCGTCATAGCGCGCCAGCGCGATACCGCCGTCGATGCCTTTTTCATTGGCCAGCTTTTTTAGAAGTGTGCTCGCATCGGCCGGCGCTCGCACCACGAACTCATTAAAGAATGGCGCGGAGAAGGGCAGCGAAAAACCTTCTATTTCTGAAACCTTTCGCGCTGCGTAATGGGCCTTCTGCGCGCACTGCGTCGCAACGGCCTCGATACCGCGCGGGCCCATTGTCTCGAGGTAGACCGTCGATGCCAGCGCAATCAAGCCTTCGTTGGTGCAGATGTTCGAAGTCGCCTTTTCGCGGCGGATGTGTTGTTCGCGGGTCGCCAACGTGAGCACAAATCCGCGGCGTCCCTTCGTGTCGAACGCTTCGCCGACGAGGCGGCCGGGAATCTGGCGCGCGTATTTTTCGCGCGTCGCAAACAAGCCTACATATGGTCCGCCAAACGAAAGCGGCACGCCAAAGGATTGGCCTTCGGCGACCACGATATCTGCGCCGCAGGCGCCGGGCGACTTCAGCAGGCCAAATGACATCGCCTCAGTGACCACCACGATCAGCAGCGCGCCCACCGCGTGCGCTTTGTCTGCCAGCGCCTGAACATCCTCGATGCAACCAAAAAAGTTGGGAGACTGGATTACGAGGGCTGCGGTCTTTTCATCAAGGTTGCTTAAGTCGTGTGAAGTCGTGCCCGCTTCCGGTGAATAGGCGCAGTGCTGCAATTCAATTCCCGCGTGCTGAACGTAAGTATGCGCGACGTCCAGATACTCGGGATGGATTGCGGACGAGGCGAGAACTTTCGTGCGGCGGGTCACGCGCTCAGCCATCAGCACCGCTTCCGCCATTGCGGTCGAGCCGTCGTACATTGACGCGTTGGCGATGTCCATTCCCGTCAGCTGGCACACCAACGTCTGGAATTCAAAGATGGCCTGCAACGTTCCTTGAGAAATCTCAGGCTGGTAAGGCGTGTAGGAGGTGAAAAACTCAGAGCGAGAAATCAGGTGATCGACGATCGTGGGAACGTAGTGAGCGTAAGCGCCGGCTCCCAAAAAGCTGATGCGGTTCGCGGCAGGATTGCGCGTGGCCGTCGTGTCGAATTTCTTCAGCAGTTCCAATTCGGAAAGCGCGTCCGGCACATTCAACGACCTGCGCAGACGTAAATCTGCGGGGATTGAGTCGAACAAATTTTCCATGGAACTGACGCCGATTTGCTGCAACATCTCGGCGCGTTCGTCAGGCGAGTTAGGAATGTAGCGCAACGCGTTTACTCTTCGGCTTTCGTAAAGTCTTCGTACTCGGCGGCAGTCAACAGGCTGTCGACCTCGCCCGGAGAGCTCATCTTGACTTTGATCATCCAGCCGTCGCCGTAAGGATCCTTATTTACTTTTTCCGGCTCGTCGTTAAGCGAGTCGTTCACTTCAGCGATTTCACCGGAAATGGGCGTGAAGATCTCCGACACTGCCTTGACCGATTCAACTGAGCCAAACGATTCGTGCGCCGCGAAAGATTCGCCTGGTTTAGGTAGCTCGACGTAGACCACATCGCCCAGTTGTTCCTGCGCGTGATCGGTGATGCCGATGATCGCTGTGCCGTCATCGACGCGAACCCACTCGTGGTCTTTGCTGTAATGAAGATTATCGGGAACGTTAGCCATTGATTCTCCTGAGCGTTTTTGATTTGGGATTGCCGATTTGCGATTGCGACCCTTGGTTATAGCGCAAGCTGTTTCAACCGTCCAATTCAGAAATCAAAAATCAGAAATCCAAAAATGTTACTTAGGTCGTTTGTAAAACGGCAGCGGTACGATCCGGGCTGCCACCATTCGCCCGCGTACGTCTATTTGCAGTTCGGTTCCCACCGCTGTCAATTCGGCAGGCACGTAACCCATACCGATATTCCTTTTCAAAAAAGGTGCGGGACTTCCGGAGGTGACGCGGCCTACGCGCTCACCGTTCACCAGAATTTCTTGTTCGTCGCGGGCAATGCCTCGGTCAGTGACTTCGAAGCCGACCAGTTTCCGCGTCACACCTTCTTCTTTTTGCTTGGCTAACGCGTCGCGGCCAATGAAATCGCCTTTGTTTAGTTTCGTGATCCAACCGAGGTTCGCTTCCAGCAAGGTGATCTCGTCGGTTATCTCGTGACCATAGAGACACATGCCCGCCTCGAGCCGTAAGGTATTTCGCGCCGCCAAACCGCAAGGCAAGACACCGCCATCAGCGCCGTAATTGCCGGCGTCGAGGATCCTGTTCCAAAGTTGTTCAGCTTTCTCGGGCGCCGCATAAACTTCAAAACCGTCTTCGCCGGTATAACCCGTGCGCGAAATGATCGCTTCAACGGCGTCCACGCGTCCGGTGACGAAGTGGTAATACTTAATATCAGAGAGCGGTGTCTCAGTCAGCTTTTGCAAAATCGAAATTGCGTCAGGCCCTTGCACAGCGATCTGGCAATACTCGGCACTCGCATTTCGCAGCTCCACGTTTTCCCCGGCCCGGTGCGACTTAATCCATTCCCAATCTTTCTCGGTGGTGCCCGCGTTGACGACGAGCAGAAGATGATCTTCAGCTAAACGGTAAACCAGCAGATCGTCGATCACCGTTCCCGCTTCAGTTGTTAATGCTGAGTATTGGGCCTGGCCGTCAACCAGTTTTGACGCGTCATTAGAAGTCAGGCGATTAACGAAGGCGATAGCATCGGTTCCGCGCACATCGATCTCGCCCATGTGGGACACATCGAACAAGCCGGCGTGAGTGCGGGTGCGCAGATGTTCGCTCACCGTGCCGGCCGGATACTGAACGGGCATGTCCCACCCGCCGAACTCGACCATGCGTCCGCCTAGCCGGCGATGCGCTGCGTTCAGCGGCGTGCGCTTCAATTCAACTGCTGGTGCAGACACTCGTGAGTGAACCTCTTGCTGCGGAGGGAATTCTTCGAACTAAAAAACCGGCAAGGCCGCAAACTAACACGCGCCCAACATCAGGGTCAAGAAGGCAATAACACAAGTGCGACTTCAAATTATCGAGGCCCATCCCAGATGCCAATTCTCTTAATTTTGACCGCCGCTCAAGGCTCTACGCCTTTAGGATCTATTAGGAAGTGCACTTCCACTTGCTGTCACCTCAGGTGACGCCGGCCCTGACAGTTCTCGGCAGGGCCGGTCGATTCCTCAACAGAATCGCCCACTTCAAAGCTGGCATAGTCATTGCCAAACGTTGTCGAGCCGGAGTCCCTCGTGACCCGCCGAGTAAGAGACGAAAGGTCGCCAGCAAGGTTATGAAAAAAACGCGCTTCAACAACGCCGGTGGTTTCAGCATAGTTCAAATGGTCATTACGCTTGCAGTCGCCATGATTGTGTCTGGCTTCGCAATCGTTGGTATCAGTCGTGCGCGTGAGCACGCCCGCCTGATGAGTTCAGCTCGAGAATTTGCGGCTTATGTTGAAAGGGCGCGCGGCGACGCGGTTCGCCGTCATAGTGGGGCGACGGTCGAGACTCTTAATGAGAATACTTTCGCCGTCACGATGGATTTCAATGGCGACGGGAACCTGATTACGAAGAATTTTTCTTTGCAATCCGGCGTCCGTTTTACCACCGGGGTCAAAGGCGTTACCTTTGATTGGCGCGGTCGGATTAACTCTGAACAATCATTCGGTTTTTCAAACGGACGAAACACGGTCAGCGTCGGTGTCACCGGGTCGGGCGACGTTACTTTTGACGCGCAGTTTTTCCACGACGCTTCGCTGCCGCCGGTGACGTATACGGGAACGCCGGGAGGCTTCATTACTGATCCGAGTCCCGCGCCCGGTTCTGGCGCTTCTCCCACGCCTTCTCCAACGACCACCCCGACGCCGACTCAGAATCCCAGCCCGACGCCTACGCCGACGCCGACTGCTT
>Ga0134126_10011180_pt1 | contig 11314 bp, 12 predicted proteins | sample KB31752_FD_96881 | JGI IMG/M metagenome (GOLD analysis project Ga0134126, IMG submission 96881) | Terrestrial soil microbial communities with excess Nitrogen fertilizer from Kellogg Biological Station, Michigan, USA - KB3-175-2 | ecosystem: Environmental > Terrestrial > Soil > Unclassified ... | reverse complement strand
TATCGTACGCAATGAAGCTGACGTCTTCGTCGTGGCGGGCGACCTTACCAATTACGGCAAGCCAGAAGAGATGGAACCTTTACTTAATGTTCTGGTGCGGCTCCGCCTGCCAACCATCGTTGTCCTCGGCAATCACGATTATGAAAGCAGCCGCGAAGCTGACCTAATGCGCATGCTGACTCAGGAAGGGATAAAAGTCTTGGATGGTAGCGCATACGAACGTGACGGTGTTGGTTTTGCGGGGACAAAGGGTTTTGTCGGGGGATTCGGACGCGGGGTGTTGACCGCATTTGGCGAGCCCGAAATTAAGACATTCGTCCGTGCTGGCATTGACGAAGCTTTAAAGCTCGAGCGAGCCATGTCGCAGCTCAGGACAAAAAAGCGGGTTATCATCCTCCACTACTCGCCCATCGCTGCAACTATCGAGGGGGAAGCGCCGGAAATTTACCCATTCTTGGGATCTGCGCGGCTGGCCGAAGTTATTGACCGCCACGGCGCCGATCTCGTTCTTCACGGACATGCACATAACGGGAAATGTGACGGCAAAACGGCCGCTGGAGTTCCCGTCCATAACGTAGCGATAACGCTCTTACAGTCGCAAGATCCACCTCGCGTGTATCGCGTTTTTGATGTTTAACCCCTTTTGTTTGGTGCAATTCCATCAACTCCTAAGACCCTGAGGTTTCAGCAGTACGGAATGATTCAGCAAACCGTACAGCGAGAACCCGATTATGCTCTGCTGTCCCGTTGCCCTATCGTGTCGAGGTGAGCGGAAGTTGCTCACGTGCGCAGCGGGACTTGGATTGAGCGCACAATCTGACCGTCAAGAGGTGAATATGGGTTTGATTTTTGTGATCATCATCCTTCTGCTATTGGTAGGGGCTCTTCCGACCTGGCCTTACAGCACAGGATGGGGATACTACCCAAGCGGTGGGTTGGGATTGATTCTGCTGATCCTCATTGTCCTACTGCTTATGGGCCGACTCTGAACGAAGTTAAGTAGCGAATAGCCTCCACCACACCTGGTTTTTAAACAACACTTGTAAGCGGCGGGCGGAAGCCCGCCTGGCATCTTAACCCCTTAATCCGAAAAGACTGCGAGGAAGATATGAGTTTGGCGAAGACTCCACAAGAGGGTTCGTTCGTAGCGGACATTCAAGCCATCCGTCAGCGGGCAAGGCAACACATTGAAAACGGCGCTGTAACAGACGCCTATCGAGGAGATCGCACCACCGTTATCAAAGTCTTGAACGAAGCCTTGGCCACCGAACTGGTTTGCGTGCTGCGCTACAAACGCCACTATTTCACTGCTACCGGTATTCATGCGCAGGCGGTGGCTGAAGAATTTCTTGAACATGCCAAGGAAGAGCAAGATCATGCCGACAAGATCGCGGAACGCATCACCCAACTCGACGGAGAACCCGATTTCAACCCCGCCACGCTTGCCGGTCGCAGCCACAGCGAATACGTCGAAGGAAAAAGTCTTGCCGACATGATTCGCGAAGACCTGATCGCTGAGCGGATCGCGATCGAGTCTTATAACGAGATCATTCGTTACCTCGGCGGCAATGATCCAACCAGCCGACGGGTCATGGAAGAAATTCTGGCAAAGGAAGAGGAGCACGCTGAAGACATGCGGAACCTGATCCAGACGGTGACGCAAGCCGAGCAAGCGCATAAGAGCCGAACTGAGGAACCTCTAAGACGAGCCTCTTAACCGGACACAAAGGCGCATTCGGATTTGGTTTGAATGACTTGTACCCGCAAAATCGATCTTTTGTCGAACTCGCGGGCCTACAGGATTAACCTGATTCACCTTACAGCGTTTCACTCATTGTTTTGCACAGGGCAGTAAACATAGCTTGGCATACATGCCGAAGAGCTCCAAAGCACGCGATTCAGATGCGGCGATCCGTTCTTCGGCAAGGCTAACACCGCATCCGGCTGCTCTTTGCGTCGGAGCCCGCAAATCGAAAATCAGGCAGCGTCATACCCTGCTTTGGATTGACGATTTCGCTCCCGGCTTGGCGATGTACAAGACGATGTCCGAACGGGAAGGATTCAAGGTGCTTACGGCCTCGTCCGGCGTCGAGGGTATTCGGCTCGCCACCCGCAACTACGTGGACGTAGTGATTACTGATTATGAAATGCCGGAAATGGACGGCGAAGCGGTTGCTGCATTTATTAAATCGATCAAGCCTTCTGTTCCCGTGCTGATGTTTTCAGGCAGCACCTTAATCTCTGCCCGGAGCCGCCGGACAGTTGACGCATTTTGCGATAAGGCGGGATCCAGAGAAGAACTCTTAGCCACCATACATTTTCTTCTGCACAAGAAACGACCGACGGTGCTACAACCCCCAGTTGTGGCCCAGGCGTCTCACCACGGACACAGGACTGTCGCTTAATTTCACAGTAGCTCCCAAGGACGATCGTTCGTATCTCCAAATCAGGCAGGAGGAATTATGAACAAATTCGTGCTTTCGATGATTGCTGCGTTCGCACTGTGCGTCGCAACAGCCGTCGCCCAATCAGGCCCTGGCGCCCAGGGAACACAGGGGTCATCGCCGACCATGAGCCAAACTCCAGGCGCCAACCCACAGCCCGGAATGAACCAGCCCGGCGCCACTACGGCCGATCAGAACAGCGGCAGCATGGGCAACAATCAAGCTGAAAAAGGCGAGAAGGGCGAAAAGAAGCTGAAAGGCTGCGTTCAGGCTCAGGGCGGTCAAGCTACCCTGGAAACCAAAAAGGGTAAAGAAATCGCGCTCACTGGACAGGACGTCTCAGCGCACAACGGTCACGAAGTTGAACTGAAAGGCACTTGGGCCAGCGGTAGCATGTCTCAGAGCTCGACCGGTGCCTCAGGAGAAAAGACCTTCAACGTTACCGACGTGAAAATGATCTCCGAAACCTGCAAGGGCAGCAAAGAAAAAGGCAGCTCAAGCATGGGAACCGGGACCACGGGAACCAATCCATCCAGCAGCCCTACAACCTCGCCAAGCGGGACTGGCTCGAGCACTGGATCAACGCAACCTCAGTAAGTTTTCTGTAGCCGCACCCCTGGGAGAAAGGCCCCGAAGTTGGGGCCTTGTTTTTTCTTGACCGTCCATTGAGCCGGCACCTCTACGCCGCCTGCCCCGCACAGTACCCGGATGCCCAGGCCCACTGGAAATTGAATCCGCCCAAATGGCCGGTCACATCCACGACTTCGCCGATGAAATACAGGCCTGGCACTTTGCGGCTTTCCATTGTCTTGGCGGAAAGCTCGTTCGTGTCCACTCCGCCAACAGTGACTTCGGCCTTATCATAGCCGTCTGTGCCTTCCGGAGTGATGACCCAGTTGTGCGCCTGCCGATCGACTTCTGCCAGCGCGTGATTTGTCCACGCCGCTGGCGTGTGCAATTCCAGCCAGCGGTCGGCCAATCGTTGCGGCAGGATCGAGCGCAATGCGGATCTAAGGCTGGAGAAATCACGGCGGGCAATGTTGTTGCGAATCGGTGCCGTGAAATCCTGTCCGGGAGCCAAGTCGATGGTTATGGAACTCGCAGGCTTCCAGTAGGAAGAAATCTGCAGAATCGCCGGCCCGCTAAGACCGCGATGAGTAAAAAGCATTTTTTCGTGAAAACTTTGTTTGCCGATCGATGACACCACTTTTGCTGAGAGGCCGGTCAAATCGCAGTAATGTCGGCAGTCCTGAGAGTTCAAAAGTAGCGGGACCAGCGCCGGCCTCGTCGCGTTAATCCGCAACCCGAAGTGCTTAGCTAATTCGTAACCGAACGAAGTTGCACCCATCTTGGGGATGGACAATCCACCCGTTGCCACGACCAGCGACGGCGCATGAAATTCGTATTCCCCGGCGCTCATCATGAAATCGCTCTTGTGCTCGACAGATTTGACGTTGATGTTGGGGAGAATTTTAACTCCAACTTTGTTGCACTCCGTTTCCAGCATGCTCACGATTTGCTGCGCCGAGCCATCACAGAAAAGCTGCCCTAGTGTCTTCTCGTGATACGCAATTCCATGTTTCTCAACCAGCCGAATGAAGTCTGCCGGCGTGTAAGCCGCGAGTGCCGATTTAGCAAAGTGCGGATTGTCGGAAATGAAGTTTTCCGGTTGACAATGCAAGTTGGTGAAGTTACAGCGTCCGCCGCCGGAAATCAGAATCTTCTTCCCGATGCGTCCGGCGCATTCGAGAACTGCAACGTGCCTTCCGCGCTTTCCTGCTTCGATGGCACACATTAGCCCGGCCGCGCCGCCGCCCAAAATGATGACATCGAATCCGTGCTTCACGATTAGCGTGGGCCGCGAGGTGGCGGTGATAATGACTGAAGAAGAGATTTGAAATCGGCGGGCAGTTCGCACTTTAATGAGACCGTCTCTCCCGAGCGCGGATGAATGAACTCGAGGCTGGCCGCATGGAGCGCAACCCGGGCGATTCGCCGCTCCGACGCCTCGTCCGGACTGTACTTGCGATCGCCAATGACCGGATTGCCGAGCGCGGCAAACTGGACCCGTATTTGGTTCTGCAATCCCGTGACGAGCGCAACCCTTAACAGCGAAGCGCCGCGCAGAGACCGCTCGACGGAATACGTGAGTTCAGCCCGCGCCGCCTTGCGGTCCCTTTCCTTGCTTAATTTCTGATACATGCCTTCCCTTCTAAAATAATGAACCAGCCTTCTCTCTGTAGCGGTGAGATGTCCACGGACCACCACCAAATATTGTCGAACCGGAGTATGTGCCAAAAATTGACGGACCAACGTGTCCCGATCGCGCATGGTCTTGGCGAACAACAAGACCCCGGACGCGAAACGATCGATTCGATGCACTACCAGAGCTCGCTGCCGCCGGCGTTTCAGATCTTGCAACAGGAGAGATAACGCAGACGGCGCGCCGGACTCTGGGGCGGGCACCGCGAGCAGTCCGGCCGGCTTATTCACTGCCACCACGGCATCGTCTTCGTACAAGATGGCAAGCTCTCGCGAAAAACGCGGTGGCCGGCGAGCGTCCGTCTCGGAACTCAATCGCGGCTTGTGAGGACGTTTGTTCACAGACGCTTGGCTTTCCTTTGAATCTCTGCGCACATGGACTAGTAAAGTACTCTACTAGGTTTTCCCGACACCAGATTTTGGGTTGTTCCTGAAATCACGTACCGGCTGGCCTGAGCGATCATTATCCCAGTGTCTCTTTGCGCCAAAGAGGCGACGCACGATTAAAATCAGAGTTCCCCGTTCTGTGGGGACAGAGTTATGACCGCCATATCTGCGTTCCCTGGAGGATCGGGCGTCTTTGTTACCGCTGCCAAGAGCATTCTCCTGGTCGTCAGCGCCTTGTTCCCGATCGTGGATCCGATCGGCGGCAGCCCAGTATTTCTGTCGCTCACGCTGAACTATGATCGTGAAACACGGAAGCTGCTCGCGCGCCGCATCGCCATGAATAGCTTCATCCTGATGCTGGCCTCGTTCGCGATTGGCTCGCACGTGCTGTCTTTTTTCGGGATATCTTTGCCCGTCGTCCAGGTAGGTGGCGGACTGGTAGTTGTCTCGGCGGGCTGGGCATTGCTGAAGCAGAAGGATGATAGCGATCGTAACGCGGTCGGGCGGAGCGTCGCCGTTCATGACGCTTTCCGCGATGCATTCTATCCCCTCACGCTGCCTCTGACAGTCGGCCCAGGCTCGATTTCGGTAGCAATTACATTGGGTGCAAATGAGCCCCACACGCTAGGAGCAAACCTGCTTTCGATTCTGGCGGCTGCAGTCGGTTCTCTCGTTATTGCCGTGTCTATTTATGTCTGTTATGCATTCGCGGACCGGCTCGTGCTTGTGCTCGGCCCCGCGGGAACCAACGTTATTGTTAAGCTCACTTCGTTCCTGTTGGTTTGTATCGGTGTGCAGATTATGTGGAACGGCCTGAGCCAGTTGCTTGGGTCCTTAGCTCACTGAGCTTTGATTGCACCTTTGCGGAGCAGGTTCCGCGAGTAAACTGTTTGGTCTGCGCCTGATTTTGATCGCAATCTATTCCTGTCTATGCCAGAACTCCCCGACATCTCCGCCTACATTGCTGCACTTGAGCCTCGTATGTTGGGCGAACCCATCGAGCAGATAAGGCTGGCAAGTCCGTTCCTGTTGCGCACCGTCGATCCGCCGATTGCAGCAATAGAAGGAAAGAAAGTGCGAGAACTGCGACGCATCGGTAAGCGCATTGCTATGGGTGTCGAAGAGGACCTGTGGCTGGTGCTTCATCTGATGATTGCCGGGCGGCTGCACTGGCGCGCAAGGAATGCGAAACTCGGCGGTCGGAATTATCTTGCGGCTTTCGACTTCCCCAATGGCTCACTCGTGCTCACCGAAGCCGGAGCCAGACGCCGTGCTTCCCTGCACGTTCTCCGCGGAGAAGGGTCGCTTCGGGATGTCGATCCCGGAGGCATCGACGTTTTTGCCGCCAGCCTGAGCGAATTTCAGTCGGCGCTCACTGCTGAGAACCGCACCTTAAAACGAGCCCTTACTGATCCACGCATTCTGAGCGGGATTGGAAACGCATACTCCGATGAAATTCTGCACGCCGCACAACTCTCTCCCATCACCCACACTCGAAAGCTCACTCATGAAGAATGGAAACGATTGTTTACCGCAACCCGCACCACACTTCAGCGCTGGATTGATCAGCTGCAGAGAGAAGCTCAAACAAAGTTTCCTGAAAAAGTGACTGCCTTTCGCAAAGACATGGCGGTGCATGGCCGCTTCGGCCAACCCTGTCCTCGATGTGGAGACCCCATCCAGCGCATTCGCTATGCAGACAATGAAACCAACTACTGCGCCCGCTGCCAGACTGGAGGCAAAGTTCTCGCGGACCGCAGTCTTTCGCGTCTGCTGGGAGACGATTGGCCTCGCACGCTCGACGAACTTGAAGCGCTCAAGCGGCGTTGAGCAGGAGAAACAAGCGCGCAATCATTCCCATCCAATTTCCTTGCGATGAGGCCCCCGATGTAACCTGTTTGTCATGGACATGAAGTCATTTCGCGCATCTTTGTCGCAGCCCACTCCCCCCATGGATCTGAGTCTGGCTCTTGCTGGATTGTGGTGGGACGCCAAGGGTGACTGGGCAAAAGCTCACGAGTCGGCGCAACAGGACGAAGGGCCGGCCGGCGCATGGGTACATGCCTATCTCCATCGTAAAGAGGGCGACGCTTCGAATGCAGCGTACTGGTACAGTCGAGCCAAAACGCCTCCCTGCCAAAGCTCGTTTCAGGAAGAGTGGGAAGAAATCGTCAGTTCGCTGCTCCGATAACTCCGAATACGTCTTAACGTCCAGTCACTTTCCCGTTCTGGGAAGCTCGCGCACCACTTCCACTTTCTTCTTGACTTGTGAACTCCCCAGGCACAGAATTGCGGCCTACCCCCTTCCAAACAATCTAAATCTGTTCTCGCCTATGGAGGGACTATGTCCAAAGAACTACGTTCGCATCACACTTGTTTTGATCGCATCGTTCCCGCAAACCTCGATCCGAATCACGAGGCGCACCGGGCCGCAGTTGCAAACTATGTAACGGCGGTCAAGGCAGCTACCAACAAAACCGTTAAACCCGACGCACCATTTCACAAGCACCTTGAGGCAGTTACCGAGCTTGGGGAGCTGCACGCCAATCACCCCATCGCCATCGCCCGCATGGCGATTATCGACAACAGAAAATGGGAGCCGGGCCACAAACTCACATGCCGGTTTCTTGACGGCGATAACTCGCAACAAGACAAAGTGATCGCCAACGCCAAGATTTGGGAAAAGTATGCCGACATCCATATTGATTTTGGCAACCATCCTTCGGCGGAAATACGGATCTCATTCGTGGCCGATCCCGGCTCATGGTCAGCCGTTGGAAAGGATTGTCTGGTAACCAGCTATTTCGCAAAATCCGCGCCTACCATGAACTTCGGCTGGCTCCGTGATGACACAGAAGGCAAAGAATACGAACGCGTGGTGGTCCATGAATTTGGGCATGCGCTTGGGTGCATCCATGAACACCAACAACCCAATGAACATCTTCCTTGGGACACAACCGCCGTTTATGCGGAATTTTCCGGACCGCCGAATAACTGGAGTAAAGCCGACATCGACTCCAACATTCTCCAGAAGTATTCACCCGAGGGAATTACCGCCAGCCGGTTCGATCGCAAATCAATCATGCTGTATCAGTTCGACGCCTCGCTTTTCACCGACCACAGAGCCACTCCGCTCAATTTTCAATTGTCCAAAGAAGACAAGACGATGATTGGGCAGATGTATAACTCAGGCAAGGCAATAAAACAAAGCGCCTGATGTTATCTGGCTCAAGTTGCTGGTGATCACAAACTTCTTTTTGCTGGGAGCGAGGCGCTATGGCTGACTATACATTTCAAAAACAAATTGCCCGGGCCTTGCTCTCGGCCGGTGAAGACATTGACGTTCAACAACAACCTTCGGTTGCAGCCATGGCTATACCCGTCATGGCTGCGCCAAAGCCGCCCATTCCCTTTCCCGCTGGCCTTGCTCCCAGGCCTTCGGCGCTCAGTCCAGCACCCTCCCCAACTGATGCGCTGCCCAAGGCCGACGTAGTCGTCGTCACCTGGACGGTTGACGAAGCTCACGCGCTCGCTGACGTCCTGACTCCTGGAACCACCCGGGAGCACTGGTATCCGTACAGTAAAAACTTTGCGCATTACGATCCATTGATTCGGAACGGCGCGCCGGCGAAGAAAGCCAAACGCCTGGGCAGCTACTTCATGACCAAGGTCGGCACAAAGACAGTTTTGTGTTTCAAGTCGGAACTGCACCTCAATCAGGATGGCATTCGCTCCACGCAAACTCCAGGAACATCAACTCTGCCGGTCAAAGACCTCTTCAATCAGATTGCGGATGAAGCCACGCCTGACGTCCTGATTACTGCCGGGACCGCAGGCGGAGTTTTTACCGATCAGGACCTCGGCGACGTAGTAGTCACGCGAGCGGCAAAGTTCCGCCTGCAAGATGAATTCAAGAACGAACCCTTCAACCACAAGACTTACAAATCAACTTGGCAAATTCCCACCACGCACTTTGCTGACGCCGTGCAATTGATGTCGGGCTTCAAGAGCAATCTCCAGGAGCCCGCTGAGTTTCTCCCGCCCACGGTCAATTTTACGAAACCAACAGGCGGATACCCCAAGCCCTTGCATCCTTACAACCCTGACATCTGGCTGGACGGCCAGGTCGTAAACGGAAAGATGAAGATGCCCGCTTTTCATCCCATTCTGACCACAGACTATTTCGAATACGGTACCTCGACCAACCATCTGGATCAGGAGGGTTGCGCCGTGGAAATGGGAGACGCCGCCCTCGGTCTCGCACTGGACGAACGGAAAACTGCCGGGAAAACCGTTCCCAAGTGGGCGGTGGTGCGCAACTGCTCGGACCCTCAGATCAACGGCTTGCTGCGCGACCTACCCAAGAAAGACAGCCTTCAAATCATGTGGGCCGTGTACTACTACACTTCATTCGGATATCTCACCAGCGTCATGAGTTCGCTGGCGGTTTGGGCAATCGTCGCTGGATTGTAGCCCCGGACACAACAAACACTGGGTTTCTCTCGTCGTGCAAGATCAGCATTCTCCGTGACTTACGGTTGGCAACCAATACTCCCCTATCACGCAACTAAATAATTAGTTGACTTTTCATCCTTTAGCCCGTCAATCCCCTTTGGAGCGAACCATTGCCCCCTAGAAAGTCCCCAACTCTGACCGAAGCCGAACTTCGCATCATGGAGGTGTTGTGGGAAAAAGGCGCCTGCACCGTCCAGCAGGCCTTGGACTGGCTACCCGGCACACCGCCGTTGGCCTACAACTCCGTTCTCACCACCATCCGCATCCTCGAAAAAAAGGGCTATGTCGAGCATGTAAAGGACGGCCGCGCGCACGTTTATCAAGCGCTCCTGGGACGCAGACAGGCTTCTCAGTCTGAAATTCGACATCTAATTAACCGCTTCTTTGGCGATTCCCACGATGAACTTGTCCTGAACATCCTCGAAGACCGTGGGCTCGATGCCGAAGAGATCGGGCGCTTACGGCTGATGTTGCAACGGGGATCTGAAAGCGGCGACGGAAAAAGAGGCGACGGGAAATGATAGGATTTCCAGACTTCGCCCGATTTGCTGCCGGACAGGCGGTCAACTGCCTTGTAATCGGCATCGCTGTCGCAGGCTTGGCATCATTGCTGCTCCAGTTTCTGCAGAAGGCAAGCTCAGCTTTACGTTTTGCGGTCTTATACTCTTCCCTTCTTGCCATCGTTGTCTTGCTTTTCTGGTACGGGACAACGCTGCGAGCCGATTCGGTTCCGCCGCATGCGGCAATCACTATTTCCGGGAAATGGGCGACTTACCTGGTGGCAGCGTGGGCTGCGATTGCATTGTTCGGCATCGCCAGGATCGTCTGGGGTATGGTTCGGCTGCAAGCACTCCGGCGAAGCTTCGTGCGGCTCTATCAGAAGTTGCTTCAGTCAGATTTTCGCGGCGCCCGCTCCGCAACAATCTATGTTTCCAGTCGGATCCGCGTACCCACGGCGATTGGGTTCTTTCGCCCGGCGGTTGTCCTTCCCGAATGGGCATTGACTGACCTGTCTGACGAGGAACTGCGCGCAGCGATTCTTCACGAGCGCGCCCATATCGATCGCTGGGACGACTGGACTAATCTGTTGCAAAAAATAATTCGGGCGGTACTGTTTTTTCATCCGGCAGTATGGTGGATCGACAACCGGTTGGCGATCGAGCGCGAAATGTCCTGCGATGATATGGTGCTTGTCCAATCACCGAATCCGCGCAGCTACGCCGAGTGCCTGGTATCTCTTGCTGAGAAGAGCCTTCTGCGCCGACCGATGGCATTGGCCCACGCCGCGGTCGGTAAAGTCAAACAGACCACGTTGCGAGTGGGTCGAATCCTGAATGGGCAAGCGCGCAACAAAGCCAAAGTGTGGAAGCCCGCTCTGGCTGCCTTTGGCGCGCTCTCGACATTGGGTTTTGTGGCCATAGAACACACGCCACGCTTAGTCGGATTCGATATCCCAACCTCCGCACCGGTGGCGATCGCGCAGACTGCGCACTGGCCTCAACCAAAGGTGACGCTCGCGAGCATGCGGACTCCTATGAGTAAGAGCTCGCGATCAGATCAGCGCGTCGCTAAAAATCGCGTACGGCCGATCAAGCCACAGCCACACGTTTTGGAATATCCCGCGGCTGCAGTTGAGGCACGCGCTACAAGGCGGCAACATCCTGCCGTGATAAATGCGAGTGCCACCGAATCTAGGGCTCCGCGAT
>Ga0134126_10011179_pt1 | contig 11314 bp, 8 predicted proteins | sample KB31752_FD_96881 | JGI IMG/M metagenome (GOLD analysis project Ga0134126, IMG submission 96881) | Terrestrial soil microbial communities with excess Nitrogen fertilizer from Kellogg Biological Station, Michigan, USA - KB3-175-2 | ecosystem: Environmental > Terrestrial > Soil > Unclassified ... | reverse complement strand
GCGGTAGATCGCGTCGATGTCCGCGGACGTCGGCGCGGTGAGCACCAGGCGCCCGGTGGTGATCATGGTGCCGGTCAGATCGCGGCCGGAGCCCGGCGCCTGGCTGTCCGCCGCCTGCGCGTGGGGCTCGGCGCCAGGGGCCGTTTCCGGGCTTTCGGGCATGTTTGCGGTGGTTTGCTGCACGGTGGTCTCCTTTACTACGCGCGACGCTACCGGCCGCCCGCGCGGGGCGGCCACCTAATTGCCGGCCCCGCCTCGCGCTCTTGACAGGGCAGCGGCCCGCGGCGGAGCATGAACCCGACACAAAACATGAGCACGTGTTCATATTCCGCGCCGGGCGCGGACCGAGCGGGAAACCGAGGTGCCCCGATGCTGCTGGCCGAAGAACGCGAAGCCCTGGCCGCCGCCGGCCGCCGCCTGGCCGAGCGCGGCCTGGTCATCGGCACCAGCGGCAACCTCTCCGCGCGGCGCGATGACCTGGTCGCGGTGACCCCGACCGGCGCGGTGATCTCTGAGCTGAGCGCGGCCGAGATGACCGTGATCAGCCTGGCCGACGGCGCGATCGTCGAGGGCGATCTGGAACCGACCAGCGAGGTGCCGATGCACCTGGCGGTCTACCGCGCCACCTCCACCTGCGCCATCGCCCACACCCATGCGGTGACCAGCACGGCGATCGGCCTTGTGTGCGACGAGATCCCGCTGATCCACTACACGATGCTCTCCCTCGGCGGCGCGTTGCGCGTGGCCCCCTACGCCACCTACGGCACCGAGGAGCTGGCGCAGCACGTGGTGGCCGCGCTGCAGTACAAGCAGGCCGCGCTCATGCGCAACCACGGCTCGATCGCGATCGGCGGCACGGTGACGCGCTCCGTGGACCACCTCGAACTGGCCGAATGGTGCGCCGAGACCTACGCGCGCGCCCTGACGCTGTCCGCGGCGCTGCCGGGCAACGCCGACGGCGAGAAGACCGCTCCGCGGGTGCTCACGCAGAAGGAGCAGGAGGACGTGATCAACGTCGCCCTCGCCTCCGGCTACGGCAGCACGAAGAAGATCTCTCAGTAAAACCACAGCTCAGAGCTTGTACTAGTGCAAGACAATTTTGTTCTACTACGTAAATCCGGACCGGGGAAAGGCGGCGTGATGAGCAGCAGCACGCAGACGGCGCGCACCGCGGAGGGCAGTGGCCACGCCCGGCCCGCGGACACCAGCACCAGCGTTGCCGGAACGGGCACGGGGACGAGCGGCTACGCGATCTCGCAGTACCCCGACGTCCCGGCGATCGAGGCGCGGCTGCACCACCTCGTGCACTCCCCGCTGCGCGCCCTGCCGCCCGAGGCCCTGGCCCGCTACGAGGCCTGGTACGAGCAGCACGCCACCGCCTCCAAGGCGCTGGCCGCCGAAGCCGAGCAGTACATCCCCGGCGGCGTGCAGCACAACCTCGCGCTCAACGACCCCTGGCCGCTGGCGGTCACCGCCGCCGAGGGCGCCTACCTGACCGACCTGGACGGCAACAGCTACATCGACTTCCTGCAGGCCGGCGGCCCGACCGTGCTGGGCTCCAACTACGCCCCGGTGCGCGAGAAGGTCCTGGAACTGCTGGCCTCCTGCGGCCCGGTCACCGGCCTGCTGCACGAGTACGAGGTCAAGCTCGCCAAGCTCATCCACGACTTCATGCCCGCCGTGCAGCGCTTCCGGATGCTCGGCTCCGGCACCGAGGGCGTGATGGCCGCCGTGCGCGCCGCCCGCGCGTACACCGGCAAGAACCACATCATCAAGATCGGCGGCGCGTACCACGGCTGGAGCGACCAGGTCGTCTACGGCCTGCGCATCCCCGGCACCGGCTCCCTGGAAGCCACCGGCATCCCCAAGGGCGCCCTCGAACTGACCCACGAACTGCCCCCCGGCGACACCACGGCGCTCGCCGGCCTGCTCGCGCAACTGGAGGCGGACGGCGGCACCGCCGCGGTCATCGTCGAACCGGTCGGCCCGGAGTCCGGCACCTACCCGGCGGCCCGCGGCTACAACGCCCAGGTGCGTGAGCTGTGCGACCGGCACGGCGCGCTGCTGGTCTTCGACGAGGTCGTCACCGGCTTTCGGCTCGGCATGGGCGGCGCGCAAGGCTACTTCGAGGTGACCCCGGACCTGACCGTCTTCGGCAAGTGCGTCGCCGGCGGTTACCCGGCCGCGGGCGGAGTCGGCGGCAAGCAGGAGGTCATGGACGTGTTCGCCGGCGGCCTGACCGCCGCGGGACAGCGCGCGTTCGTCGGCGGCACCCTCTCCGCCAATCCGCTCTCCTGCGCGGCCGGCTACCACGCGCTGCTGGAGATGGACCGCACCGGCGCCCCCGCCAAGGCCGGGGCGGCCGGCGACCGGCTGCGCGCGGGCCTGGACGCGCTGATCGCGGCGCGCGAGCTGCCGTACGTGACCTACAACTTCGGCTCGATCGTGCACCTGCACACCTCCGGCGTGCTGCACCTGACCCTGGACAACCCCGACTTCTTCACCGAACTCGGGCCGCGCAAGGACATGCTCGGGCACATGTCCATGGCATATGCCGCCGAAGGCGTCATCACGCTGGCCGGCTCGCGCATCTACACCTCCATGGCGGACAGCGACGAGGTCCTCGACGCCGCGCTGGCCGCGTTCGACCGCGTCTTCGCGCAGGTCTGACCCGCGCCCGGCAGCAGAGACCGAGACACGCAACAGGAAGCGGGAGAAGCGATGGCCGCGCGCCTCGTACTCGGCGTGGACCTGGGCACCAGCGGGCCGAAGGTCGCGCTGGCCGACGCGCGCGGCCGGCTGCTCGGCCACGCCAAGGCCCCGGTGCCGCTGCGGCTGCTGCCGCACGGCGGCGCCGAACAGGACCCGCACGCCTGGTGGAGCGCGATCTGCGCCGCCGCCAAACAGGCCCTGGCCGACACCGCCGCGCAGCTGGGATACGACCCGGCCCCGCAGGTGGCCGCGGTCTGCTTCTCCGCGCAGTGGGGCGGTACCGTCCCGGTCGACGCCGACGGCAACCCCACCCACCCGGCGGTGATCTGGATGGACGCGCGCGGCGCCGCCTACAGCCGCGCCGCGGCCGGGGGAGCCCCGACCGTGCCCGGCACCGGGTACAACGCGCGCAAACTGCGCTCCTGGCTGGTGAAGACCGGCGGCGCCCCCACCCTGACCGGCAAGGACCCAGTCGGCCAGGCCCTGTTCCTCAAGAGCGAGCGCCCCGAGGCCTACGCCGCGGCCGCGTACCTGCTGGACGTGCCCGAATACCTCACCCTGCGCGCCACCGGACGCGCCGCCGCCGCGCACGACACCGCGGTGCTGCGCTGGTGCACCGACAACCGCACCCCCGGCGCCGTGCACTGGGATCCCGCGCTCACGCGCCAATGCGGGCTGGCCCCGGACAAGCTGCCCGACCTGGTCGCACCCGCATCCATCGTCGGGCCGCTGACCGCGCAGGCCGCCACCGACCTGGGCCTGAGCACCAGCGCGCTCGTCGTGGCCGGCACCGGGGACACCACCGCCGCCGCGATCGGCGCCGGAGCGGTACGCGACTACGACGCGCACCTGTACGTGGGCACCTCGGCGTGGCTTAGCTGCCACGTGCCCTACAAGAAGACCGACCTGCGCACCTCCATCGCCTCGCTGCCGGCCGCGGTACCCGGCCGCTACTGGGTCGCCACCATCCAGGACGTGGCCGGCAAGGCGATCGACTGGCTGATCGACAACGTCCTGCACGAAACCCGGCCCGAAGCCGCGCTCGACCAGCTCAACGCCCTAGCCGAGGCCTCACCGCCGGGCGCGCGCGGCGTGCTGTTCACCCCCTGGCTCAACGGCGAGCGCACCCCGGTGGACGACTCCTCGCTGCGCGGCGGCTGGTTCAACGCCTCCCTGACCACCGACCGCGCGGACCTGGCCCGCTCGGTGTTCGAAGGCATCGCGCACAACACCCGCTGGATGCTCGAAGCCGTCGAACGCTTCACCGGCCGCACCGGCCCGCAGGGACTCGGCGCGCTGCGGTTCATCGGCGGCGGCGCCAGCTCCCGGCTGTGGTGCCAGGCGATGGCCGACATCCTGGACCGCGATATCCACCAGGTCGCCCAGCCCGTGCTGGCCAACGTACGCGGCGCCGCGCTGCTCGCCCTGGTCGCGCTCGGCGAGCTGACCTGGGATCAGATCCCCGACCTGGTGCAGATCGAACGCACCTACACCCCCGACCCGGCCAACCGCGCCGTCTACGACAAGGCCTACGCAGCGTTCCGCGACGTGCACAAACGCAACCGGCGCCTCTACGCCAAGCTCAACCCCGCGCACTAGCCGAGCCGCGGGCAGCCGCAGCCGACCGCGTCACGTCAATGTGCCTGACGAGCCGTCAGAGCGCGGCCGCTCAGGACTCGCCGAGCCGGCTGGTCAGCCGCGCCAGATACAGCCGCAGCAGCTCCTTGAGGTCCTCAAGCACCTGCTCGTCGCCGTCCGGGGCCTGGCGGAACGCGAACTGCAGCAGCGCGTCCGCCACCACCACCGCGATCCGCGCGGCGCGCGCCAGATCCGCGCTGTCAGCCAGGGCCGCCTGCCGCACCAGGATCCGGCGCACCCCCTCCGCGATCGCCGCGTTGTTCGCCTCGTCCGCCCGCGCCAGCTCGGGGGAGACATGCCGCCCCGACCACAGCGCCACATAGCCCGGATTGGCCCGGTACAGCCCCGTGAACGCGTCGATCAGCGTGCCGACCGGGTCCTTCCACTGCTCGGCCCGCGACGCGGCCACCAGCTGCTCTATCGCCGCGTCGAACTGCCCGATGTACGTGCCCGCCAGCGCGTCGACCACCGCGGCCTTGTCCGGGAAGAACTGGTAGATCGACCCGACCGGCACCCCGGCGACCTGCGCGATGCGCCGCACCGTCAGCGCCTCGAACCCCTCGGCGGACAGGATCGAGTCGGCGGCCTCCAGGATGTGGCGCACCCGCGTGCGCGAGCGCTGCTGGCGCGGCTGGCGCCGCATCCGCGCACCCTGCGCCGCGCCGCCCTCCGGCTCCGACTCCCGCATCACGCGCCCTTCCCGTCCCGATCCGCCGCCCACGTCGTCCATCGGGCCCCGCCGCTGTCGTGGGCCGGGCCGGTTCGCCGCGCGGCGCACCGCTCGACGATACTGTCTGGAACCGCCCGCGAACGCGAACGCGAAGGCGGCCGAGCCAGAAAGGCGAGCAGCGAACCATGGCCACCCCGACCGAGGCGCCGCGCGCCGTGCGCGTGCAGGGCCAACTCCTCGAGTCCTACCCCCGCCGCGCCCCCGAGGCCGACCGCGGCCGGGTGCTGCGCGTCACCGTCGCCGGCGAGGAGATCCTGCACCGTCCACTCAAGCTGGTCACCGAGGAGCACTACGGCAGCGCGCAGCTGGCCACCCTCATCGACGACATGTTCGCCACCCTCTACGTCGCCGAAGGCGTCGGGCTCGCGGCCAACCAGGTCGACGTCGACCTGCGCGTGTTCATCTACGACTGCCCCGACGACCAGGGCGTGCGGCACGTGGGCCACCTGTGCAACCCGGTGATCGACGACCTGCCGCCCGACGAGCGCGTCCTGGACGAGGACGAGGAGGGCTGCCTGTCCGTGCCCGGCCCCTACAAGACGCTCGCCCGCCCGCACCGCGCCGTGGCCCGCGGCTTCGACATGCACGGCAACCCGCTGGTGATCGAGGGCACCGGGTTCTTCGCCCGCTGCCTGCAGCACGAGACCGACCACCTAAGCGGCTACCTGTACATCGACCGGCTCTCCAAGCGCGACCGCAAGGACGCCCTCAAGCAGATGGAGGCGCTGCGCGAAGAGGTCTTCGCCCGCCGCGCCGCCAAAGCCGAGGCGCTGCGCGGCTAAGCCCCCCAGCCCGCTGTCGCTCTGTCGCATCCGGGACCGGGACGTACCGTGGCCCCGGACCCCTGCGCCCGAATGCAGGGGTCCGGGGCCACGTCGTTCACGCCCCGTGCCGTCACGCGCGTTAGACCGTGGTGAACCGGTAGCCGTCGTTGAGCAGCTGCGGCAGCACGATCTTGAGCGCCGCGACCGTCTGGGAACGGTCCCCGCCGCCGTCGTGCTCCAGGATGATCGAACTGGTGCGGGTGTTCTTCATGATCCGCTGCACGATGGTGTTCACCCCGGGTCGCGACCAGTCCCGCGGGTCCACCGACCAGTCCAGCGGCCGCAGGTTCGCCTGCGCGCACGCCATGAACACCGTGTGCGACCACGCCCCGTACGGCGCCCGGAAGATCGTGGGATGGATGCCGACCGCGCCCAGCGCGTCGTTGGCCCGGGAGATCTGCGAACGCACGCCCGAGAGCGAGAGCTTGGACTGGTCCGCGTGGTTCCAGGTGTGGTTCACGATCGTGTGCCCCGCCGCCACCACCTCGCTCACCAGCGAACGGTTCGCCGCGATCTGCTCGCCGATCATGCAGAAGGTCGCCTTGATCTGGTACCGGTCCAGCAGCGCCAGCACCTGCGGGGTGTACTGCGAGCTGGGCCCGTCATCCAAGGTCAGCGCGATCACCTTCGGCCCGGCGTGCACGTAGTACTCCGGCTGCGACTGCACCTGCCCCGGGTTCACCCCGCTGCCCGGATTGTTCACATCCGGCGGGGGAGAGGCGGAGGGCAGGCCCGCCGAGGAGGAGGACAGATCCGTCGGCGTCTTGGACACCACGGGACTGGCCGGCGCGGCGGACGGCGAATTGGACGGGGACGGCGAAGGCGAGGCCGCGCGCGAGGAACCCGCGGAGGACAGCCGCGCCGCGGTCGCGATCCCGCACCCGCCCACCAGCGTCAGCCCGCCGGCCGCGAACAGCACCCGCCGCGAAAGCTTGCGCCGCGGCGGATGGCCGCCGCCGTCCCCGTACTGACCCGGCACGAAGCCGCCGGGACCGTAAGGACCCGCATCCGCACCCTGCTCGTGCGGCGCCGGCGCGCCGTAAGGCGGCTGCCCAGGCCCGTCAGGTCCCGTGCGCTGCGCGATGATCCCGCGCGCCACCGCCGCGTGCAGCGGCAGCGTTTCGTCCAGCGCCCCGTCCTGCGCTGCGTCTTGCGACCCGTCGAGCGCAACCGTGCGCTCCAGGTCCTCGTTCCGCGCCGCGCCCTGCCCGAGGCCGCGCGCCCGCCGTTCCCACGAACTGTGATCCACGTCCGGTATAGACGAGAGGTCTAGTCATCCGGTTGTGCTTTCTTCAGACAAATTTCAGAGACGCCGCCGCGGCACCCTGCGCAGTGGAAGCAATGCAGAGCGCACACGGCGCGCGAGCACGCCATACGCGCCCCCCGCGTCCCCTCCGTCGCCCGATCGTGTAATACCCGCATACCTGACGGGGCCTCAGCATGGGCTGTGCGGAGCGATCCCAGAGTTCTACGACACCGATCGCGCCCGCCACCGCACCGGACCGCCGTCACCCGCCGCACCAACGCAGCAGACGGCCGGATCCGACGACGACACACCGGAGGGGAAAAGCACCCGATGTCCACCGACGCCGCAGCCGCGGCCCCCGCGCAGGACGAGACCCGCCAGCAGCAGTCCCTGGCCACCGCGGCCGCACGCAACCTGGCCACCACCACCAAAACCCCGCCGCAGATGCAGGGCATCACCTCCCGCTGGCTGCTGCGCATGCTCCCGTGGGTCCAGGTCTCCGGCGGCACCTACCGGGTCAACCGCCGCCTGACCTACGCCGCCGGAGGCGGCCGCGTCAGCTTCGCCAAGACCGGCGAACAGGTGCGCGTCATCCCCCCGACCCTCGCCGAACTGCCCGCGCTTCGCGCCGCCGCCGACGACGCCGACGCCCTGACCCTGCTGGCCGACCGCTTCACCCGCCGCGACTACCAGCCCGGCGAAACCCTGGCCGCCTTCGGCGAACCGGTCACCGAGATCCTGCTGATCGCCCACGGCAAGGTCAACGCGGTCGGCGCCGGCAAATACGGCGACGACACGGTCCTGGCGGTCTTCGCCGACGGCGACCACCTCGGCGACCAAGCCCTGGCCGACTCCGACAGCCTCTGGGAGTACACCGCCCGCGCCACCACCCCGGTCACCGCCCTGAGCCTGCGCGCCGCCGACTTCGCCGCCCTGGCCGGCCAGCACCCCGCGCTGCACGACGCGATCGCCCGCCACCAGGCCGACGCCGGCCAGTCCCAGGACCGCCACGGCCAGGCCGCCATCGACCTGTCCGCAGGCCACGAAGGCGAGATCGAACTGCCCGGCACCTTCGTCGACTACGAACTCGAACCGCGCGAATACGACCTGTCGGTCGCCCAGACCGTCCTGCAGGTGCACAGCCGCGTCGCCGACCTCTACAACCAGCCGATGAACCAGATCGAGCAGCAGCTCAAACTCACCGTGCAGGCGCTGCGCGAACGCCAGGAACACGAAATGATCAACAACCCTGACTTCGGGCTGCTGCACAACGCCGACTACGACCAGCGCATCCAGACCCACGCCGGCCCGCCCACCCCCGACGATCTGGACGAACTGCTCTCGCGCCGCCGCGACTCGAAGTTCTTCCTCGCCCACCCCCGCGCCATCGCCGCCTTCGGCCGCGAATGCAACCGCCGCGGCCTCTACCCCGAAAGCGTCGACGTCGCCGGCAACCGCGTGCCCTCCTGGCGCGGCGTGCCGATGTTCCCCTGCAACAAGATCCCGGTCAACGGCGGCCACACCTCCTCGATCCTCGTGCTGCGCACCGGCGAAGACAACCAGGGCGTCGTCGGCCTGCACCAGACCGGCATCCCCGACGAATACGAACCCGGACTCAACGTCCGCTTCATGGGCATCAACGAAAAAGCGATCATCTCCTACCTGGTCAGCGCCTACTACTCCGTCGCCGTCCTGGTACCCGACGCCCTGGGCGTGCTGGAGAACGTCGAGATCGCCCGTCCACGCGACTGACCCGCGACCAACCGATCAACCGACTGACTGACGGCGGCGCGCCCAGCCCCGCGCTTCCCGAACCGGGCGCGCCGCCTGCCCGTCCCGCCGCCGAAACCGGGAGACCTGACCGTTGCACGCTTCCACGCTCGACCCCCTGGACCACGACCCGTTCAACCAGGGCGCCGGCGGCCACGACGGCCCCGGCAAGCCCGGCACCGACACCTACACCGCGACCAACCCCGACACCGGCCACGAACCGGATCCAGACCGCCGCGCCGCCGCGCTCCTCGACCGAGCCCGCACCCTGGTCGAACCCGCCCTGCGCACCGCCGTATCCACCCTGCCCCCGGCCATGCGCCGCATCGCCGCCTTCCACCTCGGCTGGCAACACCCCGACGGCACCCCCGCCCGCGCCGACAGCGGAAAAGCACTGCGCCCCGCGCTCGTCCTGGCCGCCACCACCGCGCTCGGCGCCCCACCGGCCACGGCCGTACCCGCAGCCGCCGCCGTCGAACTGATCCACAACTTCACCCTCCTGCACGACGACGTCATGGACCGCGACACCACCCGCCGCCACCGCCCCACCGCCTGGAGCGTCTTCGGCGCCGCCGACGCCATCCTCGCCGGAGACGCCCTGCACGCCCTCGCCCTGCGCCTGCTCGCCCACGACACCCACCCGGCCGCCACCGCAGCCACCGCGCGCCTGGCCGCATGCGTCATCGAACTGTGCGAAGGCCAGCACGAGGACTGCGCCTTCGAGACCCGCAGCCAGGTCACCCTCACCGAATGCCTCGCCATGGCCCAAGCCAAAACCGGGGCGCTGCTCGGCGCGGCCTGCGCCCTCGGCGCCCTCTACGCCAACGCCGCACCCGAGACGGCCGAGGCGATGGACGGCTTCGGCCGCGCCGTCGGCCTGGCCTTCCAACTCGCCGACGACCTGATCGGCATCTGGGGCGATCCCGCAGTCACCGGCAAACCCGCCGGCTGCGACCTGGCCACACGCAAGAAATCCCTGCCCGTAGTCGCCGCCCTCACCTCCGGCACCCCCGCCGCGAACGAACTGGCCGCGCTCTACCGCGACCCGACGCCCATGACGGCGCACCAGGTACGCGCCGCCGCGGATGCCGTGGACCGCGCCGGCGGCCGCACCTGGGCACACCTGCAAGCCGCCGAGCACATGTCCGCCGCCATCGACCACCTCACCCGCGCCACCCCCGACCTGGACGGCGCCGAAGACCTGCTCACCCTCGCCGAACTGGCCACCCGCCGCGACCGCTAACCCCCGGCACCGACCCCGCCCGCGCTCGAGACCTCGCCCAAGTCCGCATCGAAATACCGTGACACCCCTGCGGCCTCGAACGGCCCGCGGTCCGTCACGATCCGCGTCACGAACTGCGGCGGCGTCACATCGAAGGCCGGGTAGTACGCCTGCGCTACCAGCGGTGAGGCGGTGCGCACACCCTGCACCGAAAGCACCTGCGCGCCGTCACGCCGCTCGACCACCACGTCGCTCGCGGTGGGGGAGAGGGGGTCAGGGGCCTGAATCAACACGTAGAACGGGACGCCGAACGCGTGCGCCGCCACCGCCGCGCCGAGCGTGCCGACCTTATTGAACACGTGCCCGTCCATGCTCACCCGATCCGCCGCCGTCACCAGCGCGTCCACCGGACCGAGCGCCGAGAACGGGCTGAGCACCGCCGCAGCCATCCCGTCCGTGATCAGCGTGACGTCCTGGCCAAGCTCCGCCAGCGTGTGCGCGGTCAGCCGCGCGCCCTGCAGATACGGGCGCGTCTCGGTGACCACATACCGCAGCCGCTTGCCCTGCGCGTGCACCGCCCGCACCAACTCGATCAGATACGTGTCCATCCAACAGTGCGTCAGCACCCGCGCACCATCCTCCAGCAGCCCGGCCGCATGCCGAGCCAGCGACCGGCAGCGAGCCCGGAAATACTGCGCCTGACCCCCGGCCTGCTGCTCCACCCGCTCCACGAGCCAGGCGGCGTCCGGCGAACCCGGGGCATCCGCTTCCATCGCGATGTCGATCGTGGACAGCACCGACCGCACCGCGTCACCCACGCTGTTGTTCGTCGGCCGCGCCCCGATCAGCAGCGCCCCCGTCTCGCGCACCGCCGCGAGCGCCTCAGCCACCGGCCGACCGGCCTGCTGACGCGCCGTCAGCACCAGCCCGGCCAGCGCCGCGAAGATCGGCCCGGTGCTCTGCGTCACCATCTGCCGCATCGCGTCCGCGACCTCAGCGCCCGAACGCGCCGTCACCCACGTGACCTCGTGCGGGAAAACTCGCCGGTCGAGTATCAGCACCGCATCCGCCTCCAGCCGGACGCTGTGCTCCAGCAGGGGAGAAGGCAAGCCCCCACCCGCCACCCGCCCCTCGATCAACTCCTCCACCGAGGGCCAGCGAAACCACCCCGC
>Ga0134126_10011178_pt1 | contig 11314 bp, 7 predicted proteins | sample KB31752_FD_96881 | JGI IMG/M metagenome (GOLD analysis project Ga0134126, IMG submission 96881) | Terrestrial soil microbial communities with excess Nitrogen fertilizer from Kellogg Biological Station, Michigan, USA - KB3-175-2 | ecosystem: Environmental > Terrestrial > Soil > Unclassified ... | reverse complement strand
CGAAAAATCTACTTCGACAACGCGCGGCGGCTGCTGGTGCGGGCGTTGCCGTTGCCGGTGATCAGGGCGTCGCATATCGGAAAAGACTTCAAAGTGGACGGCAAATTGAGCAAATCGGTCTGGCGGACGGCGCGGCCGGTCCACATGGAATGCACGTTGAAGGACGGTGTCGCCACGCCGGAAATCTCGACCTCGGTGCGCGCATTGTGGTCGGACAAATACCTTTACCTGGGGTACGAATGCCCGTTCACCCGGCTGACCGTGTTCGAACCAGCCGAGCGGAAGAAGGAGCGATACGGACTTTGGGACCGCGACGTGGTCGAGGCATTCATCGGGAGCGACGCATCCAATCTGAAGCATTACTATGAATTCGAGGTGTCACCGAGTGGCGAGGAGATTGATCTGGAACTGGGAGGAACGACGAAAGGCCTGGACTGGAACAGCGGATTTCAGTCGGTTGCGAAGCTGAACCGGAAAACCGGGTGGTACAACGTAGAGATACGCATTCCGCTGAGCGCGCTCAACCCGGTCGCGCCCGCTGCAGGATCGCGTTGGAGGCTGAACCTGTATCGGCATGATATCGCTCACAACGTTTTTCTGGCCTGGAGCCCGACCGCAACCAACACGGCGCATACGCCGGAGAAATTTGGCAACCTGGAGTTCGGGGAGTGAACCGGACAGAGGGGTCATGCGCTTATCTTCCGTTTCCTTCCTTTCCGGTAGTTTGCCGGTCGCCGGGTTGTTGTCGCTTTGTCGCCGGAGGACCGTTTCAATTCATTGAGCTGGTCGCGGAACAGCGCGGCCTTTTCAAACTCCAGGTTGTTGGCCGCGTTGAGCATCGATTCCTCCAGTTCGCGGATGGTTTCGGTCAGATCGAAATTACCGCCCGCATCATTGATTACTGCCGCGGTTGTTTTGCTCCCGGCATAACGCGTTGATAAGCTCTCTTCCACCGGCCGGCTGACGCTGCGCGGCGTGATGTTGTGCTCGCGATTATGGGCCAGTTGCTTTTGACGGCGGTATTCGGACACGGCGAGAAATTTTTGGATGCTTTGCGTCATTGTGTCGGCATAAAGAATCACCTCGCCATTGATGTGCCGCGCGGCCCGCCCCGCGGTCTGGATCAAACTCGTGGCACTGCGCAGGTAGCCTTCCTTGTCCGCGTCCAGTATGGCGACGAGCGAAACCTCCGGCAGATCGAGCCCTTCGCGCAGGAGGTTGATGCCCACCAGCACGTCAAAATCGCCCTTGCGCAACTCACGCAGGATCTCGACGCGCTCGATCGCGTCAATTTCGCTGTGGAGGTAACGGACGTTGATGCCGATGTCCCGCAGATAATCGGTCAATTCCTCGGCGGTCCGCTTGGTCAGTGTCGTGACCAGCACACGCTCCTTTTGCTCGACGCGTTTGCGCGCTTCCTCGATGAGGTCGTCGATCTGGCCTTTCAGCGGTTTGACGGTGACCTTCGGATCGATCAGCCCGGTGGGACGGACGACCAGTTCGATCACCCTGCCGCGCGACCATTCGATTTCCCTTGGTCCCGGGGTGGCGCTGACGTAAATGGTTTGCTTTTGGAATTGTTGAAACTCGTCGAAACTCAGGGGGCGATTGTCGAGCGCGCTCGGCAGGCGAAAGCCGTATTCGACCAGCACTTTTTTGCGGGCCATGTCGCCGGCATACATGCCGCCGATCTGCGGAATGGTGGCGTGCGATTCATCGATGACCAGCAGGTAATCCTCGGGCAGGAAATCCAGCAGCGTGTAGGGCCGTGAACCGGGGGGGCGCGCGGCGATGTGCCGCGAATAATTCTCGATCCCTGAACAGACGCCCATTTCCAGCATCATTTCCAGATCGTGTTCCGTTCGCATCTTGACGCGCTGGGCTTCGAGCAGCTTGCCGCGCGCCTCGAACCACGCGATGCGCCCGGTCAACTCCTCGCGAATGGTCAGCACCGCGCGTTTGATCTTCTCCATCGGCGTGACGAATTGTTTGCCGGGATAAACGGTGACGCCGGGCAACGACTCGATTTTGTGCCCGGTCAGCGGATCGAACCGCGTGATGCGCTCGATCTGGTCGCCGAAGAACTCGATCCGCAGCGCGTCTTCGCGGCCGGCCGGACAAAGCTCGATGGTGTCGCCGCGCACACGAAACTGTCCGCGCTCGAAGGCGATGTCGTTCCGGCTGTATTGCAGGTCCACGACGCGTTCCAGAAACTGCTCGCGTGTGATCTCCTGTCCGACCCGGATCGGAATCACCATCGCCTCGTAGTCCTCTTTGCTGCCGATGCCGTAAATGCACGAGACGCTGGCGACCACCACGACGTCGCGCCTCGCGAACAATGAACTCATCGTGGACAACCGCAGGCGCTCGATCTCCTCGTTCCGGCTGGAATCCTTCTCGATGAACGTGTCGGTGCGCGGGATGTAGGCCTCCGGCTGATAATAATCAAAATAGCTGACGAAGTATTCCACCGCATTGTTGGGGAAGAAGCTCTTGAACTCGGCGTAAAGCTGGGCGGCCAGCGTTTTGTTGTGGGAGATGACCAGCGTCGGTTTGCCGACATTCCGGATGACATTCGCGATCGCAAACGTCTTGCCCGAACCCGTCACCCCGAGCAGCGTCTGGTGCTTGGCGTCGGACAGAATTCCTTCCGTCAGTTCGGCGATGGCGCGCGGTTGATCACCGGCGGGGCGGTATGGCGCGACGAGCTCAAACATCGAAGCGAAGTTAGGAGCAGGGTGGGGGAGTGTCAATGAAGCGCGGGGGACGGAGGTGATCCTGGCGGCCCGGAATAACCAAACAATTCTTTACATTCTGGTCACCTGCGGCAAACCTTGTGTCGTCATGGACACGCTTTTGTCTTTTTTGAACGGCGACCTTTCGATCTGGGGCGTAATTGCTGTGCCGGTCGGAGTCGCGATCTGCTTTGGACCGGCTCTGGTGACGTGGTTGAAGGCTGAAATAAAAACATCCGAAAAGGACGGGGAAAGCCGGTAGATCCGATTCGTGGCAGCCACGCAGGGGAAACCGGCTCCGATTCGGCGATGTCCACCGGACCAGGATTCTGATTTGGGGACTGTTTGGCGCGGTTTCGTGCTCGCACCGCGGTCAAGTGTGTAATTCAACGGATCGGAGCGATCGGCATTTTCGGTTATTCGTTGAATCGTTCATCGGTTCGGATAAACTTCGTTGTCAGACAGACCATGAAAATATTCCTGGCACCCGCCGTGTTCCTTTCTTTTTCTTTTTTGTTGTGCGCTGAAATAAAGGACCCCGTTCCCCTCTGGCCCGCCGGCGCACCCGGCGCCCTTGGGAAGGATGACAAGGACGTTCCCACCCTCACGCCTTACCTCGCGGAACCGGACAAAGCGACTGGTGCGGCGATGGTGATTTGTCCGGGCGGTGGCTATGGCATGCTGGCGCCACACGAGGGCAACGACTATGCGTTGTGGTTGAATCAGCATGGCGTGACCGCGTTCGTGCTCAAGTACCGGCTCGGGTCAAACGGATACCGTCATCCAGCAATGCTGAACGACGCGGCTCGCGCGGTCCGGCTCGTGCGCGCAAGGTCGAAGGACTGGAAGATTGATCCGCATCGCGTCGGTCTCATGGGCTCGTCGGCGGGCGGGCATCTGGCTTCGACGTTGCTCACACATTTCGACGCGGGCAAGGCGGATGCAACCGACCCGATTGAACGGGAAAGTTCGCGGCCGGACATCGGCGTTCTGTGTTATGCAGTCATCACGATGGGAGAATTCACACATCAAGGCTCGAAGAACAATCTGCTCGGCAAAGAACCTCCGGCAGAACTGGTGAAGCTCCTGTCCAACGAACTTCAGGTGACGAGGGAAACGCCGCCCTGTTTTCTTTTCCATACTTACGAGGACACGGCGGTGCCGGTGGAAAACGCCCTCATGTTCGCAGCCGCGCTGCGCAAGGCGGGCGTGCCGTTCGACCTGCATGTTTACCAGAAGGGCAGGCATGGGATCGGGTTGGGAGACAAACCTCCGTTCAACCATCCGCATCCATGGGCGAACGATTGCCTGTTCTGGTTGAAAGAACAAAAGTTCGTAAAGTAGAAGCAGCGCGGCGCCGGCAGGTCAGTGCCGCGTGCAGAATCGGAGCGTCGTCAGGACTGATTGGAAGCGTGACGAGCTGGCGCGCTGTTACCCGCCACGGATTCGAACCTTTTGCCGGCATCGGCGAGGATAACTACGATTCAGAGGTGTTCTGTAGCGAGTAGAGTGAATGACAGAGTTGAATCCGCCCGGCGTTTTGGATTTTGTCCCGTCGTTCGATAGGAATGCCCGTCCTGCGGCCTTCTTTCTTCGGATTCCGTGAGGGGCTCATCGTGCGTCTGCCCGATCGGTCGTGATTATTCACGGTCCGTGTTTCGGGCCCGAAGCAAATTGAAAGGCGATTGTTGCAGACGACAGGCCGTTCGGGATGATAGGCTGGGTTTTCAGGTGACCCTGGAAGAATCGAGATACTATGAATCGGCAAAAAATCGGCGCTCGCGCGGAATACCGTCAACTGGAAGGCCAGCGCATCAGGGACTCGGCGAGTCTCACGCAAACTTTTCCGGAATTGAAGTCATTGACGGTGGACCTTGTGTATTACAACTCCGACGGCGTTACCAAGAGCAGTCAGATCAAATACACCGTCAACCTCGACAACGCGCGGGCCGTGTTCTGTTTCGACTGCCTCAACCGCGAATGCGTCCGCGGCGATTTTGATTTGAGCGATGAGATCACCAACGCCGTGGCTGTGCGTCGTACCAGCGTGAGCGGTGAAAAGCGATGCGCGGGCTGGCTCAGCAAGTCCACCATTGGCACGGTCCAGTGCCAGAACATTCTTCGCTACAAATTCAACCTCGGATACGGCCGGCCGGAGCGGCGGACGCGGTGAGGCCGGAAAACTTTCGGGAGGAATTTTGCGTTTGAGTGTTGCGGCCGGCCCCATTGACGGTTAGCGTACGGGGAGCGGCACGTTTTCAGGACCCGGCGGGCCGTTACCTGGCGGATTCAGGTAGGGGCACGTCCATACGTTTATGTTGAATGATTCAATTCCGACCGAAGGTGATCGCAAGGCCGACACGCCGGCCTGGAAGGCGGTCGTGGCCCGGTATCAGAAGCCCTCTGTCGGGCGGGGAGTGTGGCAAATTGTCAACACGCTTATCCCTTACGCGGCCCTCTGGTATCTGATGTATCTGAGCCTGTCGGTATCCTGGTGGCTTGTAGTGCCGCTGGCGGTCCTGGCGGCGGGATTCCTGGTGCGGGTCTTTATCATTCACCACGACTGCGGGCACGGCTCGTTTTTCAAATCCCGGCGGGCGAATGACATTTTGGGATTTGTCACCGGCGTGCTGACTTTCACTCCCTACTACCATTGGCGTTGGGAGCATGCGCTTCATCATTCAACGGCGGGTGATCTGGATCGGCGCGGAATGGGTGACATCTGGACCCTGACCGTGCAGGAATACCTGGAGTCGTCACGCTGGCAGCGCTTCGCCTACCGCCTGGCGCGCAATCCGGTGGTGTTATTCCTGATTGCGCCGCTGTTCATGTTTCTGGTGAAACATCGATTTCCGAAGGCCAATGCGAGCCCGCGGGAACGTGATTCCGTCCACTGGGCGAACATTGCGATTTTAGGGATGGTGGCCGGTCTGGTCTGGGTTTTCGGTCTCAAAGCCTACCTGTTGATTCAATTGATGGTGACGGGTATCGCAGGCACGGCGGGTGTGTGGCTGTTTTATGTACAGCATCAGTTCGACGGGGTTTACTGGGAACGTGGCGACGAATGGGACTACGCGATGGCGGCGCTGAAAGGCAGTTCGTTCTACAAACTGCCCAAAGTTCTGCAATGGTTCTCGGGCAACATCGGCTTCCATCACATTCACCATCTGAGCCCGCGGATTCCCAATTACCATCTCGAGAAATGTCACGACGCAGAACCGCTGTTTCAAAGCGTGAAGCCGCTCACGCTTTTCGCCAGTTTCAAGTCCTTCACCTTCCGTCTTTGGGATGAACAACGCCGCCGGTTGGTGGGGTACCGGCATTTGCGGGCCGTTCGTCGATCCCGGAGAGAAGTCCTCCGGCGTTAACGCGGGACGGGCGACGGGTTTGACCGGTCGCGCTACCGACGAACCAGCAGGGCGGTTTTACTTGCAAGCACGACACGCGCTCGCCCTGATTGCTTGTGAGCGGTTCTTTACGGAGGGCGGACCTCAGAGGGTCGTCCACGTCGAAGGAGTAGCGATGGAGACCTTTTCGTCAGTTCCATCATCCACCAAACCGTTACGAGCTTTTATATGGAGGCGACCACCCGGAACAATGCGCGGGTTCCGCGAGTCGTGCGGAGGTGATACGATGAAATTGTGAGGTGACCGGCGACAGGGTTATCCGATGGCGGCCGCGGATGGTTCCCCAAACCAGAGAAAAGGCGCGGCGCGGCGTCCGCACCCGGACCGCGCAAGTTCCGTCTGGTTTCCGGAGAGGGCCAGAAATGTCGCGCGACGCCGGAATCTGAGATTGCCCTGGCCATTTGGTCTAATCCAGAAGGTTTCTGAGAATGATGGTTGCGGTTTGCCGAACCTGTTCCGATCGGGCTTCAAGAATCCGATATTGTTCGCTCCAGTCGGCCTTTGACTGGTTGCGTTCGCGCCACAGGGTTTTGAGGACGCGCTCGGTTCGTTCGACTTGTTGTTGAGCGGCCGCAAACGATTCACGTCCTTCCGGCAGGTCGGAAATGTTGCCTACAAAAAATCGACTGATCCGCCGGTTGCCGAAGACGGCGTGCAAGAGCATGACCACGGTCTGCTCATAGGCGTACCAGCGCTGGCGCAGGGCCTCCTGCAAAAAGCCGTGGCGGATTGCGAAAAACTCCGAGCGGGGCCGCTCAGTGTATTGGCGGATTTCTTTGGCCTCGGACGGGAACCAGTTGTAGAGCAGCGCGAACGTTCCGTAGGTGTCAATGAGCTGCTTGGAATGATTGTGGTCGGTCGAGATCTCGCCGACGCAAATGTCCTGCTGCAGTTCCACGCAAATTTCCGGCAGGTCGTGCAACAGACCCAGCACCTCCTTGCCGACGGCGGTGCCGTAATTAAAATCGCCCGGGATGAGCCAATACACGTCGTTGTCGCCGCCCCGCTCGTAAGCCATGCCCAGTCCCGAGTTCCACATCTGGCAGGTGTCCACGCACCACGCGTCCAGAATGTCCGAGTGCCGGGCGACGGTGTTTCTTCTGAAATCGAGGAAGGCCTTGTTATCTGCCATGGCATAGTGTGTCTTCCGGTCCATGACGGTGATGGGGCGCGCGTAAGCGTGCCTGTCCGCGTCCAACCGTGCAATCAACTGATAAAGCTCCTCCAGATCGGAGTAATGTTCCGATTGTTTGAAGGGATAAATCACGACGGGATGGATCTTGCCTGCCGCTGTTGTCGCGGGAGATTTTTGCTTCAATTCGCGCGGTGTCCCTTTGTTGACCGGCGATTTTTTTTTCATAAGACTGACGGTCGTTTAAGCGGGCCGGATCCCGAAGGCATTTGTGTCACTTGGCGCGGTCAGGTCGGGGCGTCAACCAGCGCTCGGTCGGTTTGAACATTCGGGAACCAAACGGGAGTATGCCAGCCGCAACCGGTTTAACAACGCCAAAATGACCCGCTGGAGATGATCCGCTAATGTGTCGCGAACTGGGCAACGGCGCATCGCCAGGCGGGAAACTGGAGGTTATCTGAGGTTGGGAAATGACATCCCTCCCGGTCCTGAGGTATCATCGGTGGAAAACCAAAAGCGTTTGGCTCGCTGGACTCTTTCATAAGCCGTCTCGTCCATGGTTTCGACGCGGAGATCCGCCATGACCAGGTGACCGCGATTGGAATGACGGAACGCCAGTGCCTGAGAAACGAAAGCCGGACCCACCTGTCCAAACGGTCGCCTGGAAAGCCGGAGTCGCATGGCCGCAAGCCTGTCGGACTCGACGAATCCCGAGCTATCGGCCGGCAGAAGCAAGGTTACCTCGGTGGCACGGGCTTTGTGTACTTGAACGGGAGGACGTCGGGGACGACGTGAACGTCGGTTGTAAATTTGAACGGGGCCGACGTGCCGTTAGTGAAGGTCAACTCCACGAAGCCGGCGGTCCAGCCTTTGGCCGGTTTTCCAATACGCGCCGGATAAACAAAAGGCCCGGTTCCTTTGGCGCGGATCCGTGTGCTTTTCCATGCGGGACCGATGGTCATGAGTCGGAAGTCGCGCGCTTCTTCGTTGGTTGCCTGCCAGAGGGTGGCCTCTGCGGGACGGGTGGCGCTCCGGACCGTGATTGAGCCGTCTTTCCCGGCAGTCCAGGAAAACTCCGGTAGTGAGCCGCCTTTCACGACCGCGTTGTAGCACGCCAGAAGGGACTGCCAGGCGTCACTGCCTTTCAGACCATGGTCCGCGTTCGGCACGTAGCGGAGATACTTCACTCCCGGCAGGTCGTTGAAATAAAACTGCGATGAATCGGGCAGAAAAAACTGGTCGCCGCTCGCGTTGATCAGAAACTTCGGGATGCCCAGGCGGGCGCGGTATTGATAGGGCTCCTCGATTTTCATCAAGGCCCGGTATTCAGGTGTGCCGCTCCAATCCATGATCTTCAACGCAACATAATCGGCGATCGCGGGCGCCCAGAAACCGTAGGCCTCCCAGTGGTGAACGAAGGAGGGTTCGATGTTCAGCAGGTCAATCACGATGGGCGCGATGGCGATCACGCGATTGTCAACGGCGGCGGTGGTCCAGGTCGTCCAGCCCCGCTTCGAGCCGCCGGAAACGAAAAACTTGTCCACAGCGACCTTGCCGCCGACGTCGCTGGCGCAAAACGCGGTGATTGTGTCCATGGCTCGCACGGCGGCCTTGGTCATGGGGAGGCGTGCGGGCCACTTCTCATCGCCCGTCCGGAGAAATTTGTCCCAAGTGTAAGCGATGATTCCGTCTTCGGTGCGTTCTTGCGTTTCGCCGGCGAAAGTGAGCGGTTCGTTGGGGACGTTGCGCAGTTCGGCGGTGACGGTCCCGGTTTTGGTGGCAATGGTCGTGAAGTTGGCGTCTGCTTTTGACGGCGCGCCGCTCTTGTTGCTCCCGCCGCTGATGAACAGCAGGCCGGTTGAACTGGTGACCTGGTCCGGCTTCACGATTGTTAGCCAGTGCTGCCAAAGGGTGCGGTCCACCTCGTTGGTGGTGAGCCACGCCTGCGAGGTCATGTCCAAAACATAGGTCGTGTAGCCATCGCCTTTGAGCGTATTGACCATGCGCCACATATAGTTTGTGTCCGGCGTGGCAACATAGCGGTCGAGCGCAGTCTGCGGACTCAGGAGCGTCCGGTCGGCCGTTGCGGCCGCCAACCCGGCGATGCAGGCAAACGTCGCGACAGAAAGGGCGAAAGTGAATCGGAGAGGTCGTGATTTCATAGGCTCCGACTACTTGAAGCAGGTTTGGCGCAGATGAGCGACAAAAAAGTGATTGCTCCCGCCGCGGGGCGCCGCCAGCATCGAAAAGCCGCCGCCATACGCCTGTGACTTTGCCTTACCGAACAATCTCTGCGCTGCGTCCGCCTCGCGAACTGCGGTGCCTTGTCACCGCTCTTGCGACGGCGTTTTTCCTGATCGCGACCGTCGAGGCCGGCGACAGTCCGACCTTCGACCGGCGTCTTCCCGTCCGGGGACTGCATGTCTCGATGCCCGCGAAAAAAGACCTTGCCGCAACAGTCGAGTTCATTCGGGACTCGCTGCCCGGGGAAGGCGTCAACACGCTCATTCTGGAGTTCGACTACAACTACGACTTCCGGTCGCGGCCGGAATTCGCCGATCCGTCAGCGCCGGGCGTCGGCGACGTGCGGCAGATCGTGAAAGCATGCCGGGATGCGGGCATTGAGTTGATCCCGCAGATGAACTGTCTCGGGCATCAATCGTGGGCCAAACGTAACGGACGCCTGCTCGAGAAACATCCGGAATTTGACGAGACGAGAGGAAAGTATCCGGGAAACGAAGGCATCTATTGCCGTAGTTATTGCCCGCTTCATCCGGAAGTCCACCGGGTGCTGTTCGATCTGATCGACGAGCTGGCAAAGGCATGTGAAGCAAGGGCGTTTCACGTCGGCATGGACGAGGTCTTCATCCTCGCCGATCCGGATTGTCCACGTTGCAAGGGAAGGAGCGCCGCGGAGCTGTTCGCGGGCGAGGTCAAGACGCTGCGCGCCCATCTCAAGGGAATCGGATGCCGGATGTGGATGTGGGGCGACCGTTTTCTCGATGGCAGATCCACTCACCTCGGAAAATGGGAGGCCAGCGAGAACGGGACCCAAGGTGCAATCGACCTCGTCCCGAAGGACATCGTTATTTGCGACTGGCACTATGACAGGGCATCCGAAACGCCGCGATTTTTCGCGAACAAGGGCTTCGACGTGGTTGTTTGTCCCTGGCGGAAAACGGACGTGGCGCTCGCGCAATTGGCGCAGGTTCGGGACATGCGTGACGGTGATCCGGCACTCGCGGGCCACGCATGGGGAGTCGCGCAAACTACCTGGTGTGGGCTGTCGCCTTTCATGAAGGCGTACAAGGCGTCATCGACCGAAGGGGTGACTGAAAAGAATTCCGCGTTTGAATCAGCCAAGTGCTTCAAAGTACTCTTCGAGGAGTTGCGAAAAAGGCCGTAGGGATTGCGCTTTTACGCGTGACAACGCGGCCCCGCCCGCCCTGACCCGACGGTGTGATAATCCTGACCGCACCAAAGCTCAGGCACCTTCGGCTCTCTCAACCCAGCTCCCAGGGTTGCCTGTATGCGCGAGAAAGCAACTTGCTTGCTTCGGCGTCACCAACAATGTGTTCCGCCTTTGCATCCCACTTGATTTTACGCCCCACGAGCATGGCGATGAGGCCGAGGTGCCCCGGAATCGCCGAGTGATGTGCCACTTCCACGGGCGCAACCGCGGGCTGGCGCGATTTCACGCTGTCGAGGAAGTTCCGCCAGTGGCCGCCCTTGGTAAAGGGCAGTTTCACCTTGCGTTTGTCTTCCGGGAGACTACGGGTGTCCTCCCATTCCTTGGTTGAAGATTCGAAGGCATTGCCACGATTCACCCACACCCACCCGTCCGTGCCGATCCACTTGGTGCCTCCGCGAATGTCGTCGTGACCCCCGGCGATGATCATGGTGATGTCGCCGGGATACTTTGCCGTGATGCGATATCGCGTGCACGTGTTCCACAGCGCATTCGGCGCCGGGAACTCGCCCTGGCCTTCGATCTCGAGTGGTCCGATCTTGTCATCATTACCCAAACCCCAGTGCGCTAT
>Ga0134126_10011176_pt1 | contig 11316 bp, 10 predicted proteins | sample KB31752_FD_96881 | JGI IMG/M metagenome (GOLD analysis project Ga0134126, IMG submission 96881) | Terrestrial soil microbial communities with excess Nitrogen fertilizer from Kellogg Biological Station, Michigan, USA - KB3-175-2 | ecosystem: Environmental > Terrestrial > Soil > Unclassified ... | reverse complement strand
GCGCCGGGATATTGATCGCCGTCGCCGCCGCGTTCTCCGCCACCGTCAGCGTCGGGTCGACCGTCACCGGCGGCGACGTATCCGCCCCAATCGCCAGCGTCTCACTGCCCGTGGCGCTGAGACGAGAAGGATCAGTCACGGAGTAAGTGAAAGTGGATGTCTTACCGGAAACACCGGGCTTTGGCTTAAACTCAAGACCGGCAAGCTGGGTGAACGTAAGCATCTCACCGACTCGAACTGGCGTCGTCCCGTTCGACAGCAGCACCGTGCCGTCGGTCGGCAATGACCTAACCTTCACAGTCAATTGCGAGGCCGCATAGTTCGGATCCGTCGGCGCCGGGATATTGATCGCCGTCGCCGCCGCGTTCTCCGTGACCGTTAACGTTCCATCGAACGTCGTCGGCGGCGTCGTATCCGCGCCAATTTTTATCGTTTGAGCACCGCGTGCAGTACTCCATCCGGACGGATCCCTAACCACATAACTAAAGGTAGAACTCTTATTGAACACGCCGGGTTGTGCCTGGAATTTCAAGTTCGTCAGCTGGGCGACGGTCAACGTTTCCCCGCTAGTTACAGGCGTCACCCCGTCGCTTAGGAAAACCGTCCCGTATGTTGGAAGCCCCGTAACTGTGACGGTAAGTTGGGTTGAGCTGTAAACCGTGTCCGATGGCGCGGTGATATCGATTGGGACTAGAGGATTGTTCTCGGCAACCTGCAAAACACCGTTGCTGACTGTCAGCCTCGATAGTTTAAATAACCACATGTTAAAATCTCCGCGGCAGTAGCGTGCCCCGTTCGGGTCGCCACTATTTCGTCGCGGGATTTAATAGGAGGTTAAATCAGGCGGAGAATTCACCTTGAATTTTACCAATGTTTCCTGAGAAACAACCTTGGGTCGCGATCAAATCTCAGGTTTGGCTGAATTCTCGGGATTACAACGACGGCACGATCTACAATTTATGCGTCGCGCGGTAATTGGACCATCCGCTCGATAATACCTCGGTCTCCGATACTAATTATTTACATCTGCCTCTTATCGCCCCTTCCTTGGCGGGCACCATCAGCGTTCATGAAGGCTTTCTTGAGAAAGACGCAGTAACGGCGATAGCAAATAGTCAAGTACGCGTCGCGATCCCGTCTTTATGTCGGCCGTCACAACCATACCGGGCATCAGCTTTACCGCCTGTCCATCAACTACCATCGTAGTGCGATCAAGCGAAATTCTGGCGGAATAAATTAATTCCTTGTCGGCAGCAATTGCCGATCGACCATCCGACATTTCGGAAGACTTGGCCGTTGGTGCAGTACCGTCTTGGAGTATTGCGTCGCGAGAAATATTAGTCACGCGACCGCCCAACAAGCCGTATTGCGTATAATTATACGTTTGAACTTTGATAGCTACTTCCTGTCCTGGGCGTACAAAGCCAATATCTTGATTGGATACGCGGGCCTCAACTTCCAAGGGGCTGTCTTCCGGCACAATCACCATCAGCGGTTCTGCCGGCGTGACCACTCCGCCAATTGTGTGAACTGCTAGTTGCTGGACAACGCCTTGGACTGGAGCCCGCAAGGTCTGAAGTCTTCTTTTCTCGTTTGCTTTAACCAAATCTTGCGACAAGCCCCCGGCCTTCTGTTCCGCAATCGCCAATTCTTTCAGTAGGTTGGCTCGATACTCCGCAATAGTCTGGGCACGCGCTTGGGTAACCGCTGCAAGCGCCGCCTCCGCTTCTTTCACTCTCCCTTTCTGGACGTTAAGTTCTTGCTGATGTTCAGCCAAATCTTGTTGCACTTGCAGATAAGTAATTTTCGATTCCAAACCATTGTCGAACAACTCTTTCCGAATGCCGACCTGCTTTCTGAGGAAAGGGAGAGCGCCGCTCACTTTGTCGACGGCAGCCATTGCTGCCTCGCGCTCAGCCTGCTTTTGGGCGGATTGGCGATCGAGAGCAGCAACCTTAGCTCGCTGCTCCTTTGTTTGGTCCATGAGCAATTGGCGCTGTGTGACTATCTGGCCTGGCGTTGCGCCTGGCGGAGGCGAAAAACTGTCGATCGGGTCCGGAGATTCTGAGAGCGCCGCATTTATGCGGGCTATCTCAAGTTGAATTGCCAAAAGGTCCCCCGCGACGTGAGTCATATCTGCGTTACTATTCGTCGCATCAAGATCGATTAGCGGATCGTCTTTCCTGACGCTCTGCCCTTCATGCACGAGGATCGCGCGCACCACACCACTTTCCAGCGGCTGAACAATCTTGCTGTGTCCGTTGGGCTCGATTTTTCCGGGAGCAGAGGAAATGATATCGACACGTGCAAAATATGCCCAAACCAGCGTTAGGCATAACGCCCCCACGATGGTGAGGCTGATCGCGCGACCGATCGGTGACGGCGGCGTTTCGACAACTTCCAACGCCGCAGGGAGAAACTCCTCCTTTGTGAAGCGTTTATTGGAAACGCCGCGCCGGTCTCGTCCGCGGCGCCGAATTCGTTGCGTTTCAGGCGCAGCGGTCATGGAACTTCTTCGCGCAAGCGATGCAACGCGGCGAACTTGCCGTCTTTCTTCATCAGATCGTCGATGTCACCATCTTCGATCAGACGACCATGATCGATCGTGAGAATTCGATGAACGTCTCGCATCACCGATAGCCGGTGTGCAATGACTAGCACAGTCCGACCTCGCACGATTTGCTTCATGTTCTCAAGAATCAAACGCTCACTTTCGTAATCGAGTGCGCTTGTTGCTTCGTCGAAAATCAAAATGCGAGGATTGTTGACGAGTGCACGAGCGATCGCGATTCGTTGTCTTTGCCCGCCCGACAGAGTAGCTCCGCGTTCGCCGACGATCGTGTCGTACCCGTCCGGTAGCTCTACTATGAAGTCGTGAGCGCCTGCTAAATGCGCCGCGAGAACAACCCTCTCCATTGCCATTGACGGGTCGGTAAGCGCAATATTTTCGCGAATGGAACAATTGAATAAAACGGCTTCTTGAAGAACAACTCCGATTTGTCTTCGGAGCCACATGGGATCTGCCGCGTTTATATCGACATTGTCCACAAATACCTTTCCCGCTTCTGGGATGTACAGTCGCTGCATTAACTTTGCCAGAGTGCTTTTCCCAGACCCCGAAGCGCCTACCACTCCGACGACTTCGCCAGGCTTAATCGAAAAACTCACATCGCGAAGAATTGGCGGCCCATCCAAGGCGTATCGAAAGCTGACATGGTCAAACACGATCGATCCACGTATAGGCGGTAACGCGCCTCGACTCGGTCTAAAAGCGGGCTCCGGACGTGTGTTAAGGATGTCACCCAAACGCGCTATCGAGACACGAGTCTGATGAAAATCCTGCCACATCTGGGCTAAGCGCATAATCGGCCCGGTAACCCGCGACGCCAACATATTGAACGCCACCAATTCCCCAACGCTCAATTCACCCGCTATCACTAACCTTGCGCCAAAGAACAGCGTCGCAACCGTCACTAGCTTGCTTACCAACTGAACGCTTTGCGTTGCAAAATTTCCGACTTTTAGCACTCTGAAACTTGACCAGACGTACCCTGCTAATTGTTCTTCCCATCGTTGCTGCATCTGCGGCTCAACGGCCATCGCTTTCAACGTCTCAATCCCATTGATGCTTTCCACCAGGAACGATTGGTTTTCTGCGCCGCGATTAAACTTCTCCTCCAACCGGCTCCGAAAGAGCGGGCCAATGGCAATCGATATACCTAGATAGACGGGAAAACCTGCGAGTACGATGGCCGTCAGCAGCGTCGAATAGACGAACATCACCGCAAAAAAAACGGCGGTAAAGAAAAGATCGATGACGACAGTGAGTGCAGATCCAGTTAGGAAATTGCGAATATTCTCAAGTTCTCGCACACGGGCCACAGAATCCCCGGTGCGTCTGGCTTGGAAGTACGCAAGAGGTAACCCCATCAGGTGTCGGAACAGCCTGGCGCCAAGCTCGACATCGATCCGGTTGGTCGTATGCGCAAACAGATAGGTTCGTAAAAAAGAGAGCATCGCGTCAAAGATGGCGATCGCCCCCAACGCCAAGATCAGCGTGGTCAATGTGCTCATACCGCGCTGGACCAACACCTTGTCGATGACCACCTGAAAGACCAATGGAGTCACCAAACCAAAAACCTGCAGACAAAATGAAGCCAAGAGAACTTCGGCAAGTAGACGGCGATATTTGGCAATTGCACCCACAAACCAAGACAAGTTGAAAGGTCGGTTTGGGTCTCGGAGATTATTGCGCCTCGCGAAGACTACGATCTCGCCGGTCCATTGGCGTTCAAATTCCGCCCGCTCCATTGTTTGCGGTCGTTGCGCAGACGGAAACTGCAAAACGACCCTGTCTGCCCCAACCCGCCCCACAACTACGAAGCCCCCGAGCCTCAGCGAGGCAACGCAAGGAACCTGTAAGCGGGTCAATTTGGCCCAATTGCATTTCAGCGCCCTCGCCTTGAGGCCAAATTCTTTGCCACATCGAAGCATTTCGACGACGCCAATCGGCTGATAGGCATAACGGTGCGCAATTTGTCGTGGATCGGCAGCATGGCCGTTCAGCCGCAATAGCATTACCAACACCGCCAAACCCGGATCGATCGGCGGCTCAGACATTTCGATACTTTCTTTGCGACGTTTGATTTCGTGAACGGTGCATCGAATCCCAATTATATCATCCGCAGGCTCTCGACCTCGGAAGTTGGTCTCGCAGAGATTCGCAGTTATTCCGAGCGAAAACTGAGACCCGGATTGCCCGGTTCGGCGAATGACAGATGGCCTTGATGAAGCTTCGCGACTTCGAAGCCGATTTTCTTGCGAGCCCGAATTAAAGTGCGCATGCATTTAAGCGTAATTTTCGCGATCAATGTCTTTCGGAAGCAGAAATGTTAAGTCAAGTTTACACATTTGAAGTCTGGTTCGATTTTTTAGGACTTAAATTACTGTTATATTTGATAAAAAAGTGAATGGCACGTTAGTTGCTTGTTAGTGCGCCAGGTCGACGCAACAAGTCAACACACGTAAGAGGGAGCCATGAATATCATTAACCGATCGATCTTGGCAGGCGCGGTAGTGATCGCTGCAATCAGCGCCTCCGGTGCGCGCGCCGACGTGATCATCAATGTAAATGGGACACAAGAGGCCGACGACACCACCAACACATTTGCGAGCTTCGTCGGCACGGTTGGAGGCTTCAACATAAATAGCATTACCGCCTCGGGCGTGAATGCGTTCGGTGGGAACGGCGACCTTCTCGACGTAGGCACGCTCGATATCTCAAGTGCAGGTAGTGGCACGTTAACGATCCTGGTGACGGAAACGGGCTTGAGCCTCGCTGGTGCGCAGGAAATCTTCGGCTCTACCTTCACAGGCGTCTTGTCGAATATTACGGCAACTAGGTCCTTTTTTCTTGACCCCACCAACAATGGGCTTGAGACCGATTCGTTGGGTTCGGTCACTGGTGCAAGTGGCGTGTTTTCGAACCTCGAAAGTTTGAGCGGGCCGTTTTCGCTTACCGAGGAAATCGACCTTACCGCAAACGCGGAGGGCGCCAAGCTTAGCGGCGACGACGACGTATCTGTTCCCGAACCGGCGTCGATGGCGCTTTTGGGCGCCGGGTTAGTCGGATTTGGAATTTTCCGACGGCGTAAAGCGCGCAAACAACGAGGCTAAATTTTATATTTGCCTAGGAAGAGACGGCGCATCTGGCGCCGTCTCTCTTGTTTTACGGCCGGACTTCATCGTCAAACCAGCAAACGCCTTGCTGCGCAATTCCTCCCCAAAGTAAATCTGCTCCTCTCTGTCCGTTCTACTCGTTCGCGTTGTCGTCGCCAGTTAGCCGCTGGATTCTTCCCGTGAATTGGTTCCCTTCCAAAATTGCGTTGGTTGCGGTCAAGTTCCAAACGAAAACCGTTTGTTGCGACAAATCATTCGTGAAGTGATTATTTTTGAAAATCAATTTTGCTGTTCGGTGCATAATCCCTTCAGCACCAATCACGATAGCAGCTGCATGATTGCTGCTCTTGGGTCCTTTTTCGAGGGTGTTGTTTTCCATGACCAGCGAGCCGCCGTTCGAGATGTCGACCAGATAGCTCGAGGTACCACTTGGTCCATCTTCAATGTCGTTGCGGATGAGCTCAGTTCGCTCCGCCCGGGACTTGATGTGATGTCCTTCCCGCGTTTCGAAGAATTTTGTCCTCTCGATGTGGAGCAGTGCAATATGGCCAACATAAATGCCATGCGCACACGCGTTCTGGCATTTGCCATCGGGCTTATCCCCTTGACACACGTACGATGATTTGAGATATTGGCGGTCAGAAAGAGGCCGCCATGAGCGCACGCAAAGATAAAATCGAACGTTTTACGGTCCAGCAGTTTTTCGAGGCGTTCCCCGATGACGATGCGTGTTTGGCGCACGTCATGACGGTTCGATATGGGATGCGTCACGTTTGCCGCAAGTGCGGCGTCGAAAGCACCTTCCATAAGCTGGCGGATCGCAAGGCCTACTCATGCGCCCAGTGCGGTGATCACCTCTATCCCTGCGCTGGCACGATCTTTCAGGACAGCCGCACGTCATTGCAGCTTTGGTTTTATGCGATCTATCTCTTTGTCACCACGCGCAACGGCGTTGCGGGCAAGGAATTGGAGCGCGCGCTTGGCGTTACCTACAAAACCGCGTGGCGCATGGGCGACCAAATTCGCAAGCTCATTCAAAAGGCCGATGGCTTCGAGATTTTGCGCGGCCATATCGAGGCGGATGAGGCGTACGTGGGCGGGATGCGCCACGGCGGGAAACGTGGTCGGGGCGCGCCCGGTAAGACCATCGTGTTCGGTATGAAAGAGCGCGGCGGTCGCATCGTGGCCGAGATCATCCCGGACGTGAAAAAGGCTACTCTCCGCGAGATCGTCAATGAGAAGGTCGAACCCGGCTCAATCGTCTCGACCGACGAATTGATGAGCTATGGTTTACTCGAAAGCGATGGCTACACGCACGGTGTCGTGAAGCACGGCGCGAAGGAATACGCCTATTACGACTACCGGCATGGCGTGACACACCACGTCAATCATGTCGAAAATTTCTGGCGTCATTTCAAATATGCGATCCGCTCGACGCACGTTCATGTCAGCGCGAAGCATATGGACAAATACCTGTCGGAATTTACCTTCCGGTCGAATAAGCGCGTAATGCAGAACGCGATGTTCGACCTTTTGATTTCGGCGGTTTAACCACCTTAGTCACGGCGGCGTCGAACGCTTTGCGATTAGCAGGGCCGACGCCGTGCGCTTCTTCCTGAGCGATGAACTCTGCTAAGCGCCCGGTACGCTTCGCTTCTGCTAAAGTTAGCATCAGAACTTAAATCCTTCTTTGCGACAGAAATCGTTGAAGTCGAGATGCGTTACCCCCTCGGCCGAGCATATGTCGGGAATATGCCGCTTCTTCGATTTTTTATCGACGGGCTTTTCCATGCTCAGAACCGGAAGGCGAAGAATCTTCGCAAGAGCGATAATCGAGATGTCACTTAGACAAACGGTTTTCGGCGACCCGCCGCAATATTCTCGAATGAATTGCCGGTGATCTACCTGCATCTTGGTTGCGAGTCTGAGATAACCTGCCCAGTCCCAATTTCCCTTTTCAATCTCATGCAGAATAATCGCTTTTTGTCCGTTCAAATAATCGCCGAGGCCGCCCTGTATATTGACGCACTCGTCAAAAATTTCCTGCGTCACCGCAACGTGTCCTGCTGCAATGACATCACGAACACGAGACCAGAGAGACGAATGTATGTCCTCGGGAATTTCTTCATAAGGATGCGAAAGGCCGGACGTATCTACGCAGTATTTTGGCATTACGTCCCATAGTCCCTGCGAATGTCATGGAGGTGCGACAGCTTCTTGATCCCCATGAACTCAGCAGCGTTGTGGTTCGTAATTCGCCCCATGCCCCACGCCTCCATGACGAGCGACGTATAGAGCGTTCCGAGTGAACTTGAATATCGGCGGCCATAAAATTTGGGACGACCGAAAGCCTTAAATTCCCTTTCCGTCTCGTCGAAGATCGGTTTTTTGACATCCCAATAGTAGGACGGCGCGACATAGCCAAGCTCCACAAGCCGAATGAGCATCGCGTGGGGACTTACGCCAAAGTACGCGGCCAGCTCATCAACTTGGGCGTCATCAATCGTCTCTCGCGGTTCATTCGGGATTGGATACCTAGCAAGGACGGTTGCGCGCGGCATCAAGAACGCCGCCGCAAAGCTGTTGCACCAGGTTTCTACCCGCCGCACGTTGGCATCGCCTCCCTGACGAGGAATAGCGCCGCTGATCGCGCTTTGTTGAATCAAAACGTGCCCAAGTTCATGGAGCAACGTGAACGCTTGCGCGTTGGGCGATTCACTTGTGAACACGATGACGGGAAGCGGAAATTTCGCGATGCAAAAGCCGCGTACGCCATAACGCTTAAGGTCAGAACGGCGCAACGTGAGGACTGCAAGCGATTCGATTCGGTCTCGAATTAGACCGGGGATCTGGGCGCGCTGAGCGACGGTAAGACGTCCGGCTTGTTGCTCAATGGGGAACTGCATTGCCTCTCTAATCAGCGACGCGAATCCTTCTACGTCCCCCGCGACCGTGGCGCGAACAGGAAATTCGGGAGGTTCCTCACCAATTTCCGAATACAGGTCTAAGGCGTTTTCGCGTTGTGTCTCCGCCCAGAGTTGGGCGTCCACCAACTCCCGCGTTTCGCCGGGATCGTCCACTCCGCGATAAAGCCGAAAATCCGGGATTAGTTCTGGTTCTGGCAAGTCCGGTGGCGCTGGCAAGAACAATTCAAGGAACGATCGTCCATAGAGCGCCGCCAAATCACGCGCTTGCTTAACAGTGGGTGTAAGGGTGCCGTCGTTGTTTTCCCAATCTGAAATACTTTGGGGCGGAACGCCAAGTTTTTGCGCCGCGCCTTCTGCGCTGAAACCGGCGCGCTCACGCGCCCAACGGAATATCGCTGGCGTAAATTGGGGGCTGTCGGCGGTGCGCTTCCGAGCCATCGCATCCTGTCCCTAGACCGTTTTGGTGTTTATGAAAACTGCCGGGCCGGAACCAGCGAATCATGGGCCGCCTGACTACGTGTGTCAAGGGGATAAACCCGTTTGCCATTGCGCGTGAACTCGCTATCGAAGATACGGATGGTGCTGTTTGGTGCGTCAGCCGCGAGAATGCCATTTTCGTTGTTGATAAAACGGCTTTTCTCAATGGTTAGGTTGTTGCCTTCCGCGCGAATACCGGCGCCGTTGCCATCGGGTACACGGGCACGCGCGAAGGTAATATTACGAATGGTGATGTCGTTTCCTACCGTCACAAAAATTGCTTTGCCTTGGCAGGTCTTGTCGGTGAGGACGACACCGCTCCCCCTGCCCTCGACCGTCAAATGATTGGCGCGCAACACCGCGCAATCAAAATAGCCGTCCTTAACCGGTGCGATGTCCACCACGTCACCATCCGATGCCGCCGCGATCGCAGCACTAGGTGCTTTAAACTTGTGATTCGGACCAACCTCGAGCGTTCTTCCCGATATCGAACCGACGAGACAGCAGCAGCATCCAATCACCAGGACCAAAACTAATAACGCACGACCGATAAACATCTTGAACTCCGTTCGCCGGGTTCGATCACGTGAGAATTAGCACAGGTCAAGGATTGGGATGAAATGGCCGTTTCATCGCCGGCATCACAAGGAAATGCACGACCGATACAGTCATCCAGCTTAACCCCGATAAGGGTTTTTCTATGCGTGGGTAACTCTCAGCAACGCCGGTAGCAGCGTTCGCTTCATCACGTGTGCGGTGTCGGACATACCGTTAACAGGGCAGTAGTTGACGAGTGGATTCCCGAAGCCGTACAACGCTAGGAAATAAGGATGCAAACAGGCCATGAGATTAGCGACAAGAGTTGCCAACAAATTCCTGCAATGGGACGGCTATACCGATACTTCCCTGCTGGATGCGAAAATCGCGGCGCTCGCTGACGGCAAGCCCCAAGCTCAGGCGACTGATTTGATCCACACTGCATGGAACACTAGAAAATCAATCGACCTATCTGGGATCGTCTATGGCCCTGAGACAACTTCGGGGAAATATTTAAATACCACGCCCAACTATTATTATTTTCTTGCAGGATTTGTTCGATCACAGCATTGCAAGCGCATTCTTGAGATCGGCACAAATTTTGGCGGCGCTTCGCTGGCAATGGTCAAAGCAGGCGCTGAAAAGATTGTTACCATCGACGTAACAGACGTAAACCAGGCGCTATATTCCGTCCCGCAGATTACAAAATTAACCGGCGATGCGAATAATGAGGGCGTATTCAAGCGTGCATTGGTGGAAATGGGGACTGAGCCGATTGACCTCTTATTCCTTGATGCCGATCATCGTTTCATGCCAACGATGATGAATTTTGCGCTTTATTCGATGTCACTAAGACCGACATTCATCCTTCTTGACGACATCCACCGTAATGACAGCATGCAATCGTTATGGGACGCCATGAGAATTATTAGAAAGGCCGTTGACTGCGTAGATATCATTCCTGAAATCCGCTCAAAGGACTGCGGATTTGGCCTGATTATCTGCTAGCTAGTGTCTCTTTCAAACTGACACACTACCACTCTCGGACACGTCATTTATAATTAACGAAAGAAATATCCACGTATTAATACCTTTCAAATAGACAATGCGGCATGGCGACCGGCTTTATTTCGCCAATGATCTGTGACTTGGACATTTGGCAGGCGGCGAACGATTTAATTCACCGCTATGGAAACTGGGCGACAGTACGGGCATCCGCGCGCGCGGACGACTGCCTGATCAAAGGAGATCATCAGAGCTATTCCACCTGGCGCGAAATTCTGCGCGTCATCGTCGAACTTCAGCTGTTTAGCCAAAGAACAAGGCCCAACCCCGCGCACGCGCCCCAAGATACGCAGCATCTCAATACTGTCTTAGAGAATCTCCGAACTCACCCTTCGCAAAGAAGGCTTAACGGGTCGCCTGCCGCCGTCGACGCGCGCGGACAATCCATCGCGTGCTATGGCCCCGTCCCCTAATCTCGGCGACTGGGTTGGCGCGGCGCCCGCCATCAGTCGTCAAAGCTGCGTCGCTGCTGGAGTATTGCGAGAAGGAATGTCCCGTACTGGCTGGCTGGGATTGATTCTAGCATGCGCGTTGGCGATATCATTGGTAGTACCAACCGTTGCATTGGCAGCTAGCTTGAAGAAACCGCCAGGCTCGGAGCGGACCTCCACGAGTTTCCAACTGGCACTTC
>Ga0134126_10011173_pt1 | contig 11317 bp, 8 predicted proteins | sample KB31752_FD_96881 | JGI IMG/M metagenome (GOLD analysis project Ga0134126, IMG submission 96881) | Terrestrial soil microbial communities with excess Nitrogen fertilizer from Kellogg Biological Station, Michigan, USA - KB3-175-2 | ecosystem: Environmental > Terrestrial > Soil > Unclassified ... | reverse complement strand
GACGAGCTTCAGGAAAAAGCCGGTGATGATCATCTCAAGGCCAACGAAAAGGTTGGTCCACCGGAAGCGACGGGTCCGGTGCAGTTGCGGCAGAAGCCACCGCGCTCGCACGATCGGTCCCGCGACAAGCTGAGGAAAGAGCGCGATGAACGTGGCAAAGACCAAGAAATCGCGCTCGGGAGCCAGTCGGCGATAGTAGACGTCGATCGTGTAGCTCATGCTTTGGAAGGTGTAGAAGGAGATGCCGACCGGCAAAACGATGTGCAAAGTCGCCCAATCGGCCTCGAGGCCTATCCCGTGCAGGAGAGCGGCCATGCTGCTTGCGAAAAAATTGAAATATTTGAAGAAGCCAAGATAGCTGAGGTTGGCGGCGATGCTGAGCGTGAGCATCAGGCGCCGGGTGCCTGTGGCCTCCGTTCTAGCGAGGAGCCGTCCGATGGTGTAATCGCCGACGGTCGACACCGCCAGCAGCGCCATGAAGCGCCAGTCCCACCAGCCGTAAAACACGTAGCTTGCGACGAGAGTGATCAGCGACTGAAGGCGGCCGCGGGTCAAAAAGAAGGCGGGGAAGAACAAGGCCGCGAAGACGAGGAATGTCAGACTTGTAAAGACCATGGCTCACCGGTCCGAAGATGCTGACCCAAAGCGTCAAGATGCGGCGCGCAATAAACGCTGAGATAGCAACTTCGTTCCTAAGGAGGGGGTGCGGCCAGGCGGCGATCGCAAACACAGCGTCGCTGGCGCGGCGGCGGCCGGTCAACTCGCGGTCATCGTCGCGTCAGTTGCGTCAGTCGAGGTGCGGCAGCGCGTGATCGATGGTCGAGGGCCTTCTGGCCCTCCAGGTGAGCGTTCGGGCGAGGGCGACAGCGCGGCGGCGCGACTGATCGGCTAGGGCGACGGTGCAGCACATGAGGAAGAACAAGCCGAAGGGATTACCTGCGTTGATCGTGCGCCGATCGAAGAAGCCAATGACGATATAGGTCACGATCACCGCCATAACAAAGCGGCGAGTCCTTGGATCCTGGATACCCCACGAAGCGGCGAGGGACGTGGTCAGCAGCGCCACGTACACGATAAGGCCGGCCACACCTGTATCCGCCAGCATTGCCAGATAGGCATTGTGCGCTGGCGCGCCCGCCAGGAATTGTTCGTGCTGGCGAAAACCGACGCCAAGGAAAGGGTGCTTCAGCCACAGATCAGTCGTCGCCGCCCAGATCTCGGTTCTGCCGGTAAGGCCCGAATCGAGCCCGCGCGTCGGGCTGCTGAGCAGCAGCACGTCGGCCTTGACGTAGCCGATCGCATTCAGAATGTAGGGATCGAGTAGAAATGCGGCCAGGATCAAGGCTATGCACGACACGGCGAGGACGCCGAACATGCGGTACTTGTTCATGTCGCGCGCGTAAAGGACCGCGATGACGAGCAGAGCAGCGAGCAAGGCGAGGATATGCTCGCGCGAGGAGGCGATAAAGATCGTCGTAGCGCCCGAGGCGAGGACCCCAAGTGCGACGAGCCCGAACTTTCTTGCGAACGCCCCGAGACACACGCTAAGGCCAAACAATCCCCAAACGTTTGGTTCGATGTCATTCGCCCGCAGCCGTCCCCAGACCCGCTCGCCAGTCACGTCGACATAGAGAAGGAAGATCGCGCCGAGGACGGAATAGACGCTGGCAACCGATCGGAGCAGCCGGCGATCGGGGCAGGCGGCGACCAAGCTGGCGATTGCCAGGATAAACACCACGTTGACGGTGTAGATGATCGGCGTCCAAGCGCCGCCAAGGATGACATCGTTGGCGAAGGCAGACGGCGTGGGGGCGGTCACCGGGTTCAGCGCATTGACCAAATAACTGAGCAGGATGACGAAGAGCAATGCGAGCCACAGGCGAGTCGGCGCGACGAGGCCGCGCCAGTCAACGCCGAGCAGGCACATTTGACAGGCGGCGGGAATGACGCCGCAGATCACCGTAAGCTGCAGGGCGTTCCCGTCGGCGCCATGCGCGACGTAGAACACCCCAAAAACCGCAATGAGCCAAATGGCGTAGGTGGCGACGACAATGTGAAAGCGCATTCCGGGTGCTTGCCTCCTGACGGGATGGGGCGGACGGCGCGGCCGTCAAAGATCGAGAGACATTTTAACGGGGAGACCTTCCGCCCGTGCCTGCCAAAATCCCGTCCCTGGCCGGGGGTTCAACCAACGCATTTGCTCCCGCATCTCCGACGAGCAAGAACGCTTACTGGTTGAGTAGGTTCCCGGCATTGGGAAGGCTGTCGGCGGTTCGCCCGTCAAGCTTTGCGGTCTGCCAGGTCGTCGGCCAGGCGCGTGGATGTCGGACGGAGGGCCGCGCAGTAAGACCCCACGATCACCTCCTCATACGAGTTGAGGATCGTGTCGCGCCCCATATTGGCGGCGACGAAGCGCCGACCGCGCTGTCCCATCTCGCGGAGAAGCGCACGGTCAGCCAGCAGCGTGCTCACTGCCGCGAACAACCCTTCGTCGTCATTGGGATGAACGCAGATTCCGGCGCCGGAGGTTCGCGCCAGGTGGTCCAGCGGGCTGCCGGCCTCGGCGACGCAGACAAAGGGCCGCCCAACGGCCATGATGGTGAACAGCTTCGAGGGAAGCGCATAGTTGGCGACGTTCTTGGCCTGGGGCACGAGCTGGATGTCGGCCGCTTGCAACGACGGGGCGATCTCGTCGGCCGGGGCAAGAGGGAGGAAGGTCGTATTCGATACGCCCATCTGTGCCACCAATCGCTCGATCCTCGGCCGCTCCGATCCGTCGCCGCGCAATACCACGCGGATGTCCGGCCGTCGCTCGTGCAGCATCCGGATGAGTGGCAGAATTTGATCGAGGTTCTGCTTTTTGCCGAAATTGCCGCTATAGGCGACAGTGGGCGGCGACAACGGCGACACTTCCTTCTCGGGAAAGGTGGGCGCCCAAATAGGAAGCACGGTCAGCGGTCCGCGATACCCGATGTCGCGCAGCTCGGCTCCCATGCCCTCCGTCAGCACGATCATCCGGGCGGCGCGGTTGAAAGCCAGGCGCTCGACGAACCGCATCATGCGCCGTGCGCCCGCTTTGGCGATACCGAGGGCGGTGGCAAGCCCGCTCTCGATGTCGTGCACGATCCCGATCACGGGCGCGCCGGTGCGCCAGGAGAGCACGGCCGCGCCGAACAGCGACAAGCAGCTCGGCACATAGACGACGATGACATCGGGCCTTGCGGGGAGACGCCGGAAGGCGTGGCGCAGCACGCCGAAAAGGAACGCGAGGTCGCTGGCCAGCCGGTCACGAAACCCGCCACTGCCGCGCCCACGCGTCCTGATCCGCCGGATATGCGCGCCCTGATGGCTCTCGCTGTCCCTTGATCCGTCGTGCCACGCGGCAAACTGGTCGGCATTGGGGTAATGCGGGCGGAAGGCGATCACCTGGACGTCGTGCCCTTTTTCGCTGAGCCACGTGCAGACATCGGTACAATAGGGAGCGGACCCGATAGTTTCCGGCCAGAAGTAGGGCGACAAATAGACGATGTTTTTTTTCACGGCGGCCCTCGCAGATGCCCGGTCGTATCCATCCATGAACGGCGCCCCGACTCGAAGAGATTCGCCGCGGCGCAAAACGGACTTCGCCTCTTCCTTGTGCGCGGGCTACGTTAGTCGGAGCTGCAAGCAGGGAGCGTTCTGGTTGTTGCAAACGTTCCCGACCAACGCCCCGACGGGAAAATCGTTGCATGGCGGCCCATGACGAGGTCTTCCGGCGCCATCTTTCGGTCGCGGCGTTCTGACACGGACGCAACCTGCGCGCGGGAGGACAAACCGTCTATTCCGGGTGTTAGTCTCTTCCGACTGCTCAAGGACGGACTATGTGGCAATACCTTTGGACTAAGCTGCTCTGGTGCGTCGCTGATTTCGGCGACGTCGCGGTAGCGCTGCCTATCGCGGCGATCGTGACGGTCTGGCTCTGCACCCGGCGGCGCTGGAGCACTGCCCTGTGGTATGCCGTCGCCGTCCTCGGCTGCAGCGCCATCATCCTGTTCCTCAAAGTGGCGTTTTTCGCGGGCGAGCTGCGGATGCCGGCGCTCGGGCTGCAGAATCCGAGCGGCCACAGCGCGGTGAGCGCGGTCGTATACGGCTCGCTTGCCTGGATCTTGTCCGGCGAGATGCCGGCCCGGTCGGGCAGGACCCTGTTGTGGCTAACCTGCGCCGGCATCATCGCGGTCGGCGGCGCGCTCTATGCCGTGCGGGCACACACCCTGGCCGACGTCATCGTTGGCCTGACGCTGGGCGGCTGGTTCGCCGGGATGTTTGCCGTCTATGGCTGTCGCGAAGAGGTGGCGATGCGGGGCAGTCCGGCCCGGCTGATGCTGGTGATCGCGCTCGTCGCGCTGAGCCTCCAGAGTATGACACTGGTGCCGCGGCTCACCTCGGCGCACCTGCTGCTATTGATGCGATCCTGGACGGTGCCAGCCTGATGCGGCCAAGGTCACCCTGCCATCAAGGCGCCCGGCCGGCGCGCTCGAGCTGCGGATCGAGGTGCGACGCATGATCCGTGCCGCGGTTGGCGCGGTGCCCGCGGCGCGGTGCGCGACCGCGAAATTGTCCACCACCAATATGTCGCCCGGGCGCCATTGGTGATGGTAGTAGGTGCCGTCGAGGCAAAGGTGCCGGTCGAGTGCGTCGCGCATGGCCCGGTTCTCACGGCCGAATTCGTCGACGATCGCGGCGTCGCGGGCAAGGTTGACGTAAAGTCCGAGCCGCTCGGTGACCGGGTGGGACAGGACGAGGGGACGGGCGATCCCGCTCCGCCATTGTGTGCGCATGCGCGATGCGTGCCGGCGCGCCTCGGGTGAGAGGCGGTCATAAGCGGCGGCCAAGGCGGCATAGAGCGTGTCGGCGTTCTCGCTGGTGCCGACGATCTGATGCACCGACACCGCCGCCGGCTGCGCCAGGTGGGCGCAATCCGACTGCCAGAACGGTGCGATATCGATGAGGCCATCGCTGCCGTCGGCGCGGCCGATATCGCTGAAGCCTGGAATGAGACACTCGTAGCGCGAGGCGGGTCGCGCCGTGCCGCCGAACAGCAAGGTGAAAGCGGCCTGACGCGCCGGATCGAGAGACTGGCCGCGGAACAACAGGAGATGGCGATCGACCAGGGCGCGCCGCAGGCTGCGCACCGTCGCCAGGCCGGGCACGTCGTCGAAATCGTACCCCGCGACCTCCGCGCCCAGATCCCCGCTCAAGGGCCGGAACTCGAGCTTCGCTTGCATGTGCCGTCTCTTGCGCCTGTCGCCCCCACTCTTGCTACGCGTGGTGGCTTAACGCGGCCTTAGCGCTGGGCGGGTGTGCGGCAAGGATGTATCGCGAAGGGCGGCGCCCGGGTCACGCCTCGGAGAAGATCGAGGCGAACAGCTGGTCGAGTTGCATCGCCGATTGGTGGTGCACTTCGGCGAAGCGGGCACGGGCGCGGTCGGAGGCGTCGGCCAGGAGATCGGGGTTGTTCGCCCAGAGTGCGATCTGCTCCACGGCGCGCTCGATGAAGCGCGTCGCCGGCAGCACGGAGCCGGCCGAGCCGATGAGATAGCCGATGCAGCCGCGATCGGTGGCGATTACCGGGACCCCGGCAGAGACGGCGTCGATCAGCACCAGCGGCTCGGCCTCGTGCTCGTAGAAGGTCGGGAACAGGAAGACGTCGATGTCCTCGTAGAAGCGTGCGACCTCGCGCGGGCCGAGGCGGCCGAGATAGCTGACGCTATCGCCGAACTCGGCCTGGGCACAGGCGATCAGCGCCGATGTGTCGGCGTCCTCGGCCGGGCCGGCGAGCCAGAGCTCGGCGTCGACGCCGCGCTTCCTGAGCTCGTGCATGCATTGCAGCACGGTGCCGATGCCCTTCTCGCGCGACAGATTGCTCAAATGACCGATGCGCAGTCGGCGCTCGCCAAATCGCCGCGTCACTTGCCGCGGCGCGACGAAAATGGTGTTCGACACCACGACGACGCGCCGGGCTTGGTCGTAGAGACGCTGCAGGTCGCGGGCCATCGGCGGAGCCAGCACGATATGAGTGGCATCCCGGCCGCAGAACGCGATGAACGTCGCCATCAGCCGGGAATACCGTCTGACGTTCCGGTAGGAGTGATAATGCACGGTGAGCTCATAGCCGAAGCATCGGCTGGCCAACGCGATCAAGCATGAATAGGTGAGGCCGGCGCCGCTATGCGGCGCCAGATAGAGCATCGAGTAGCCGCGCAGCCGGGCGCCGAGCAGGACGAAGCAGGCAGCGACGGCGGACAGCAGTTTGGACAACGGTCCGAGCTGCGGGAAGCGGTCGACGTCGTAGCAGGCGACCGTGGTCGCCGCGTCGAACCGCTCGAACATCCGCTGCGTCACGATCCGCTGTCCATTGATCGGCGGCGGAAACAGGCCCATGAACAGCATCTTGCGCCGGTGCGCCTTGGCAGTATCGTTCGCACCACCGGCCGCCCGCTGCTCTGGCAGTATTCGCCCGGTAGGAGCAGGTTTCGCTATAGCCCTTTGATTGTGCACGTCCGCCTGACTTTTACTGCCGGGAATTACTGGCGCTTGAACGTACGTGGAAAACTTTGGTTCCTGTTGCGGGCCGTGTCATCAAAGGCGGCGATGGGGAAGCGCCACTTGATCCGGACGTGGTCGGCCGAGCGGCTTGGCCGACCACGATCAATCCGTCCTGCACAGCCCGCCTCAGCAGCGGCTCAGCGGTAGTACTCGCGCAGCCGCCCCGAGTAGAGCACGGAGTCGGTGAAGCCGTCCTTGGCATGCGCCTTGACGTCGACCGCCATCAGCGCGACGCCGGCGACCGGTGCGCCGGCTTCCAAGAGCTGGCGTAGCGCCGAGGCGGCCACTTTGTGCGACGTCGAGGCCCAGCGCACGACGAACAGGGTCTTCTCGGCCAGGGTGGACAGGATGCGGGTATCCGACACCGCAAGCACCGGGGCGGAGTCGAGGATCACCATGTCGTAGCGCTCCATCAAGCCACGCAACAGCTGCCGGAACCTGTCCGATGAAAGCAGATTGGGCGGCAGCTGCGGCTGGTCGCCGGCGGGAATGACATCGACCCCGCCAGGACCGGTCGAGTAGATCACTTCTTCGAGAGCATTGCGGTTCAGCAACCACTCGATGAGGCCAGGGCGCTGCGACACGCCGGCGAGACGATGCACCGCCGGGCGCCGCAGGTCGCCGTCGATGACGATGACGCGCTGGCCATAGCGGGCGACCATCTGCGCCAGCGACATCGCCATTGTCGATTTACCCTCGCCGGGCAACGCTGACGTCACCAGGACGACACGCGGCCGCGTGTCGACGTCCGACAACATCAGATTGGTGTGGATGCTGCGGATCGCCTCGGCATAGGCCGAGAGCGGCCGGTCCAGCACCTCGCTCTCCGGCTTGTTGCCCGGCCGGCGGATGCCGCCCAGCGCCGGCACCATGCCAAGCGGGTGGACCTTCAGCAGGCTGCGAACCTGGTCCATGCTGCGCACGGCGACGTCGAGGTTCTGACAGACGAGCGCCAGCAAGATGCCGATGATGAAACTGGTGAGGGCGCTCAGCAGGATCAGCACCGGCTTCTGCGGGAAGCTGGGCGCCGTCGGCACCGGGGCGTGCGAAATGATGTCGGCGTCCGGCTGCTGGAAGCTGTCCTGACTCTGCGTCTGCTTGAACTGGGTGAGGAAGTTCTCATAAAGCGCGCGATTGGCCTGCGCCTGCCGCTCGAGGTCGCGCAGCTGGACTTCGGCGATGTCGTTGCGCGCCGCGTCGGCCTTCATCTTGGCGAGCAGCTGGTTCAAGCTCTGCTCGCGCGCCTGTTGCGTCGTGACCTCGTTGTGCAGCGCGTCGATGACGCGGCCGACTTCGGTCTGGATCTTGTTGCGGATCTCGGTGATCTCGGCGCGTGCATTGACCATCTTCGGGTGCTTGTCGCCGTATTGCGCCGCAAGATCGGCGGCACGGCGCTGCGCGTCCGCCTCCTGCGCGCGCAGGTTCTGGATCACCGGCGATTGCATCACTTCGAGAATGTTGTTGTCCCTGATCGCCTTGTCGGCACTGGCGCCGCCCTTGGTCACGCCCGAGCGCTGCAGCTGGGCCAGCCGCGACTGCGCTTCCAGATACTTGGTATGCGCGGTCATCGCGTCGGTCGAGACCTGCGCCATCTGCTGCATCGTCAACGTCATGCCCTGGGCGCCCGGCTGCTGCGGGTTCTGGGTGCGCAGCAGCCCGTTCTCGTTGCGGAATTTCTCGACCGCATCCTCGCTGACCTGCACTTCCTGGCGCAGCGTATTCAGACGGTCGGCCAGCCAGATATTGGCCCGCTTGGTCGCGTCGAACTTGGCATCGAGGCGCTCGACGATGTAGCCATCGGCCAGCGTGTTGGCGATCTGCGCGGCGAGGATCGGATCCTCGGACTGGAAGGAGATCGTGATGATGCGCGATTTCCCGTCATTCGCCACCTTGAGCTTGTCACCGAAGTTGTCGATGATCTTCGTCATGTTGCGGGTGTCGTCGCGCGCCCCGGCGTCGCTGTCGTCGGAGTGCGAAAACTTCGCGAGCCAACTCTGCGGGATGAGATGCTGCGAGCTCAGCAGGTTGGCGAAGAACCCGGGCGAGCGAAGCGCGGGGTTGAACTCAGGATTGTTGTCGAGGTTGAGCTTGTTGACGGTTTTCTCGGCGAGCTTGCGCGACCGGATGATGCCGATCTCGGTCGAGATCATCTCGTTGTCGCCCTTCAGATCGGACAAGACGTCCTGGATCGTGCCGACCTTGACCTGCTGCAGGCCGACCAGCACCTGGGCCGAGGCGGTATATTGCGGGGTGAGCCGATAGATGACGACTATCGCCAATGCGGTGAGCGCCAGTGTCGTCCACAGCACCAGCATCCGCCAGCGCCATACCGCGCGCCACATGTTGCGCAAGTCGATGCTCTCAAGCGTACTGCCGAGGAAGTGGCTGCCGCTCTCTACCGGCCGCGCTTCCGCATCGGTTACCCGGACCAGGCTGCCATCGTTCTTAAGGGGGGCCAGTAATGCCATCTCGCTCATCCTTGCCGGCCGTCAGCCGCATGAAAAACGCGCCCGGCTGTCTCTGCCGATGCGCGTATTGGGTATGGAGCAGCCCTCGATCAGCCGTCGTGCCGAACGGGATTTTCTCGCCCATCTCGACAGTCTGCTCCAGGTCCGCGCCACCAGGACGGCAAGAGAACATCGCGCCCCCATGAAAGTTCCGACATGCCGGGGGATGCGGATCGGTGGTTTCAGGAACGACTTTTCTGTTCGCGCGTTTGCCCTGGGCCCGGTCGCCGCGCATTTCGGGGACGTGGACTTGCGGGGACGTGATGTTCATTGATGCTCGCAGCGTAATGACGAGCGCCCTGATCGAGGCGGACATCTGCATCGTCGGCGCCGGAGCCGCCGGCCTCACCCTCGCGCAGGAGTTCATCGGCAGCTCCATCAATGTCTGCCTGCTGGAGAGCGGCGGCCTCGATTTCGGCTGGCAGACCCAGTCGCTCTATACGGGCGCCAACGTCGGGCTGCGCTATTTCGATCTCGACGTCTGCCAGATTCGCTATTTTGGCGGCAACACCAATGCCTGGGGTGGATGGTGCCGGCCGCTCGACCCGATCGATTTCGGCCATCGCTCCTGGGTCGCCAATAGCGGCTGGCCGTTTCCGGCGGCGGAGCTGCACAGCTACTACCGCGAAGCCCATGCGCTGTGCCAGATCGCCAGCGACGACTATGATCCCGAGCGGGCGGTTGCCGAGATCGGCGACCCGCGTGCCCGACCGTTGCCGTTCGACCCGCGCAAGCTCGAGCCCAGCATCTATCGCTTCAGCGCGCCGACCCGGTTCGGGCAGGTCTACCGTGATGCGGTACGCAAGGCGGCGAACATCCGTTGCTACCTCCATGCCAATGTCCTCAAGGTCAAGACCGACGGCGACGCCCGGACGGTGACGGAAGTGGCGGTCGGCACGTTCTCGGGGACGCGTTTCTCGGTCACGGCGAAGCATTTCATCCTCGCCGCCGGCGGCATCGAGAATACGCGCCTGCTCCTGCTGTCGAACGATGTCATCGTCGGCGGGCTCGGCAACCAGAACGATCTGGTCGGGCGCTTTTTCATGGAGCATCCGCACACCAAGCGTCGGCTGATCGCGCGCGCCCGTGCCATGTCGAGCGCCCTCTATGGCCTCACCTTCCGCGACCACGCGCTCTCGGCCCGTCTGTCGCTGCCGGTCGCGCTGCAAGAGCGCGAGCAGCTCCTCAACTACAGCGGCAACATCCATCCGGTCTATTTCGGTCACAACACGCCGGGCTGGCTCGCCTTCCGCAAGCTCGTGCTGTCGATCGACCCAGGGCGCCAGTCGGACCCCTATGTCCGCTTCCCGCCTTATGGGCGGCGCGGGCTCACCCTCAAAGAAGTGTTCGACGTCGCACGCCAGTTCGACCGCGTGACCCTGGCGGCATTCCTGCAGTATTTCCAACCGGCTCGCTTTATCTCGGGCTTCGTGCTCGAGAGCAAATCCGAGCAGGCGCCCAATCCCGACAGCCGCGTCACGCTGGATCACCCGCGCGACGCCTTCGGCCTCAACCGCGTGAAGCTCGATTGGCGCATGCTGCCGATCGACCGGCGCACCGTCGTGCGCGCCGAGGAAATCATCGGCGAGGAGCTCGGGCGGCTCGGGATCGGCAGGCTGGAGCCGCTGCCGCCGGAGGAAATCGAGGGCTGGCCCAGCAACCTCGAAGGCGGCTGGCACCAGATCGGCACGACCCGCGCCGACGACGATCCCAAGCGCGGCGTGGTCGACCGCGACTGCCGGGTCCATGGCTTGGCGAATCTGTTCGTCGCCGGCAGCTCGGTCTTCCCGACCGCCGGCGCCGCGCCGCCCACGCTGACGATCGTGGCCCTGGCGCTGCGCCTCGCCGATCATCTGCGGCGCGTCATGGGCCTCGCCGCGCCGACTCGGCGGGAGGCGGCGCTCCCCGTCCGCGAGGACAGCGCCAAGGAGCCGGCCCTGGTGTCGCGGAATCGCGACCTTGCCTGGTCGCGCAATCCGCGCCCGCTGGAGCACTAGCTGCAGTCACGGCAGGCAGCGGCATTGCCGTCTGGCCTGTCGCCTGAAGATCCCGATCCCTGCCGGTCTGACGCCACGGGCCGGCAATCGCCGCGCGGCCTTGCCCCGCCTGACGCCGTCGACCGCGGCTTCGGCGCGAGGCTCCGGCTCGGATCCCGCCCGCAGCGGCGAGGGGGGACCTGCCCCGGCTTCTGGCGCCTTTTGCTCAACCCATACGCGAAGCCGGTC
>Ga0134126_10011171_pt1 | contig 11319 bp, 10 predicted proteins | sample KB31752_FD_96881 | JGI IMG/M metagenome (GOLD analysis project Ga0134126, IMG submission 96881) | Terrestrial soil microbial communities with excess Nitrogen fertilizer from Kellogg Biological Station, Michigan, USA - KB3-175-2 | ecosystem: Environmental > Terrestrial > Soil > Unclassified ... | reverse complement strand
CAAAGTGCGGCTTAACGCGGAGCTTGTGACCATCTCAGCCTGCGAAGGAGTAGGGACACAATTACAGTCGCTGGAAGGCCTTCTTGGTCTGGAATGGGCATTCATGCGGGCCGGAGCGCATCAGGTCGTTGCGGCCGTATGGGACCAGGATGACGCTGTAACTCCGGCACTAATGGATGACTTCTACGATCAGCTTGCGCAGGGCAAAAGCGCGACGGATGCGCTTCACCACGCTAAATTAACCATTCTCCACGCGGGCGGGTTCCACGCCTCTCCTTATTACTGGGCATCGCTGCAGCTCTACACTCGGTCATAAAAAAGCCGGCGTTGTCAGGCGCCGGCCGTCTTGCTCATCCAAATTTATCAACAGCAACGCGGGAAAGCGGCAGGAGCCGCCGATCGGAGGCTTTGCGACTGTGTGGCAGCCTTGCGATGTGTCCTGATCGCCGTGACTTTACTTTTGGGTGCGCCGCCCACGTGTTTGTACTCGGCAACAAATTGCTGCTTGGCGCGATGCAGAAGCACACGCAAATATTCCCTGCTCACGCCAAGTTCCCGACAAACTTCGTTCTTGTCTCTTTGCTCAAAGAAGACCGCCCGCAGGATATTTCGGTCCTTGGGTGGAAGCTTTGCCAGTACGCGCCGTACCTGCAATTTGGTTTCTTCCGCCAGCAGCATGCCGTCGGGCGCGGGCGATTGGTCGGCGGGATCACTCGTCAGGTCCCCCAGCGGCTTTGTCCGCGCTCGGGAGCGATACGATTCCCGCAATATGTTGTTGCAGACCGAACTTACAAAAGCGCCAAAGCGCTCCGGCTGCCGGATACCGCCTTCCGCGCGCACCGCCGCCCATGCTCGCAGCAGTGTTTCCTGTTGCACATCTTTTATATGCTCCGGACACATCAGCCGGCGGCGCAGTTTGTTGTGCAAGATTTTGCTGAAATATGCGACAAAATGGGCTTCAGTGGTTACATCCAGTGCCCTGAGCTCATGCAGGTAGGTTTCATTGAACTGATGGAAATCCAGATAGTGTCCAGTAGCCATTTCCCGCTCCTTTTACCAGCGCTCTTTCCGCTCGAATCGCGCTGCAAGGCAAACGGCTTTACTCGCAGGCATTCGGGTTGCTCGCCCAATGCCTGCCCGGCACGTCACATAGATGAGTGCTTACCGTTGCTTGTTTCATAAGACGCCGGTGCATGGAATTTCCCTGTGAGGTAAGGCTTGGTTTTTAAAATTTTTCCGATGCGGGATGGTATCTTGGCTTGGGATCTGCCCATCAGAAGGCATGGCTTGGCCCAAAAGAGCGGTTTTACGGTCGATTCTTCAAAGCGCTGGCACGTGATTGCCACCAGCTTCCGATTTGTAGGACCGCTCCTTGGAGAATTCTTAACCGGGCCCGCCAGGTTTTCGACGCTGAACCGTGGTTCAGGCGACGTTTGAGGCTGTGCTTGTATGTACAACCGGCCCGATTAACTGGCAGTCCAGTACGGCTGAAACGCCCAGCAAGTGTGGGGAAGGCGAGTCGGTGGTTAAGACGCCCGGCATCAATCTGGGACGTGCTGCAGATGAAGTTCTGCCTCTGCTCTTTTCGGAAGGCTCAATGTATGACAACAGATGTTCTTTCAACTCTGGAAAACATCGGCGCAGCATGAAATTAAAGAATTCAACTGCATGCTTCTGTGGATTTTCCTTTTTTATTGGCGAAACTCCAAAAAAGTACCTCAACACACCCGGCGGACAATTTGGGGAAGGGACACACTTTTCTCCCAGTTGTGGACAGGTAAGCTTCACCTTTTCGGCTTCCTCTACGTAATACTCCAATATGTAGTTTGTGGGCATGGAGCCAGGCCGCCCTGAAGCAAACTCCACGTGTAATGGACGTCCACTGAAATTGATGCTATTCGGAAAGGGTAGTTGCAGAGTGACAACGCGATTCGGCAACCGCCATTCCTGCGTGTATGCCTCAAAATCCGCGAATCCCGGATTGACGTAGGTTTCCGGGTAGTTTCTCAGTCCTGCTTCTGAAAGCTGGAAATGGTAGCCCGCCGGATCTTTTCCAGTAGCCGGCTGGAGGTGTGACATGGGATCGTTGAAAAAGAAGTCATGGTCAAGGTCATGGCTTTCCTCCTCGGCCCTCGGAACAAATGCAATCAATCGGTTCGGATTGTTCTTCTGCAACACAACGGCAAACGCGCCTTCCAAAAGTATTTGTACTGTGTGAACACTCTTTTCCTTGGCAGGCGTAGGCGTGGGTGAAGGCCGATATTGCAAACAATTTCCAACAGCGCTCGCGATTGGCAGGGTCGCTAAAGCTTTCAATATCTCACGTCGTCTCATTGGTTTTCCTCTCTGTACTCTAAACCGCTGGAACACCTTTCTATTGGTTGAAAGAGTGTACCTCGCCTCCCGACGATCCGGTTAGTTTAGTCTTCCGGTTACGCTGAATCCGGCCCAGTAATAAGGATGGGGCGTTTTTTCCAGCACATCTCTGCGAGCATCAAGCATTGCCTCAGCCACCGTTGGCTCAGTTAGAACATGCCTGTAGAAGCTCACCATAAGTTGTGAAGTGCTGCCAGAATCTACGTCCCAATGGCTTGCTATCACCTGCGGCACACCCGCGACCAGAAACGAATGCACGAGGTTTTGAGTGTCCAGGAGCCCTTCCTTGCCGCTTCTGCCGCTCGAACATGCCGCCAGTACCACCATTTCAGAATGCGCAAAACGATCGGGCGTAAAATCCGCGGCTCCCAAACTTTCCTTCGGATTCAACACCAAATCAGTTCCCGTACTTGATGGACGCCCATGACCCATATAGTGAAAAATCTGGCTTGCTGCCACTTCAGGGCGCAAATTTCCCCAATTAACATTCTCCGCATCCACCACCCTTGATTTGGGAAAGGATTTTGCAATAAAGTCCCTTTCCACTTCCATGCCCGGAAGATAACCAGAATGTGTTGCATCTAACAGGAATAGAGACTGGGCCTGCCCAATCGCTCCAGGACTGCGAAGCAGTTGCTCCGTCCAGAGGCCGGGAGAATAAACCACCGAATACTTTTCCCCAAAATAACTACCGGCCGGGGTCTTGAGACCTTCCAACGGCAGGTCGTAAGCTGACTGATCAAGCTCCGCAATCACGGTCTTCGCCTCGGCGAGTTCTGCAGCCGCCGGTTGCACCAGCAACGCGTAAAGTTTCAGCCCCTCGCGCTCGACGTCAATCAGGCTTGAGTCTGGCGTAGCGCATTCTTCCGTAAACAAGCGAAGTTCTTTCTCAAGATCGTTCTTCGCGATCTTTACCCAATTGCTTTGAATATTCCCATTTCTTATAGACCAGATCTGCACGCCATCCGCGAAATTGGCATAGATCAGCCGCAACGCCGGGGATGATGGAAATGGCAAGGCTGATTTCCGGGTAGCAGAAATCGCATTTGCCGCCTGTATTTCCCCTGGGAGCTCTCTCTGTTGTGAAATCCGAGCTTTGTATCGCTCCCACCGCTCTAGGGCCGCCCAATCTTTCTTTTGCGCAAGCAGAACACGCACCGCTCCTCGATAGCTTTCCTCTGTCGCCTGCTTCCAGGCCCCCCGGTCAGCATCTTTTGTAAGTCCTTCAAGCGCTGCATCGGCAATCTCTATTGCCGATTCAAAAGAAGCACCAGCCTCGTTAAGCTTCCCCAAGTTCAAATAGACGCCGCCCATAAGGCGATAGTAGTTCAGCGCCAACTCTTTGTTCTGCGTGCGATGCACAAATACAGCCATCGCCGCCAGCGAGCCTAATGCCTGCTCAGCTTTCTGGCGCTGCAACTCTGCTTCCGCAGTTCTAACACCGCCTGAAACAATGTAGTTGTCTGGATAGGAGCGGGCGACAGTTTGAAGGATAGATAATGCAGTTTGCATTTCTTTTTTTCCTTCATCGCCGGCCTGGCGGGCATTCAGAAGATTCGCCAATTCCAAGTGGAGCATGCCTTCCCTGAGCAGGTTCTTGGATATCTCGCTCTTGGGATCTATGCGAAGAGCAATGTTATGTCGCAACAGCGATTCTGCCAGGTAGGGAGAATGCGAGTCTTCGGCATCCTGGAACATCACCGCATAAAACTGGTCCAGGCGTTCCGCCGGATAGGTCCCCTGCCAGTAAACTTTCAGGCCTTCTACGGCACGCGTCCATGATTCTTCATATTTCCCCTGTTGCCGCTTCATTCCTGGGACAATGCCAAGTATTCGCATGGTCAACACGGGAAACTGTTTGCTAAGAATCAAGCTCTGGGCGGCGTCGGCGTCGGATTTGGCCAGTTGCGCCTGAAAATTCCTGCACTGCGCTCTTTCCAGTAGTGATTGACCGTGTAGCCAGTTGAATCGAGATTTCGCCAAGCGGGCCATCAGAGGATCGGCTCTGGCTACGCAGTCATCGCCATCCATCTTGCTTCGCAGCGCATACACTTCTTGAAACCGGGCGAACAATTCTCCGGGAACATTTCCGGCAGACTTAAACGATTTGATTGCTGCCCGCGAGTACGTCAGAGCGTCATTGTGCGTGCCTTGTTCATTATCCAGGGTCGCGGTAGCCAACTCCTGCACCGCATCTTGGTCCTTTGGCTGAATGATCTTTAGAAAATCTCTCCACCAGAAATCCTGGTGTTCCGCAAACACTTCCGCAAGCCCCTCAAGCGCACGATAGGCATCGCTGTTCTTATCTGTCACGGCCGCCGGGAGCCACTGGCTCAAGGCTTTTTGCTGATATTGTTCCGGATCTTCAGGCCTCAGAGCTCCCTGGGCTTTTTGTTGCAAAAAAAAAGAGGGATCGGAATAACTCTGCTGGCGTTTGACAGAAGCTTTTGGTATCGCGTTTTCAAGCCGCTGCCGGGCTTCTCTCGCCCATCCGCTCGTGCTATCAACCTGAAGATATTTTCTCCACGTTTCAACCGCCAAGTCCCAGGCCTGGGTCTTTTCATAAGCGATGGCCAGGTTAAATAACGCGCTGGCCTGATCGTCTTTGCTCAGGTTTGGTTTGCTCAGGACTTCGTTCAGCAGGTTCAGCGTGCGCTGAAGATTAGGATGTTCGGCGCGGCTGTCGCGTTCAAAATAACTAACGGCCAGGTCAATCTCCAGGCTGGGCGTGGCCAGTCCCTCGGACCGCGCTTTTTGAAAGTCTTTTTCGGCCTTTGCGAGGCTACTTGGCGTCGATTCCCATAACAACGCGCGACCCTGAATTTGCAGCCAGTGCGGGTCAGCCTTTGCAGCGCGTAGAACTTTATTCGCGGCGCCGCTGGCCTCATGCAGCGATGTGGGCACCTCGTCCACGCCACGTCCATCTTCTGCGCCCAGCACGATCGGAAACGGGCTATACGGCGAGTAGTCGACGGACGTCAAGCGCATTGTGGTCGTGCGCCGCTCCACAAAAGCCGCTGCCACCTCTTTTTGCGCCTTATGCAACTGGAAGCCGGGCCACAGCGCCGACCCAAGAACCAATCCAAATATCACCACTACCAGCGCCGCTGTTGCCGGCACAGGCTTCAGCCAGAAAAACCGGCGGCCACCACCAATCAACTGCCGCACCAAATTCTTTTGCAATACTGGCTTAGAGCTGTGTAGCTGCTTGAGGATGGCAATATTTTCCGGAGATTGCTCCTCAGAAAACTCTTTCAGGTATTGCCGCAGCGTGGGGCCGCAAGACTTACACTCCGCAACGTGCAGCATTGCCTGTTCTGCCATCGCCGGCGCCAATATACCGGCGGCCAGTTCCTGGAGCACGTCATCTTCTGGACAACTAGGCCGCTGCGCGCTCATTAGCCCCATTCCCCCATGACAAGTTTATGGTCAAATCCGCTCACTTATACTGCCCCTTCAATCCCTAAGACGCAAAAAACCACGCGAAACCTTTTACCGACGCTAAGCCGATGAAAATACGGCTGCTCACTCATCCTTCTCTGGTTCTTCCGGTTCCAGTTTTCCACGAACGTAGCGGGTCAGGCGAAACAGGACGGCTTCCACCCCCTTCACCGTCAGTCCAATGGCGGGAAGCAAACATATCTCTTTTGCCGTGTAACCCTGCTCATAAAAAAACCAGAAAATCGCGACGTCTCTCCGATAGGTTTCAGAGGACGAAAGAGTTTCTAAAATTCTTTGGATTTGCTTCTTCTTATGTAAAAATTCCTGGCGCTCGCCGTCGTTCGGACCAGGCGGTAAAGCCGCATCGCTCAACTCAATTTCTTCCGCTTTATTTACAGGCTGCCGAAAGTGGTCACGCACAACATTTGAAGCTACCACCTTCAAATATCCGAAAATTGTGTTCTCGTATTCGTTTTTAATGCTGCGCAAAGCTTTTCGCTCATTGGCAAAAAGCTTCACATACGTGTCCTGGATCAGATCATCCACCAGACTGGGAGCGGGTTGTTTCCATCGGCGCACCGTATTGATGATCACGCCGGCGATCAATGGCTGGGTCCTGCAAACCAATTCACGCCACTGCTCTTGCCCGTCTGTACTTAAGCAAAGCTGCAGCAGTTCCCGAATTGGGATTTCTTCTTTTGCCATCCGGCCATTTAATCGTGAATCGAGAATTCTACTCGGTACGGGGCCGGACATTCGAGGGAAGTTTATGAAATTGAATTCAAAATCCTCAGAAATTCGTGGATCGGAGTGCTCCGTGATGAGGTTTTATCGAACCAAGGCTGGGCGAAGCTGTCGTTTCAGTTCCGCTGGCGTCGCAGTTTGCATGCTTGGCCCGCAGCAGCGGCAAAGTGCGACAGACCGCAAGCGAGAAATGCAGGGGTGTAGGAGCACCAAAATCAGAAGGTGCATTGTAGTGCATCAAGGACTTAGGGGTAGCCACGTCATTTACGCCCTCAACCGACACTATTTTCGTGTACACTATATTAGCATGAAGAACATTACATTGAGCGCGGACGAGGATCTAATTGAACAGGCCCGGCTTGTAGCTCGTGCCCAGCGCAAGACTCTGAACGCCGCTTTCCGTGAATGGCTGGCACAGTTTGCTGGTCTGGCTGGTAATGCTCAGGAAGCCGAATCGTTAATGAAACGCCTCGGCCATGTTCAAGCGGGACGGCAATTTTTTCGGGACGAGATGAATGAAAGATAGATTCTTTCTCGATACCAATATTTTTGCCTACTCATTCGACTCAGACGCTCCGGCAAAGCAAAAGAGAGCCAGAGATCTAATTCTTCACGGCATTAAGACGCGGAAGGCAGTCGTAAGCTACCAGGTGGTTCAGGAATTTTTTAATCTTGCGTTGCGCAAGTTTTCCCATCCCATGAACATCGCTGAAGCAGAGCAATATTTGCAGACAGTCTTTCAGCCGTTATTGGCTGTCCAATCGTCTCATGCCCTCTTCTCTCAGGCCCTCCGATTGGAAGAGAAACACCGGTTGTCCTGGTGCAATGCGTTAATCGTCGCTGCAGCCGTTGAAAGCCAATGTGCGATTCTGTATAGCGAAGACATGCACGATGGCTATCGGTTCGAAGAGCTTCAGATCAAGAACCCTTTTTTGTAACGTTGGCTGTTCCAAATATTATGAGTGCGCCACCAGTTATCTCCCCACAATCCCGCCTTTCCTGGCCCATCGCGACTTTTTTTGGCATCGGGCATCTCCAGCCCGGCTCGGGGACTTGGGCATCCGCGGCCACGATTGCACTCTGGTGGGCAGCCGGCTTGTGGCTTCCTTCTGGGTGGCATGTTCCTGCCGCTGTTGCCGTTTCCGTGCTCGTGACCCTGATCGGCATTCCTCCCTCAACCGTGGTAGCACGTGAAAGTGGGATCAAAGACCCCGGATTTGTTGTGATTGATGAAGTGGCCGGCCAGATGATCGCATTGATTGCCATTCCGGTGAATTGGAAATACATGCTGGCGGGTTTTATACTCTTTCGTAGCTTTGACATAGTGAAACCGTTCCCGCTGCGCCGCCTGGAAGCGCTGCCAGGTGGGACCGGAATCATGATGGATGATGTTGGCGCAGGGCTTTACGCGCTTGCCTTGCTTCAGATATGGCTGCATTTTATAGCGCGTTAGGCCACACCTCCATGGGAATTACTGAAAGTCTGCTGGGCAAGAAGAATGTAGATGGCAATCCTTATATTGAAGCCATTGACCCGCCCGCTTCACTCCCGGGAGGCGAAGTCCGCATTCTTGGACGCGCTCTCAAGCCTCCGCAATTGGCGCGTCCGGAAGTCTTGTTTAGCGGCATGCGTGGCCCCATTGTGGTGAGCTCAGAAGATTTTGTGATTGCGCGTGTGCCTTTTGGCGCCCAATCCGGCCTGGTTACTATTCAAAACAACGGATATGTAAGCAATGGCCGTGAGCTCAAGATCGCCCAGCCAATCGCGGAGAGCCTGCATCCTGTCGCCAATCCTGCCATTGACCGCGAGGGCAACATTTACGTCACTTATTCCGGCGGCCGCGGCCAGAAAGTTCCTGTTGCCATTTATAAGATCGACCCGGATTATAACGTCAAACCATTTCTGCCTGAGCTGATGAACGCTACCGGCATGGCCTTTGATCCTCAGGGACAGCTTTATGTTTCCTCGCGCTATGACGGCACCGTGTACCGCGTGGCTCCCAACGGCACACTTAGCACTTACGCTGAAGGCATGGGTGTGGCCACGGGAATAGCTTTTGACAAGTCCGGAAATTTATACGTTGGTGATCGCAGCGGGACCATCTGGCGCATCGCGCCGGACAGGCAAATCTTTGTATTTGCCACTCTCGAGCCCAGCGTTGCCGCTTATCATCTCGCCTTTGCGCCGGACGGCACTCTGTACGTGACGGGGCCGACGAACTCCAGCTTCGACGCCGTTTACAGCGTTGATCCTCACGGCACAGTCACTGTTTTCTATCGCGGACTCGGGCGGCCTCAGGGCCTCGCTTTCGACGCCCAGGGAAATCTTTACGTCGCAGCATCGTTGGGCGGTAAGCGTGGCATTGTAAAAATCACACCCGATAAACGCGCCAGCCTGGTAATTGCCGGACACGGCCTAGTTGGGCTGGCATTTACGCGCACCGGCGGCGCAGTGCTGGTAACCACCAATGCCGTTTTCCATCTCACCTGGGGCGTGCAGGGTCTTCCGCTCATTTAAACTGCTAACGTGAACGCTGAGATCATTGCCATCGGATCTGAGTTGTTAACTCCCTTCCGCCAGGACACGAACTCGCTCTTCCTCACCGCGCAACTGAACCGCTTGGGCGTGGAAGTAAGCTTCAAGACAATTGTTGGCGATCGCCGTTCTGATCTGGTCAACGTCGCCCGCATTGCACTCTCGCGTGCCGATGTCGTGATCTTCATGGGCGGCCTTGGTCCCACTGAAGACGATCTTACCCGCGAGTGCGTAGCAGAAACGCTGGGCCGTCCGCTCAAGCGCCACGCCCGCATTGTTGAAGATCTGCGCGCCCGTTTTGCCGCCCGCGGCTGGAAAATGGCAGAGAACAATGAGCGCCAGGGTGACGTTATTGACGGCGCGGATGCTCTCGACAATAAACGCGGCTCAGCTCCGGGACAGTTCCTGCACATTGACGATCAGCATGGTCACGCAATCATTATTCTTTTGCCCGGACCTCCGCATGAACTCCGGGGAATGTTCGAAGAGCACGTCTTTGAGCGCCTGAAAAGGCTGGTTCCCGCGCAACATATCGCCACGCGCGAATTGAAGGTCGGCATGCTTGGCGAATCCATGGTCGATAAACGCGCGGCTCCCATCTATAAAGCAGCCCAGGGTGTTGAAACCACAATCCTCGCCGGAACGCCGGGAGAAGTGCAGCTGCATCTCCGTGCGCAAGCTACTTCGTTTGAAGAAGCGCAAAAGCGCGTCGATGCTCTTGCTACTCTGCTTGAAGATGAGTTTGAAGATGCCATCTTTGCCACCAAAGGCGAGAGCATGGAGCAGATTGTCGGCTATTACCTGGGTATGCGGGAAAAGACACTCGCCGTCGCCGAGTCCTGTACCGGAGGCATGCTCGCCGAGAGGATCACGTCCATTCCCGGCAGCTCGCGTTACTTCCTTGGGGGCGCGGTGGTTTACGAGAATTCCGTAAAAACAACTCTGGCCGGAGTCCCGCCTCTGTTGATCGCAGAACATGGCGCCGTTAGCCGGGAGGTTGCCGCCGCGCTGGCGGAAGGCATTCGCACCAACTGCAAATCAAGTTTTGGCATAGGCATTACAGGCGTCGCCGGACCGGCGGGCGGGTCGGATGAAAAGCCTGTAGGCCTTGTCTTCCATGCGCTGGCCGACGGCAGCCATACGGAAGTCATAGAGCGCACTTTCCCCGGCGATCGTGACCGCATACGCCACTGGGCCACGCAGCAGGCCCTGGACATGGTTCGCCGCAAGCTGATGTAACATGCGCCTCTTTATAGCATTGGATATCCCGGCAGAAATCCGCGCGCGTCTTGCGGAATACATGGAGAGATCGCGTGTGCTTGCGCCTGAGGCTCGTTGGGCCCGCGTGGAGGGTTTGCACATCACATTGAAGTTTGTTGGCCACGTCGATGATGCCGTAGTGGAGCGGATAAAAGGCGCACTGGGGTCGATCCAGGCCGCGCCCTTTGATGTGAAGTTTACAGGTGTGGGATTCTTTCCCCATCCAAACGCAGCACGCGTCTTTTGGGCGGGAGTAGATGGCGGCGATCATTTGGCGCGTCTGGCTTCAACTATTGACGGCGCTCTGGAAAAGCTGGGTTTCCCGCGTGAAACTAAGCCCTACCACCCTCATCTCACGTTGGCTCGGACGAGTTCGCGTCCGTTGCGCGAGTTACGGCCGCTACTAGCCGAGCCCCCGCCGCAGTTCGGTACAATGACTGCGCGTGAATTCTTTCTGTACCAGAGCCAGCCGCAGAAAGGCGGCTCGAAATATACCAAGCTGGAAAGATTCGCATTGGAGTAAGGGGCGCGCTAAAGGATTTTGCGAACGATAATATGGCTGAATCTCTGATGAATATTGCCATCCTGAGCAGAGCGTCGCGAGGAGTTTGTGATCACTTCGACTCTCTGGCGCGAAATCAAAGGACCTCTGCATTACCAGGAAAAATGATGGTTCACCGCGCTGCGAACTAGACCGCAATGACCTCTCTTTATCTCATTGTCGCCGTTGTCGCTTACCTGTTGGGGTCGATTCCCTTCGGATATCTGCTGGTGCGCATTTTTCGCGGCGAAGACATTCGCCAGACGGGCAGCGGCAATATCGGCGCTACGAATGTCGCGCGCTCCGGGGCGAAAGGATTGGGCATCGTAACGCTTGCTTTGGACGCGATCAAAGGAGCGCTGGCCGTATTTTTTGCCATGGGACTTGCACATAGCGCCAAACTATGCAACTCGGAAGAATTT
>Ga0134126_10011167_pt1 | contig 11321 bp, 13 predicted proteins | sample KB31752_FD_96881 | JGI IMG/M metagenome (GOLD analysis project Ga0134126, IMG submission 96881) | Terrestrial soil microbial communities with excess Nitrogen fertilizer from Kellogg Biological Station, Michigan, USA - KB3-175-2 | ecosystem: Environmental > Terrestrial > Soil > Unclassified ... | reverse complement strand
CGGCGCTCGAGGAGATTCCCGTACCGCAGTGGGGCGAGCGATTTTTCTTCCGCTGGACCGGCACCGAGTTCATGAACGGCGTGCAGCGGCTCCAGCAGAAGATCGCGTGGATGAACGTGCTGAAGGGCATCCCGCCGCAGTTGCTCAACGGGCGCACGCTCGACGTGACGCCGATTCTGGAAGAGGGCACGGAAACGATCTTCGGTCCCGAGGTGGCGCCGCGCATTCTCGTCGATCAGCGCAATCAGTTCCGCGTCGATCCCGAGATCGAGGACGAGATGCTGCACAACGGCTTCGCCGTCGAAGTGCACGAGGCGGACGACGACGTGAAGCATCTGCAATCGCACATGCGCGCCGCGAACTTGGCCGGCGATCCGCTCGGCCTCTTCAAGCAACACATGATGGCGCACTACCAGGCGCTCACGCGCAAGCGCGAGATGGCGATGGTGCAACAGAAGGGCGTGCCGGGATCTCCGGGCGGCGGCCAGGGCGCTGCGCCGCCGCAGGGTGCCGCGGGTGCACCGCGTCCGGGCGCGCTGCCAGCACCGGGCCGGCCTGCGCAGCAACCGCCGGGCGCGGTGCCGGCGGATCAGATTGCCGATGGCGCGGTGATGGGCCGCGGATAGTCAACCAGGAGGACGAACATGGACGTCGCATCGTTGCTGCATTTCATCGTCGTCATCGTTGTTCTCGGACTTATTTTCTGGCTGTGCTGGTGGTTCATCGGCTACGTCGGCCTGCCAGAGCCGTTCAACAAGGTCGCGCGCGTCGTGCTCGGGCTGATTGCGCTCGTCGTCGCCATCACGCTATTGCTCAACGTGATCGGCATGGGCGGCGGCGGACACCTGCGCTTGTGGTGACGGGGTTCGGATGAACCAGGTTGCGGAAATCTGCGGCATTCCGGTGTGCTACTCGGCGTTTCACACCGGGAGCGCGGAAGCACGCGGATTCTTCTGGAATCGCTACATCCTGATCGGCCCGCACTTCATGCGCGACGGTCATCGCGTGCAGCGCGCGGTGCTGTTGCACGAGGCCAAGCATTGCCGCGCGTGGCATCTGGAAAAGCGCATCGGCTGCCTCGTCGCGATGGCTACGCCGCTGGCGTTCCTGCCGCTGCGCATCGTTGCCGTGGCGCTGGCGGTGGGCGCGCTGTATTTCTGCGCCGCCGCGTTCGCGCGCAAGAACGAGCTCGACGCCGATGCGTTCGTGGTGGCCGAAGGCTACGGCGTCGATCTTCTGGAGTGGCTGAAGAAACAGATGCCGCGCGATTCCGATTTCTATCCGTCGTTCGAAAAACGTTGCGCGGCGATCACGCGCGGACTCAAGGAGGGCCAGCATGAAGCGGCTGCGTGATTTCCTGCACTTGGGCATCGTGGCGAACGAGGCCACGATTACCGGCATTCGCCGGCCGCTCGGGTATCAGCAATTGACGCTGACGGGATCGGCGCAGCATCTGACGCTGCCAAAGCCGCCCGCGGGTGTCGTCGTCGGTTATGCGGTGATCCAGTGCACCGGAACGACCGCAACCGCGATCTGGCGCGACGATGGAACGGCGCCGACATCGAGCGTCGGGATGACGCTTTCGACCGGGAGCGAACTGGATTACGTCGGCGACTTCACGGCGCTCCAGTTCATCATCGGTAGCGGTTCGCCGGTGCTCAACATCAGCTATTACGCCTGACCATGAAAATCACGCACGGATTTTTGCGACTCGGAACGGGCGACATTCAGACGTTGGGAGCGGGCGGCGGCGGTGGCGGCAGCGCGACACCGAGCGGTCCCGCCGGCGGCGATCTCACCGGAACCTATCCGAATCCGACGCTTGTGACGTCTGGAGTGACGGCTGCGACCTATGGCGATGCAACGCACGTTCCGCAAATCGCCGTCGATGCAAAAGGACGCATTACATCGGCGTCGAATGTCGCTGCGACGGCCGGCATATCGCAACTAGGCCAAGTCATCACCTCGGGATCGCAAGCGACGATTGAGTTCGCGACGATCTCGCAGGCTTTTACGAACCTGCAAATTTGGTTGTCCGGTCGAGATACCGCAACGGGTTCAAATGATCTCGTCGTTCGCATCAAATTCAACGGCGACGCGACAGCCGGCAACTATCACGCATCGCAATATCTTAGCGGAACCGGGACAAGCGCCACCGCCATTACGGTAGCGTCGAGCACGGCGGGAGCGGTGATCTGCGATATTCCGGGTAGTCAGAACAATGCGAACACTTTCGGATCGGCTGTTATCGACATTCATAATTATTCCAAAACTACGTTCCGCAAGCACGCGCAGAGTCGCGTCGTTGAGTGGTACTCGACGGACACATTCTTTGAGGCGCTGATTGCGGCGATGTGGGCGAATACCGCAGCGATAACCGACATTATCCTGACTGCCGGCGGCACCGCGTTCGTAGATGGCACGACGGCGACGCTATACGGAATGACTTGATGCAGCATCATCGCGCTTTGCGCCGCGCGCGCCCGTTCCTGAATCTCGGCATCATTCTCGCGCAGCCGGGACAATTGCGCCCGGATACGTCGAATACTTACGGACTCGATGCGCTGGTATCGAACGTCAACACGTACGCGGTCGATCTCGCCAACCTGACACAGAGCGGAACGAATATCACGCTGACCGGTGCGCAGGCGATTGCCGGTGTCGTGCGCCTGATCGGAACCGCCGCCAATAATTTCACCGTGACGCTGCCGCCGACCGCGCGGCTGATCGATGCACTCGGACCGACCATCGCGAAAGATGGCTCATTCGCCGTAGAAATTTCGATTCAGAACGAAGACCCGACGTTTACCGCGACGCTGGTCGTGGGCGATGCGTCGACGACGATCAACGGCACGGCCACGGTCGAACCGGGCACGCGCCGCATCTGGCTCCTTACCGTCGGCTCGACCTACAACTACACCGTCTGCTCGATCCAGAACATCGGCACGTTTTCAACGAGCGGCGGCATACCCGGAACGGGAACGGTTACGAGCGTTGCGCAGACCGTTCCGGTGGAGTTTTCGGTATCGGGATCACCGATCACCGGTGCCGGCACGCTTGCCATCACCAAGGTCAATGAGAACGCCAACACGGTATGGGCAGGCCCGACGAGCGGCGCGCCAGCGCAGCCGACATTTCGTGCGCTGGCGGCCGCTGATGTTGATCCGCTCCTGACGCAGACCTTTGCCACAGTCCATGCCGAAACATCGCTCGCTAACTCGCGCACGCTGACCGCCGGCGCGGGCATCACCATTACCGACGGCGGCCCACAGGGACCGGTGACGATCACTTCGACCGCCGTACCATCATTGCCGCAGACATTTGCGACGATCGCTACCGAGGCCACGCTTGCCAATTCGCGCAAGCTCACCGCCGGAACAGGAATCACGCTGACCGATGGTGGACCGCTCGGCAATCTCACGATTGCTTCGACCGCCAGCGGCGGCGGCACACTTCAATCGCAGGTGTTCAACGCCAGCGGCACGTTTACGCCTGGGAGTGGCGTAACCGGCGTATGGCTCGACCTGTACGCGGGCGGTGGGGCGGGCGCGGGCGGCGTCACGGCACATCAGGGCGGTGGCGGCGGTACCGGTGAATTCTGCGAGGGTTTCCTGGTCCCGGTCAGTGGCGCGCAAACGATAACCGTCGGAGCCGGCGGTGCGGCAGGATCAGCGGGTAACGTCGGCAGCAATGGCGGCAATACCTCGTTCGGCCCGTGGACGGTGCTGGGCGGCAACGCGGCACCGGACGCGACGACTTCGACGAGCGCTGGAGGCAACGGCGGAGGCATCCGCGGTGGTCTGGGTGGCGTCGGCTCCGTTGGTACGGCGCAGGGCGTGCCTGGCACGTCCGAAACGCCGTCGTTCTATGGCGGCAGCGGCGGCGGTGTGGGTCAGTCTGCCGGCGGCGGTTCCGGTGGGCATGCAACCGGCGGTGCTGGTGGTGGCGCCGGCGGCGGTGGCGGTGGCGGATCAACGCCGCTTGGCGGCGGCGGCGCGGGCGGTGCGGCGAACAATCCGGGCAACGCTGGAACGGCGAACACTGGCGGCGGTGGGGGCGGCGGCGGCAACGGATCGAGTACTGTCGGCGGGGCCGGAGGATCTGGAAAAGTCGTCGTGTACTGGATAGGCTGATGCTGCAAAGCGTCACCTATTCCGCGGCGGGTACCTATACCTTCACGCCGCCCACGGGCGTAACCGCTGTGTGGGCAATGATCCAAGGCGCAGGAAGCAGCGGCGCGCCGACACAATCGTTCGGCGCATCTGGCAACTCGGGCGGCGGCGGCAGCTCGGGCGAATTCACCGATGCCAAGCTCATCCCGATCACGGGCGCGACGCTGACAGTCGTCGTCGGCGCGGGCGGCGTCAGCACCAGCACGTTTCCGTGGGGAGTTCCCGGGGGCGCTGGCGGGAACTCCAGCGCCGGCGCGCGAGCCGCTCTGGGAGCACCGAATACTGGCGCCGTCTCGACGTCAATCGCTGGCTCGAATGGCGGCGGGGTACGTGGTGGCGCCGGGCAGAATGCCATCGGCGGCGGACCGGGTTTGTGGGGCGCGTTGGATGACCCGCGCGACGTCGGCGGCGGCGGTGGTGGAAGCGGTTGCACCGGCGGCGGGTTGGGCAGCGATGGTGCGCCAGCGCCAGGGTGCGTGGGTGTAGGGGGCCACGGCAGCGGACGCGGCGGTGGCGGCGGTGGAGCATCCATTTTCGGCAAGGGAGGCACCGGCGGAAACGATGGCTCGGGAGGAACGGCCGGGACCGCAGCGGGTGCCGGTGGCGGCGGTGCCAGCGGGAACAGCAGCACGCCCGGCGGCGCCGGCGGCGATGGGACTGTGACGCTGTTCTGGCAGGCGCCTTAATCCATACGTTCGGGCACGGTATTTGACATTGGAAAAAATCGTGCCCATGATGGCGGGCAATTTCTGGGAGGTCGTTCTATGACTCGACTCGCGCAGGCTCTCCGCTTCCTTCGGTTGCCGGTGATCGGGCAACTCCCATCGCTGCAGATCGACGGCAACAACGCCGATGCTGCATCGCTGCAGGCGTATCTCAATACGCTCGCACTCGCCGCGTCACCGATGGCGCTGCCGAAGAACTATTCGGCCGTCACCAACGCCAGCACGACGGCGCTGACGCTGAATCCCGCGAATTGCCCGAACGGACTCATCAACGCGATCATCGTCGCGTCCGGCGGATCGGCGAACACGAACACGACCGATACCGCGACCGCCATCATCAACGGCTACTGGCCGAACGCGTATGTCGGTGCGCAAGCGTTGCTGCAAATCGCGAACCTCAACTCGGGCACGATGACGCTCGCCGGTGGAACCAACGTCACCATCACCGGCACGGCGACGATGGTGACGACGGCACTCGCGTACTGGCTCGCGCAGGTGACGAACCTCGCGAATCCGACGCTGCCTGGTGCCGTCTCGACGAACTCGACGACGACGACAGCGGCCGTCACGAACAACGCCGGCGTTAACAATCCGACGAGCATCATCAACGTCGCGAGCGCCACCGGAATCAACGCCAACGCGTCATGGATGCAGGTCGTCAACACCGACGGATCGAGCAGCAACTATTTCGTTACGGCGGTGAACACGCTCGCGATCACAGTCGCCGGCAACATCAACAAGAACATCGCCAACGGCGCAGCGGTGAGCGTGTTCAACAACAAGATCACGTTCACGCGCCTGTTCGTGATCACGGCCGTCGCCGCGTAACCCATGCGCGACTTCCTGCGTCTCGCGGTTCTGGCACCGATCCCCGCCGGACTCGTGCCGGACCGCGCCGCCGACTTTGGGCTGATCGCGCTGCTTTCGAACGCGAACGTCTATTGCGGGCATCTGGAAAACATCGTCACGGCGGGCACGAATTCGACGCTGACGGCACCGCAATGCCGGCGCCGGGTGCTACGGCTGACGAGCGGCGCGTCGGGTGACTTCACGATCACCTTGCCTGCGACCGCCGCCATCATCGCGGCGATGGGGCCAACGGTCGTCACCGACGGCACGTTCGGCTTCTGGTGGTCGATCCTCAACGATGCGACGACGCATACCGGGACGCTGACGGCCGGCGATGCCAGTACGACGATCACCGGGACGGCCACGATCGCCACCGACGTGCGCCGCGACTACTTCGTGATGGTCACCGCGGCCGGCACGCTTACCTATTTCAACATCGGAAGCGCAACGAAATGAGCTTGCTGCTGCGCAAACTGCTGTCCCGTTATCTGCGCCTGGGCGCGGCCGAAGGCGATCCCGATCCGGGCGCGCCGCCCGATCCGGGCCCCGATCCTGCGCCGGATGCCGGCGGCGCTAACGACGACCCGGATGCGCTCGATGACGTGTTGGACATCGACCCGCCCGATCCCGACGATCCCGACGATCCCAAGGAAGCGCTCAAAGCCGAGCGCGCGCGGCGCGAGAACGTCGAGCGCGAGCTCAACGAGACGCGCCAGCGCCAGGGCGCGACGCCGCAGACGCCGACACGCGATCCCGAGTTCGACCGCGAGGAAGCGCAGATCGCGGACGCACAGCGCAACGGCGCGACCGAAGATCAAATCCGCTGGCTGCGCTGGCAGATCGACAGCAACCGCAAGATTCGCGCGTCCGATCAGCGCTCGCAGGCGGCGCTCAACGAATCGCGCGACATCGCCGACCGCACACAGTTCGAACAGCTCGCGGTCACCAAGCCGAAAACGTACAAGCAGTATCGCGATCGCATCGAAAAGGCGGTCAGCGACTTGCGCGCGTCCGGGCAGACCGTGCCGCCGCGCATGGCGATGCTGCGCTTCATGATCGGCGACGACATCATGAACGGCAAGCTGAAGCCGAAAGCGGCGCGCGCCGCCGCGCCGGGCAACGCATCGTCCGTGGAACGCAAGCGCTTGCCGAACGCGCGCAGCGATGTCAGCGCGCGCGGCGGCGGACAGACCGAACGCGACAAGCGTCGGGCACGACTCGAAGGCCAACCCATCTGATTCAACGGAGCATGACGACCATGACCGCATTTCTCTTGAAACTGATGGCGTTTCTGACGTTGGGCGTCGTGAATACGTCGACCTCGCCGGGCTTCCAGTCGGACATCGAGAATTACATCCAGGAGGAAGTCGAACCGCTCGCGCGCCGGCAGCTCGTCGCGTATCAGTTCGGCAAGCCCCTGCATCTGGATATCAACCGCGGCACCACGTACACAGCGACGCGCTTCGAACGCCTGCCGCTGCCGTTCGCGCCGCTGCAGGAAGGGGTAGCGCCCGTCGGCGAGGCGGTCACGCTGGTGCAGGTTTCCGCCGTCGCGCAGCAGTGGGGCGACAGCGTGATCGTCACCGACGTGGCGAACCTGACCATCAAGCACCCGATCTTCCAGCAGGCTATCCAGCTCGTCAGCCTGCAGATGCCGGAAACGCTCGAGCGCAACACCCTCAATACGCTGCTCTCGGCCAATCAGGTGAATTACGCCAACGGCCGCACGAGCCGCGCAGCACTGGTCGCAACCGACGTGACGACGCCGCACGAATCGAACAAGATCGTCGGCTCGCTGATGACGTACGGCGCGCCGCGCTACATGGGCGACGAGCGCGAGGACATGATGATCGAGGCGGGTTCGTATCGCGACCCGTCGAAATCCCCGGCGGTGATGCAGCACTATTGCGCGCTGATCCATCCGCTCGCAGCGCAGGACATGCGCGAGAACGCGCAGGTCAATACCGCGTGGGCGTACTCCGACATCAATCGGCTCTACAACAACGAGCTCGGGGCGTTCGGCGGCGTGCGCTGGGTCGAAACGAACATGATGCCGTACTGGGTTGGCGTGGCGCTCGTCACCGGTACCGCATCGGCCGCTGGCGGCACACTCGCGACGAGCACCACGTACAACATCCAGGTGACGGGCTCGCCGGTGCAAACGTCGGTCGAGCAGCAGATTTATCAGGTGTCGGGCAACATCAGCGTCACGGGCCCGACCGGATCGATCAGCGTTACGCTGCCGACGCTGCCGAACTACACGTTCAGCGTCTACATCGGCACGTCGGCGTCACCGACCAATCTCGGCCTTTGCGCGGCGGGCCCGGCAACGGGACCGATGGCGGGCCAGGCGACGCAACTGCCGTCCGGCGCGACGGTCGTCATCACCGGCATCGGCGCGGCGCAGACGCCGCCCGCAGCGCCGGCGACCGGCGTGTACGTGTTCCCGTCGATCTTCATCGGCAATCACAGCTACGGGCAGGTGATCCTCGAGAACCCCGAGTTCTTCTACCTGACCGGGGCCGACAAGAGCGATCGGCTGAACCAGACGCGCGTCGTGAGCTGGAAATGCTTCTACGGCTCGATCATCCTAAATCAGGCGTTCCTCGTGCGGCTGGAAGCCTCGAGCGCGTTCACGCCGGGCTACAGCGCCGGCACGATGGCAGACAACTCGTAATCCTGTCGGGAATGAATCCGGGCGGCGCGCGCACAACCGCCGCCCGTTCTTTTGCGAGGGTGCGATGAGCGATCAACCGGACGACAAGAAAGCGGCAGCGGCAGCGAAGGCACGGGCGAATCTCGCCAAGGCGCGCGCGGCCAAGATCGCCAAGCGGCAGCACGTCGAAGTCGCCTCCACGGACGGCATGCCGACCGATGCTGAAATACGACTGCTCGCCGAAAACCGCGAGCTGCGCGCGAAACTCGACGCCGCCAACGCGCAGCGCAGCGATGCCGAACAGTCCGCGCTCGCCACTGCGCAGGCGCAAGGCATGTTGCTGCAGCGCACCGTGGAGGAAGTGCCGACCGGAAAGACCGTGCCGTTGCCGCGGCTGAAGGAAATGAAGATCGTCGGCTACAAGGACGACAGCGGCCGGCCGATCCTCAAACCGGTATTCGAGCGCGTGCCCGTGCCAACGTTCTTCTACAAGGTCGACCTCCCGCCGTGCGGCGGCACGGACCTCAAGATCAACGGCGTCCCGTTCTATCACGGCGCGGTGTACGAGCTCGATCTCGACACGTTGCGGACAGTCAAGGAAATCGTCTACAAGTGCTGGAAGCACGATGCCGACATTCACGGCACCGACGAGAATTTCTATCGCAAGCCGCACAAGCCGCAACTGTCCCAGCGAGGCATGAGCGCATGAGCAAGGAAAACACCGAACCGGTGCAGCGCACCGTTACCGGCAGCTTCGAAGTGGCGATGGCGCTGTCGCAGCAGCGCACGATCAAGATGACCGGCTACACGTACAGCGATGACGACGTGGCGGCGGTCAATTCGCGCATCGACATCGTGCAGGACGTGTTCGACCGGCAGTTCGTGCGCGCCGACATCACGAACAAGGAAGCGCAGATCGCGGCGATGGAGCAGAACCTCGAAAACCTCGACGATTCCGTGCAGGGGCTCGTGAAGCGTAAGGAATCCGGGAAATCGCTCAATTCGCAACAGGACATGACGGTGAAGAACTACAAATCCTCGCGCGATCAGCAACTGAAAGCCATCGCGAGCCTGCGCGCGGCCATCGTCGCCGGGCGCCAGAAGATCAACGGCCACGATGTAACGCGTCCGCGATGAGCCGATGCAAGCCAGCGCCATTTGTCTGCTCGCCAGCCGGATCGCCAAGGGCGGGACCGGCATGGTGCAGATCGCCGGCCAGTTCCTGAATCTCGTTCTCGAAGATCTCAAGCTCAACAAGGATCTGAAGGTCAATCGCGTCACCCAATCGGTGACGGTAAGCGCCGGCATCTACGGCCCGTTCGCGCTCGAGGCCGATTACCTGCGCACGTACGACCTCTGGTATCCGCTGCCGACGTCCGGCGGCGGCACGTCATCCTCACTCACGCAATTCCTCGTGCCGATCACGATGGAGCAGTTCGACGCCGAGTTCAAATCGCCGTCGATCAGCAATTACCCGTATGAGTTTGCGACCGATGTATCGACCGGTGCCCAGGTGTGGAGCGGCGGCAGTCCCGGTGTGGGCACGCTCACGAGCGCCGGGCAATTCTTCATATACCCGCAGACCTCGGGATCGATCACGCTCACGCATCGCTACATGCGCAACCAGCCGGACATCGTGAATCCGTCCGGGTCGGCGCAAACGCCGTGGTTTCCGTTCACGCAATACCTGATCCACGCCACGGCCGCGCACATGATGGGCGTGACCGGCGACGATCGGGAAGCGCAATTCCTGCGCGAGTGTGACGAAATGCTGCGCCCGCACCTGATCATGGAGGGCGATGAACAGCAGGCGGTGAAGAATATCCGCCTCGATCCGCGGCACTGGAAATTCAATCGTGGATTGAAGCCGACCAAGGCGCAACCGTACTGACATGGCGATCAGCAAAGCCGCGCCGATGCGCTTCACCCCGCGAGGGCTTGTCGATGCGTTCGACGCCACCGACAAGTTCCCCGGCGCGTGTCAGCAGCTCACGAACCTCGTGTTCGATCAGTCGAACCCGGAACTGCTCATTTCGCGGCCAGGCGTCACGCAACTCGCCAATCTCGCCGACGCCATTTCGAGTCCGACGTTCATTTCTGTCATGGCGGCGATCGGAACGCGGGTGTACGGCATGGTCGCGTCCAATCGCAATCCGGGCCAGGACGAGCCGTTTTGCTATGACACGGCGACGCGCGCATTCATCCCGATCGCCAACGTCACGGCGGCGAACACGCCAGCGAGCCCCCCGACCTTCGGTGACTGGTTCCCGCCGACGATAGCCAACGTCGGCGTCATGGTCATCATCACGCACCCCGGCTTTTCGGGAAGCGGCGGAAATGTATGGGGTGGCTCTTCGCTATGGGGCGGCGGCGCGCTGTGGGGCTCGGGGCTCGGCAACAACGTATTCGGCGTCATCAACATCAGCGACCCAGAGAATCCGACGTGGAATTCGTATAACACGCTGGTGCACGGATTGCCGGCAATTCCGATCGCGGTCGCCAACTTCAACAATCGCGCGTACTTCGCGCTCGGCAATCAAATCTGGTACACGGATGTCCTGACGGTGCCGCCGACCGTCACCAATGCGACGCAATTCCTCGTCATCGGCGATTCGTCGCCGGTGAATGCACTGTCGGGCCTGCCGATCCAGACAACGAGCTCGGGCGTCGTGCAATCTCTCACCGTATTCAAGCAGAATCAAGTGTGGCAGATCACCGGCGATACCGCATTCAGTAACCTGTCGCTCAACTACGTTTCGCTGACGATCGGCACGAACGCTCCGCGGACCATCGTGCAATCGCCGTACGGCCTGTATTTCTCGACCAGCGGCGGACCGTATTTCCTCGACTTGCTCGGCACGTTGCGCGCGCTCACGCACAGCCTGCAGGAGCTCGCGCCGGATTTGCAAACGCCATTCG
>Ga0134126_10011166_pt1 | contig 11323 bp, 11 predicted proteins | sample KB31752_FD_96881 | JGI IMG/M metagenome (GOLD analysis project Ga0134126, IMG submission 96881) | Terrestrial soil microbial communities with excess Nitrogen fertilizer from Kellogg Biological Station, Michigan, USA - KB3-175-2 | ecosystem: Environmental > Terrestrial > Soil > Unclassified ... | reverse complement strand
TCGGCTGTTAATCTGGACATGATCTATGTCACTCCAGGACTGCCTCTTCCAAATCCGCTGCCGGAGCACGACGTTGCACTCGTGTGCGTGGGCGAATCGCGGGAGAACAGGGGGGTGCTCCGCCATCTTTCGGCTTTGCTGGCGAATTGGCCGCGGCCGGTGATCAACCGTCCGGATAGAATTGCGCGATTAACGCGCGTCGGCACTTGGGAATTGCTTAGGTCCGCGCCCGGCATTGTCATTCCAATGCAAGCCGATATAGACAGGCCGCGCTTTGAGCAGATCGCCCGCGGGGAAATGCCGATCGCGGATATCCTCGGCGGCGACGCATTTCCAATCATTGCAAGACCGGCTGACTCTCATGCGGGTGAAGGCCTTGCCAAACTAAGTTCTGAAGCTGAGGTCGCCGCATATTTGAAAGAGCGGCCTGAGCAAGAATTTTCCATCGCGCCGTTTGTCGATTATCGAGGAAAAGATGGGCTTTTCCGGAAATATCGCGTCGTTCTGATCGATGGTTGTCCTTACGCCGTTCATATGGCGATCTCGCAACATTGGATGATCCATTATCTCAATGCAGACATGAGGGAGAGCGAAGCAAAGCGCGCGGAGGAGGCCAAATTCATGGCCAATTTCGATAACGATTTCGCAGTCCGGCATAAGAAAGCGTTGTCTGCGCTCTCTCAACTGGCCGAACTGGAATATCTTCCGTTCGATTGCGGCGAGACGCCTGACGGTAAACTTCTTGTCTTCGAAACGGGGACCAACATGATCATCCACTCGATGGATCCCGATGAAATATTTCCCTACAAGCGGCCGCAAATGGACAAAGTATTCGCTGCCTTTCAGGGCATGCTGCGAAGAGCGTGTGAGGGAAATTGCCAGAAATCGTTGTGACGCGGCATACTCAGTTGACGCACGCGGCCTCAGTTGCTTTTCCGATCTTTTTGTCGAGTTGATTTCCGATATTGGGCAAAAAGCTCTGCAGTGGCCCTAATAACAACTTTAGTCGCGATTGTTTGAGGTCGTTGCATTGAGGTTGAAACAAACAGCCTGGTCACAATCGCCGGTTTGGCAATAGGCCAGCCTTGCAAGCGGCCTTCCAGCACCTCGTCGTGCAATAAAGCGGAGGGCAAAACTGTGTGGCCAATCTTCTTACGTACCAATTCGAGAATTGTATTAGTGCCGGTCACCTCGACCTCTATCTTCAACTTAACCCCAGCCTGATGCGCAGCATCCTCGATAAGACTCCGCAATCGGTGCGGAGCCGGGGGCAGGACGAGCGGAATGTCATGCAGTCGTTTCGCCGGAAAGCCGCTACCGGCAACGAGATCAATGCTTCCTGCTGTTCCTACGAGATGAATCTGATCGTCGAGAACGTGCTCCGAAATGAGTGTCGCGATATGGGGCGGATTGAACAGGATACCGACGTCCACACTCCCGGAACCGAGCCAGTCCAGTGTCTCGGCCGCAAAACCTTCTCGCAGTGTTATAGAAATAAGCGGATAGTCTGCCCGTAGACGGCGCACTAGGTCTGCGGAAATAACACCCCCGAGCATCGGCGGTAAAGCTATTGTCACAGTGCCGAGCGGCGCTCCGCGCAGAGCAATCACTTCCGTCTGCGCCTGCGATAGATTTCGCAGAATAAGACCGGCGTGTTGATAGAGCCGATCGCCGGCTTCCGTGAGACTGACGCCACGTCCGTTGCGGTAGAGAAGCTGAACTTGAAGATCGTCCTCCAGGCGTTTGATGAAGCGGCTGAGGACCGGTTGGTTGACTGACAGCGACGCGGAGGCGCGAGAAAAGCTTCCGCTCTCGGCCACCTGGACGAAATAGTAGAGAGGCCGCAAATCGAGACTGGATGCATTCAGCTTGGGAACCGGCACGGTCCGCTCGCGCTTGTGATGGCGCGAACCTAGCACGCGCGCGGGCAGAGGTACCATATGGCGAGAACGGTCAAACGCAGCGGTTTCGCCGGAATCATTTGATGGGTGAGAACACCGCCGCTGATAGAATCGTGCTTTCCTGCGACTCCACCAGTGGCAACGCTAGCGGTACATAACCTTCGGTCCAATCCCTATCCTGCCACCACTTCTCGCGGGCGCGCCGGCGGTCCTCAATATCCTCGAACGACCAGATGTGAATGACCCGGTTGAGCCGTCCGGATTCCACAATCCAGTAGCCGACTAGCGAGCAGTATTTGCTGACAATCGGCAGGCCCTTTTCCTCGAACTGCTTCACGTATTTCTGCAAGGTGCCGACTTTCAATTGATACGTTCTCATCTCGTATATCATGCGTGTCCTCGTGTTTGCCGGGGTGCGGTAGCGTCTATGACGCCGCAAATTCTTCGACTTTTGTTTCGTGTTGGTCGTCGAAACCGACGGAAAATCCGTCCTTTGTCCGGCCGATGCGCCAGCCGTGGATTCCTTTAGCGTGCGCCGGGATCACCGCCGCATTACTCGCGGCTGCGCAGCGCAGAAGCGCGAGCCGGCTGCTGCGCGCCAGTTCGGGGTTTTCGCACCAGCGGCTATTTACATGCGGGCAAATGACCTGCACGGGCGAATGCAGTACATCACCGGCGAAGATGATTTCATTGCCGCGATGCCGAAGTGTGTAGGTGAGGTGGCCGGGCGTGTGTCCGGGCGTCGCCGATGCGGTGAGCCCGGCAACCTCGTCGCCACTCTCGATGAAACGCGCGAGGCCGGCCTCCATGACGGGAACGACGCTGTCCGCCATGACGCCTTCATACACTTCGGGGCCCATGCTCTTAGCGCTCCGGCTGCGGAATAGGTCGTAGTCGAGTTTGGGCATGTAATAGGTGGCGTTCGGGAACGTCGGCAGCCATCGCTCGTCGACCAGGCGCGTGTTCCAGCCGACATGATCGGAATGCAGGTGGGTGTGCAGGACGTGCGTGACCTTTTCCGGCGGTGCGCCGACAGCTTCGAGCCAGTCGACCACCGGCGTATTGATGTGGTGCTGGTATGGCGAGATGCGGTCCTTGTGGTTACCGCAGCCGGTATCGATCAGGACGACTGCGTCGCGCATCTTCAGCAACCAAAGCTGATAGGTGAATACGAGGCGGTTGGTGCGCGGTGTCCAGAAGCGATCCTTCAGCCAGGAAACATTAGCGTTGAACGTGTGCAGCGGGGCGCCGGGCAGCATCCACTGCGCGTCATGGGTCGGCGCATGGAATTCGACGATCTCTACGAGTTCGGCGTCGCCGCCAAGTGGTCGAGAGAACAGCATGTCCGATTTCCTCCTGGCGCGGAGCGCTACGCACTCGCGGCTGGCGTTTATGGCCGGCCGGATCATTGCCGTGGCGGTTGTGCACCGATAGAGCGGGCGGCGGCATAACTGTTAGTGCGGAACACTTGTTGTTGGGAGCGGGTCCAGTGTCCATTTTCGCGTCGCCGGCGCAACCTCATGCTCCCCGTTCGGGCATCGTTCTGCGTCGCGCGCTGACAAAGGATTTCACCATGACCGCGCGCTCTCAGGCTCCATCGTTTGTGGCCACGCTCGCCGACATTCCTGAAACAAATCTCGTTCCGGCCAAATTCCTGTCGGGTGGTTCGATCGGCGCGCAGATCGCGTACGGGCGTGAATCGAGCATCATGGTGGCGACGCGGCAGCCGCAATACCACTCAAAGCCTCATTCGCACGATTCCGAGCAGCTCAATTATGTTCTGGAAGGCGAGCTTTATGTCTTCATTGGCGACGACGGATTTCTGGCGAAAAAAGGCGACGTCTTTCGCATTCCGCGCAATGCGGTTCATTGGTCGTGGGTGCAGGGCACTACTCCCTGTGTTCTGCTGGAAACCCATGCGCCACCGCTGATCGGCGATCCGGGCGTGAGCGATACGGCGCGGGCGTTGATCGGTTCGGACGAAACACATGACGGTATCGTTGCCGTTCGTTCGGAGTGGCCCTCGGACTTCAACCGCGAGGCGGTCGAGCGCCGCGTGATGCAGTTCAAGACGGCAAAGGCGGGTTGAATCATGAAAGCGCTCATTTTCCACCAATCCGGCGAACCGGCGGACGTTCTGAGGTATGCCGACCTACCGGAGCCTGTGGCCGGCGACGGATATGTCCTCGTGGAGGTCGCTGCCCGGCCGATTCATCCCGCCGATCTTGCGTTCATCCGCGGGCAGTATCGCGTGAAGCCGAGTTTCCCGCAGGCGGCCGGCCTGGAAGGGTCGGGAGTGATCGTCAAGAGTCCCGAGCGCTCGCCGTTTATCGTCGGCACCCGCGTCGCCTTCCGCGCGCCGGGAAGTTGGGCCGAAGTGGCCCGTGTTCCGTTCGACCGACTCATCACGGTTCCCCCCGGCATCCCTGACAAGGTGGCCTGCCAGGTTTCGCTCAATCCGGCGACCGCGGTCGGTTTGCTCGACGAGGTAAAAGCAAAGCGCGGCGACTGGGTCATGCTCACGGCGGCCACTTCCACGGTCTCCAACCTTGTCGTTTCGATCGCGCGGCGCCGTGGGATCGGCGTCATCGGTCTTATTCGTGGCGATGCTGCCGAGGGCAAGATGCGCTCGATCGCCGATCACGTGCTGTCCATCAAGAATCCCGAACTCGTTGCCACGGTGACTGCGCTCACCGGTGGCCGCCGCGTCAGCGGCTTGCTGGACAGCGTCGGCGGCCCGGATACCGCGAAGCTTTTTGCGGCGCTCGCCCCCGGCGCCTGCATAGTGGCTTACGGCGTTCAGGACCGCCAACCGGCACCCGTGACCAACGCAATGCTGATCTATTCCAACTTGACGTGGAAAGGTTTTGGCATCGATTACTGGCTGTCGCGATGCCCCGCCGATTCCAAAGTGAAAATGTTCGACGAACTTTGGTCGATGATCGAAGACAAGACGCTGCCGCTGCCGATCGCATCGACTTTTGGCCTCGATCGGTTCGGCGAAGCCCTTGCGGCCGATGCCCAGCAGGGCCGCGCGGGCAAGGTCCTGCTGGTTTCGTGATCGAAGTGCGGCGCACGGTCAGCGCCGATTCAGCCAGGTCGCGGATAAAACTTTAAGCGGGCTGTCCAGAGTGCGAGCATGATGCCGAGAATGCCGACGGCCATGGCGTAATAGACAACGTTCGCTTTGCCGTACGTGAGCACGATCCACGAAATCGCCGCTGGCGCGACGGCGGAGATCACCGAGCCGGTGTTGTAACTTAAGCCAAAGCCCGTGAACCTTACCTCGGTCGGAAACACTAGCGCGCAGAGCGCCGGGATCACCGCGGCGGTAGACATGAAAACCGAAAAGCTCATCGACCACCAGATCAGATGGCCAGAATTGTGCGAGATGCCGTCCAGGTTCTGGAAGAACAGGAGCAGATCGATCGTCAACCCAGCGCAACCAAGCCCGAGCACCCAGCCATAACCGATATTATCCGCGAGCTTGCCCCAGAATGGACAGATCAGCGCCAGCAGCAGCAAAGCCGTTGCATTCGCATTGAAGGCGGTTGCACGATCTATGCCGTACTGTGTTTGCAGCAGCGACGGCATGTAGAAGTAAAGGATGATGATCATAGTGCCAAGGAATGCGCCTAGCATGACGTCGAAGATGACCGGCTCCAAATAGTTCTTCAGGACGTGACTGAGCGGAAACGCCTTGGCTCGGTTCTTCATCTGCCGAATCTCCAGAAACAATGGCGTTTCGTCGAGCTGGCGGCGCAGATACAGCGACACGAACCCAAAGACACCGCCGATCAGGAATGGAATCCGCCAGCCCCAGTTATCGAGCGCCGCCGGTGCCAGCATGTCGGCCAACAGAGCGCCCGATGCGGCACCGACGAAGAAGCCGATATAGCTTGCTCCCAGCACGAAACCGCTGGCGGTGCCGACGCGGCTGCTGGGAACGTGTTCGGTGACGAACACGGATGCGCCAGCGAATTCTCCGGCCAGGGCGATGCCCTGCAAGATGCGCAACACAAGCAGAAGGATTGGCGCCATCGCTCCGATTTGCGCGTACGTCGGCAGCAGACCGATCAGCAGGGTCGGTAGTGCCATCAATAGCACCGTGATCATGAACAGCACTTTGCGGCCGAATCGATCGCCAAGATGTCCGATGATCGCGCCTGAAACCGGACGCAGCAGAAAGCCGAGGGAATAAAGCGCGAAAGCTTGGAAGGTTTTCACCGCGTCGGGTAAATCAGGCGGGAAAAACAACTTACCGATAACGACGGTGAAAAAGCCAAACACCATGAACTCGTAAAATTCGAGCATGGAGCCGAGAGAAGCAAGGGCGAGATTGCGCTTCTGCTCGCGATTGAGCCCTATGCCGTAATATGAACGCGCAAATAGTCCCTTGCTTGTGGCAGCGTCAGTCACGTTTGCCTCCCCTGCGGCGCTTTTGGATTAGTCTTTTGCGGCGATCATCGCTGATGCGCCCGCGCAGGGAAGGCAGTTCGTGTGAATAACAGTTATTGTTTGAGCAGGGCAACGGAGCGGAATACTACCCGCTCGTCACTTGTCGTTTCTGCCTGGTGAAATCCCAAAAGCCTGCGCTTTGCGGTCTTCGAATGGTGGGCGCTGTAGGGATTGAACCTACGACCTCTCCCGTGTGAAGGGAACGCTCTCCCGCTGAGCTAAGCGCCCGGCCTTTAGGGCCGGGCGATATAAAGAGCGGGTTCGTCGAGGTGTCAAGCGAACTCGCGCATGATCCCGAAACAGCATGTCCCGGACTTGATCGGGGATGGGTACCGGTTTTCGGAAAAGATCATGCTCGCCGATTAATTCCGGCTCGACGGCTCTCCCGGATGCGACGCGCGCGAGGCGTGGCTTTGCAGCGCCCGGATGCGGTCGGCGAGGTTGCCGTTCGTTTCTCCGGCCGCGGCAAATTCGGCGTCGCCGTTGGCGGAGACCGTGCCGTTGTTGACGCGGGTGCGCGCCGTTTCCGCCGCCAGGATCGCGTCGATGGGTGAGTTCGGGCCTTCGAGCGTCGAAGCCAACCGCGCGACTTCCGCCGCGACGTCATTGATACGCTCGCGCAGCAAGGCGTTTTCCACGCGCTCCGAAGCCCAGGTCTCTTCGGTCTCGCGCTTCATGTCGGCGAGCTCGCGGGCAAGCCGCGCGCGCTCATGATTGGCGTGATCGAGCTCGGCCTGCAGCTGAATCTTTTCCGACTTCAGCGTTTCGGATGCCGAACTGGTGCGGCCGGAAATCTCATTGATCGCGGTGCGCAGATCGCTTTCGGTCTTGCGGGCGCTCTCGATTTCAGTGCGCAGATGGCCGAGTTCGCTTTCGCTCTGCGTGAGCAGACGCGATTGCTCGCCGAGCCGTGTTTCCAGATCGTGCGCGCGGCGGCCGAGAATTTCCGCCTCGGTAGTTTGCGCCACGAGCTGCTGCTCGAGTTCGGACACGCGCCGGCCGAGGTTGTCGACCTTGCCGCGCTCTTCCGTCAGCTCCTTCGTCGCGGCCTTAAGCGCGACGCGTTCGGCGTCGCGGCGGTCCTCGACGATCTTTACGTCGTTGCCGGCTTCGGTCAGGCGTTCCTTCAAGGCCTCGACCTGCGTCTTCAGTGCAACGATCTCGACCTTCTGCGCGTCGGCCAGCGAAGAGCGCTCGTCAAGGTCGCCCATCAGTTTGGCGAGCTCGCCTTCCTTGTCGGAGAGCGAACGCTCGGCGGAATGCATGGCCGACGTCTTGACGGAGAATTCTTCTTCGGTCGCGCGCAATTGGTCGCGCAGCGCCTTGTCGCGCGCTTCGAGCGCGAAGATGGTGGCGGTCTTTTCGCCGAGCTCGATCTTGAGGCGGTTGATCGCGTCGCCCTTCTTGCCGAGTTCGGCAAGCTGGCTGGTCGTCTTGTTCTTCATCTGCTCGACGCTCATCTCGAGCCGGCGCGTGGACATGGCGAATTCGGCGCGCAACTGATCCTTGTCGGCCTGGATTTCAGCCATCGAGAGCGGCGTTGCCGCTTCAAGGCGCCGCATGGTCAGCCGGACTGCGCGGCCATGGACGAGGGGGACAATGACGAGCCCGATCAGGGCTGCCACGAGAAAGCCGATCCCGAAATACATGATCGGTTCGATCATCGAATGACGCCTCCAAACACACCCAGCCCGTATAAACCCCATGGAAACCATGACACGGGGGCAGGCGTACTTCCAGCGTAACCCCAGATTAACCTAAACCCCCGGGGGCGTCCTCCCGGGGGTCTCCGACGTTTCAATATTGCTAGGTTAAACGAGGACCCGTCAGAACGGATTCCAGGTCGCTCGCCGCGTAAACTTCAGATAGCCGACATTCGCGCCAAGCCTGAAGCCCACGCCGGAACGGATCGGCACGACGATGACATGGCCGGCCGCAAGCGCCGTCATGCCGAAGCCGCCGATGAAATAGGCCGAACCGTCGATCCCAACGAAACGCTGATAGATGGCGTCGGTCGCCGGCAGGTTATAGACCAGCATCATCGTGCGGGCGCCTTCACCGCCGGCATCAAAGCCGACCGAGGGGCCTTCCCAGAACACGCGGCGATCGCCGGCGTTCCGTGTATAGAGTGTGCCGTCGCCGTAGCGCAGGCCGACCACGAAAGCGCCACTGCCTTCCTGGCCGAGCACATAACCGTTCGGCTCGCCCCAGTTGCTGATGGCCTTCTCGACGACCTCGGCAAGACCGCGCGATACCGTGCCGAAGAAGCGGTGGCCTTCGCGGATCAATTCGCCGCTCGAGAACGTGTTCCGCCGCGGCGGCGGCCGGTCGGATTGAGCGCCTGCCGGAACGGCGGCTCCTATCACCAGCGTCAGGCCCAAGGCGGCAAAGCGCAGGAAAGCGCGCATCGAATGCTCCATCAAATAGAGAGGCGTACCCCGCTTAACGGATTGCTCACGCGCGTGGCCATAACATGGCTGGATACGAGCCGAATCGGCAAAACAATAGCGAAAATTATGACCGCAGAGCGACGGCAACGGAAGATAGGTGACTTGCCAGCCTCTTTGCGCCTGTGGCTCGGAGTTGCCGTGACGATCGCGCTTGTCGCGCCAATTCAGGTAGTTGCGGCGCAATACATCGTGGTCGATCCGCATTCCGGCCTGGCCATCAGCGGCTTCGACCCTGTGGCCTATTTTACCGACGCCAAGGCCCGGTTCGGCACGGACACCTATGAATACCGACACGACGGGACGACCTGGCGCTTCCGCAATGAAGGCAATCGGGCGGCATTCGCCGAAAACCCCGATGTCTATACGCCGCGTTTTGGCGGCTACGATCCGGTTGCGATCGCGCGCGGTGTTTCCGTCGCCGGCCATCCGCAGATATGGCTCATCGTCGGCCAGCGGCTTTATCTTTTTTATAGCGATGAGGCGCGTGCCGAATTCGCCAAGCAGCCGGAGCGGATTATCGACACGGCCGAGCGCCGGTGGCCGGCCGTCGAGCGTACGCTGGCGCACTGAGCCGTGCGAACTTTCTACGGGCTTGACGCCCGAACCTTCGCGGGGTCGCCCCAGCCAATGAACCCCGGCACCCGAAATTTTCCGCCCGCATTGCCGTAGACGAGCGGCGCGACTTGCGGCGTCGTGACCGCACCTCCGGCCGCGGCCACCAGCGCATGACCGGCCGCGATGTCCCATTCGCACGTCGGTGAAAGCCGCGGATAAATGTCGGCGGCGCCTTCCGCGACACGGCAGAATTTCAACGATGAGCCGCTCGACTGGCGCTGTGTTACGCCGAAGCGTTGCAACAGCGCATCGGTGTCCGCTTCGTAATGCGACCGGCTGACGGCGGCGACGGCATCGCGGCCGGGCCACGTGCGCGTGCGAATCGTTTCCGGTTCGCCCGCGCCGCCGCTCGCGTACAACCGCATGCGCTCCGCGTGCGCTCCAGCAACGCCTCGCCACAAAAGGCCGAGCGCGGGTGCCGCGACGATGCCGGCAATTGGCGTTCGTCCGGTGACGATGGCGAGATTGACCGTAAACTCGTCGCGACCTTCGATAAATTCCCGGGTGCCGTCGAGCGGATCGACCAGAATAAAACTGTTGCGCAACGCGGGCGGCGCCGACCGCGTCATATCTTCTTCGGACACGACCGGAATTCCGGGCGCGATGTGCGCGCAGCCTTTCAGAATGACGGCTTCGGAGGCTTCATCGGCGTCCGTTACCGGCGACCGGTCGTCTTTCGTGCGGCGAGCGGCTGTGCTGGCCGGGTTTGCCAGAATGGCAGCGGACGCCTTTGCCACAAGGGCGGTCAGGTCGTCGAGCAATCTGGCCGCCATGGCCGGCGTGATTTCAGGGTCGGTCGTCAGTTTGGCGAATCCCGTCTGCGGTACTTTTTACGGTCCTTGGCGGTCGTGCGCGTGCAGTGTATCACGCGCCGAGCCGGCGTGGTTGGCGATTCGCCAAGCTCGCCGCGCATCGCACGCATACCGGAGACCATTATGTCGGGCCCCGCAATCGAAGCTCTCGATCTCGCCGCGCTGCTGTGTTCGCGTGTCTGCCATGACCTGATCAGCCCGATCGGCGCCATCGTCAACGGTCTCGAGGTTCTGGCCGAGGAGAAGGACGCGGAGACGCAGCAATTCGCGCTTGAGCTTATCAAGAAAAGCTCCCGCACGGCCTCCGCCAAGCTGCAGTTCTGCCGTATCGCCTTCGGTGCGGCCGGTTCGGCCGGAGCGCAGATCGATCTTGGCGACGCCGAGACCATTGCGCGCGGTTTTCTCGAGGACGACAAGACCAGGCTCACCTGGAACCTGCCGCGCGCGCTGCTGGCCAAGAATCGAGTCAAGCTGCTGCTCAATTTGCTGTTGATTGCGGGGCAGGCGATTCCGCGCGGCGGCGTCATGACGATCGATCCGGTCGGCTCCGGCGAGACCATGGGTTTCACGATCAGGGCAACCGGGACCAATGCCCGCGTCCCGCCGCATGCTGCCGACCTTCTTGCGTTGCAGGCGGCTGAGGGCCTCGACGCGCACCGCATCCAGCCCTTCTACGCTGGGCTCTTGGCCCAGGCGTCCGGCGTTTCTGCCGCGATCGCCATGGACGGCGACGCGGTAGTGCTCAGCGCGCACTGACCGCCCGCAAAACGCGGTAAAACAAAGCCTTGAGCGGTTAACGAGACGTTAACGCAGCCGTTTGTCTGCATCGTCCGCAACTAAAATTAAACGCTTCATCGACACACTGGCCGCGCGCGCAAACGGGTGCGGTGAAGCGGGGCTACCCCCCGTTCGGCAAAGGCGTTTTCGATGGACGACCTGCTGCGGGAATTCGTGACCGAGACCAACGAGAGTCTCGACGTGGTCGACGTCGAGCTTGTCCGGTTCGAGCAGGAGCCGAACAATAAAAAGATTCTCGATAATATCTTCCGGCTTGTCCATACGATCAAAGGCACTTGCGGTTTCCTGA
>Ga0134126_10011164_pt1 | contig 11324 bp, 10 predicted proteins | sample KB31752_FD_96881 | JGI IMG/M metagenome (GOLD analysis project Ga0134126, IMG submission 96881) | Terrestrial soil microbial communities with excess Nitrogen fertilizer from Kellogg Biological Station, Michigan, USA - KB3-175-2 | ecosystem: Environmental > Terrestrial > Soil > Unclassified ... | reverse complement strand
TCGGAACAGAGATCCACCACGGCGAGACGCTCAAAGACCGCGACCGCAAGGCCGCCTGACCCGGCCCCGGCCGGCGCGGTCCAACAAACCGGCCGGCGGAGGGCGCGAGTGGCGGCTCGCCGCCGCTATCGGCGATCGCTAGCCTAGCCTAAAAGCTCGGCGAGCTCCCTGTCGACCGTGCTAGCTGCCCCAAATGCGGCATCTGTCCAGAGATGCCCCTCGTTCACTTGATTCCAAGCGCACGATTGACGGCGGACCGATCGGCCTCCTGATCGATGAAGTCTTCGAAGCTCGACTTGCTCACTTTGATGAGGTGCTTCTTGATGAATTCCGCGCCCTCGCGCGCGCCGTCCTCCCGGTTCTTGATCGCGCATTCCCACTCGAGAACCGCCCAGCTGTTGTAGCCGTACACGGAAAGGCTCGAGAAAATGGCGCCGAAGTCGACATCGCCGTCGCCGAGTGAGCGGAAGCGCCCGGCACGATGGGGCCAGTCAGCGAAGCCCGAATAGACGCCCTGCTTCGGCGACGGCCGAAACTCGGCGTCCTTGACGTGAAACGCTTTAATACGTTCGTGATAGACATCGATGAAACCAACGTAGTCGAGTGCCTGCAGCCGGAAGTGTGACGGGTCGTAGTTGATGCAGCAGCGTTTGTGGCCCTTGAGCTTGTCAAGGAAGCGCTCGAACGTCGTGCCGTCGAACAGGTCCTCGCCCGGGTGCAGCTCGAAGCAGAGGTCGACGCCCTGCTCCTCGTGCGCGTCGAGGATCGGCCGCCAGCGCCGGGCGAGTTCATCGAAGGCAGCCTCGATGAGGCCAGCCGGAAGCGGCGGCCACGGATAAAGGAACGGCCAGGCGAGCGCCCCGGAAAAGGTCACGTGGGCGCCGAGGCCCATGTTGCGGCTGGCCTTCGCCGCGAGCGTCACTTGCTCGGTCGCCCATTGCTGGCGCTTTTTCGGATTGCCGCGCACGCTGGCCGCGGCGAAGGCGTCGAAGGCTTCGTCATAGACTGGATTCACGGCGACCAGCTGGCCTTGCAAATGGGTCGCGAGCTCGGTGATTTCGACGCCGTGCTTCTTTGCGGTTCCGATCAACTCCTCGCAGTAGCCGATGCTGCTGGCTGCTTTCTTGAGGTCGATGAACCGGCGGTCCCACGCGGGAATCTGCACGCCTTTGTAGCCGAGCTTCGCCGCCCAGCCGCAGATCGAGTCGAAAGTGTTGAACGGCGCCTTGTCGCCGGCGAACTGGGCGAGGAAAATTGCGGGTCCCTTGATCGATTTCATGGGCATTCGTCCTTCTCGTAGGTTGAATGCGGCGTCAGGCTTTCGCCCATTGCTCGCGCAGGAACTTGCCGCCGAAGTCATAGACTTCGTCGCGGCTCGGAAAGAAATCGCGCCAGACCCGCGTCGCCGCCGCCAGATCAGGTAGAGCTCGGCCGAAGGCTTCGATCACGCACCAGCCGTCGTAGCCGCTTTGCTTGAGCGCCTTCATCGTCGCCCCCCAGGGAACGTGGCCCTTGCCGGGTGTCCCTCGGTCGTTCTCGGAGAAGTGCACGTGATTGATATGCGCGATGTTGGGAGCGATGACCCCGACTGGATCCTTCTCCTCGATGTTAGCGTGAAACGTATCGTAGAGAAGACCGTAATTGCGCGCGTTCACCTGGCGCACGACGTCGGCGGAGTCCGCGACCGTATTGAGCACATAGCACTCGAAGCGGTTCAGCGGCTCGACCGAGAGCTTGATGTTGCTCCGCGCCGCGTAGGCGGCAGCATCCTTGTGCACACTCGCGATGTTCGCGCGCTCCGCCTTGGTCGGAGGCTCGCCAGTGAAGATTCCGAGGGGCTGGTGGAATGGACCGCAGAGCGTCTCGCCGCCCGCCGCCGCCAGGCAATCGATCGCCCACTTGAGATGCTCGAGTGCCGCGGCGCGAACCGCAGGATCGGCGCTCGCGCAATTGCGCTCGGCGTCTGGGATGATCGTGACTGCGGTCGAACGCAGGCCGTTGTCTCGGATCGCCCGCCCAACTTCACGGAAATGCTCGGGCGCCCCATCGAAAATCGGCAGCTCGACGCCGTCGAAGCCGGCGCGCTTGATGTTGGCGAAGAGAGAGAAGTGCTCCTCGGTCACGTGCGTCGACCACAAGAGCATGTTGAATCCCAAAAGCATTTGATCCTCCCTGCGCTTTCCCTCCGTACTGCGCCAAATTTCTCTCGCGGATTCGCGCGGATCGCCTGTCAGCTTCCGACCCTTGTGAGCGCTGCCAAAAGCGCGGCCAGCGCCAACGCCATTCCGGCCGCGGCCCACACGAAGGGCTGTCTATAGAAGGGCTGGCTGCTGTCGGGCGCAATCGCGTGGACGAAAAAGACGCCGTAGAGATACGCCGCGGCGATGGAGACAAGCATCACGACCAGGAACGCCAGCGCCACGATGATCACGGCGATGAGGAGCGAGCGATAGGCCGTTCCCGGTTGGCAAAGCGGAAGGAGATTGTTGGCGAGTCCGGCGAAGACGACAAGCGCGCAGCCGACCCCGAAGAGCATCAGGCTGAACGGCTGAAAAATCAGCGCGAGCGCGAGAAAGCCGAGGCCGATGACGCTCCATTCGAGGCGCTGCGCCGCCGACGGACTCATTCCCGAGATGGTTTTTGGGGCAGCGGACGTTTCGTCGTTCATGTGCGCACCGCCCTCCCGGAATGATCGAATACGTGCGTCTCTCGCGCCTCAGTGCGAAGTCGTAGCGTATCGCCCGCGTTGACGCGGATTTCGCGCGGCACGACGACGCGAATGTCGCTGCCGAGCGAAGTTCGAGCGTGGACTAGCGTCTCTGCGCCCATGGGCTCGATCAGTTCGGCCCTCCCCGCGATGGCGTCGGCGCTCGCCGCGCCATCGAGAACGAGCGCTCTTGGTCGGATGCCAATAGTGACCTGCCCCTTCGCCAGCTTGGCTACCGCCGGATCGACGGGAAGGCGGGTCGGCTGGTCGTCGATTCGGAAGCGGCCGTGTCCGTTCTCCACGCCTTCGAACTGCGCGTGGAGAAGGTTCATCTGCGGAATGCCGATGAAGCTCGCGACGAAAACGGTTGCCGGCTTGGCGAACACCTCGTGCGCCGAGGCGATCTGCTCGATGACGCCGTCGCGCATGATCGCAATCCGGTCCGCCATGGTCAAGGCCTCGAGCTGATCGTGGGTGACGATCACGGTGGCCTTCGAGAGGCCTCTCAGCACCGTCTTGATCTCGCTGCGCATCGTCTGACGCAGCTCCACATCAAGGCGGCTCAACGGCTCGTCGAACAGGAAGCAGTTTGGGTCGCGCACCACCGCGCGGGCGACCGCGACACGCTGCTTCTCTCCCTCTGAGATGTGGCTCGGCAGCCGGTCGAGCACCGATTCGAGCTGCAGCAGGCGGGCCACCTTCGCCACGCGCCCCGCCGCGGTCTGCGGCTCGAGCCGCTCGACATGCAGCGGAAACATAATGTTTTCGCGCACGGTCAGCGCCGGATAGAGCGCGTAGAACTGGAACACCATGGCGATGTTGCGCTGGTCGGGCCTCCAGTCGTTCATTCGCTTGCCGGCGATGAGCACGTCGCCGGCGCTCGCGCGCTCAAGCCCCGCGACGACGCGCAAAGTGGTGGTCTTGCCGCAGCCGGAAGGGCCCAGGAGGCAGACGACCTCGCCCGCGGAAACGGACAGGCTCAAGTCCCTGACCGCGGTGAACGCGCCGAAATGCTTGGTGACGCCCCTGAGCTCGATCGTCGACATCGGGCCTATCTCTTGATGGTTCCGAAGGTGACCCCGCGCAGGAGCTGGTTCTGCAGCGCGAAGGTAACGATGATGACGGGAATGAGGAACAGCGTCTCGATGGCGGCGAGCAGACCCCAGCGGACGCCGATGTCGCCGCCGATGGTCTGCGACATGGCGACCGGAACGGTGCGCGTCTCGACGCCGGACAGGAGCAGGGCGAACAAGAATTCGTTCCAGGTGAGAATGAGGCCGAACACCGTGGTCGCGGCGAGGCCGGCCAGCACTTGCGGCAGGCAGATCTTGAAGAACACGCGGACGTCCGACGAGCCGTCGATGCGCGCCGCGTCCTCGACGTCGAGCGCGAGCTCGTCGAAGAAGCTCTTCATCATCCAGATCGCGAACGGCAGGTTGAACATTGTGTAGAGCGCGATGATGCCCGCATAGGTGCCGGCGAGGCCGGTGACCCGGAACATGATGAAGATCGGGATGATGACCACGATCGCCGGCAACATGCGTGTCGTCAGGATGATGAAAAGGTAGGTGTCGTTCCCCCTGAGCGGATAACGGGAGAAGCCAAAAGCGGCGACCGTGCCGATCGCCAGCGCCAGCAGCACGCTCACCCCCGAGATGAATAGCGAATTGAAGAAATAAAGGGCAAAGCCGGTGTTCTGCACGGGGCCGCCGGCGGAATAGGCGCGGTTGAACACATGCACGAAATTTTCAAGCGTCGGGGTGAAGAAAAACTTGGCCGGCACGGCCAGCGCGTCCTCATAGGTCTTGAAGGAGGTGAGGATGATCCAGAACACCGGGAAAAAGTAGATGATGCTGACGATCGCCGCGACAAGGGTGCGTCCCCATCCCGCGTCGCTGACCCCGGTCGAGGATCGGCGAAGGCGAACCCTATCGACGAATTGCCGGAAGGGGCGGGCGGGCGCGGAAGGACCGACGGGAGTTGCAACTGTGTCTGTCATGCGGGCGCAGCTTCCTTGGCGCGTCGGGTCGCGAAGTAGAGGTAAAGGTTGGTGAGCACGATCACCGTGAAAAGCAGGATGTAGGCGAGCGCCGTCGATTCGCTGGTCTTGTTGTTTTCGAAGGCGACGCGATAGACGCGCAGCGCGATCGTCTCCGTCGCCGTGCCCGGCCCGCCGTTGGTCAGCAGGAAGACGAGATCGAACAGCTTGAAGGCTTCGATGGTTCGGAACAGGAGCGCGAGGAGCATGAGGCCGCGGATGTAGGGGAAGGTGATCGACCAGAACTGGCGCCAATGAGAGACGCGGTCGATCGCCGCCGCTTCGTAGAGGTATTTCGGCACGCTCACGAGCCCCGCGAGCACGAGCAGCATCACGAAGGGCGACCACATCCAGGCGTCAGCGAAAACAATGCCGATGCGCGAGCCCCAGACGGTGTTCATCAGGATGAACGGGTGGCCGGTGAACAGCCGCACCGCCTGCGACAGGAGGCCGAAGGTCGGATCATAATAGTAGCGGAAGAAGGCGCCGACGGCGACGAAGGAGAGCATCATCGGCGTCAGAACCAGGATCAGGAGAAAGCGCCGGAGCGGAAACTGCTTCGCGAACAGCAGCGCCAGCAGGAAGCCCACCACCATCTGAGCGGTGACCGTCATGATGACGAGGATGATCGTGTTGTGCAGCCGGTCCCAGACCTCGGGATCGCTGAGGACGTTGGCGTAGTTGTCGAGCCCGACCCAGGTCGGGGCCCTCGCGCGGTTGGCGCGGTAGTTGAAGAACGACAGTCCGAACGACCAGAGAAGCGGAAAGACGTTCATCACGAACAACAGCGCCAGCGCCGGCGCCACCAAGAGCCCGCCGGTGTAGCGGCCCCAGGCGTTCACCACCACGGTCGCGGCGAACAGGACGGCGAGCGCCGCCGACACCCAGAAGGAGACTTTCGGCGCCAGAAACGAGATCGCCAGCGCCGTGCCGATGATGAACACGGCGAGCGCGCCCGGCCAGTTGTCCCAGCGCGGCGCGATCAATCTCTGCAAGACCGGGGCGGTCGCGGGAACCTCAGTCGCCGTCGTCATTGCGTCCGCCGCTCGGCGCCCTTGCAGCGGGGTTCAGGTGTGGAACAATCGGCCACAACAGTTCGCTCATGGCGTTGGCGCGCGCCGCGAATCCGCGGCGCGCTGGTTTCGTGTAACGGGAAACGTCTACTTGATGCGCCCCGCCTCCTTCAGGGTCTTCTCCTCGAAGTTGGCGATGTTGTCGAGCGTCGTCTTGGCGTCCTGCTGGCCGGTGATCGCCTTGGTGTATTCTTCCTGCTGCTCTGTCAGGAGCTCGAAGAATTCCGGGATGTGCCAGAAGTCCTTCTGCCAGTCGAGGCTCTCCGCCCAGGTGCGGTTCCACGGGCGGAAGGTCACATAGCTCGGGTCGGTGTACACGGACCGGAGCGCGCTTTGGCCGCCGGCCTTGGCGTAGGCGATCTGGGTGTCCTTGGACAGCCACCACTTGACGAAGTCGAGCGCCTCCTGGTTCTGCAAGTCGGTGTTCCAGGTCATCAGCACGAACGGCTGACCGCCGATCACCGACCAGCGCACCACGCCCTTGTCGGTCTTGAGGCCCGGCAATTGGGAAAAGGCAATCTTATCCGCCACCTTCGAGGTGTCCGGATGAATCGAGCTCTCCGCGAAGCCGATCCATTCGAGGTTGCTAGCGACCTTGCCGGCGCGGAACAGTTCGTCCGTCTTGAAGATGTCGAGATTGCCGGTTGTTCCCTCCGGCGGCATATACTTGACGAAGGAGAGGAGGTGTTCGAACGACTTCACGGCTACAGGCGAGTTGACGACGCCGAGAGCGTGCGCGTTGGGCTGCTTGGTCTCATCCCAGATGTCGCCGCCGTGCTGCCAGAGAAACTCATAGACCGAGGTAGTGAAGAAGTCGTAGCCCTTGCCGACCTGAAATTCGACGCCGTAGAAATCGTCATCGAGGGGCTTGCCCATCAGAAGGTCGCCCTTCTTGCGCTTGAAGAACTCGCCGAAGTCCTTGTAGTTGTCCCAGGTGATCTTATCCATCTCCTCGGGCGTGCAGGGCAGCTTGTACTTGTACTTCTCCATGAAGTTCTTCTGCTCGGTCGGGTCGCAGAAGACGTCCTTGCGGTAGTAATTGACGACAAGGTCCGGCATCTGAGGAAAGCCGTACAGCTTGTCGGACTTATACGGGTAGGTCGAATACGAGGCCTTCACCGCCGGGTGCAGATCCTTGAACACGGCCTGCAGACCAGGGTCCGCATCGACGTATTTATTGATGTTGAGGTAGTAGCCGCCCTCGATGAAGGCGCCGAGCCACTGGCTGTCCGACACCGCCATGTTGTACTTCTTCTCGCCCGAGGTCAGTGAGGCGTTGAGGCGAGTGTAATAGTCCGGCCACGGAATGAAGTCGACGTCGAGCGTCACTTTGTTGCCGGACTTCGGCTTGTAGGTCTTGTCGAACAGATCCTTCATGATGTGGGTCGGCGGCCAGTCCGGTACCGCCATCTTCAGGGTGACGTCTTCGGCCGCGGCGGGGCCGGTTGCGGCCGCGGTGGCGATCATCAAGGCCGCGGCTGCGAGACCGTACGCCATCGTTGCTTTCAGTTTCATGGCTCTCTTTCCTCCCTGGCGCTTTGACGTCGCGCCTCTATGATCGGCCGATGGCCGAACCGTCGTGACCTCTGAACAGGTAGATCTTCACTGGGTCAATGATGATCGGAAGCTTGTCGCCTTCCTTGATGTTCACCGCCTGGGCCTCCGGCAGGACCATGCGAAGCGGCTGGTTGTTCGAGACCACCGATACAATGGTGACGTCTCCAAGCGGCTCGAGCTGCTGCACCGTCGGTTCGCTGGACGGCGCCGCGCCTCTGGCGAGCCTGATGTCGGAGGGGCGAACGCCGAGCGAGAGCGGCTCGCCCGCCGCCAGGCGCCCGGCGATGCGCGCGAGGCTCAATCGGCCATACGGCGTTTCGAGGCTTGCCCCGTCGCCTCCGACTCTCACCTCGAAGATGTTCATCTGCGGCGAGCCGATCTTGGTCGCGACGTAACGGTCGACCGGCCTCTCGTAAAGATCGTCTGGCGAGCCCTGCTGAACGGCGCGGCCGGCTTGCAGGACCGCGATCTCCTCGCCCATCGACAGCGCCTCGAGTTCGTCCGGCGTCGCGTAGACGACCGTCATGCCGAACCGGCGGTGCAGCCGCTTGAGCTCGGCGCGCATGTCGTGCCTGAGCTTGGCGTCGAGGTTGGTGAGGGGTTCATCGAGCAGCAGAAGCTTGGGGGTATGGATGAGCGAGCGGCCCAGGGCGACGCGCTGCTGCTCGCCCCCTGAGAGCGTCGCCGGTTTCTGCTCGAGCCGATGCTCGAGCTTGAGCATGCGGGCCGTCTCGCGAACCCGCCGCTGGACGTCTTTCGACGGGACGCCGTCCTCGATCAACGGATAGGCGAGGTTCTTGAACACCGTGAGATGCGGGTAGAGCGCGAACGACTGGAACACCATCGAAACACCGCGTCCCTTGATCGGGGCGTTGGTGACGTCCCGCTCGCCGATGCGGATCGAGCCGCTGTCCGGCCGCACGAGTCCTGAAATGGCTCTCAAGGCCGTGGTCTTGCCGACCGCGCTCGGCCCGAACAGCACGAAGAAACAGCCCTCCGGAACGTCGAGGCTGAGGCCGTCAAGGGCGCGCACATTGCCGTAGGCCTTGGTGACCCCCGACAGCACAGCCGCTCTTCCGCTCGCCATTCGCTTTCGAACTCCCCGCTTCCGCCTTCCGTCGGCCCCGACCGCGCGCTTAAGGCCGCTCCCATGCGCCGCTTTGCGCGGAACGGAGCACTGCGTCTGTCACCCGGTCGGTCATAAGTGCGTCCCGGAACGTCGGCGCCGCCGCCTTGCTGGAGCCGAGTCCGTCCAAGAAGTCGGCGACCTGGTGGACGAACGTATGCTCGTAGCCGATCTGAAGGCCGGGGACCCACCAGTGCTTCATGTAGGGATGGTCGCCGTCCGTGATGTGGACCGATCGCCAGCCGCGCAGGATCCCCTCGTCGCGGTGATCGAAATACTGCAGGCGATGCAGATCGTGCAGGTCCCAGAAGATCGACGCATGCTCGCCGTTGATCTCGAATGTGTAGAGCGCTTTGTGGCCGCGCGCGTAACGGGTGGCTTCGAAACTCGCGAGCGAACCGTTGCCGAAGCGCGCAAGGAAGAGACTGGCGTCATCGATCCGGACCGGTTCGACCTTGCCGGTCAGGTTGTGCATCCGCTCCTTGACGAAGGTCTCGGTCATCGCGGTGACCTGATCGATGCCGCCGTTGAGCCACATCGCGGTATCGATGCAATGCGCCAGCAAGTCGCCCGTCACGCCGCTGCCCGCGACGCCCGCGTCAAGACGCCAAAGCCCGGTCCCGCCCTGCCGCAAGTCCTTGGAAATAGTCCAGTCTTGCAGGAATTTCGCCCGGTAGTGGTAGATGCGCCCGAGCCGGCCTTGATCAATCAGCTGCTTCGCCAACGTGACCGCCGGCACGCGCCGATAATTGTACCAGACCATATTCGGCACTTTGGCCAGTTCGACCGCTTCCGTCATTTTGGCCGATTCGGCCGCATTGCGCCCGAGCGGCTTTTCGCACATGACCATCTTGCCCGCGGCGGCGGCCGCTTGCGCGATCTCGGCGTGCGTGTCGTTGGGAGCGGCGATGTCGACGAGATCAATATTGCTCCGTGCGACGAGCTTCCGCCAGTCGGTCTCGAGCGTTTCGTAGTTCCAGGTCTTCGCGAAGCTCTCGACCTTCTCCTTATCGCGTCCGCAAACAGCCTTCAGCACGGGCTCGTAGCCAATGTCGAAGAACTGGTTGACCTTGCCGAACGCGTTCGAGTGGGTCCGGCCCATGAAGCCGTAGCCGACCATCCCCACGTTAATCTTTTTCTTGGCGGCCATGCACTGCCCCTCCAAGGTCTCGCGGCCGCCTATTTGGCCCAGCCGTGGGCCTGGCGCACAGCCACCATCGCGCCCAAAATGTCGTCCCACGTCTTCTGCTTCATCATCTCCGAGTTCGGGAACATGCAACCGTCCCAGCAAATATGTTTGCAGACTTTGGTGAGTTCGCCCTTGTCGTCGCGCAACCAAAAGCCCGCGTGATAGGTGATATCGAGCTTTCCGTTCGGATCCCCGACCATGAAGTGGCGTCCGGTCTTGTCGTGAGAGCCTTCGCCTTTGACGGTGGCGTCGTTCTGGGCGACGTGGAAGTCGATCGTCCACGGCCGCAACGCATGGGCAACCTCTTTCAGGGCGCCGTCAAGCGTCTTGCGGTCCTTCCAGTCATAGTCCTGCGGAAGGATGCGATGCTCAGGCGCGTTGTAGCCCATCGTATAGAGCATGGTATGCGCCATGTCGGCCTGGAAGCCGAGCGTCTTCGGCCGGCCAACCATCTCCAGAAGCTCGACCATATGCTTCCAGCTGTGCATGCCGCCCCAACAGATTTCTCCCTCCGCGGCGAGCCGCTCGCCATATTGCTCGGCGATGTCGCAGGCCTCGCTGAAAGTCTTGGCGATCGTCTTCTGGCTCTCAGCGGGATGGGCGGCCCAATCATGCACACCCGTCGCCGAATCGATGCGAACCACGCCCGTCCGGCGAATTCCGATGTCGCGCAACTGGCGCGCGATGCGGCAGGCTTTCTCGACCATGGTCAGAAATTGCTTGCGCTCCTCCGCCGATCCCATAGCCGAGCCGCCGCCGACCGGCGGCCAAACCGGCGCGACCACGGATCCGACCGCGAGGCCGTGGCCGGAAATCTTGTCGGCGAGGCGCTTGATCTCGTCCTTGGTCGAATCGATCGAGGTGTGCGGGTCGGCAAGAAAAAGGTCGACGCCCTCGAATTTGGCGTCGTAGGCCCGGGCGGCGGCCGTCAGCCTCAGCATAGTGTCGAGGCCGATGGGCGGCTCCGAATCCGGACCCTTGCCCACGAGTCCCGGCCACATGGCGTTGTGGAGTTTCGGGTAATTGTTCCCGGACACACATTCCTCCCGCTCGTCGCTTCGGGTCCGAGCCCGAACGCGTTAGCCAGGTCTCGCTGACCAACCCTGCTTCTCGTGGTGGGATATACTAATATCGGCAGCGAAAAAGAAGCAAGAATGGGCGCGCCAGGATTTCGCGCCGCCGCGTCGGACGCCGATCGCGCTGCGCCTCCTTGAGATACGCGACATAGAGGCTCTCCTTCAAAATTTCTCCGGGCCTAACGCCCCCTGCCGTCAAGGACCGGCAACCGAGAAACGGGTCGTCGCTGCGCTGCGGCCCGCACCACTTTCCCGGTAACGACGCTTGGTGCCCTGACAATATCGCACGACATCGCACAACGCAGTTCCGCCACGAAATGACAATTGTTGCTTACCAGGCCTTGTCAGACAAACTCTCCGATCCGAGTCCGACTGTGGTAAGCACTAGGCCATGAGCAACCCGTTTCGATATTTCAACAGCTCGCCAGAAGTGATCCGTCTGGTCGTGATGATGTACGTGAGATACCCTCTGTCGCTGCGCAACGTCGAGGATCTCTTGGCCGAGCGCGGGATCGACATCAGCCACGAGACCGTCCGGTTCTGGTGGAACCGGTTTGG
>Ga0134126_10011163_pt1 | contig 11325 bp, 16 predicted proteins | sample KB31752_FD_96881 | JGI IMG/M metagenome (GOLD analysis project Ga0134126, IMG submission 96881) | Terrestrial soil microbial communities with excess Nitrogen fertilizer from Kellogg Biological Station, Michigan, USA - KB3-175-2 | ecosystem: Environmental > Terrestrial > Soil > Unclassified ... | reverse complement strand
TTCCACCTTTTTGCCTGCCGCTTTTCCATAATTTGCCATATGTCTCAAGTATTAAGCAACAAGTATGTAGATTGCATTAAGCCTCAAACTTAAGCACCTGGTACTCGCGCCAGATAAAGTACATCACGACGAGGTCAAAAATACTCAAGACCACTATCGCGTACGAGCCGGTTATAACCAATTCATACAGCTGGTATATAACAAAAAGCCCCAGTACCACCAGCGAAGAGGGGTAGGCCCACAGTCTATTTTTAAGCATGGCCCAAATAAGCAGCACCTTGATGAGCCCGCGGCTCAGAATGTATATGGCAATAAAAGTGCCGCTCACCGCTGCCGCCTGGTGCGCCAGCGAAAGTAGACTGCTTGCGATAAAGCTGTTGGCATTTTCCTGCAGCTCACTTTCGGCATAAGCGGCAAGCAAGTCCAAAAAGTATGATACCGGTATAAACAGCAGAGCGATGCCCGCAATTAATTCGCCCAGGGAAATGGCGCCCTTGAGGAGTACGCTGATTTTAAAATATAAGCCTATGCGCTTTTCTTCCCGGGGTGTAAATTCTATATCCATGTAGAGGCAGTATAGCAAAGTAACCCTTATTACAAAGCAATTCACCAAAAGTATACGTGACGCTAGGTACACTAAAGAGCGTGCGCAGTCCAAACATGGTTTGCTCTGGCGTACGCTCTTACCCGTTTAATTTAAAAACTTATGAATAAAAAAATAAACACGCCACTGTCTTTGTTGGCAGGTACTCTTTTTGTCGCGGTGATGCTGGTAGCTCTGCCAAAAACCAGCTCGGCCGCAGGCGCCTGGCTGACGTTAAACCCATACTCGGGCGCGGCCAGCAGTACGGTTGAGGTAAGCGGATTTGGCTTTGGCTCCAATGAAAATGTGGGGCTAAATTTGGCAGGCAATTCCGCCCAGACAACAACCGACAATAACGGCAACTTTAACGGCCAGGTAACGGTGCCGCAGCAGCCGGCAGGCAGTTACACCGTAACTGCGAGTGGCAATACCAGCGGCACGTCGGCCAGCGCGCCATATTATATAGAAGGGTATTACCCCAAAGTAACGCCGTCGTCCTGGTACTTGGTGCCGGGACAAACGCTCAGCTTTAGCGGCAGCGGATTTGCGCCGGGCGAGATGGTAACCGTAAGTGGGGCAAACAACTTTACGGTTACTGCCGACCAAAACGGCAACTTTTCTGACGCGGGCAGCATGAGCGTGCCATACAGTTGGCAAAACAGCAAACAAAACTTCACCTTTAGCGGCAATCACAGTGCGTACTCTATTACCAACACCATTTCTGTCGGCAGCTTTTATCCTAACCTCAATCCGTCGAGCTACTATGTCGGTTACGGCAGCGGCATGAGCGCCTCTGCAACGGGCTTTGCGCCGGGCGAGCAGGTACAATTCCAAATTAACGGCAATTCGGTTGGCCAGCAGCAAGCCGATGGTTCGGGTAACGCCAGCATGAACATTACCGCGCCGTCGGGCGGCTCGACCTTTACTATTACGGCAGTGGGTCTCTCGAGCGGCCGCACCTCAACGCGCGCGATTACGCTGCATAGTTAAAGCTAGTAACTTGGGCCAAAAGTAAAAAAGAAAACCGCCCAGAATATCGGGCGGTTTTTGCTGTCTTATTACAAAATTTGACAATATATCGACTATCGATATATGATAGAGTATGCCCAAATCAGAACTATACATACTTGTAGCCCTTGCGACTAAAGAGCAGCATGGCTATGAGATCATGCAGTATGTGCAGACAATTTCGCACAGCACAGTCACTCTGGGTCCGGGGACTTTATATACTGCCCTTAAACGTCTTTTGGACAACGGGTATATTGCTGATGCCGGAGAGCGTGAAGAGTCTGACAAGCGCGAGCGCAAATATTATAAATTGACTGCAAAGGGACGAAAGGCTCTTGGTGCGGAACTTTCTGCAATCAATGCGCTTCTTGCATTGCCGGCAGTAAAACAAGTACTCAAAACGGTATGAACAAAAAAATCTACACAGTACTTCTTTTACTGTATCCAAAAGCGCATAGGATTCGTTTTGGCAATGAAATGATGCAGGTGTTTGAAGATGCCTATGCAGAAGCAAAAAGTAAAGGCGTCTTGGCTACGTTTTGGGCACGCATTATTAGTGACGCTGTTGTTTCTGCTCCGGCAGAACGCATGGCCGAATTAGAAAATAATCTTATAACCTTTATGCACAACGAATATTTTAAACCCACGATCAGCAAAGTGATCCTTGCGGCAGTCGGAACGGTGCCTCTGTTCTGGATTCTTACTTTAGCTTTTGTCGATCTTTCAGAGCATCTGCCGCATCCGCATGTAAGCGGTGTCGGTGTGCTGCTGGCATTTAGCCTTATTGTGTTTGTGCCAATGATCGTGAGCGCTACTATAAGTTACGTGTGTGCTTGCGGGATTGCCGCGGTATTTAAAAATCGGCATACTGCTTAATGCCAGATAGTCATCTAAAAGCCCATCCCGTGCAGGGAAGGGCTTTTTGGTGTAAGGTTATGAGGTGCCGGTCTACATCTGCGCTGACAGCAAAGCGCTATATATAAGGAGAGTTGCCAGAGCGGTCGAATGGAGCAACCTGCTAAGTTGTTGACCGGGAAACCGGTCCGAGGGTTCGAATCCCTCACTCTCCGCTAAATAAAAATGAGCGCTTTTGAGCGCCATTTTTATTTAGCGGAGAGCGCCCTGAAAGGGCGTTTTTGTGCAACAAAAATGAGGAGATTCGAAAAGCGCAGCGATGTTTTGCCAGCAGGCAAAACCGCGAGCTGGGGTCGCGAAAAATTTTTGTGACGACAAAAATTTATTTGTGACCAAATCCCTCACTCTCCGCCAACCAAAATAGTCCGAATCCTCAATAGTTTTTTAACTACGATACTGAGGGATTCGAACTTTTCAGTATTTTGTGTATAGTGCTTACAGATTGGTATTCAACCCTAAAGGAGATGATATATGAAGGAACCGGAGCATCTTTGGTTTTTGCTTGCTATAAGACCAGGAGACATGACACTAAACGTTCTTGCGGTTGGAGAAAGCGGCAAATATCCTGAACTCCTAACCGAACATGAACCGCGCGCCCTTGCATTTTTAAAAAACAAAATCCCTGGCGATGAAGACGTAATGGGGTATAAGTTCCATGCGTGCAGGTTTACAATCCATGACGATAAGGATACACGCTTCAAAAATGATACAGAACGGTTGATTAAGGAGTTCGGCCGCTTTTTGGGACGATGTGGCATGACTCAGGTCGAACAAAAAGATACCATGCTGTCATTTTCCAGTGGTGTCCTAAAAATACTTGAAGAAGCCGATGAATCTGAAAGGGACATGTTGCCTTTGGCACAGAGTCTCTGGGGTAAGAAAAATAGCACCAAGGTCTGATGATGGGCCGCCAAGTAGCGAAAGCGAACGGTGGCCCTTTATTTTATAAAATTAAGTTCGCTCAGCTTTCTCATGCTAGTTTTGACAAGCAGATATATGGTATATATTTCGGAAAGGAGACTATAACCCCCGCCAATTAGAGCTAAGTTATTCCGCTCGGGATCGTTACGGGTCTCGAGCGCCCAAGACGCTTGCTTAGCAAATATTTTTAAGCGATACAATATAAATATGGAAGGCGAACCAAAGAAAGAGGCGATCAATAATTCTCAAGAAAAAGTCGGCCCAACTGCATGGGGTATCGCATATCGCAGGGCTAATTGCGACATACCTTTTGCCAAGGATATCCTCGACGAGTTGGTAAAGGTTATGACACCAGAGGAGAAAGAAAAGATGGAATCTCTCGTGTCAGAAAAAGACCAAGCGCTTACCCCTCAATTTGAAGCGCGATACAAACTACTTAACCGTCTTTTGAAACAGGAAAATGTATCGCAAGTCCTCGAACTTGCGGCTGGTGTTGCGCCGCGTGGATTAGAGATGACAGAGGATTCGGCCGTTACGTATGTCGAAGTAGATTTGCCAGGCATTAGCCAGCAAAAGAAAACAATTCTAGACGCGCTGGTACATCAAGGCACGCCACCACGACCCCACTTTTTTCTTGAGCAAGGCGACGCACTTTCTCAGGCTGACCTAGAGCGTGCAACGGTGCATTTTTCTGCACAAAAGCCCTTAGCGGTCGTACACGAAGGGCTCATGCGATATTTGAATTTTGAGCAAAAAGCCCAGGTCGCTAAAAATATAAAGGCGTTGTTGGAAACCTATGGCGGCGTATATATTACTCCTGACATCACTCTAAAAGTGTTTATTGATGAGCGGGTGCAAAAGATATTTTCAAACATGATTGGCATGGACGCCAATGCAAACGCATTTGAGAATGTCGAAGCGGCGGAGAAATTCTTTGGCGATTTGGGCTTTACGGTTGAGCAGCACCCTTTTGCTGAAATAAAAGACGAGCTTGTATCGCCTCAAAAGTTGAGACTCTCTGAAGAGCAGGTACAAAACGCCATCGGTGCACCCGTTTTCTTTGTTATGCGTTTAAAATAAGCGCTCAAGGCGCGTCGTTTCGCTAGTGTAAATTGGAGCCAATCCGTCAAGCAGGGTAAGGTACTGAAAAGTTCGAACTCGAGACGGCTCGCTGACAAAATATACGCACCATAAGGAGCCCTTTTTCGTCTGCGTAGAGTCAATAAACAAGACCGCAAGTTTTGAACGTCTGACCGGATCCCTCTATAATAAGTTATGCATATGTCTAAAAGCAAAATCTATATGATCGCCGCCAGTGTGCTCATAGCTGTTCAGTTACTGGTAGAGGCCTATTTAGTCATCCACTTCGTATTTCATAAATAAACTGCCAGACCAAATTCCTCGTGTATTATTTGCTATAGTAAACCCATGACCGCTATTTTCTGGCAGGAGTTCGGCGTTTTGTTTGTTGCGGCGCTTATCGGCAGCTGCGCGATATTGCCGTACAGCTTGCGGTTGCTAGAGGGCAAGCCGATGAGGTATTCTTTTCGGACACTGGTGCTGCTTTCTGTGCTGCAAAACGCAGTTATCTTTGCGGTTGTTGCCGTGCTGGGACTTTTGGCCGCGCACGCAATTGGACTGGGTGCCCCGTATGTTGAAGCGATGCTCGGCGACATGCCATTTCCTTCGGGCATGGGGATGGTAATCGCTGTTGCTTTCGGCATTATTGTCGGAGCCTTTCTTTTGGTCGCAGATTTATTTTTTGTACCGTACTGGCCAAAGCCGCTCGTCGACGCTGCACTCAAAACAACACTATGGGAAAACTTCCTTGCCTCTTTTTACGGCGGTATCAACGAAGAGCTGCTGATGCGCTTTTTTGGACTTTCGGCACTTGTCTGGCTTTTGTCATTTATTTGGCAGCCAAACCCAATTATCTTTTGGTGCGTAAACGTAGTGATGGCCATTCTCTTTGGCCTCGGCCATCTGCCGGCGCTTAAAGGGGTAGCGGGCAGCATATCGCAGGTTATGTTTGCGCGCGCTTTGCTTCTTAACGCTCCGGTAGGCCTTGTGTGCGGCTGGCTGTTTTGGACCTATGGGATCGAAGCCGCGATGGCCGCGCACTTTTCAGCAGACATCGTATATCACATATTTGGAACAGTAGTGCTCCGCCGCAAGGTGACTAAATAGAGTATTATTAAAATCTATGACCACAATCAACCCGTACATCAACTTTAACGGCAATGCCGAAGAGGCTTTTACTTTTTATAAGTCGGTATTTGGCGGGGAGTTTACACGACTCGTACATTTTAAAGACATGGCAAACCCCGGATTTCATGTCTCAGAAAACGATGCAGAAAAAATAATGCACATTTCTTTGCCTATCGGCCAAAATACTTTAATGGGCAACGATGTTCCGGAAAGTATGGGGAAGACAAACGAACGCGAAAACAGATCTAAAATATGTATTAGCGCAGACAGCCGCGAAGAAGCCGACAAACTATTTAACGGACTCTCCGCAGGTGGGGAAGTGGAGATGCCTATTGGTGAAAGCCCTTGGGGTACTTACTTTGCGATGTTTAGAGATAAATACGGTATTGAATGGATGGTAGAGTTTGATGCAAAAAAATAAAGACCGCAATTTCATAAAGGTTTCATCTATCTTTCACGGCCGATAGGTATACTATTGAGTTGTGAACAAGCAAAGCCAAGGTTTAGACCCCGAGCTCTCAGATGCGATTATCGGTACTATCCGTGAGCCTATGATAGTGCTTAATGGCGATTTGCGCGTCATTGTCGCCAGCGCCGCTTTTTACGATAAATTTAATACTGACTATACGGACTCTCACGATAAGCTATTTTACGAACTGGGGAACGGTCAGTGGGATATACCCGCATTGCGGACGCTTTTAGAGCAGATCCTCCCGGAAAAGAAAACAATCGAAGGTTATGAAGTCATACATGACTTTGAAGGCCTGGGCAGACGCAACATGGTTATTAATGCGCGGGAGATCAAGTACGAGAACGGGCAGAGAAAAATGCTGCTCTCATTCAGGATGTTACCGACAGGGTACAACTAATGCATCAAAAAGACACACTGCTTAAAGAAATGCGGCATCGCATAGCCAACAGCCTGCAGCTGATTGCAAGCATTATTTTGTTGAAAGCGGGCAGCGTGCAGTCAGATGAAAGCCGGCAACATTTGGAAGATGCGCATGACCGTATCCTTTCCATCGCTACCGTGCAGCGCAATCTCGACCCTTCCGGCGACGATTCAGAAGTGCCGGTGGTTGCATATCTGAAGACGCTTTGTCAGAGCCTCGCCAAGTCCATGATAGGCGGACGCAAACCTATAACGCTTACGGTAAGCGGGGGAGACGGGGTGGTTACCCCGGACGAAGCAATCGGCTTAGGATTGATTACGACAGAGCTGGTCATTAATGCCATGAAGCATGCCTTTCCAAGCGGCGAAGGTGAAGTACAGGTTACCTACAATAATGATGCAGACAAATGGGAACTGAGTATTGGTGACAACGGCGTTGGATTGGCGGCAACAGCCAAAGCGGATTATGAGGGTCTGGGTAGTAATATAGTCGATTCATTAGCCAATCAACTGGGAGCGGATATTAATAGAGAAAGTTCAGAGCAGGGCACAACAGTTTCAATTAGCCATCCGCGTATGGTTGCTGCCAGGAAAGGGTAGCGCGTGACTTTTTGTAAGTACGTTTAGTTGTATAGGTATGTTTAAGAGCAAAACTCTTTGGGCAATTATTGCGCTGGTAGTCATTATTGGCGGGGCATTTCTGGGTTACAAGGTCTACGAGACAAATTTAGCCCACACTACCTTTGAGCGCTACTACGCCTTTCGCGGATGCGTGCAATTGGTAGATAAAACGGACACCTACGGCGACTGCAAGCTTGCCGACGGTTCGACTATTAAAATGGTTTTGATTAACGGTAAGTGGTATTTAGATGGTGACGGCCCAGGTATTTGGTAGACTAGGGGTATGGCATATGTTGAATTAAAAGGGATTCGATTTTGGTATGACGAGCAGGGCAGCGGCGAGCCTTTGCTTTTGCTGCATCCGGGCGGCGCCGGAGTGGACTCGCGTGCGTTTGGCGCCAACCTCGACGGATTTACAAAAAAGTTCCGCGTATTTTTAATGGATCGCCGTGCGCATGGATACACGCCCGATACCGAAGGTGAGATTACGTTTGAGCAAATGGCCGACGACACGATTAATTTTATTGAAGAAGTAATAGGCAAACCTGCAAAGCTGGTCGGCTACAGCGATGGCGGAGTCGTCGCTTTGCTGGTTGCGCAAAAACGCCCCGACTTGGTAGAGCGGTTGGTGAGCGTTGCAAGCGTCTTTCATCGCGACGGATGGGACGGGGGAGTGTTAAAGCCAGGCGAGGAGCCGCCGCAATTTTTGGCCGACAGCTACGCACAAGTTTCTCCAGACGGTAAAGAGCACTATGAGGCGGTAGTAAAAAAACTGGACGATATGCATTACAAGGGCCCTTTACTCACAACTGACGATTTAAAAAAGATACAAACACGCACGCTGGTGATGGTTGGTGATGATGACGGGGTGCATCTGGAACATGCGATAGTATTTTATCGTGCGCTGCCAAGCGGAGAGTTAGCCGTAGTGCCCGGTACGTCGCACGGCCTTATGCCCGAAAAGCCCGACTTGTGCAACAAAATTATTATTGATTTCCTCACTTTAGATCCTATCAAAACTTTCGCGCCAATTCGCCGTGCGTAACAAATTATTTAACAAGATATACTGAATATATGAACGATACACAAGCAATACAAACTTTAATAGAAGAGTGGAGCAAAGCGGTGCGTGACGGAAATATAGAAGGGATTTTGGCGCATCACTCTAACGACTTTGTGATGTTTGACGTGCCGCCGCCTTTTAAGTCGGTTGGGCTTGAAGAATATAAAAAGACTTGGGATACATTCTTTACCTGGTCACCGGAGCCGCGCGTTTTTAACTTTACTGACATGCACATTGAAGCGGGCAATGAGGTGGCGTTTGTCTTTGCAACCGGGCATTGTGCGGGCAAAAATAAAGAGGGTGTTATAGAGCCGCTCGACTTCCGCCTGACGATGGGCCTGCGCAAAATAAACGGCGCGTGGACCATTGTGCACGAGCATCACTCTATACCTGCCGAGTAAAACTTCCGTACCAACTTTGGTATAGTGTATTTCTATGCCTCCCCGACGAGCCTTCCATTCATTTACCCGCGACAGCGATGCCGCAAAGCAGGGCGTAAAGCCCGGCACCTTTAAACGTATTCTCACCTTTGGTCGCTCCTATCTATGGGCACTGGCGCTTTTTTTGTTGGTGGTGATGCTCGACGCGGCTGCGGGCGTTATTAACCCGCTTATTTACAGAGACATAATCAACAAGGGCATTGCAACCGGCAACGAGCATCTGGTAATTGAGCTGGCGCTTTTGGCGGGTACGGTTGCTATTGCCGACAGTGCTTTAACGTTTGTGCAACGAGGCCTGTCGGTGCGCATCGGTCAAAGCATGCTGCTTGATATGCGGGTGCGCGTGTTTAACCATATTCAGCAAATGTCTCTCGCTTTTTTTACGCGCACGCGCACCGGCGCGCTGGTGAGCCGGCTTAACACCGACGTCAACGGCATCAGCAGCGCCTTTACCGACATACTTTCGAGCGTAGTCAGCAATGTTGTTACGAGCGTACTGGTGCTGAGCGCCATGTTTATACTTTCCTGGCAGCTTACGGTTATCGCGCTTGTGCTTATACCTATCTTTTTAATTCCTGCGCGATACCTCGGCCGTAAACTGCAGGTGCTTACACGCGAAACGTACAACATATCGTCGGATATGAACAATGTGATGGTCGAGCGCTTTAATGTGGCCGGCGCGCAGCTTGCCAAAGTGTTTGGTGTCCCCGAAGAAGAGGAAAAGGCCTACAAAACGCAGGCTACCCGGCAGCGGGACATCACCGTTGAAATAAGCATGTACTCGCGCATCTTTTTTATTGCGCTTGGCCTGACCGCGTCGCTCGCAGTTGCGGTTGCGTACGGTTGGGGCGGGGTACTAACGATACAACACGTGCTCGACGTCGGTACGTTGGTTGCGATGGCGTCGTACCTAACGCGTTTGTATGGCCCGTTGACCGCGCTTTCAAATGTGCAGATAGACGTGCTCACCGCCTTGGTATCATTTGACCGCGTGTTTGAAATTTTGGATCTCAAACCGATGGTACAAGAAAAGCCTGATGCAAAAGATATACCAAAAGGCCCGGCCGGAGTTATTTTTACCAGTGTGTCATTTAGATATCCCACCGCATCTGAAGTTTCTTTGGCATCGCTCGAGTCGGTGGCGGTGTTAAGCCAGGCGCCCGAGGCTCCTGTGCTGCATGATGTTTCTTTTACGGTTACACCCGGCACCATGACTGCGTTGGTTGGGCCGTCGGGCGCGGGCAAGACAACCATTACGCAGCTGGTGCCGCGCTTTTATGACGTGATGGGCGGGAGCATCGCAATAAACGGTGTTGATGTGCGCGACGCCAAGTTTAATTCTTTGCGCGACACGGTGGGCATGGTGATGCAGGAGGCGCATATGTTCCACGATACTATCCGCGCAAACCTTTTGTATGCCAAACCAAACGCAACCGATGCTGAGTTGATCGAAGCGCTGCGCGCTGCGCAAATTTTGCCGCTAGTAGAGTCATTCCCGCAAAAGCTCGACACACTAATAGGCGAGCGTGGCTACCGGCTTTCGGGCGGCGAAAAGCAGCGGCTTGCCATTGCGCGCGTGCTGTTAAAAGCGCCGCCGCTGGTAATACTCGACGAAGCGACCGCGCATCTCGACTCCGAGTCCGAAGCGGCGATACAAAAAGCGTTTGATACCGCGCTTGCGGGCCGCACCTCTATTGTTATCGCGCACCGCCTGTCGACCATCCGCAACGCCGACCAGATTTTGGTAGTGCAGGCCGGCCGCATTGTCGAGCGCGGCACACACGAAGAGCTGCTGAAGAGCGGCAAATTATATGCCGAACTGTACAAAACGCAGTTTGCCGAATAAGTCGTCAAAATTTTAGCTTTATACTGTAGGAATGTGGCAACATTTTTTAGGATTTGTAACGGGCATTTTACTTATTTTTGGCAGTTGGTTTGGGCTGAATTCAAATTCAATTTCCGCCCCAGAAGTACAGAATGGAAATCCAAGCTCGACTCAGGGGCTCCCCGGAAATTCCTCTGCCTCGACAGGCTCCGCAACCGGGACTTCCGGAGAGCCTTCCACTTCTTCGTCAGTGGCTTCGGCTACTGCAAGTAGCTACGCCACCTATGGGCATATATATAGTAGTGCAGAGCTCGCCGCTATGGCCGGGCCGATTGATTTAACCTCGCTGCCGCTTGGTGATTACGATTACACTACCAGTGGTGCCAAAAAGGGATACGTGTATGTATGCAATGTTGCGCAGGGCGGCAAGGGTGCGGTGGTAAACGGCCCATGGATCCACGGCAACACCTGGGACTTAACCGCCAAAGTAGTGGTGCAGGGCAGCGTGTCTTGGCCGGATGCATATGCCAACTTCTCTACATCCAACGGTACGCGTTACATTAAAAGCAACGACGAGCCGACCAACAGTACGACTGGCATCTTTCCGATACCGCGCACTGACCCTGCATTCCAATACGATGGCAATCAGTCGACAATCACCGCGCAAAATAACTCGCTGAGCTTTCCGGAATTTCCGACCATCGCCAACACACCCAACTGTATTTATGGCGTGGTGGGTGTGATGACTAACGGCGTTTCTCTTAACGATGCGTTTGATGCGCTGTACCGCGACGCGCCTGCGCATGAAGAGCAGGACTCCTGCGACGGACATCCCAACAATGACGAAGG
>Ga0134126_10011162_pt1 | contig 11325 bp, 13 predicted proteins | sample KB31752_FD_96881 | JGI IMG/M metagenome (GOLD analysis project Ga0134126, IMG submission 96881) | Terrestrial soil microbial communities with excess Nitrogen fertilizer from Kellogg Biological Station, Michigan, USA - KB3-175-2 | ecosystem: Environmental > Terrestrial > Soil > Unclassified ... | reverse complement strand
TTAACCATCCGGAATTCCCTTCTTGCCCCTTTTCCTACTATTCATTTTGCTCACTTCGACATGTTCTTTGAAATAGTCCGTTCGTACTCGTAGTAGAAACAACCATCATTAGTAAGGCGCCCCGATCGAGAGAGATTTCGAGCCCGGCACACGGCGTGAATGATGAAGGGAGGTAAGGGAGCTAGACGAGTTTGCGCTGAATGGCGTGCATCACGGCTTCCAAACGATTGTGAGTGCGTAGCTTCTGGTTGATGTGGTGGAGGTGATTGCGCAGAGTTTGAAGGCTGATTTGCAGGCTCTTGGCAATCTCAGGAGAGTTCTTTCCGGAGGCAAATAGCCTCAGAATCTGTGCCTCCTGTTCGGAAAGCGCCGCCGCCGGAGATACCCCCGGAATCGGTCCTTCGGCAAGCTTGCTAAATTGACGCGACATCTGCAGCATCTTTTCTGTTGCTCGTTCCGTCGTCTTTTGCCGAGTGATGTCATGTGCCAGATGAATCACCAGACGGCGTTGGTTCCGCGGGTTTTGCCAAACCACTGTGGACAAGTTGACCCATAATCGTTTTCCTGAACGCAATCCGACCTGCAGATCGAAATTTGGGATCTTCGTTTCTCCGCCGGTAGACTCCAAAATGCTGCAGCCCTCATGACACACTTGGGTCCCAAGAACACCCCGCCCGTGGAGCACTTCGAAACAGCTCTTGCCAAGAACCTCGGAAGAGGAATACCCAAACAACCGTTCCGCCCCTCCATTCCAAGAAACGATCTCTCCCTGATCGCTCACCGTAAAGGCGGCATCTGTGGTCCCCTCAAGGAACGCAAACAGCTCACTCTCGAGCATTCCAAAACCCCCAAATGCACATCGGCGTCGATAGCTACGAGCAGTCTATTAAGATATGCGGGCGGTGTATTGAAAATCCATGGGCCTCGCTACAAGTATACGATCACACATGGGCGGCGCGGCAAGACGCGGGCGTGTTGGCAACTGCTGAGTGCGGTCGGAGACTTGCATTTTTTTGCCTGGCAGTGGCAAGACGGAGAAGGCGGCAGAGCCCTCGCCTCCCGGTCTAAAAATGACCTGCTTCGCGGCAGCCAATCCGGTGCTCGATGATTGTTCCGCCACCGCTGTCTTGAGCCAGTCGTAGGAGTGTGTCCCTGCATCGAACACTCCACCAAAGCTGCTGTAGGATTTGAGGCCCGGGCGGCCACTATTTTCCAAGTAGTGGGCATCTGCGCGTCGACAGTTTGGTTATCCTTTCCGGGGCGGCTGGCACGGGCGGATCTCAATGCGACTGACGAGCGCGAGGCCGGGATAACGATAGATATCGATCACCGCTTTGGCGATGTCTTTCCCCGACAGTTTCCATGGTTCATGGAGATTGCTGCCTGTCTCGCCGCCAAAATCGGTGGCAACACTTCCCGGCATGATGGTACTGACACGGATGCCGTCGTAGCGAATATCTTGCATCATCGCGTCAGCCAGGCCATTCATGCCGAATTTAGAAGCACAGTAGGCGGATCCCCCAGCGATACCATGGATGGCGAGCAGGCTTGAGATGTTGAAGATGTGGCCTCCACCCTGCTGCCGCATAATCGGAACGGCTTCGTGGCAACAATAGAAAGCACTGGAAAGGTTTGTCTGAATGCTGGTATCCCATTCCTCAGCCGTAAGGTGGTCAATCGGCTTGAAAATGCCAATGCCTGCATTATTCACCAGGATATCGATTCCACCGAATTGTGTCGCTGCCTGTTGAACCACCTTGCGGCAATCTTTGTAGCTGCGAACGTCCGCGACGGTTCGAGCCGCGCTGGTTCCGGCCCCGAATGTGCGCAGATGGCCAAGCGCCGTTTTCAGTGTTGCCGGATTACGACCGCAGATAAATACGCTGGCACCTTCGCGAACCAAGGCCTCGGCGATGTTTAGTCCGATGCCCCGCACGCCGCCGGTTACCAGTGCTACCTTGCCCTCAAATTCCACAAACACAACGTCCCCTTTCGCAAATCCAGCCTTAAGCGGCGCATTCAGCTCGCGTCAGGACTTTCCGGCCCATTTTGTCAAGAAGCCTCTGGACCTACTCACTCATTCCGTCCTAAAGTCTTCGTCGCGAACCCTGAGCTTTGCAATCCGAGGTTGCGAATAAATTTCTGTGGATCGAAGGGAGAGCAATGGAATGTGTGTCCATCGACATCGAATGTGGGTGTCCGTTGCTTCCCCTCATTGACTCTCATGACAAATCGAAGAGCTTCAGGATCCTTGTCGATATCCACTTCCGCGAATGGCACGCCACGCTCTCGCAAAAAGTCCCGGGCTGCATTCGAGTCTTCGCAGCCTACCCTGGTATACATCCGCAGACGTTTCCGTTTCAAAGGTCCACCTCGTTGCGGGCAAGGGCTCCTGCAGGAAGTGCTTGACTGCGGAGAGCCAAGCATTCGCCTTCTAACACCCCAGTAATTATGTCCGGCGGCTCTCCCCAGCCGGCAATCTCGGCGTCAACCAAAATCGGATGGTGGGAGCTGATCCCACCAGCCTTCGATGCCATCCCGCCGATTATCACTTTGCTGATGTGGCTTTGACGGACCGCATACGAACACATGAGACACGGTTCGGCAGTGGTGTAGAGTGTGCAACCCGAGAGGTCGAGGGTTTGAAGTGCAGAGCAGGCGTTCCGAATAGCAATCAGTTCAGCATGACCGGAAATGTCCATGTGCTTCCTTACAGCCTCGAACCCTTCGGCGATGATCCTTCTGTTGCGTATGATGAAGGATCCCACTGGGGTATCCCCATTCGCGCCCGCGATCCTCGCTAAAGCGATCGCTCTCCTCATACAATCCCGGATATACGCTTCGTCCATTCTTGCCAAATCTAATTCCTTCATTTTCTCGCCAGCCTTCTTGCTGGTGATCACCAACTTCTTAAGGTTCCTAATGGTTAAGTCCACGCCTCCTACCCACGCTGGTATTTCTTCTGGAGCGGATTGGCTTCGTTATTTGTGCGATGAACGGAGGATATCGGATGCCTCGACTGCCAGCTGTCGTGCAGCGTCACGAAGGTCTGCCCGATACCAGAAATCAGCCCTTCCAACAAGTTCACTGCAGGCCTTCCTTAATTCCACCCACCGCGAGGGCAACTGGTGTGCACTCGCGAATTCCTCGATGGTTGAACTCGACTCGTTCCCGTCAAAAGAGCGGTCGGCGGCTGAATCAGTACGTAACATTCTGAATGCCAGTTCCGCAGATTCATTAGCAATAGAGAATGCTCGACCGCGTACAGGACGTTCATCACGGCTTCGCCATACCCTTTGGCCAGGAAACGGTAAGCAGAAATGAACTCTCCTCCAATGCTTCCACATCATGCGGCGTGCCACAGTCCAACGCCAGCAGGTGTCCTGCCGAAAGCTCGAGCGGCTCTTGCTTTGGTAAGTGGAGACGGATCCTGCCCACGAGAGTCTGAATCGAGATTCTGCCCTCGGTCCTGTGTTCGCCCATGTGTGTGGCATTCTTCATGAGGACCAAAACGATGCGGAAATCTGGATACTTCGCGAGAGTCTTTGAACTACGTCCCGTTTCACGCTCCCACGAATCTTCTCGCCGAAGGTTTTGAAGCTCTTGCTGGAGGTCGAATCGCAGCAGCGGCTCAGCTAGATATGGCAGGCGGTTGAGTTCTTTAGTGACATCGCCGGGATGGCAGTCGCTATCGTTTAGGTTCATGTTCAGTACCTCTGTATGTTCCGCGGGGTACCGGTTTTGAGACCGGTATTTCAGCTCAGGAGCCAGCGGCAACTGCCGCAAAGAACCATACGATCCCAATTACTACACAGGTTTGTGATCCGGAGAAATGGTTCATTTGTCCTGAACAATATGACGAAATACTTCGGTGAAGACGGGGAGACTGCTGAATTCTCAGGCTGCCTACTGGCGAGTTGTCAAATCTTGACGTGAGCGTCAAGACGCGCTCAGGCCAGCGGCTCTGGATCAATGTGTCCCACCATGGTGTTTCAACAACCAACGGACTGCGTAGGTTACTGATCCATCTTGCGCATAACATCAGCGAACAGAAAAAACCGTGCAGCTGGATGTCCAACCGATCGAAAAGCATATTTTGCGCCTGTTTGCCCGAGCGCAAGAACTCGTCTGAAATCGCCGAAGTACTCGGGATCAGCCTGCAACACGATGGTACACCTACGCCCCATATCAACCAGAAGGTTCGAACTCACAAACGGATCAAGGGGTGATGAGCGCGATCCAAAGAAAAATTGATCTAAGCGCATCGGTGATGCGTGTGCCACCGATCAGTATAGATGTTCCATTGCGCCTGTGCACCCAACCATGCGAAACATTAACTGTACAGGTCAATTAGCCAGAGGAGATTCTATGATTTCTAGTTGCGCCAATCCCGTCTGCTATAAATCGTTCCATTATTTGCGCAGTGGGCACCTGTACGGTTCGATAGTAGACCTTCAGCGGCCGCTCACACGGATGTTGTGGATGCCGTTTAACAAGATCACACCGTCTCAGAGGTCACTGTTCTTTTGGCTTTGCAAGGAGTGTTCGTCCTAGCTGCAGCTGAGCTTTAAAACTTGCAAGAGGCAGCCCTCTGAGACTGCCGGGAATAATGAGCGATTCCTGCTGAGGTGACGTATGGATATTTTGTCGTTTGCCGCAATTCGCATACCTTGTCGGCAGTGCGGAGAACCCTACTCTGTACCACTGAGCGACATTCTGCTGTCCCACAAAATCATGCATCAAGGTTGCCCCGTCGTACCGGAAACTGAGTGCCCTCCGGTTTTCCAATCACGACTGGCAGCAAGATCAGCGATCGAGAATCTCAGGCGCGCGTGGCACCGGTTGGAGAACCGAGCCGAAAAAGACGGAGGCGAGTTGGTGTTAATAGCCGCGGAGACGAACGTGACAAAGGGTACGACCGAAGCGGACAAAGAAACAGCTGAAGGGGCAGCTTTCAAGACTGGAAAAAAACGGAAGCCGCGCTCGCGAGCTGCGTAGTTGATAGGGAAGCACTGCGAGGCTATTTTGCCATCGCATGTCACTTATCTGCAGACCTCCAAATACGCGCCGTGCGATTTCAAAGTCCACCGAACTTGATTTGGGTTGCGGTTGCCGCACTGGGGCCTCCGCACAGCTATTACACCCGTGCCGCGCGATGGTACAGCCAGACTATTGCATCCAGGCTGATTTCGTCCGAAGCTAGATATTGGCGAGAGGTGCTAAATGCCGCATGTTCATGATTCAGAGTGAAGGTATTAGAGAAAATGCGAAGAGATGGCGGACCAATGACTCTGCTCGCATTATTGAAAAGGCATGTTTAAAGCTGACGGTCCTGGCGTTTTCACCTGGTATATCAAGAATTAAAGGCTTGAAATGAACCTGTTCGTTGACCATGGCCAATTGTGCAGTTCGAGTGTTTGCGCCGAGGACACGTTATTGCGCACGAAGAGCAAACACAACCTCCGTAAAAGGTAGGATTGAGCGTGAATTGAATCTGAAAGGAGAAGATTTGTATGTCGCAAGCAGGAGTCGCCGGTGGGACCCTTACTCCTCCGCATGAATTTCCGTCGAAGGGCTATCTACTCCGTGATTTCGTGCTGACATCAGCAGAGGGCCGTTCCGTCCAGCTATCCGACTATCGTGGTCGGTTGAATCTGGTACTCATCTTTGCGGGTGATGGAAGCGGAACCACATGTCTGCTTTCCGATGTAGCGAGCCAGTACTCGCAGATCAGGAAAGAGGATGCGGAAGTGCTGGCGGTTGTATGGCGAACCCGCGAGCAGGCTCGCAATAAGGGAGAGCTAAAGCAGCTTCCATATCCGCTGCTGATTGATGAAGCGGGCCATCTCCACTATCAGTTTGGGGCCGTTGATACTCAGGGCCAAGCGTCCGACGCAGTTTACATTACCGACCGCTTTGGCGAGCTATTTGGCAGTTATCGAAAACCTGACGGACAGAACTTGCCAACGACCAAAGAGATCTTGGACTGGCTGGAGTTCATTAACAGCCAATGTCCTGAATGTGAACCTCCGGAGTGGCCACTTGAATTCGATGGTTAGCAGCCCAGTAGACTTGCTGTTATAACCGTACGCAGCACGCAACCGGAGGTGCAATATGCTGGCGAACAGACCCAAAACAAAGATTATTGTGGATGGTGGTGATCCCGATGAAACTCGCCGGATCAAAGATCTGCTTGGATTTGTGGATGGCCAAACCACCAATCCTTCATTAATCGCTAAGAATCCGGAGATTCGTCATCTCATTGAATCAGGCGAACCCTTGAGCGCCGAACAAGAGAAAGATGAATACAGAAAGATCGTTCAGAGCATCTCGCCAATGATCGGAGATGCCGGCGTTTCCATCGAAGTTTTCGCCGACGCCAACACCACTGCAGAGCAGATGCTCGCGCAAGGCCAGGAGATGTTCTCCTGGATCCCCAATGCGTACATCAAGTATCCCTGTACGCATGAAGGGCTGCGCGCGGCGCAAATCTCGGTTGAGCACGGCATGCGAGTGAACATGACGTTGTGCTTTTCTCAACAGCAAGCCGCCGCGGTGTATTCCGCGACTCGAGGATCGAAGCACCCCGTCTATGTTTCGCCGTTCGTAGGCAGGCTTGACGACAGTGGCGAAAACGGAATGGATTTGGTCAAGAACATACGGCAAATGTATGCATCAGGTGACGGTCATGTGTACATTTTGGCGGCGAGCATCCGGAATCTGAATCACCTGCTTTATTCCTTTGCTCTCGGCGTAGAACTGGTTACGGTGCCGACAAAAGTGCTAGAGCAGTGGGCCGCAAAACAGTTCCCAATGCCGGAGTCAACTTTTATTTACAAAGGCATCGGCCCAGATGGTAAACCTCTCAAGACGATTTCTTACGAGGTACTGGACCTGAATCGCGGATGGGAAAGCTTTGACATTGCGCACGAACTCACCACGAAGGGCATTCAGAAATTTGTTGCCGATTATCAAAGCACTTTACGGCCTTCGGCATAGATGTGATAGATGCAACTCAGATTGTAAGACAGCACGCCGCGGACAGTGGCGATCCTAGGGGAGCATGGTGTATCGGTACTTCTGGGGGAGATTTGAGACCGGACCTCTGCAAACAGTCGCCGGTCATCTCTGAAGCGACACCCTCGATACCACATTCGTCATCGTCAAGAGTATGGATGATCCATTGCTGAGAACAGGGAACTAAAGAATATTTATACCGCCCTGGGCGGGTAGAGATGCGCCCGAGGCTTGCAGTCTGCTGACGTTGAGAGGATCGGACAATGGCGGTACCCACTGTTAGAAACTGGAATGTGTGGGCTATCACAATTGCCAGAACCTTCCTTGCAACTACTTTGCTGCTGAGCGCTTCGGTCGGTGTTTCGCACCTCACGTTCCATGGGGCAATTGCGTTCGGGTTCGAACTTTTCTCGGGAATGGCCATTGCGGGTGGTTGGCTGATGCGGTATGCAGCCGCTTTCGTCCTACTCGGTACTACCGCGGGACGGGTGCTGGCCCCCCATTTTCATCTTGCTCTCCTTCCGACCAATTCGGGAACTACCGTTGCAGTATTGATTGCCAGTGGCATCCTTATGTGCTTTGGCCGTAGCACCGACAAAACCAATATTGCGCCTATTGACGAAAACAACGAATCATACAGTGAACGCTTGCGCGGAAGTTCGCCTGGGCCGTGGCATGAAGGTCTCGAAGTAGCGATAAGACTAGAAGACGGGCGCCTTCGTAGCCGGTGGAAACGTCGGTGCATTGTGACAATTCATGATCGAGTCGGCGGGGTCCTGAACACGGATCAAGAATGTTGGTATGCTCCAGATGAGCATCGACGATGCTGAGATGAGAAATAGTATGAAATCCTAGCGATATAGACGCTGGAGAGGAACACCTATGGTCCAAATATCAACGCGAGTTCGTATCAGCGGGACGTTTGCTCGGCTGAATTCAACTCACGCCAAGATTTTGGTGTGCTCTTTAGGTTTACTCGTTATGGCCCTGGATCTTTCGGCCCCTGCTGATTTAAACATCGGGATATTCTATTGTTTTGTAGTTGCGCTCTGTGCCTGGACTCGATCGTTTGTATTTCTGTGGAGTGCGGCCCTGCTGTTCGTGCCCGCGAATTTTGCGGGGCTGCTGGTCGCTCCTGCACCCGTAACCGGGCCACTTTCGTGGGTAGATTGGTCTAACCGAAGCTTTTCCGTAGGAGCACTTCTCCTAGTGGTTGCAGTTACCCACCTTCGTATGCGTGATTTTCGTCGTCTGGAAGATACGATGGCCGCACGAAACAAGGCAGAGGAGGCACTAGCCGATAGTGAAACGCGGCTACGGCTTGCACAATTAGCTGGTCACGTGGGTGGCTGGGAGTGGAATCCAGTCGTTCATCGCTACTCCTGGTCGGAGGAGTGCTACACCATCTTAGGTCTGAACCCGGCTGACAATTCATTTGCAGAGAAGTGGATGTCCGCCGTATATCCATCCGATTTGACGATGCTACAAGACGCAATCACACAGTGCGCCAAGGGAGGAGGGTTCGAGGTTGAATATCGTTATAATCACCCGAATCGGGCGCTCCGCTGGATCTACGCTCGGGGCAAGGCATTAACACAGGATTCGGGTGAGTCGCGCATCTTCGGTATCTTCCAAGACATAACAGAACGGAAGCAAGCACAAGAAATTTTGCAGCAATCACAATCCGTACTGGAATCAATGGTGGAGCAACGCACGGCGCAACTGCGTAAGCTTTCATCGGACTTGATGCACTCTCAGGACGAGGAGCGGCGCCGAATTGCGCGCGAACTCCATGACAGTTTCGGACAAAATCTCGCGGCACTCAAGATCGATCTCGACATGCTTTCGGGGACGGGTCCTGCGGGCGTAAGCGGACAAAACCACGAGGCTTTGCTGTCAGATTGTATCGAAATAGTGCAGAACTGCATTCTCGAGACTCGCACATTGTCACACCTGCTGCATCCGGCTCTCTTAGACGAGGCAGGCTTTTTTTCCGCAGCTCAGTGGTACGTGGAAGGGTTTGCAAAGCGCAGCGGTATTTATGCGCATCTAGAACTGCCGTCCGATCTTCCACGACTTCTCCCATCGGTGGAACTCGTCCTTTTCCGAGCCCTGCAGGAGAGCCTCACGAACGTCCACCGTTACTCCGCCAGTTCGCGGGTGGACATTCAGGTCCAGCTTGATGCTGAGAAAATCTCGCTCCAAGTTCGGGATTACGGTCGCGGCATCCCAGCCGACGTCATCCAAATGTTTCAAGAGAAAGGGACAGGTGTTGGTGTTGGACTCGCCGCCATGCGTGCGCGCCTGAACGAAGCAGGGGGAACGCTGGCCATTTCATCCGATGCCCATGGCACGACGGTTCACGCCGCGATACCCATTCTCACAGACAAGCAAACGCGTGCCCGTTCGGCGAACGTCGCCTGAAAGTTTGTCTTGATAATTGGAATCGAGTAACTCAGGCGGCTGAGACCAGACGGAGTTCATTCCATTAACAATCCCATATTTCTGCATCGCGGCCCAGTGGAGGGCAGGGTGATTCGTTGTCATTTCTCCATCTCGGGATAAGGCGGCGCAGCTCGCACAGTACAAAATTGTTGCCAGCCTTATGCATGCAATGGCATGATGTCGGCGAAAATCGTCATCTTACTTCCAGAGCGAGACTACGGTTTTACTATGATCTGCCCGATCATACGCTGCGCTTCGTGGAGAGTACATACGTAGCGGTAGGTCCCAGGAGTTCTGAACGTCTGCTCATAAGTTTTGCCAGGATTCAGATACCCGGAGTCAAACTGCTTTGCACCCTTTGGCAATGCAACATCCTTGGGATTGACCGCCACACTAGGATCAGCCGTGACCGTGTGTACCTCCCTCGATGAGTTCTTCCACATAACGGTCTGGCCGGCCTTGACTTTGATGGTTGCAGGCTGAAACACCAGCAACGAACCTGTCATATCTACGACGACCGCAGGTTTGATCCGACTGGCCGCTGCAGGTGAACTACTTCCAGGCGCAGCCTTCTCCTTCTTTGACTGCTTTGACTGCTTTCTTAGTTCTGCGAGCGACACCTTCACGTCGCACGTTGGCGCCAACTTCTCGATGGTATCGATAATAAACACAGGAGAGTGATCCGGATCATAAATGTCGGGGCCGGGTCCCAGATTTCCGGTCACATGAACCAAGGCATTTTTGTTGTTTGCGAATAGCAGGGGGTTTTCCGTTAGCAGCGTTGGTCTGGCCTCCAGCCGATAGATCTTGGGCGAACGAAATAGCGTCAGCTTCGGCATGAGCCCATCAGAGGTGGTTAGGCAACCGTCCAGTTGTGTCCGTGCAGCCGATCTTGCGGTATTTTTCTTCGGTTTTGTCGTCGAATTCGCCGATTCCGATGCCGTTGGAGAACTCGTGCTTTGGGCAACTATGCGGCTGGGAGCGAACAAACCCAGCATGAACAGCAGGAAGACACAAACTACTTTCTCCGCTGCGCTCTCGTAGGAAGCAACCGTTGCCATATGTGTACCTTTGCACTCCAACCTTCAGGTCGATCCCAGGGTTTCGTCAGCCGTCGTTGTACCGGTCTACCCAGAATATGGAGGTACTCCTTGCGGCCGCGACAGATGTGACGGATACGCTCGAGTGAGCGTTTAGAGATGACTCGCTCGAGCGTCATCGTTGTTTTTTCTATTTCATTTCCTGCTCCACCTGCGCCGGCGTGATGAGCCACTGAGTGATGTGATAGTGCGGCTCCTGTAGGCCTGGATGCCCAGGGTTAAAGTTCACGTCGGTGTGGTCCACTTTAAGATCCAGATGCGCGACCTTTTGTCCCAAGTCATTCCAATCCTTGTGCTGATCAAGGTCCTTGATCGAAATCATGTAGGTGACATTGACCAGTTGGCCATTGTGGTTATAGCCGAGATATGGGCCGGCGGGCAGCGAAGCGGGCTCGACATAGAGCCTGCCCAAACCTGGCAGCCAGTCAGGCAGGCGCACCAGGGTGCTTACTTTCTTGAAATTCGCGGGGGGATTCGCCGTGTTCTCCCCTGTGCCCTGCGCAGGAAGCGATGGCGTGAGCAGCAAACCGAAAACCGTGAGTACGAATAACCAGCTAAGTTTCATACGATAGCTCCTTGTGAAAATCGAAATCTCTTTCTTGACCTCGGAAACAGTTCCGTTGCATTAACTACTAACGATTAAGTTTCGTCTGTTGCCGTTTGAATCGACAATAGACAGTTTGTACCGATCCGTAGGCACAATGTCACACGCGCATGAGGTGATAAGTACCTCGTGTATTCCACTTGGCCGCTGTCTTGGGAG
>Ga0134126_10011161_pt1 | contig 11325 bp, 11 predicted proteins | sample KB31752_FD_96881 | JGI IMG/M metagenome (GOLD analysis project Ga0134126, IMG submission 96881) | Terrestrial soil microbial communities with excess Nitrogen fertilizer from Kellogg Biological Station, Michigan, USA - KB3-175-2 | ecosystem: Environmental > Terrestrial > Soil > Unclassified ... | reverse complement strand
AGGATGTTCTCGAGGTATTCGATCATGTTGAAGCACATGGTGAACTGACCGGTGGCGAGCAGCTTGTTGAGAGTTCCGCCGAGCTGGTCTTCGGGTGTGAACCAAAGGGTGGTGCCGAAATCGGCGGCTGCTTCGGCAACGGCGCCGATGTTTTCGCCGATGTCCGCGTCGAAGTCGCCTTTAAAGAGACTTTGGGTCTCTACCGCATCGGTGCGTTCTTCGACAGGACGGCGGTTCTGGGCGCCGTAGTCTTCGCGGGTGAGGCGGCGGATGAGATTGCCGATGCGGCGGTATTGCCAGCGATCGTCGTTATAAACAAGGTTATAGTTCAGGCGGCGGACGACTTTGAGGAAGACGTTGAGCAGCAGGGAAAGCAGCGAGTTGAGCCTGTCCAGCAGCAGCGGGCGGGCGTGGTGCAGGGAGAGCTCGCCGAGATCGAGGTTAGAGAGTTTTTTTAGATAGAAATCCATGTGGGGATTTTTTTCCAGCAGCCAATGACGAAGGCGGCCGGGGATGCGGAGTAGTTTCCGTAACAGGGCGATCTTGCCCAACCACAGGAGCAGCAGGATGGCTGCGAGGGTGAGACAGATACCCGTGCCGGTGCTATTGCGGTAACCCCATAAAGTAGGGAGGAATCCCAGGAAGATGCACAGACAGGGAACGAGCCAGTTGACCCACCGGTTGATGCTCCGCGCGCGGCGGTAGAACTGACGCAGGGTGATCCGGCTTATGCCCTTTGCCGGGGTTTCCGGTGTGGGTTTGTAGGGGTTCATATAGGGCGAGGAGACGTCGGAGACGATGATGCAATCGAAATAGGGGTTGTCGGCCGATCCTTTGTACCTGAGGATGGTATCGATGCCCTGGTTGTCGTAGATGCCGCCATCCATGATGCCAACGGGTGCGGTTTGCGGGAGGCTTTTTAGATTCGGCGAATCGGAGTGGAGAAAATCCGTAGGCCAGAGGATGGGTTCGAAGCCGCCGGGGAAACAGGAGGACGCGGCCATGGCGTCGGAGAGGCGGATCTCGGCTGCCTGGGTCTGGTTGATCCTTAGATAATAGTTGCCGAAGATGCCGCTGCCGCGGTTGCGAAAGCGGAAGTCGACGGCGTTATTGAATTCGGTGCTGTTGAAGGCTACGGCTTCGAGATGACAGTGCATCTCGGCGAGCTCCGCGAAGGTGGCGCCGTTTGTAAAATATTCGTCATAGAGCTCGGCGAAGGCGTTGATGAGGTTCTTGCGTTTATTGGTATTTTGCCACCGGGCGCCCGGGTTGAGCTTTTCGATGCCGAGTTTGACGAGATCGAGTTTGCGAAGGCGGTCGAGCAGAAAGTCATAGATCTCGGGAAAGGTTTTGCCGCGCTGCTTTTGCAGGGTATAGACGATACCGGTGATGGTTCCGCCGGAGACAGTGGAGAGCATCTTTACGTTTTCGAGCAGCGGATGACCCTGGTATTGTAATCGATGGAGGTAGGACATCGTGCCCAAGTGGAAAGCTGCAGCGCGGTAGCCACCGCCGCTGCAGCTCAGGGCTATCTTTTCGAGGGGGTTGAAAGGGACTCCTGCGACTGTGGTTTCCATTGGAAGGTTTTTGGCGCGGAAGTTACGGAGAAGATCAGGATAATTACCGCGGCGCCGCCAAAAATGAATTTCCAAAGGCTAAAGTAATGGGGAGAGGTATAGACGTCATCACAGACGTTATAGGGAAGCATGTCCCGCAGCAGGATGAAATTTTCGATGCTATCGCTTAGTCCGGCGAGGACAGCGAGTGCGAAATTAAAGCGGAGCAGGGTATTGACCGATGGCCGGGATTCTCTTTGCATTTGGGCGTAGCTGAGATTGATGAGCACGGTAACATAGCCGACGATGAACAGAAAATCCCAGCGGGTATTGAGTCTGACCGCGTCGAGTGCGGTGCCACCCTGGTGGACGGCGATGTTGGACCAGGTACAGAGCCGGTCGGCCGCTTCCGCCGGGGGGAGGAAGGGTAGGCCAAAGAGATTGCCGGGGATATGCTGGATGACCACCAGGTCGATGTACTGATCGATGTCGAAGGCGAGGACGCCGATAAAGAAGAGCCATGCCAGTGTATGGACCAACTTCATAGCTTGAATTTTTTTAGGATGTCCGTCACCACGTAGACGTGGCCGTAAGAGGCGTTTTTGTGTTGATGTTCGGCGTCGTGGATGCAAAAGGAGAAGACCTTGCCGGTATTGATAAAGTGCGGTGGTTGCGCATGGAGCTCATCGGTCCAGCCGTCGTCACCAATGGAACCGCGGGAATCGATGTGAAAGACGCTGCCGGGTTTGATCTTGTTCAGGGCGGCGCCGGTCTCGATCATCATTTCGTTAAACAGGAAGATCATGGCATACATCACCTGGCGTTGTATTTCGGATTTATAAATGCCGCGGATCTCCAAGGGGATCTTTAGCCAGGTGCCGTGTCCCAGGAATAACCTGACGAAAGGGATATACCATTTCAGCGGATTCCAGCCGAAATTTTTGCTTGTACTTGGAATGGGATAGTCGTAGCCCTGGGTAAGGATGGCGATGCCGGGGAATTTGCTTTCGCCGGAGCGACCTCCATTGAGGATGCCGTTCATCAAGAAGAAGAACTGTAAGTGGAAGAACATCAGGAGGGCGAAAAAGTCTTTTGAGAGGTAGGCGGCGCCTGCCCTGAATTTTACGTCGTCAAACCCGATGAACCGGGTATCAGCGTTTTCTTTGAGTTTTTTTGCCCAGGGGTTTTTTTCGTATTCGTTTTGCGCTGTTAAGGGTTGGACGATCGCCGCGAGACGGCGGGCTCCTACAATATCGTTGCCGCCGCCGCTGATGAGGAAGAAATCCGGGTGCAGCACGGAGAGCTCTTCGACATATTTCCGGCCGGTGAGCATGTTGAGGAGCCAGTCGCCGCCTTTAGCCAGACTGTATACCGCGAGGCTTTTGTCCATACTGAGTGCGTCGATGACATCAGTGAGGATCACGGGATAATTGAACCAGGAGTCGCCCTCCGCCAGGACGACTTTGTTTCGGGGGTCGTCGCGAAAATCCTTTGTGATCTTTTTCGTAAAGCGGTCGTTGCGGCGGTTGTTTTTGTTGTTGTCGAACATGGCCATAAGGCCGGTGAGGGCGGCGAGGCTGAGGATGTCTTTTTCGTTGAGGTCATAAATGTGCTGCAGGATATTGGCGAGGTCTTTTTCGTTCACGAGGGGGCTAAGAGTGGCCAACTCCGCGATGGAGATGTTGTTTTCCAGCAGCTTGTCGATGAGGGCTTGCTTATGTTTGTGTTCGGGGCAATGTTTTTTTTCACATGTTTCGTCGATCATGGTTTTCTACGATTGGTTTCGAGTGGTGATTATTACGGGGGTTCATTGCCTGGTTACGCGGGTATGGCGGCTGGGGCCGGTGCGGTGGATGAGGCGGAGGCTGGGGCGGCGGACATGGGGGCGATGCAATGATTGACGATCTTTTGGGCTATCTCCCGGAGCAGCGCCCTGTTGTTTTCCGCAAAGGCCAGACCGTCGCTTTTCAGATTCTCGATGTTTTCGGGGGTTGCGCAATCCATGTCCGAAACGGCTCGCACCAATTGGGGTTCCAACCGGTAGTAGTCGGCATTGTCGGGCGCGCCCAGCGTGCTGTAGATACTTTTGAGCTCGTAATCCACGGTCTCCGAGTTGCCCGACATGAGGATGTCGATGATGGGTTCGAGCCATTTGATCTCACCGGCTTGTCGGAAGTCCTCGATACGATATCTTTTCTTCACGGAGCCTGTCCCCAGCGAGATGATCAGCATGTCCCGGGCGCCGCGGGGTTGGGCTTTGTCGCAATCGGGAAAGAGTGTGCGGAAATCGAGCTTGAGGGCCTCTGAATAGGCGCATAGGGCCGGGTTGTTGGCGAAAACGCCACCGTCGAGGAGTGAATAATCGGCACCCTCCGTTGATTGAATGCCCGCAGGCGGAAAATAAGTTGGGGCGGCGGAAGTGGCCCGGGCAACGTCGCGGACAAGGAAATTACTGCCGGCGTCGTCCCGGGCATCGGCGCTGGTAAAGAACACGGCGCGGCGTTGTGTCATCTCGTAACTGGTGATCAGGCTCGGTTTGATGAGATCTGCGAGTTTTAGGTCGCCGAAGTACTTCGTCAATTGAGCATCCAGGGCCTTGTTTGAAAATTTGGCGCCGAAGATGCCGTCGATGGTGCCAACTCTCTGCCAAAGCGTACGATCGAAGATCTCGTGCCCATGATCGACATACAGATCCAGGGCCTGCTGGGCGGAGAATTTTGCTTTTTTGGGTTCGCCTGGTGCGAGGTAGATGCAGCTAAGTATGCCGCCGGTACTGGTGCCGGCCACCAGGTCGAACATGTCGCCGATCTTGAGATCGGGCTGGCCGGTGAGCTCCTGAATGATCGACTCGAGCCGGACGAGGATCGCAGCGGGCATGATGCCCCTGATGCCGCCGCCGTCGATGGAGAGGATGGCAATTTTTTTCATGGCAAACGATTTTGGTTTACTGTCGTAAAAGTTACGATAACGGCAACAGTGTCGCCACCGTGAAAACACCCATATTTTTTGCACATGCCGCCAAAAGGGTGTTTTTCCCCTTGTCTTCCCCCGTTTCAAGTACTAACTTCCGTGCATCAAATCGGAGACTAACCGACATGCTAACCGACATAATATGAAAAGATACAGCTTACTCCTCCTGGCGGCGACGGTCGTTTTTGTAACGACAGGTTGTGTGGATCTCAAGGGGATCACCGCCTTCTCCACTTCCGGCGCCAAAACATGCAGCGTGCTTCCGGCGTATGGTTACACGCGCTATTGTTTCGACTCCTGTTATATCAATAACCGGGATTCTCCCTATGTACCCGGTAGGTGTGATCTTTCGCATGCCGTTCGATATGACACCATTCTCCACAGGGAAAGCGCCCAGCTGGTCGCCTATTTCAACGCGCTGGCGCAATTATCGGGTAGCGATGCCGTCATCGACGTCGATACGATCGGCGGGTCTATCTCGGCTGGTACTTATGGCCAGTTCACTGTCACCGCTACAGACGTCCAGGTCTTTCAGGGCCTGACCACGGCGCTCCGGGACCTGCTTACTGCCGGCGTTAAATCTAAGGATATCCGCCAAAACCTGCAAAGATTCGGAGGAGAGGTAGCCGGGATGATCGATTCCCTCATCCTACAGTATAGCGCGCTGGACGGTCTTACCGGCAACCTGGTGATCGGGTTGAATACGCAGTTAATTGTATATGGAGTCCGCGCGTCCCCAGGCCCGCAACGCTATGCCGTCCTCTATGCGTACAACGAAAAAATCGGCGAGCTTAAAGATGCGGATGCACAGCAGCAGCGCCTGATCGCGCAGTTAAGTCTTGTGGAGAAGGGCTACCGCCAATTGGCCGCTAATGCCGGCAACCTGCGTTCCAAGACGCTTAAACAAAGGCTTCTTGCACTTGTCAACAATATCAGTTTTTTATCCGGTAAATCAAATCCATAACAATGTCCAATACTACGCCGACGAATGGCTCCGCCGCACTGGCGATCGAACTGGGCAAGACTTTTCAGCTAATCGCCCAGCAGATGGGGAACTACCTGCAAGACAATATTATCGAGATGGCAAAGGATCCTGCGAGTCTCCATACGTTCACCGATGACCAGTCGCGGGTCCTTTCTTATTCCAACACGTTTTTTTCGCTGGGCGCCCGGCTTGCGTTTCAAAATGCCGACGCGTCGATTGCCGCCGTACAGGAAGCCACCAAAGCTATCAATGCCAATCTCAACTCCATCCAGAAAACCGACAAGTGGATCAATTTTGCCGGAGCCGTGATTACCCTGGGGGCCGCTATAGTCACCGGCAATTTCGGGAATATCGTGGGCTCCGCAGAGGCTATCCTGGCTACCTTCAACGTCAAGATACCATAGCATCGTTGGGGGGATAGGGAGATGGGTGTTCGTCGATTAATTCGCTTTCAATGACCTGGTAAATTTGAGTCTTTCCTGATCTTCACGGTCATGAATGGAAGGGATGTTAATGCCGATGCACAACCGAAATACGAGGGTGCTGGCGGTGTTGTTGCGGATGGTGCGATAGAGGTTGACATCGGAAAAACCGCCGGTGGTATCTACGCTCACCCGGTTGTTGAGCAAGACCGAATAGCCCACCTGGAATTTGACATAGAATAGTTGCGGGATATGCGGATTGTAGAAACTTTGGTTCGCATGGGCCTGGTCCGCGGACAACGCCTTATAGCTTCTTTCGTATTTATCGGATTGATATTTCGCTTTAAATGGCCACCATACAAACCCCACAAAGGGCATGGTATAACTGTGCCAACCCAATGTGACATAGGCGGTGCCCTGGGTATTGGTGCTCTGTTTAAACCCTTCCGAGAATTGAAGACCCGTGTACAGATTTGTCCGATGGCTCTTGTTGCTGAACACCAGCCAATCGAGACCCAGATTGACCTTTGTCCCCTGATAGGGTACGAACGCAAATCCGAAGCTGACCTCTTTGCTGGCATTTTTTGTCGAATTGAGCCAACTGAACCTATTGGAAAACGTCACTTCAGTGGCGCCAAATAGTGAATTGCCTCCACCATGGGTGACGCTTGTATAGGGTGCGATGGCCAGACTAAAGCTGTATTTCCGGTATCTGTAGAGCGCTTCCTGGTTGACAGAATCCGTAAATTGTTTGTCCCTGGTCGAATCGGTGATCCTTTTTCCGGCCGGTTGTTGGGCAAGACCCGGAAAGACCATCAAGCAACCGATGAGAAAGATGTATGCGTTTCGCATGTAGTTAGAGTTTACAGATGATCTTTAGGCCCAGGATAGGGCCGCAAAAAGAGAAAGCGTAAATATTTTGTGCTAGATGATGGCCCGGCTGTCCATTTTTAGTCACGTCCGTTCCCGAGTGGAGGTACTCGGCCATAAGCCTGCAGCCGAGGGTAAGGGCTATGTGCCGGAAGAGACTTTTTGAGTCAGGCGAATAGTTGAAGGCCATGCGTGATCCCTGTGATCAGCCGCACGTTGTGAAAAAAATTCGTCTTTTTCAAGTGATCAAAGAAGCATATCCGCCAGCTGGCTAGTAACAGCCGGCTTCGTCCGTTATGGCGTTTCCGATCAACGGGTTTTGACCGGGCAGCAGGGCGTAGAATTTTGGCCTCGGGCTATAATCCCTGGCCACACCGTCGAGCCTATACGGGCGGCTTATCTGGGTGATATAAATGGGATTCATCAAGATGTCCCAATCAAAAAAGAACAATTGTTCATGGAGCTCGTGTGCGGGAGGGATGTAATTCGGGTCTTGCGCCAGGATGCGATCCGTTGCGGGCGCGGCGAGGGGCACAGTCTGAGCCTGTGCATCCAGTGCAGTCAGGCAAAGCGTCGCGACCAGGATCGCATGGGTTGGCTGAAATGAGGAGAGCATGTTCGGGGTTTAGTGGTTTGGGAATCCAATAGGAAATTACTGCAAACGGTCATGGCAAAATCAGGTGTTTTTCCCGTTTTTTGGGCGGCGTTGGTGTTTTATATTAGGAGTAGTTAGCCGAAATATTCTTCACATGAAGATTGCTTATATCTTGCTTTTGGGGCTTGTTGCCTGTCACCCGCGGATCTATTCTTACGACGTGTCCGCGCGAGACCTGGGTTTGACCGATAGTTATAGCGTGAGCTGGTCGACCAGGGGCTCTACTTATCTTACGGTGCATGATAACGCCATGCTGTATACGACGGGGCCGGATGTTCCGCCGGTGGTGTTGCTGGTGAGCCGGGACGGAAGAACGGATACGGTGCCGCTGCGGGGCGCGGATACGCTACGGCTTCCGGAAGAGGGCAGCCTGTCTATCCGCAACGTGATCGGTGCGGACAGCACGCCGCGTTTTCGTTATATGAAGCTGGTAGCGCATAAATACAATAAGGACAGCACGCGCGAGACGCAGATCGCGTTTTATCGCGCGGAGGCCGTTGGTGCGGTGGGCTTTATCGCCAATCCCAGCGGCGACAGCCTGGTTGCGGAGGGGAATTACAGCGCCCAACGCTGGGGCGCGCTTTATCGCATCCTGGCTGTCTCGGACGATATGGGTAACGGCGATACCGCTGTACTGCCGCGCGACGTGGTGGTGTCGCATGCCGGCATTAGCGTCGTGCTGCATCCCGGCGACGGGCCAAGCTTTGTTTTCAGGGATACGCCTATCGATGGCTGGTGGAGCATTTGTTCGCCGATTATGGCGGAGGAGAAGCAGGGGCGGAAGGAGCCGAGCATTTTGCATATCCGAATCATTGTTAAACACCTTTAATATGGCCATAGAAAATATCAAGACGGTTGTCCTGATGATGTATGAGAACAGGTCGTTCGACAACATGCTGGGGCATCTGAGTTTCGAGGGATTACAGCCGCAGGCGGATGGACTCACGCCGCCGCTGAACCGGGATGCTTATGCCAACGTGCACGCCGGCGGAATGTTTTTCCCCTTCCAGCGGGCGGCGGATGAACAGCTACAATTCGACCTGCCGCATGACTATAATTTTGTCGCCACGCAGCTGAGCCCGGGCTCGGACGGTCCGCGGATGGTGGGTTTTATCGAGGCGTATGCGCAGTCTACCGGGACGGAGCCGAACTTACTATGTGACCCGATGTGTTTTTTTGGTTCGAAGCAGGTTCCCGTCACGAGTTTCCTGGCGCAGACGTTTGCGACCTGCGACCGCTGGTTTTGTCCGCTGCCTACGAGCACGCAGCCCAACCGGACGGTGGCGGTTTGCGGGCAGAGCGAGATCTTCCAGACCAAATTCCAGGATATTCCCAATACGGGGGATATGTTTGCATGGATGCATGCCAACAACATCGACTACCGGGTTTATTCCGACGGGCTGACGTTTTTTGCGTTGTATGTGGGGTTATGGCCTACCATTTTTACGAGCGGGAGGTGGCGTCCCTATGAGACCCTTGCGGCGGATCTCAACGGGCCGAATCCGCCGCAGGTCGTCATCGTAGAACCGAGCTTCCAGGATGGGCCGCATATCGGGCCGGATCATCCGAATGATAATCATCCACCTCTTGCGGTGGGTTGGGGGGAGGATCTTTTGCGCAGGACTTACCAGGCGCTGAGCACGAGCCCCGTGTGGGATAATAGCCTGATGGTGGTGTATTATGACGAGCATGGCGGTTTTTATGATCATGTGACGCCGCCGCCGTTTGACCAGGCAGGCACGGGCAATGCGATGCCGCCCAGCACGCCCGCTGCACCGGTGCCTTATAATACGCTGGGCCCGCGGGTACCGGCATTACTGGTCTCGCCGTGGGTCGCGCCGCGTACGGTGATCCATGATCAATACGATCATACGTCGGTGTTGCAATTCCTTGCCGAACGCTTTACACCCGGCAAGCCTTTTTCCGACAATGTCGCCAGGCGGGCCGCACAGGGGATCAAGAGTCTTTCCTCCGCTTTGACCGCTGCGGCTTCGCATCTCACCGCGCCGGCGCCGCCAAGCGACCCCATCGCCTTTTCTTATGCCCGCATTGGCGACAATATCGCTACGCCACCGGATAATGCCATGGGTCAGGCTTTTGAAGGGGCGGCGCTGAAAATGCTGGCGGAACATCCTGCAGAGGCGGAAAGGCTTTATCCTTCGCTAGGGCTGTGGAAGACGGCGATCGACCAGGCCAGGGCGCATAACAGCTCGACAACCGTTTCCGCGACTTAATTTTTATTTCGAATGAAAAGAAAACAATTTATCCGGCTTGGCTTGCTGGCGCCTTTGGGCGGGTTGCTGCATTTGCCTGCGGCGCGCGGCGCGGCGGCCGGTGCGGCCTTGACCGCAATTGGCGATACGGCCTCGGGGCCGCTGCATATCGGCGTCTTCGAATTTCCCATCGTGGATCTGCATTGTCATCCTTCGCTGAAGATGTATCTCTGGCAGGAACATCTTTGGGGTAGACATTGTCCCCGCCCGGGCTCCAATCCCATTGCCATGCAGCTGGATACGCGCGAATTGGGGCACGGCTATGTAAAGGGTATGCTGGGTGCGCATTACCTGGTGGAGGCTGCTGCCGTACAGCAATGGGACCTGCTTAAAAAACTCTATCCGTGGATCCAACGGCTTTGGCGGCCGCTGGCGGACAAGATCGAGCATGAAGACGCGTCGAATTTTACGCAGATCAATATCATGATCGACACCCTGGAAAACCAGGTGTGGCTTGTCAATCAGCGTCAGAGCAAGATAGAATTTGTCATCGCCCGCAGCTTTACAGAATTCAAGGCCATCGCCGATGCGCCGGGAAAGATCGCTATCGCCCATGCCATCGAGGGCGGGCATGCGCTGGGACGGAATTTCCCGATTAGCGAAAAGCGAAAACAACTCTACCTGGCTCGTCCTGCCCGTCAGCATAAATTCGCGGTGCCTGCGGGTCAACCCGACGCCTATCCTTATATCCGCAACCTGGAAGCGCTCCATGGCCGCGGTGTTTGTCTGATGACGATCGCGCATCTTTTTCCCAATGACCTCGCTTATCCGTGCGAGGGGATCTCGGCGGATGAGAAAAAAAACATCGGCTTTGCCTGGAACTATGATCCGGTTGCGAGCAATCTAGGTTTGACGGAGGTAGGCAAGGCCGTCGTGCGGCACATGCTGGAGATCGGGATGGTTGTCGATCTTACGCATAGCACTCCGGCCTGCAGGAAGGATGTGTTTGTTATTGTCGACGATGTCAATGCCGGCCGGAAGGACAAAGGGTTGCCGCCGAGACCGGTGGCGTTTACGCATGTGGGTTTGCAAGCCATTTTTCAGCAATACGATCGTCGCCAGGAGTTACAGAATTACCGGTTTTATGATATCGATCCGGATGAGATCAAGGCCATCTGCCGTTGTAATGGGATCATCGGCGTCATCCCGGAAAATTTCTGGCTGGTGGGCGCGGACAAAAAGATCCAGGGCGAGGGCATCGAGCCCCGGGACTACAGCGTGGGTATCGGGTATATCATAGAGACCATGCGGGCCATCAACGAGCTTACCGATGCCAAAGATTTTTCCAATATCGGTATCGGAACCGATTTTGATGGATTGGCGGATGCGCCTAAGGATATGTATGTGCCCGGGATGCTGGGTGGATTGATCGACGCGATCCGGGCTATACCGGGTATTACGGATGCGCAGGTGCGTGCTATTGCCAGCGAGAATGCTTGCCGGGTCTTGGAGCATGGATGGGGTTAGGACATTTTGGGAAAATAAGACATTTTATGGCAGATCAATTTCTTCCGGGCAGCGTAAAGACCGCGCCCGCCGGACAGTCCGGTTTCGACGTTAACTTCCCGCTTTCCGGCGCACAGGCGTTGGGTTT
>Ga0134126_10011159_pt1 | contig 11326 bp, 9 predicted proteins | sample KB31752_FD_96881 | JGI IMG/M metagenome (GOLD analysis project Ga0134126, IMG submission 96881) | Terrestrial soil microbial communities with excess Nitrogen fertilizer from Kellogg Biological Station, Michigan, USA - KB3-175-2 | ecosystem: Environmental > Terrestrial > Soil > Unclassified ... | reverse complement strand
CGTCGACATCGTGTTCGAGCATCCCGGCGAGCAGACCTTCCCGGTGTCGTCAATGGTGGTCAAGCGCGGCGGGATGGTGGTGTTCTGCGCCGGCACCACCGGTTTCAACCTTACGTTCGACGCACGTTATGTCTGGATGCGGCAGAAGCGCATCCAGGGTTCGCACTTTGCGCACTTGAAACAGGCCTCGCAGGCCAACCGCTTCGTGCTCGAGCAGCGCATCGATCCATGCATGAGCGAAGTGTTTGCTTGGGAGGATATCCCGCTCGCGCACATGAAGATGTGGAAAAATCAGCACCCACCCGGCAACATGGCGGTGATGGTCAATGCGCCGCGGCCGGGCCTGAAGAGTTTTGAGGACGCGCAGGAAGCGGCGAATACCTAACGCGATTCGCTCCGTGCTTTGACAATGACCGAATTCAATTCGCCGCCGAAAATAAAGATCGACGCGCAGACGTAGAGAAACACCAGCGCGATCATGGCGGATGCCAGCCCGGCATACATTGACACATAGGCGAAGGCATAGTTGGCGAGGTAGCGGCCGAAGGCGGCGCCGGTGACCAGCCACAGCAATATCGTCGCGACAATGCCGGGCGCGATGGCGCCGAAGGCGCGTCGTCCCGCCGGCAGCCAAAGGTGCACGATGGTCAACGCAATCACCAGCACCGCCGCCGCCACCGCGTAACGTGCGAAGGTGACCAGGAAATCGAGCGGCTCCAGCGTCGGTACATAGTGCACCAATCTGCTCCAGATGAACGGCGCGAACACCACCAGGAACGAGAACGCCAGAATCGCCACCGCGCCGATCAGCACATAAAAGATCGACTCTAGCCGCAACAGCCACCAGGGTCGCGATTCGACAGCGCCATAGGCTCGGTTGAGGCCGATGCGCAGCCCCTCCACGCCGCTGGAGGCGAAGTAAAGCGCGAACAGTGCGCCGAAGGTGAGCACGTCGCGCCTGGTATTGGTGAGCACGCCGGCGATATCGAGCGCGATCGGGCCTGCGACTTCTTTCGGCCAGGCTTCCAGCAAAATGCGTGCGGCCTCATCGGCGAGCTCTTTCGAACCGAAGAAAAAGCCGGCCAGCGTGGTGACCACGATCAGGAACGGGAACATCGCCATCAGGCTGGACAGCGCGATATGACTCGCGATCGCCCAGCCGTCGTCGGCGAGAAATTGCCGGAGGGCGTCAAGTACGATCCGCAGCGACAGTCTAAGAATGCGCAAAGCGCGTGGCCCCGCCAACGACATCGGTCGTCCTGAGATCGGCTATCGGGATGCGCTTTGCAAGGGCCACGTGCCCGTCCGGGGGGAAGGAGACGCTACGCCGCCTGCACGTTGGTGAGGAACTGCCGCACCTCCGTTTCGAGGTTTTCCGTCTCGGCCGCGACAGCATCGGCGAGGCCCTTGACGTCGGAGGCGGTCATACGCGCGTCGCCGGTAACGCCGGCGACCTTGCTCATCGCCTCGGCGCCGCTGCGCGCTTCGGCGGAAGCGCGGGCGACGCCTTCCGCGATAGAAGCCACCGCGGAGTTCTGCTGGTTGACAGTCGCCGCCACCATGGTGGCGATCGACGACATTTCGCGGATGATGCCGTTGACCTGTTCGATCGCGCGCGCCGCGTCGGCGGCGGCGGTTTGGATCGAGCCGATCTGCCCGGCGATCTCTTCCGTTGCTTTTGCGGTTTGTCCGGCCAGCGATTTTACTTCCGAGGCGACCACCGCGAAGCCCTTGCCGGATTCTCCGGCACGGGCCGCCTCGATGGTGGCGTTAAGCGCGAGCAGGTTGGTTTGTCCGGCAATGGCCTGAATCAGGTCAACGACTTCGCCGATACGGGTCGCGGCGGTGCCGAGTTCGGACATGGTGGTAACGGTACGTTGGGCTTCCGACACCGCGCGTCCGGCTACGTCGGTCGATTTCGCGGCCTGCGAGGCGATCTCGTCTATTGACGCCGCCAATTCCTCCGCCGAACCCGCAGCCGTTGTCACATTGTCAGACGCGGCAGCGACGCGGTGTTCGGCGGTGCGCGCCTCGGCCGACATGGTATCGGCCGACTTGTTGAGATCGCTCGAACTCGCTTCCAGCTTAACCGAGGCCCCGCGTAGCCTGCCCAACGCGCTTTGGACCGATTGCTTGAATTGTGCGATCGCACGCGAGATCGATTCGTTGCGCTGCACTTGTGTGAGGCTTGTCTCGGCCTGGATAGTGGCGAGTTTTTCCCGCTCGATGATGTTGTCGCGAAAGACGATCACCGTGCGCGCCATCTCGCCGATCTCATCGCGCGCGCCGGTGGCGGGGATGCGGGCGGTGGTATCGCCGTCGGCGAGTCGCCGCATGACCTCGACCAGGCCATTGAGCGGGCGCGTAATGCTACGCCCGATCATCCAGCTAAAACCAAGTCCGATCGCGATCAGGGCGATGCCCACCGCAGTAATTCCAGTGCGAGTACGTCGTTGCGACGCGGCCAGGCCGCTTGATGCGTCTTCCGCGGTCTGACGTGCCCGCTCGATTATTTCGTCTGCGCGCGGGAGCATGCGCTGGCTGTCGATATCGATTACCGCGCGCAATGGGTGCACGTGGTCGAAGGCTTCAACCCATTGCGCAAAGGTATCGGCATAAGTTTTCACCTCACGCGCAAGCGAATTCTTCATGTCAGGCGTGCCGTCGATTTTGCTGAAGGTGTCGGTGAACTTCTTGTAGCTGGCATTAAATTGCTGCCGCGCCAGCTCGCTTTGAGTAAGCCGGTATTCGGATTCATCGTCTCGCATGGCCAGCAGCGCCATCATCAATTTGTCGGCGTCGGCCGCCGCCAGCCACGTCATATTCTCGTTGATGATACGTTCGACCGCATTGCTTGCTTTGCTAAGGTTGCCGCGCAAGCCCGATTTTTCTTCAAAGCCCAGCGTCTTCTGTTCCTGCACCAGTTCGGTGAAGGTGTTGCGCAGCCCGATGACATCCATGCGCAAGCTTTCGATGTTTTCAAGATGGCGGGGATCGATCGAATCGGCGATGACATCGAGGCTTTGCGAAGCGGCCGCATGCGATTGCGCAAAGCTCAGTACCAGATTGTCGCTTGGATTGGCGCTAAAGTCCTTTACGATGATGCGCATCGCCGCGACCGCGCTTTTGAAATCGCGGCTGGCGTCGCCAAGCGCGGCGGAATGTTTGACGGTCTCGAACGCGGTGCCGACGTCCCTTTCGCCCGAAACATAAGTCAGTCCGGTGGCAAGGAATCCAACCACAGGAATCAGCGCCAGCACGACGATGCGCGCACGCACCGAAACCGAGTTGAGCAACCGGAGCACGCGGTGGACCGAAAGCGGGAGATTGATCGAACGCATGAGCCGATCCGCGTCGCCAAGGGTAGGGCACAGCGTGGAGATATGATGGAAGCGTGAAATGGTTAATTTTATAGCAACTTGATAGCGTGTTGCCGCTGAAAATACCCTAATTCTGTGCCTACTTTGCTTTTGTGCACTGCACGCTTAGTGTCATTGCCGCAGCCGCACCAAGACATCGCCGGTTCCGAGAATCCTCATGCCTGTCGCCGCATCCAGCCCTGCCGGCCACGACCTGGTCGAACTCAGTCGCGAGGCGACCGCAGCGCTAGACGCCTTGCTGGCTGATGCCGTCACCAAAGTGCGCGAGCGGGTCGTGGTGGATGGACATCTGGTCGCCCGCCTGTTCGATCGCGAGCAGCGCGCCGCCCATGGCTTGGCTTGGCTCGCCACTTATGTGGAGGCGGTCCGACAGCTAGCCGCCTATACCGAGCGAATGGTCGACGCCGGCACGCTCGGCGAGATCGAAGAACACCTCGTACGCATCGCGCTCGGCGAATACATCGCTCAAATCGTCGGCGGGATTCCGATGAGCCAAAGTGAGATGGTGCGGCCGGGCGACCTGGGGCTGTTGCCGGCGCAGGTTGCCGCGCGCATCGGCCGAAGTGTCGAGGGATTGATCGCCACCGGCAACACCGCGGAGCGGCGCGCTCGCCTGATCGAGCTGATGCGCGCCAGCCACACCGCCACGGTCGGCACCTGCGGCCTCGATGAGACACTGGAATCGATTCGCGGGGAAATGCGCAAATTCGCCGACACCGAGGTGATGGGTCACGCGCAATCGTGGCACCTCACGAACAGCTATATCCCGATGAAGGTCATTGAGCAGATGTCGGAGCTTGGCGTATTCGGCCTCACCATTCCGGAACAATTCGGCGGCATGGGTCTCGGCAAAGAGTCCATGTGCGTGGTGTCCGAAGAGCTGTCGCGTGGTTATATCGGCGTCGGCTCGCTCGGCACGCGCTCGGAGATCGCTGCCGAGTTGATCCTCGGCAGCGGCACCGCCGAACAGAGGGACAAGTGGCTCCGGAAGATCGCCTCTGGCGAAGTGTTGCCGACCGCCGTGTTCACCGAGCCGAACATCGGTTCGGATCTCGCCTCGATTAAAACCCGCGCGGTGCGCGAGGGCGATGTCTACAAGGTCTACGGCAACAAAACCTGGATCACCCATCCGGTGCGCGCCGATCTGATGACGCTGTTGGTGCGCACCAATCCGAAGGAGACCGGTCATCGCGGTCTGTCCATGCTGCTTGCCGAGAAGCCGCGGGGCGACGACAAGAATCCGTTCCCGGTCAAGGGAATGACCGGCACCGAGATCGAGGTGCTCGGCTATCGCGGCATGAAGGAATACGAGATCGCTTTCGACGGCTTCGAAGTGAAGACGGAAAACCTGCTCGGCGGGGTCGAAGGGTTGGGCTTCAAGCAGCTCATGCAGACGTTCGAATCGGCGCGCATTCAGACCGCGGCGAGGGCGATCGGCGTTGCGCAAGCGGCGATGGAGCAGGCGCTCGACTATGCGCAAACGCGCACACAGTTTGGCGTGCCGATCATCAATTTCCCGCGCGTTGCCGACAAGATCGCGATGATGGCGGCGGAAATCATGATCGCGCGCCAGCTCACTTATTTCGCGGCGCGCGAAAAGGATTCCGGCCGCCGTTGCGATCTGGAAGCGGGCATGGCCAAGTTGCTGGCCGCGCGCATCGCCTGGGCCAATGCCGATAACGCAGTGCAGATCCACGGCGGCAACGGTTTCGCGCTGGAATTTCCGGTGTCGCGCATTCTGTGCGATGCGCGCATCCTGAATATTTTCGAGGGCGCCGCCGAAATCCAGGCCCAGGTTATTGCCCGCCGGCTGCTCGACGGGACCAATTGACGCGGTCCTTCGCAACAAAATAGGGTGCGCCGGCGTTTGATCTAGAACAATGCGCCGTCATTGAAATTATTCTCGTCTTGCGTCCTGTTTAGGAGATCGCCATGTCCGCATTATTGATCCACCATGACGAATGGGTTGTGGTCTGCGACGGCGCCAAGGCGCTGGTGCTGCAGAATACAGGCGACGCCAAGTTCCCTAATCTTAAGATGCGGGAGGTCTATGAGCAAAAGGACCTGCCGACGCATTTGCTGGGCGCCGATAGACCCGGCCGCACTCATAGTTCTGCCGGTCCCGGCGGTAGTTCGGTCACTCAAACCGATTGGCATAATCAGGCCGAACAGGCGTTCCTCATTCATCTCGCCCAAAAGCTCGATGCCGCGATTGCCGCCGGCAAGACGAAATCGATCATATTGGCTGCGTCGCCACGAGCGCTCGGCATGATTCGTCCGGCTTACTCGCACGCGCTGCGCGCTGCGCTGCGCGCCGAGGTGGGCAAGGATCTTGTCAAACTGCCGATCCACGAGATCGAGAAGCATCTCACCGCCGCCTGAGGCTACCGCGCCCATTCGATTAAGGCTGGCCCGCCGCAATTGCGATGCTATGTTCGCCGCGTTTCTTTCCCTAAGGTTGGCGAATGAATCGAATTTGTAGTCATGGCATGCGCGGCGGCGGTATTGCCATCATTGCTGCCATGTTCGCCGCGGCGACGATTGCCACGGCACGCGCCCAGGCGCACAATCCGCCGCCCGTCATTGCGCCGGCGGAGATCCTCAACAATCCGGTGGCGGTGCCCGGTTTCTGGGATCCGCGCCACCGGCCGGAGCGGCCTGATCTAACGCGTATCAGCATCATCCGCTTCCTCACCGAAACCGATTATCCGCCATTCAACTTTGCCGGGGCGGACGGCGCGCCTGCCGGCTTCAATATCGATCTGGCACGGCTGATCTGCGAAGAGATCAAGGTCGCCTGTACTGTCCAGCAGCGGCGTTACGATACGTTGGTCGCCTCGCTGAACAACAACAACGGCGACGCGGTGATCGCTTCCTTCGCCGAGACGCCAGAGATGCGCAAGCGGGTCGATTTCAGCGACCCCTATTACCGCACGCCGGCGCGTTTCGTGTCGCGGCGCGACACCGATATCGACGTCGTGCGGCCGGAGGCACTCGAGGGCAAGAAGATCGCGGTGGTCGCCGGCACCGCGCACGAAGCCTATCTGAAGACCTTGTTCACTGAAGCCGAACTGCATCCTTATCCAAGCGCGGAAGCGATGCGCGACGCACTGAAAAAAGGCGAAGTCGATCTCTTGTTCGGCGACGGCATATCGCTTGCGTTCTGGCTCAATGGTACCGAATCCGGCAATTGCTGCGAATTCCGCGGCGGGCCCTATATGGAGACGCGCTTCTTCGGCGAGGGCGTCGGTATCGCGGTCAAACGCGGCAACGACCTGTTGCGGCAGGCGTTCAACTGGGCGCTGTTCCGGCTGTGGGAGAAGGGCCGCTTCACCGATTTGTGGCTGCGCTATTTCCCAATCAGCCCGTTTTGAGATCATAATGTCCGATACTGGAGCCGCATCGTTGCGCGAACTCGCCGAACAATCGAATGCTTGGCCTTTCGAGGAAGCGCGCAAGATCGTCGCGCGGTTCAAGAAGCATCCCAAAGACGAGGTGATCTTTGAGACCGGCTACGGTCCGTCCGGCCTGCCGCATATCGGCACCTTCGGCGAGGTGGCGCGCACCACCATGGTGCGTCACGCCTTCCGCGTGCTCACCGACGACAAGATCAAGACCCGGCTGATCGCCTTCTCCGACGACATGGATGGCTTGCGCAAAGTGCCGGACAACGTGCCGAACAAGGAGATGCTGGAAAAGCATCTCGGTAAGCCGTTGACCAAGGTGCCCGATCCGTTCGGCACCCACCCGAGCTTCGGCGAGCACAACAATGCGCGGCTGCGCGCATTCCTCGATCATTTCGGCTTCGACTACGAATTTCTGTCCTCGACGCAATGCTACACGTCGGGTCGTTTCGATGGCGCCTTGCTCAAGGTACTGGAGCGCTTCGATAAGGTGATGGCGGTCATGCTGCCGTCATTGCGCGAAGAACGGGCCGCGACCTATTCGCCGTTTTTGCCGATCTCGCCCAAAACCGGCATCGTGTTGCAAGTGCCAGTGCTCTCGCATGATGCCGAGGCCGGCACCATCACTTACGAAGACCCGGACGGCAAAACGCCGGTCACCACGCCGGTCACCGGCGGGCGCTGCAAGCTGCAATGGAAGCCGGATTGGGCCATGCGCTGGTTCGCTCTCGGCGTTGATTACGAGATGGCCGGCAAGGACCTGATCGACTCGGTCAAGCTGTCGGGAGAAATCTGCCGCGCGCTCGACGGCACGCCGCCGGAAGGTTTCAACTACGAACTTTTCCTCGACGAGAACGGTCAGAAGATTTCCAAGTCGAAGGGCAACGGCCTCACCATCGACGAATGGCTGCGCTACGCCAGTCCGGAGAGCCTGTCGTGCTTCATGTATCGCGAGCCAAGGGCGGCCAAGCGGCTGTACTTCGACGTCATCCCGCGCACCGTCGACGAGTACCAGCAATTCCTCGATGGCTATCAGCGGCAGGATGGCAAGCAGCGGCTGTCGAACCCGGTCTGGCACGTCCATTCTGGTAATCCACCGAAGGCCGACATGCCGGTGACGTTTTCTATGTTACTGACACTGGTGTCATCGTCCAATGCCGAGAACGCCGAAACCCTCTGGGGTTTCATCGGCCGCTACCGGCCCGGGGTCACGCCGCAGACGCATCCGAAGTTAAATGCGCAGGTAGAGTACGCCATTCATTATTTCCGCGACTTCGTGCAGCCGGCGAAGAAATTCCGTCAGCCGAGCGACGTGGAGCGCAAGGCGCTGACCGATTTGCGTGACGCGCTGTCGAATTTACCGGCCGCCGCATCGGCGGAAGAAATCCAGGACATCGTCTACGAGGTCGGACGGCGCGAGCCGTTCCTCGACCAAAAGAAAAAAGCCAAGGACGGCAAGCCTGGTGTTTCGCTCGACTGGTTCAACATGCTTTACCAGGTACTGCTCGGCCAGGAAAAAGGACCGCGCTTCGGCTCGTTCGTCGCGGTCTACGGCTTGCAGAACACTATCGACATGATCGACGGCGCGCTGGCGCGAAGTATCTGATTCAACCGCTCGTCCCCGCGAAAGCGGGAATGAACGGAAAAATGTGTTACTGGCTCGCCCAGACAATCCGCGCGACCCAGAGTATCTCGGACATCGGCAACGTACGGTCGCGGTGTTCGGCATTGAGCGATTTGAGCTCGATGCTCTTGCTGGTCTTGCGCTTGAGTTCCTTGACCATCACCTCGTCGTCCTTGGTTTTGACTACAACGCGGTCGCCGCGCCGCACGGCCGCCGCCGGCGAGACCACGATGACGTCGCCGTCGCGATAGGCCGGCTTCATCGAGTCGCCTGAGATTTCCAGCGCATAGGCGTGCTCGTCGGTGACCGAGGGAAAAGCGATTTCCTCCCAGCCCTTGCCGACCGGGAAACCGCCGTCGTCGAAATAGCCGCCGGCTCCGGCTTCGGCGAAGCCAATCAGCGGCACGTTCGAAATCGCCACCTTGCCGCCGTCGGTGATCAGGTTGACGAAGGTATCGACCTTGGTGCCGGTGGCCGCCAACGCCTTTGCCACCGATTCAGTGGACGGCCAGCGCGGCCGGCCTTCGGGGGTGACGCGTTTCGACTTGTTGAAGGTGGTCGGGTCAAGACCGGCTTTCTTGGCGAGACCAGAAGCAGTCAGCTTGGCGCGAGCGGCCAGCCGATCGATGGCATTCCAGATTTGGTTATGTGTCAGCGACATGCGGGTGGCCCATCTAAGATTCTAGTCCAAGATATAGGAATTATAGCCTTGAGTCGCCCCCTTTCTGCAATAGCCTTGTGGCGTGCCTTGAACAGGCCCCTGCCTGGTCGATAGGGTCGGCCGATGATCGATTTGTTTGACCGCCTGTCCCGACCCTTGATGCGGGCCCTCGACCCGGAAGATGCGCATGCTTTGGCGATTAAGGCGTTGCGCTATGTCCCGGTATCGCGGAGGGCCGCCGATCCCAGCGAATTGGCGGTGCGCGCTTTCGGGCTCAATTTCCCTAATCCGGTGGGGCTCGCCGCCGGCTTCGACAAGAATGCGCAAGTGCCTGACGCTTTGCTGCGGCTTGGCTTCGGCTTCGTTGAGGTCGGCACCGTCACGCCGTTGCCGCAGGCCGGCAATCCGCGCCCGCGCTTGTTTCGGCTCGATTCCGATGAGGGCGTCATCAACCGGCTCGGCTTCAACAGCGAAGGCGCCACCGCGGCGCTCGGGCGGCTGGCCGCGCGGGGCAACGAGGGTGGCATCGTCGGCGTCAATATCGGCGCCAATCGCGACAGCGTGGATCGGGCCGGCGATTATGCCCGGCTGGTCGAAAGCTTTGCGCCGGTCGCGAGCTATTTCACCGTCAACGTTTCCTCACCCAATACGCCCGGATTGCGCGACCTGCAGCAGGCCAAGGCGCTCGACGACCTGCTTGCCCGCGTGCTCGACGCGCGCGAACAAGCGCGCCGACGCAGCGGTCCAGTGCCGGTGTTGCTCAAGATCGCGCCCGATCTCGCGCTCAACGATCTCGACGACGCGGTCGGTATCGCACGCAAGCATCGCGTCGACGGCATGATCGTCGGCAACACCACGATAGCGCGGCCGGGTTCGCTGCGCGAACGCGACAAGGCCAAGGAGGCAGGCGGTCTATCCGGCCGTCCGCTGTTCAAGCTTGCGACCCGCATGCTGGCGGAGACTTTCGTGCGCGCCGAGGGTGCGTTCCCGCTGATTGGCGCCGGCGGCATAGATTCCGGGCCGACCGCCATCGCCAAGATCAAGGCCGGCGCGACGCTTGTGCAGCTTTACACCGGGCTGGTGTTTCGCGGCATCGGGGTGGTTTCGGAGATCAAGACCGATCTGCTGGCGGCGCTCAAACGCGGCCATCGCAACTCGCTCGCCTCGATGGTCGGCTCGGACGCGGCGGATATAACGGCGGAGAGTTGGCCGAGCTAGCGCCCACGCGGGGCATTGACCGCGCGCATGACGATCCAGATCGGGATCACGATCACAGCGCCGAGCAGGAAGTAGCGCCACAGCCAGCGGAACGCGTCGAAGCCCATGTTCCAGATCGAGCGCGCCAGCCGCTCGATGCTCTGCAGGATGTCGAACGGATCGAGTCCGAGCGCGGCCAGCACGACGCCGACCAGGATCGAGACCAGAATCAGGCGTCCCAGCACCGCCAGCGGCGAGCCGCCGAAAATCTTGCTCATGGTGTCGTTGCTCGTCGGCATTTTAGTCCCCGTTTGGCAAGGAGCGATCCTAGCACGATTTGCGGGCTGCTTATTGAATAAGATCAGCCTCAAAATTAATCTCTGCGCAACACCACGCTGGCAATCCAGCCCGTAAGTAGCGCCATCAGCATGGTTGCCAAGCCGTAGAGCAGCCCGTTGTCGCGTGCGGCATCGGCGGTATATTGCTCGATGCCGGTCTTGATCACTTCCAGCGCCGAGTTGGTACGCGTCACCATCGCTCCGTCGGCAAACAACTTGACGTCAATCGTGAAATTGCCGACCGGCACATTGGACGGCAGGGGAATCGCGGCGCGGAATACGGTCGGCGTAAGGAAAGTCACCGCGGTGCCGATTTCGCTGTACAGGTCCTGCTGGTTTTCCAGCCGCACAAAAGCGAGGCGGAACGGATCATCGCGTACCGTATCGGCGATGTCTGGTCCGATGCGCTGCGGCAGCAGGAAATTATCCAGCCCGACTTGTAAGCGCCGCAAGGTGTCCAAGGGCGCAATCTGACTGGTCGGACGATTGCTCAAGATCGCGAGATAAGACGGCACGCGCACGAATTCGCGCGAATCGACGTTGACCCAGATGCCCAGTACCCGCTGCTTGCGGCGGGTAACTAATGTTTGTCGCGGTCCCGTCACTGTAACGACGAGATCATAAGCAGGACGCGGTGCGGTCGTGCCGGCATCGGGCTCGATGGTGCCGAACAGCACCAAGTCCTCGCCGACGAAGCTCGACGTGATCGCCACCCGGTGGTT
>Ga0134126_10011157_pt1 | contig 11326 bp, 10 predicted proteins | sample KB31752_FD_96881 | JGI IMG/M metagenome (GOLD analysis project Ga0134126, IMG submission 96881) | Terrestrial soil microbial communities with excess Nitrogen fertilizer from Kellogg Biological Station, Michigan, USA - KB3-175-2 | ecosystem: Environmental > Terrestrial > Soil > Unclassified ... | reverse complement strand
GATCTCGCCCACCTGGCCGTGCACAGGAAATACGATCTGGACGTCTATGTCGGGGACCAGACCCGCCGCAAGATCGGCAATGGTGACTGGAACCGACGCGTCAAGAAACTGATCGCCGTTCTGGAGACGGTGTTCAATTATGACCATCTCTATTTGGGAGGCGGCAATTCGCGGTGCGTCAAGTTCGGGTTGCCCCGCAATGTCACGATCGTCTCCAACGATGCCGGCATGGAAGGGGGCGCCTTTGCTTGGCGCCAACCCAAGCGCTGATCGGCTCGCAACTGTGCGAATATGTCTGGGTGAGTTCTGGAACCCGTTGGCTCTGCTTGCGTTTCGATCCCATTGGATCGAAGACCGATAGTTTTCAGTGATTTTTGGGGCGGGAAGCTGTTGTGGATATCCTGATGATGCCGCCGGTCAGCGAAAACACGGCCCTGTTGCTGGACATTGACGGCACCCTGCTGGACATGGCGCGCACGCCCGACCAGGTAAAGGTGCCGCGGGATCTGGTGGGGGCGCTGGAAAATCTCGCGCTCCGCCTCTCCGGCGCGCTGGCCTTTGTCAGTGGCCGTTCGTTGGAGAGTATCGACCGGCTGTTTGCGCCTTTCCGCCCGGCCGCGATCGGGGCCCATGGCGGGGAAATGCGCGCGGTGGATGGCAGCGTCAGCAGTCGCCAGCCCTTGCCCGACTCGGTGCGGCAGGTGTTCGAGGGGCTGGCCGGCAACATTCCCGGCCTGTTGCTGGAGGACAAAAAGTCGGCGCTGGCCCTGCATTATCGCCTGGCGCCGGAAGCCCTGCCGGTGTTGCAATCGGCCATGGAAAAGCAGGCCAGGCTGTTTGAGGCCGAACAGGTTCATATCCTGCACGGCAAGTCGGTGATCGAGGCGCGGGGCCATGGCGTGGACAAGGGCTCGGCGGTGACGGCGCTGCTGCGGCAGAAGCCGTTTGCCGGGCGCACTGTGCTGTTCGGCGGGGATGATGCCACCGACGAAGATGTGTTTCGCATCCTGCCGCAGCTCGGTGGCCATGGCTTTTCCGTGGGACGGAAATTTTCCGGCGCGGAATATCAGTTTGAAACACCGCGCGCGGTGCGTGACTGGCTTATCGCGGAAGCGAAAGCCGGATGAGCCGGCCGCCCGATCTTGCCGTGGTCGGCAACGGCCGCATTGCCGCGCTGGTCAACGATCAAGGCCAGCTGGTCTGGTGGTGCTTTCCGCGCTTCGACTCCGATCCCGTCTTCTGCCGCCTGATCGCCGGCGATGAGGAAAAGGGCTTCTGCGACGTTCTGCTCGATCGCCAGGTCGAGGCCGTCTCCAGCTACGAGCGCAACACCGCCACGGTGATCACCTTGCTCACGGCCGAAGACGGCTCGCAGGTGCGGATCACCGATTTCGCGCCGCGCCTGCGCAACTTCGAAAGACTACTGCGTCCGCCACAGCTGATGCGCATCATCGAGCCGGTGGCGGGCCTGCCGCGCGTTGCCATCCGGGTCCGGCCCACCCAATTCTATGGCAATCCGGTAAAGCGCCAGGTGGCCGGCTCCAGCCACATCACTTATGGCGAACCGGCCCTGGTGCGCCTCACGACAGATGCGCCTCTGTCTTACATTCAAAAGGAAACGCCTTTTGCCCTGACCCGGCCGCTGCATCTGGTGTTCGGGCCGGACGAGCCCTTCATGGGTGATATCTCCTCTACCGTGCGCGATTTCTGCGAGCGCACACGGGCCTACTGGCGCGAATGGGCGCGCCGGCTCTCCATCGCCTACGAATGGCAGGAAGCCAGCATACGCGCCGCCATAACGCTGAAGCTCAGCAATTTCGAGGAGACGGGCGGCATCGTGGCGGCGCTGACCACCTCGCTGCCGGAGGCGCCGCATTCGGGGCGCAACTGGGACTATCGCTATTGCTGGCTCCGGGACGCCTATTTTGTGGTCAAGGCGCTGAATGCCATCGGCGCCACCCGCACCATGGAGCAGTACATCGCCTATATCCTCTCCATCGCGGGCAATGTGGATACCTTGGCGCCCTGTTACGGCATCGTGCCCAGCGACGATCTGACCGAATGGATCGCGCCGGACCTCAAAGGCTTTGAAGGCCACGGTCCGGTGCGCATCGGCAATGCCGCGGTCGAACAGGTGCAGCATGACGCCTATGGCAGCGTCATTCTGGCCGCAACCCCCATGTTCTTCGACAAAAGGCTGCCCGAGCCGGGCGATCAGAGCCTGTTCCATCTCCTGGAAAAGATGGCGCGGCAATGCGCAGACCTCGCGCTGGAGCCCGATGCGGGCATCTGGGAATTTCGCGGCAGGAAGCGCATCCACACCCATTCCGGCGCCATGTGCTGGGCCGGTCTTTCGCGCACCGCCGCCATTGCCGCGCGGCTGGGACTTTGCGACCGGGCGCAATATTGGCAGCGCCTGGCCGATGATACCGGCGAGGCGCTGCTCAAACGGGTGTGGAATGAAAAGCGCCGGGCCTTCGCCGCCGCCGAGGGCATCGACGATATGGATGCCAGCGTCTTGCTGCTGCCCGAGCTGGGACTGATCGAGGCCGGCGATCCACGCTTTGCTTCGACCGTGGCGGCGATCGAGCAGGACCTGGTGCGGGGGCGCCATGTCATGCGCTATGCCGCGGAGGACGATTTCGGAATGCCCGAAACCGAATTTCTGGTCTGCCGCTTCTGGCTGATAGATGCGCTGGCGGCGCTGGGCCGGCGCGAGGAGGCGCGCGAGCGCTATCAGGATGCGCTGGCCTTGCGCAACGGTTACGGGCTCTTGGCGGAGGACATCCATCCGCAGACCGGCGCGCTATGGGGCAATTTTCCCCAGACCTATTCCATGGCGGGCGTGATCCTCAGCGCCATGCGCCTCAGCCAGAGCTGGGAAGACCGGTACTGGCGCGGCTAAAGCACCGGCTGCAACTGTCCCAACAGTCCGGCAAGCAACACCGCCCCCAAGCCCAAGCCCAGTTCGATCGCCGCGTGACGGGCGATCAGCACCTCACGCCCACGTGGCATCAGCCGGAACCGGTTGACCAGGGCAAGGCCCAGCATGCCGGCCACCAGCGCCAGCTTGGCGCCCAGCACCGACAGATAGAGCAAGGACGCCGTTCCCTTCTGTCCCAGCAGAATAGAGGCGGCGTTGATCAGCCCCGTCATCAGCAAAAGCAGCACCGCCACCATCGCCCAGTCGGAAAAGAGCGACAGGGCCAGCAGCATATTGGGCTCTTGCCGGCGCCACAGCAAAAGCAGGGCCGCAAGCCCACCGATCCAGAAGCCCCCGGTGAGCAGATGTGTCCCGTCGGTCATGGCGCCAATGGCGGCGAACCCGGCCGGGCTGGCAGCGGCGGCATGGCTGGTGGCGGCGGGCAACACCAGCGCCAGCGCCGACAGGACCACCATCGCGGCGCGCCCCCGCCGGATCGCCATCAGCAGGCCCAGGCCGGCAAGAGCCGCCATACGGACCAGGAAGAATTGCCCGAATACCGTGTCGGCGGCGGCGGCCGCCACCACATGGCGGTCCATGGCATCGGCCATCGCAGCCGCCGCCAGGCCCAGCCAGGCGCAACCCGTCACCAGCGCCAGCAGCAACAAGATCCACCGCAACGGCTGATCGCGCAACGGCAGGATCATGGGCAGGCGCGCACGCAACAGCCAGCCGAAGGCGCAAAGCCCGAACAGCAGCATGCTGGCGGCGAAGTAGAGACCTCGCGCCAGCGCCAGCATCAGGGAATCACTTCGAAGCTGAAGCTGCCCTTCATCCGATGGGTGTCCTGACCGACGCTGTGCCAGTCGACCTTGTAGCGGCCGGGCTTGAGCGCCAGTGGCAACAGCGTGATGCCGGTCCCCGCCACCGAACTTGCCAGCGGCACGGTCTTGCCGGCGGCATCGATGAGGCTGGCGCCGCTGAAGGCGGGCTCCAGTTTTTCGGAGAAGGTGAGGCGGATCATCTTGGGTGTCTTGACCTTGGCGTCCGCGGCGGGATCGGAGCCGGTGAGCTTGGCGTGCGCAAAAGCCGGCGTCGCCACCAGCAGAATCAGCAAGGCGAGTTTTTTCACGATCTGTCCTCCAGCTTCAGCGCCGCCACCGCCAGCATGATCCAGCCACCGATGAAGGAAAGGCCCCCGAACGGGACCAGATAGGCGAAAATATGCCTGTTGGTGAGGCCCAGAAGATAGAGGCCGCCGCTGAACAGGATCATCCCCGCCAGAAACAGCCACGCGGCAATCGCGGCACGCGGCCGGGCGCCGCCGCGGGCGGCGAAAGCGGCCAGGCCCATCGCCAGGGCATGGGCGAGGTGATAGCTGCTGCCCAGCCGGATGGTCGCCGCGGAGCCGGAGCCCATATCGGGGGAATGGGATGCAAGGGCACCCGCGATCACCGCGATGGCGCCGTTGATTGCGGCCAGGAACAGAAATTTTTTCATGGCCGCTTTTATAGACAGGGGCGGCCGGCTTTGCGAGTTTGGCCACCCGCGAAGCCCCCGATACGTCAGTTGCCAAGCCATGATGGAAACAATGTCATGCCCGAATTCGTGACCGCCTCTGATGGCGTGGCCCTGGCTTTTGAGCGGTTGTCACCGGGCGAAAAGAGCGGCTCTCCCTCCATCGTGCTGGTGCATGGGTTCGGCTCCAGCCGCGCGCAGAACTGGAAAGCCACCGGCTGGTATGGCGGGCTGACGGCAGCAGGCTTTGCCATCGTGGCGATGGATTGCCGGGGCCATGGCGACAGCGGCAAGCCGCATGATCCCGCTGCCTATGGCCATGATCGCATGGCCGACGACGTGATCGCGGTCATGGACGGCTGCTCTCTCTCCAGCGCGCTCGTCCTGGGCTATTCCATGGGCGGCTTCATTGGCCTGAGGCTTCTGGCGGCCCATCCGGAACGGGTGATCAAGCTTGCCGTGGCCGGAATGGGCGAGAGCTATCTCAAGGACAGCATCACCTCGCCTGCGGCGCGCGCCGCGCTGGCTGATGCGTTGCTTACCTCTGATCCGGCCTCCATCACCGATCCGCGGGCGAAGATGTTTCGCGCTTTTGCCGATCAGGGAGGCAAGGACCGTCTGGCGCTGGCCGCCTGCATGCGGGCGATGTCGCAGCATCTTCCGCTGGAAATCCTGGCGCACCTGCAACGGCCCGTACTGGTGGTGACCGGCGAGAAGGATGATACCGCCGGCCGACCCGAACCGCTCGCTACAACATTTGCTAATGGGACTGCCGTGGTGATTGCGGGCCGTGATCACATGTCCGCGGTGGGCGATAAAAATACCCGGCGTGCCGTGATCGAATTTTTCCTCTGACGGGGCGAAACCGGGCCCGCCGTACATTCGTTCCCAAAGGGAAGATCACCCCTTCTGCCGCAATTTCGACGCGCAGGTTTCTTTTGTCTGTGTACTGATTATTGTCTGTCGAAGGGCATTGGTTGGGAGGACCAATGCTGGATAAATTTGAAAAGAGCCATTGTCACGTACGCTTTGGTACTGAAAAAAGCGTAGGTTTTCCGGCACTTAACGTTATTTTCGACAACGCCGCGCGGCGAGACTCCTGTGTGCCTTGCGGCCGCGGTGGGGGAATGCCGCGCATCCAGGTTGAGCTGTCGAAATGTTAGAAGCGCATGCCCGCGCCGGAATTCGTAACCGGCTTTTGCACAAGATCGGTCTCGAGGATTGGGACCTGATTGGCCCGCATCTGGAAGCGGTCACCTTGAAGGACCGTCAGGTGATCGAGGTCCCCACCAAGCCCATCACCCATGCCTATTTCCTGGAGACCGGCATCGCTTCGGTCGTGGCCGTGGATGCGGAAGATCATCGCATCGAGGTTGGCGTGATCGGCTATGAAGGCATGACCGGTGTGCCGCTGATCATGGGCGACGACCGGGCACAACATTCCACCTATATGCAGATCGGCGGCACCGGGCATCGGATTTCCCAGGATGTCCTGCGCGGCGCCATTGCGGACAGCGAAGGCCTTCGCGCCTTGATGTTGAAATGGGCGCAGGGCTTCATGATCCAGACGGCACACACCGCGCTGGCCAACGGCCGCGCCAAGCTGGAGCAGCGCCTGGCGCGATGGCTGTTGATGGCCCATGACCGCATGATCGGTGACGCCGTGCCGTTGACCCATGAATTCCTGGCGGTGATGCTGGGCGTGCGCCGGGCCGGTGTCACGGTGGCGATCCATGGCTTTGAGCGGCGCGGGCTGGTGACCACCCGGCGCGGCCAGCTGACGGTGGTCAACCGCTCGGGCATCGAGCAGATCGCCGGCAGCTTCTACGGGACTCCCGAAACGGAACTGCGCCGTCTGTTGGGCGACAAGACCGAGAAATAGCCGGCAAATAAGACTCGCCTTTTTCGGCGGGTACATGTTTTGTTCCGGCCATGTTGCCTCCCACAAGCGACGGCCAGCCGAGCGAAGCGAAGGCGTCGGCCGCGCGACCCCTGAAGAGCGACGGCCAGCCGAGCGAAGCGAAGACGCACGCCCCGCGACTTCCACAAAAGTTTGACGCTTGGTTTGCGGCCCGCGGCTGGCAGCCCCGGGCGCACCAGCTGGCGCTGGTCGAGCATGCGGAGCGGGGGGAGAGTGTGCTGCTGGTGGCTCCGACCGGTGGCGGCAAGACCCTGGCGGGTTTCCTGCCCACCCTGATTGAACTCGCCGACAAGCCCAAGAGGGCCCGCCGGCGCGGCCTCAACACGCTCTATATCTCCCCGCTCAAGGCCTTGGCGGTGGACGTGGCGCGCAACCTGGAAGCGCCCATCGCCGAGATGGATTTGCCCGTCGCGGTGGAAACGCGCACCGGCGACACGTCGGCGGCGCGGCGCCAGCGCCAGCGCTATGCCCCGCCGGATATCCTGCTGACCACGCCGGAACAATTGTCCTTGCTGCTGGCGCATCCGCGCGCGCGCACCATGTTCGAAAATTTGCACACCGTGGTGCTGGACGAACTGCATGCCCTCTACAATTCCAAGCGCGGCGATCTTCTGGCGCTGGCGCTGGCGCGGCTTTCCACCCTGGCGCCCAGCCATCGCCGGGTCGGTCTTTCCGCCACGGTGAAGGACCCTGCGCCTTTGCAGCGTTTTCTGATGCCGCAGCCGCCGCAGGGCGAAGTGCTGTCAGAAATCGTTATCGCCGCGGGGGGCGCAAAACCCCATATCGAGATCAGCGCCAGCGATTCCTACGTGCCTTGGGCGGGCCATCTGGCGCGTCACGCCATGCTGGATGTGATGGCGGCGATCCAGACTTCGAAAACGGCGCTGGTCTTCGTCAACACCCGCAGCCAGGCCGAGCGCACCTTTCAGGAATTATGGGCGATCAACGACAACAATCTGCCCATCGCGCTGCATCACGGCTCGCTGGCGGTGGAGCAGCGGCGCAAAGTCGAGGCCGCCATGACGCGGGGCGACCTGCGGGCGGTGGTCTGCACCTCCACCCTGGATCTTGGCATCGACTGGGGCGCCGTCGACAAGGTGATCTGCATCGGCGCGCCCAAGGGCGCCGCCCGCCTGGTGCAGCGCATCGGCCGCGCCAATCACCGGCTGGATGAACCCAGCGCCGCGCTGCTGGTCCCGGCCAACCGGTTCGAAGTGCTGGAGTGCAATGCCGCGCGCGATGCCGTGCTGGCAGGCGAACTCGACGGCGAGCGGTTGAAGGCAGGCTCGCTCGATGTGCTGGCCCAGCATGTACTGGGCACCGCCTGTGCGGGGCCATTCGATGCAGGTACGCTGTTTGCCGAGATACGCAGCGCCTCGCCCTATCACATCACCCGCGAGGATTTCGATGCGGTGGTGGATTTCGTGGCGACCGGCGGCTACGCCCTGCGCGCCTATGATCGCTATGCGCGGCTGCGCAAGACCGACGACGGCCGCTTGCGTCTGGCGCATCCACGTCTGGCCCAGGAATATCGTCTCAATGCGGGGGTCATCGTCGAAGACCCGATGGTGGAGGTCCGGTTGCAGGGCAAGGGCCGTCCGGCGGGCGCGGGCGGCCGCAAACTGGGAGAGCTGGAAGAATATTTCATCGAGCAGCTTTCGCCCGGCGACACCTTTGTCTTTGCCGGCGATGTGCTCCGCTTCGAGGGGCTGCGCGAGACGGGGGCCTATGTCACACGCAGCAAGGACCCGGATGCGGAAATCCCGTCCTATAACGGCGGCAAATTCCCGCTTTCCACCTTTCTGGCCCAGCGGGTGCGCGAGATGGTGTCTTCGCCGGAAAGTTGGCAGCATCTGCCCGAGCCGGTACAGGAATGGCTGAAGATCCAGGAATGGCGCAGTGTCATTCCCAAACCGGGGCAGTTGCTGGTCGAAACCTTTCCCCGCGGCAACCGTCATTATCTGGTCTGCTATCCTTTCGAGGGACGCCTGGCGCATCAAACCCTGGGCATGCTGCTGACGCGCCGGCTGGAGCGGCAACGGCTGCATCCCCTGGGTTTTGTCGCCAATGAATATGCCCTGGCGGTCTGGGCGGCGAAGGATCTGGGCGGCGTGAACATGGATGCGCTGTTTGACGAGGATATGCTGGGTGACGATCTGGATTCCTGGCTGGCGGATTCCAATCTTTACAAGCGCACCTTCCGCAATTGCGCCATCATTGCAGGGCTGATCCAGCGCCGCTTTCCCGGCAAGGAAAAGAGCGGCCGGCAGGTCACATTCTCGTCAGATCTCATTTATGACGTTCTTCGCAGTCATGAACCCGATCATGTGCTGCTGCGTGCCACCTATCAGGATGCGGGAACCGGCCTGCTGGACATCGCGCGGCTGGGTGAGATGCTGACGCGTGTCAGGCGGCGCATCGTGACGCGACGCCTGGATCGTGTTTCGCCCCTGGCGGTGCCGGCGCTGCTGGAAATTTCCCGCGAAATGGTTGCGGGGGGCGTGGACGAGGCTATTCTGCGCGAGAATGAAGATGCGCTGATACGGGATGCCATGCGTGTGGACTGAATCTGGGCATGCCAACAGTTTGGATGGGGGTGATCTCCTGATCACCGTCAATGGCGAGATCCTGCTGCTCGATCCCTGCGGCGCGGCTTTCGTGCCGGCGCATTCGGTGCTGCTGTTCGCGGATCTGCATTTCGAAAAAGGCAGCTTCTATGCCCGGGGGCGCCAGTTCCTGCCGCCTTACGACACCACCAACACCTTGCTGCGCATGGCGCGCGCGGTAGGACGTCACAAGCCGGAACGTGTGGTGGCGCTGGGTGATTCCTTTCACGACGGCGAGGCCGCGGACCGACTGCAGCCGGAAGAGCGCGGGTTGCTGGAATCGCTCACCCGGTCGGCGCGCTTCACCTGGATCGCCGGCAATCATGATCCCCATCCGCCTGGCTGGCTGGAAGGTGACGTGTGCGATGCTCTGGAAATCGGCGGCCTCACCCTGCGGCACGAACCGCTGGCCAGTTTCCAGCCCGGTGAGGTGGCGGGGCATCTGCACCCTTGCGCCAGTGTCGCCAAATGGGGCCGCAGCGTAAGGAGGCGCTGCTTTGTCAGCGATGGTCTGAGGCTCGTTCTGCCCTCCTTCGGAGCCTATACCGGCGGATTGGACGTAGCCGAAGCCGCCATCGCCTCGCTGTTCGCGGGGCCCTTCCACGCCTATATGCTGGGGCATGCCCGCGTCTACGCGATCCCGCGCCGGGTCGCGGTCTGATTTTTAATGGCGCTCGTCCGCACGCTGTCGCTACGGACCGCGCCGATGCAGCTATACCGGTCGCCGGAACAGAACCGACGAAATCCAGCCCAGCAGCATCGCCATCAGCACACAGGCGATGCCGTAGGAGAGCGGGGCATTATGGGCCAGGTTGAACAGCCGCCGCTCCAGGCCCGTCGCGTCCACGAACAGGGGCGTGGACTGGGCGCTGATCACCTGACCGTCGCGGAAAAGATAGACTTCAACATTGTACTGGCCGCGCGTCACGCCGGCCGGCACCGGCACGCGGGTGCGAAACAGCGTCTCGCTGAGGAAATCGATGCTGCCCGGACTCTCAGTATAGAGGCCGACCCGCTTGTGGTAGCGGATGGCGGCCTGGCGGAAAGGCTCCGGGTCATGATGGCTGCCGACCTGGGTGGGATGCAGCGCCGCCAGTCCAATGCCGTAACGTTCCAGCGCCTCGTGGGACGCGATCCGCGATAGCGGGGCGGTGGAAGCGAGGTAGTAATAGGCGGGCAGGCCTTCGAAGCGCGCGGCGTCGCGATTGACCCAGATGCCGGCGACCCGGTCGCGGCGGCGGACCGTCATCGGCTCGTCGGGTCCGCGCACCACCACCACGATGTCGCGCCCCTGGGCAGCTTGCGGTCCCTCGATGGCACCGAACACCACGATATTGGTGCCGGTATAGTTGGAGGTGATCTGGATGATGTCCTGGCTGACACCGGAGACCAGATCCTCGGCCCGGGCCGGAACGGTCAGCAGAAGAACCAGCAGCGTCAGGCACAGCCGCTTCATGGAGCCTGCTCGCTCAGGGAATAGACATCCGCCGGAGGCGCCACCAGCTGCCAGGCCAGCCCGGCCGCCACCGTCAGCACGATCATGGCCAGCAGCAGGCGCAGCTGCTCGCCACGCAGCTTGGCGCCGGCCCGCACGCCGAGCTGCGCGCCCACCACGCCGCCAATGACCAGCAGGCCCGCCAGGATGATGTCCACCGCGAAGTTGTTGGTGGCCTGCAATATGGTGGTGATGGCGGTGACGGCGATGATCTGGGCCAGCGAGGTGCCCATCACCACATTGGTGGGCATGCGCAGGATGTAGATCATGGCGGGAACGATGATGAAGCCGCCACCGATGCCCATGATGGCGCTGAGCGCGCCGACCACGAAGCCGATGGCGATCGGTGGAATCACGCTGATATAGAGTCTTGATTGGCGGAAACGCATCTTGAAGGGCAGGGCCTGGATCCAGCCGCGATGGATGGGGCGGCGCGAGGGCGTGATGCCGCTGCGATAGGCCTTGAGGGTCGACAGGCTCTCGCGCAGCATGATGGTGCCGACAATGCCCAGCATCACCACATAGGTCAGGGCCACGATCAGGTCCATCTGGCCCTGGCGGCGCATCAGGGCGAACAGCCAGACGCCGGCCAGAGTGCCGAAGATGCCGCCGCACAGCATCACGCCGGCCATGACGAAATCGATCCCCTGCCGCCGCCATTGCGCCAGCGCGCCCGATATGGAGGAGGCGGTGATGTGCGAAAGCGTGGTGGCCACCGCGACGGTGGAAGGGATTCCGGTGAAGACCAGAAGCGGGGTCATCAGAAAGCCGCCGCCCACGCCGAACATGCCGGAGAGAAAGCCCACTCCCATGCCGAGCCCGATGATGATCAGCCAGTTGACTGACATTTCGGCGACGGGAAG
>Ga0134126_10011155_pt1 | contig 11327 bp, 7 predicted proteins | sample KB31752_FD_96881 | JGI IMG/M metagenome (GOLD analysis project Ga0134126, IMG submission 96881) | Terrestrial soil microbial communities with excess Nitrogen fertilizer from Kellogg Biological Station, Michigan, USA - KB3-175-2 | ecosystem: Environmental > Terrestrial > Soil > Unclassified ... | reverse complement strand
CGGGCGGTCAACATCTGCGTAATCGACGATCGTGACCCCGACTACAAGGGACTGGAGCCGCAACGCACGGAAGTCCTCAAATTCCGGCAAAGCACTCAAGGCCGCGCCGCCTTTGCCACCACGTTCGATCCATATGGATTCGAACAGCCGGGGTTCAGCGCCCGCGCCATTCGCCAGCTCAACGATGACTTCGCGCAAGGCGCTGTGGCGGTAAAGATCTACAAAGTGATGGGCATGGAGATGAAGAATAAAGCCGGGAATTGGGTTATGGCCGATGACCCCGCGTTTGAGCCCATCTATCGGGACATCGCTGCGCACAACCGTACGCTGATAGCCCACCTGGCCGAACCGGACTCCTGCTGGCAGGCGCCTAATCCCGCCAGCCCCGATTTCTCTTACTACAAGGAGCACCCCGGCGAGTACGCCTATGCACATCCCGACTGGCCCTCAAAGCAAACCATCCTCGCGGCGCGTGATCACCTGCTGGAACAGAATCCGAAGTTGCGTTTAGTTGGCGCACATCTTGGCAGTATGGAGACCAACGTCGATGACATCGCCCGGCGGTTTGATCGTTACCCGAATTTCGCCGTTGATATGGCGGCTCGCGTACCATATTTCATGCTCCAGCCACGCGACAAAGTACGGGCGTTCCTGCTGAAGTACCAGGACCGAGTGCTCTACGCTACGGATCTGGTGGTTCTTCCCCGATCCAAAACCACAGATACGCTTGCTGAATTCCGCAAGACATATGCTCGCGATTGGAAATTTTTTTCTACCGACCAGAATGTCGAGTACCTGGGCCATACCTACCGTGGCTTGGCGCTGCCTCCGTCTGTCCTGCGCAGGCTATTTCACGATAACGCCTTACGTTGGTTTCCCGGCCTTGTCACTCTTCCGAATTCTTGGATCCCTCGGCAACGAGTGCTCGCCGAAGAAGGATCAAGCGGTCCAAGCAAGACTCTTTGATGAATCTCAAAAAGTATTCCGCGTGTGCATCCAGGTTCGGAGATTGTGACGGTAGCTTGCGCGCTTCACGTCCACGCTTGCAGCCACGTATTTCATGCATGCAACGCGGCGCGCGTCGGCCGATGTTGACGTTGCGCCGCGAAAAAAGGGCCTAGAAGCAAAATAACCGGCGATTCCACTGGAGATCGCCGGGTTGGGTACGGTAACGAAAGCACCTCTATCGATCGCGTCACATGCTACTGCTTCCTCTTGCGATTGGCTTGTCGCCTCTTAGCGTAATCGGCCGAAGCTTCGCTCGTAGAAAAAACATCTTCAGCGCCGGTCTGCTTCAGCAGATCTTTCGCCCTTTTCGTCCAGTCGCTGTTGTCGCTGTGAACGGACAGAAGAATCCCTGCTTCCTTGATTCGGCCCTCGTAACGTTTGGTCTCGTATTCAGGAACCTGTTCGAAGTTGTTATCTGCTGGCGGCGTACCTGTGTAAGGACAAAATCCTCATACCAAAAGCAAGCGCCTAATATAGCCGGACACCTCGTGGGCCGGGATGACGGTCCATGTGTACCGTATCGATGAATCGAACGCTGTTGGCGCTTGATGTCATAACGAGTGTATGTGTCCGGTGCCCTTCCCCGAAAAAGCGGACGCCGCGCAGCAAAGCCCCGTCGGTTACCCCGCACGCGGCAAAGAGGATTTGATCACCAGGAGCCAGATCGCCGGCGGTATAAACCCGATCCGGATCCTTAATACCCATCCGGGCCACTCGTTCTCGCAGTTCCGGTGTATCCACAACCAGGCGGGCCACAATTTCGCCATGGAGGCAGCGCATCGCGGCAGCGGTAATAACCCCTTCGGGAGCGCCCCCGACTCCCATCACGGCATGCACCCCATTTCCCCGAACGGCAACGGCAATCCCGGCAGACAGATCGCCGTCGCCGATCAAGCGGATTCTTGCTCCCGCCCTGCGGATATCTTCAATGAGCTGCGCGTGCCTCGGCCGGTCCAGCACGATGATCGTTAGGTCCTTTACCTCACGATCTAACCGCCTTGCGATCGACTTGAGATTCTGGGCGACAGGCGCATCCAGGTCAATCGCTCCCCGGCAGGCGGGCCCCGCGATGATCTTCTCCATGTAGCAATCCGGGGCGTGCAAAAGCCCTCCGGGTTCTGCCACGGCGAGAACCGCGATCGCGTTGTTGGCGCCGGTCGCGCATAGGTTCGTGCCTTCCAGCGGATCGACGGCAATATCGACTTCGCTATGGGCTCGACCGTCCTCGCGCGGTGCACCGACCTTCTCTCCTATGTACAACATCGGCGCCTCATCCCGTTCTCCCTCGCCGATTACGATGTTGCCGGCTATCGGCAGGTGCTCGAACGCATCTCGCATCGCCTGCACCGCAGCCTGGTCTGACCCTTTTCGATCGCCCTGTCCCATCGTGCGGGCACTCGCCACCGCTGCCCGTTCGACGACATACACAAAATGCAGCGCCAGGTGCTGCTCGAGATCGGTTACGTTGGCCATAGAACTGCCACCTTCCTGCCTGGGGTTCATTCTAGCCGTAAACGTTGTGGATCAACTCCCGTGCGGTCGGGCAGCCGTCCATTACGGGCCTGAACCGGTCCGACGTCTTGGCTGGATGCCGATTCGGTGTTGATAGCGTTGCGGATTCGCCGCTTGCAGTGGTGTTGTGACGAACCACATCCGTGTCCACAATCAGAGCCGGAGTGAGCAGTTCATTCACGTCCAATTTGCTTGAACTCGTCACATCCTAATCCACTTCGACAATTGCCTCGCTCTCAACAACGTTCAAACCTGACGCTCTCGTCGACATAGTTTGAGCCAACCTTTGTCAGTTGCGTGGCTGATCCAAACGAAACACCCGTCCCGGATTGTCCCGCACAATCGCGCCATCCGCAGTCCCGCCTGCATCCAGCAGTAGCGTTCGCAACGCACCCTCGTTCATCGCGTTGTTGGTAACAACGCAATCCACCAAACCGGTATAGACGATGCCGTAGGACGGGCTCCAAACGCCCGTTCCCCCATCGTCTCGCCCGCATTCAAAGTTATTTCCCGTACAAGTAACTCCGTGCGCCTGCTCGAGCAAAATCTGCGCCGAATCATGGCTCCCCGGATTCGCAAACTTACCGCTGCGTTTGAAGAAATTCCCCGTAATAGTAAACTGCTTGCACGGCCTAGACCCTTTGCGCAACGCTAGACCGCACGTCCCCGCGCGGTCGAAGAAGTTGCCCGTAATTTGATACCCGTCGCCGCCCACCACGACCATGTTCTCCTCGTGATTCCACTCCACACGATTGGACGTGAACGTCAAGGAGGCATTCTCGAACCGCGCTCCAAACCCGGCCCGCTTATTTCCGGAAAACCAGTTGTCCAGAATGAATCCATCCCAGCCGCGCAGGTTCAGCCCATCGCCTCCGTTGAACGCAAGCATGCAATGCCGAACGCTGAAGCACCATGCCTTCGACAGATTCAAACCGTCGCCGCTGAATCGAGTCACCTGACATCGCTCAATGCGAAACGCATCCTCATGCTTGCCGAACTCAGTCCTGTTGGTGAACATGCCGTGAACGTTCTGGCCCAGCGAGCGCCCATCCAGCGCCAGGCCATCAACTGTGGCCCCGCGCGCGTCGGTAAGGTTCAACAAGCAACTTGCATCCGCCGACGCCAGCCGCAACACAGAACCGCCCGGACTGCTATAGTTCCAACCCGGCACGCCTACCAACGCAACTCCGGCCCGTAGCTTCAGTTCGCGCGCCAGATATACACCCGGCGGCAAAAACACTCCTCCACTCTTTTTGCCTGCTGCATCAATTGCACGCTGCAGCGCAGCCGTGTCGTCTGCCTTCCCATCTGCAACGGCGCCGAACTGCCGCACATCTACGAAGCCCTGCGGAGCAACGGCCTGACTCGACAGATCCGCCGCCTGCGACCACGCCGCCGAAGCCGCTCCCGTCAGCGCCATGCGTCCAAACTCGCGCCGCTTAAAAAACGAAAATGATTCTGACATCCCTCTCACCTTGTCGGCCAAACCTGCATAGTTGTCCGCAGCCAAATCGATGCCGGCAACCAACGGCTAACAAAGTCCACCATATCGAAACCGGCCCAGGTCGCAGCCCGTTCGCACACTTCACGGTACTTGGGAACGAAGAACGGGGCTTCGAGAAACGAAGCAATGGCGAGCATACCTGGCAGATCCTTCATGAATGGTCCGCAAATTTGACATTAGGTCCGTGTTGGCCCGTCTGTGCCACAACTGCAGCACTGCAGCACGACTTAAATCATGAGAGCCACGCCGCTCTGGCGGGAATCGCTCTGGGAAGTTTGGATCGTTTGCTGCTTGCAAAGCAAATGGCATTACTCCCCTACGGAACTGGACCCGGCCCTATTTAGTTGCCGAAGCCGCTTCCCGGACGTGATCTCCCCAGGAAAGCCAGTTCAACTCGCGTAGAATTGCGAAAGCAAGGAATTTCCATTGCTCTCTGCTAAAAGTCTAAAGGCCCATGCTTAGCAATCGCCGACAATTTTTGACCAATACAGCCTTAGCGGCAACGCTTCCGCGTAGCGCCGTGCGCGGCGCCAACAACCGCATCCGAATTGGCGCGATTGGCACCGGTGGCCGTTGCCAGTACCTGCTTTCGTTGCTGCAGAATATCCCAGGCAATCAGGTAGTCGCTCTCTGTGACATCTACGGGCCGCACAGGGATGAGGCGCGAATCAAGTACGCCAGCTATGCGGCTGAGTATACCGATTTCCGCAAGCTGCTCGAAGACCGGGAAATCGATGCAGTGGTGATTGGAGCGCCCGACCACTGGCATAGCGCGATGACGGCCGCCGCGGTCGAGGCTGGCAAGGATGTCTATGTCGAAAAGCCGGTGACCCACACACTCGAAGAGGGAGAAATACTTGAACGGGCAGTAGCGGCTTCAAAGCGGGTCGTACAGGTTGGCATGCAGCAAAGAAGCTGGCCGCATATCGTCGAGGCCAAGAGCATCGTCGATTCGGGCGCTCTCGGACAGATTACGTTTATCGAGACGCATTGGTATCAGAATTACGTGCAGCGGCGTCCAATTCCGCCCGATGTGGACGAAAGCAAGCTCGATTGGAAGATGTTCCTGGGGTCTGCCCCGCCCCAGCCATTCGACGCTTATAAATATACAAATTGGCGTTATTACTGGGATTTTGGAGGAGGAGCGCTGACCGATTTATTCACACACTGGATCGACGTTGTTCAGTGGTATATGGACAGCAATGTGCCGGCTTCTGTGTCGGCGACGGGCGGTAAATATAAGCTCCTCCGGCAGGACTGTCCCGACACACTCTGCGCCTCGTATCTCTACTCTGGCAAATTCCAGGTTATTTTCCATACCTCGCTGATCAGCGTCCTCGAAGGCGGCGGCATCACATTGCGCGGCACACAAGGCATGCTGCGCGTTGAGCGGGACGGTTATGCGTTCTACCCAGAGCCGGCAGGCTACACCGAAAGCCTTGAATTGCCTTTGCCCGCGCGGCAGGTACGCCTTGCCCAAGTAGACGGCACCCGCGAGCACTTGCAAAATTTTTTGGACTGCGTACGTTCCCGCAAATTACCGAATGCCCACATAGCTGTGGGCATTGACGCAGCTCGCCCTGGCCAGATGGGCAATCTCTCGTATCGCGAGAACCGCATCATCACAAGCCAGTCTCTTCCCTTAGGAAATAATGCCGAGAGGGGAGTGTGTTATTAATATGCGCCTCACGACCGCACTGAGTCTATTCCTATTCTCCTGCTTCGCTCTGATAGCGGCGCCGCCAATGCCCAAGCAGGCTCCTGAGATTTCGTTCACTATCCCCTCTCAGGGACAGCGGAGACTGAGCGATTACCTCGGCAAAGTAATAGCGATTGAGTTCATCTACACGACGTGTGCGCCCTGCGTTAACGCCACTCGCACCGCGCAGAAGCTTCAATCGGAATTTGGCGCCCAGGGCTTTCAGGCTATTGCTATCGCTTTCAATCCCAACGCCGCGGTGCTCGTCGAAGATTTCGTCAACAGCAATCATTTCACTCTGCCCGTTGGCTGGACGCTCGGAAGCGATGTGGCTTCGTTCCTGGGTTACGGTCCGGCAGATCGTTTTGTGGCTCCGCAGTTCGTGTTGATCGACGCCGCCGGCCTTATTCGTTATCAGACGCCAGCACAAGGTGACGACGGCCATCGCAACGGGTCGATGCTGCGCGAGCAGATCTTGCAAGTGCTTCATCCCACGCGAGCTTCGCCCAAAGAATCTGCGCCGGCGAATCGTTGATCTTCCGCTTTATGGGTTTTCGCCGCCATGACCGGCCATCGACTTTGCCTTTTCCTGATCGCCGTACTGCTTAGCCACGGACTATTTGGCGCCGGCAGCTACGAGTCGCTCTTCCGCCAGGCGGCCGAGCTCAGTTCGCAACGAAAATACGCCGAAGCCATTCAGTGTTATCAGGCGGCGCTCAGGATTCGCCCTGACGCGCCGGAGGCGCTAAATAATCTTGCAGTAATGTACTATGCCTTGGGCGATTACAAGCAGGCGTGGGAGACGACGACTCAACTGGCTCGCGGCCCAGAAGAGTTCCCGTCTGCCGATCTCGTCGCCGGGCTCTCGGCAGTGCGAATCGGAATTTCTGATAAAGCGATTAAGCCCCTCGAGCGGGTGCTAAAACGCGATCCCGCCAATCGCGACGCGTTGCTCGGGCTGGCCAGCGCACATGTTGCCCTCAAGCAACTCCCCGAAGCGGCAGCCATCTATCAGCGACAAATCAAGCTCTCGTCAAATGACTCTATCGCTTGGTATGGACTCGCGATCTGCAACGAGCGCATGGCGGAAGCGGCATCGAAAACATTGGCGGAAATGCCCGGCGGCCATGCTTATTCAAAGCGGCTGTTAGGTGAATTTCTCCTGTCGCGAGGAGACGAGAGGCTCGCTCAAGAGGCATTTGGCGAGTCCGCTGCTTCTGACCCGGTGGAGGCGCCCGAGGCGGCGCGCGAGTTTGAGAAAGCTAAATCCCTGGCTGAGGCATCGCGGTCAGCGTTCCTTCGCTTTCTGCAAATCGCTCCTGATTCCTGGCAGTCTCATTTGTTCCTCGGAGATCTGAACCGGCAACATCGTAAATTCGCCGATTCGCTAGTGGAATATCAAAAAGCGGCAGCGGCCCAGCCACGGGATCCAGGCGCTCTGCTTGGAATCGGCACCGTGTATTGGGAGCTTGGCGATTTCGATCGCGCCAGGCATTATTTGCAGCAATCTCTCCATCTCGACCCGACTTTGATGACGGCGGTATTTGAACTCGCAAACATTGACGTTCGCCAGCATAGATATTTAAAAGCCGTCCCGTTACTAGAAACGTACTTAGCGGCGCAGCCGGACGCGTTTAGCGCTCGAGCCGATCTGGGCCGGGCCTACCTTCATCTTGAAAAGTTCGAAGATGCGGCGCGGGAACTAAGATTGGCTCTCCCTGCTGATACTCACGGAGAAATTCACTACCAGTTATCGATCGCTCTCCGGAAACTGGGCCGTCTTCAGGAGGCGGACGAAGCTCTCCGCAAATCAACGGATATCCGGCGCGATGAATTACAAAGGGAGCAACGCTTGCATTCCGTGAAATAGAACTATGGGTGGACGGCTGGCTTGTCAATAGCATCCCGGCGACGGTGAAACTCCGCCAGCGCCGCCTCCGCTTGCTCCGGCTTCTTTGCCATCTTGTAAGCCCTCCAAAGCAGAAAATGGTAGCTGCCATCCGGGTCGAGTTCCGCTACTTGTTCCAACTCCGCGGCAGCCTTGACGGGCTCTTTGTTGGCCAGGTCGATACGAGCCAGCACCACTCGCGGCAGCGCGAGTTTAGGGTTTCCGGATATAGCAAAAGCCGCTTGTTGTCCGGCGCCCTTCGGATCGTTCTGCCGGAACAGAAGGTCAGCCATCATCGCATGCGCTTCCGCATCATGCGGCGCAAGTTCTAGAGCACGTTGCAAGGGCGGCATAGCCTCTTCCCATTCTCCTTGCTTCCAGTACGTCGTCGCTAGCCCAAGGTAACCCGCTTCCATCTGCGGTTCCAGCCGGATTGCGGTCTCATACTCCGGAATCGCCTGCACCAGCTTGCCAGAATCGCGTATGCTTTCTCCCAGGATCAAGTGGACTCGCGCGGATTGAGGATCCAATTCCGCGGCCCGCCTCAACGCTTTGTACGCATCGTCCAGCAACGTCCGCGTCTCAGGCGTTTGTACCCGGCCACTCCGCGCTCCATGATTTAGCTCAGCTTCGGCAAGACTGCGGTCGGTAATCCCCACTCCGTACCATGCTTCGGCACTGTTTCGATCGCGTTTCGCAGCCTTGAGATAGGCGTCATTGGCGCTTTTGAAATCCCGCAATGCGGCATAAGCTCTGCCGAGGGCCAGTTCCGGTTCAGGCCGCACCTGGTCCAACTGGGCCGCGCGCTCCAGATAGGGAATCGCCTGTTTGGTCCGGCCGAGATCCAGCTCCGCCAGGCCGTTGAATAAATTGGCGGCTGCAAGATTTGGATTCGCATGTAAAGCGACCCGGAACTGCTCCGTCGCCGCGCGGCTCTTTCCAGCCAACTGCAACATCACGCCGTAGTTGCTGCGAATCTCCGGGCTGTCCGTTCCCGAATCGATCAACTTGCGGTATAACTCAGCCGCAATACCGTACCGGCCGTGTTCTTGAGCGGCGCGAATCTCGTCCGCGTAATCCTTTTGCTCGGCGCGCATGCCGGAGCAAAGCACTATCAGCATCAAAACAGGTAGGCAATTCCGGCGCACGAACTCTTATTATCGACCAGTTCCGGACGAGTTCCCACTCACCAATACAGCTTCAGCGCAAGCTGTACTGAGCGGCCAGGAAATGCTCCGGGTATCGTGCCAAAGTCAGCATTACCAAACGTAGTACTGGGTGCGTAAAAGCCGGTACGGTTAAACAAGTTGTAAAACTCGGCACGAAATTGCAGTTTCGTGGACTCATTCCACAGTTGCCAATATTTCTGCAGCGTGGCGTCCTGATTCAGCGTCCCTTGCGCCCTTAGATACCCAGCCGTTCGAGGCGCATTGCCAAACGTGAATGGAGCGGGCTGGGTGAATGCCGCAACGTTGAACCACTCGTAAATCGATTGGTTCGGAACGCTTGTGTCTGATGACACATTCGGGCGCTGGTTGCCGCCGAATGAGTTGGTATTATTATTCGCGGCTGTGACAGGCAACGGGAAGCCGTCCTTAAACGTTGAAATTCCGGCCACCTGCCAACCGCCGACAATTCCCTCGACGATTTTGTTAGAAGGTTGCAGCTTCTTGCCGTTACCAATTGGCAGTTCGTAGATATAGCTCGCGACAAAGCTGTGAGGTATGTCGTTGATGCTGAGTGACTTTTCGAGCGACGTATCGTACCAGTTCCGTACCGACTGGGCGGCTCCCTGCGTCCACCCCTCCGGTCCTTCCGTGTTGGTCAGGTACTTCGACCAAGTATAGGAGAGAAGGAACTGTAATCCGTTGCTGAACCTCCGAGTAGCCGATAGCGCCAGCGCGTTATACGAGGAAAAGCCCGCCGGCATCTGCACGTTTCCAACTGATGTGTACTGTGGAAATGGCCGTAAGAGTTGGCCATAAGGGATAGTGGGACCGGAGAGAGCGCCGCTCGCGATCACGCCTTGAAACGGATTATTCACGGGTGCAAGCAGCGCGTTACCAAGCGCCAGGTCAGCTACAGGAAGCTGATTCATCTCCGAAGTGGCGCCAAATAGCAGCTTCACGCCGTGATTTCCAATATACGCCGCTTGCACCACAGTCTCCGGCGCAATCTCATACTGCAAGTTTGCGGTCCACTGCTCGACATAAGGCGTGGGGCGGTTGCGAATACTCGCATTGATTGCTTGCCCCACATTTGTCGCGCCTCCAGCCGATTTGCCCGGGGGCTGCAGTAACCCGGCGGGGAACGGATCGCTTAACAAGCTTGCGGGCGTGACTCCGTCGACCGTACCCACGTAAGGAGTCGTCTGGCTAAAGCCGTTGAGCGACAATCCCTGATAATCGCCAAATTCCATTGCCGGCGTATAGAACATGCCAAACCCAGCGCGGAAGACGAGCTTACTCGCGACCTGGTAGCTCAAACCGACCCGGGGAGCAAAATTCGTGTATTGCGGGTCGTAAATGCTGCGTGGATTGCCGTCACCGGTGTAAACCATGGACCCCGGCAAGTCGAGGCCTACCTGCTTCGAAACTGGGTTTTGCGCCAGGCTGAAATAGGACAGCCTGTCAAAACGATCTGTCGGCGAAGTCTGAAAATCATATCGCAATCCCAAATTGAGAGTAAGTTTGTTCGTCGCCTTCCAGTCGTCATTGAAATACCAGCCAAAATACTTCTTTACGAAAGCCGCGCTAGCGCTTAAGGTAATACCGGCGCTGCTGTTATCACCTGTGCCAAGCAGGAACGAGGCAACCCCGAAGCCGGTATTGGGGAGAGCCGCCGTCGGATTTGGCCCTTGCGTGAAGTCAGCGCCGAAATTGAAGCTGGCCTGCGAGGAATTCGAAGTAGTCAATACGAAGGTGATGCCAGTGAACCCTACGGAAAAGGTGTGGTTTCCGGAATTCTTTGTAAAGTCGACGGAATAGGTTCGAGCCTCACGCGGAGTGGCGTTCAGCACCCCGGAACCCAGGCTCTGCTGGCCGTTAATCGTGATGCCCGGAAAGGCGCCTGGGCCTCCGTAGCCATCCAGAAATGCCGGCAGCCCTACTGAAGACGGCTCAAAGGGGACGCCCTGCGGTACGCGCCCTTCCACCCATCTGCCCCATCCCAAATTGGCAACCATCACCAGCGTTGGAGAGATCGCATACGAATACCCGAGTCCGGCATCCCAGCGATTGTCGGGAGCCAGCGTACCGTTTCCGCCTGGATTGTTCGCGCCGAAAAAATTGCCTTCCAATTGCTTGAACTGGCGCTTCTGCGACCAGCGGACAAACAAGTGCTGGAAGTCGTTGATATTGTGATCCACTTTGATCGTGTACTGATCGCTATCGGTGGGAAGCCCCGCTGTGCCAACAAAGTTATTTACGCCGGTTCTGGGGTCGCCGGGCCGGTTTGCATGCGGGTAGTACGCCAGCAACTTCTGTGATACCGGATTTAGCATGGACGCTGGGATCACGTTGCCGGGGAACAAATCCCGCACATAATTTCCATCTACAAGCCGCGTCGTGAACGGGTTGTAAATCGTTGTTGGCGTCTGAGAAAAGTCGCCATTCCGTTGGAGATCGGTCGGCACGGTGGTGAGTAGAGTTGTCGGCGTCTGCTGCCGAAGCCCCTCATAGGTTCCAAAGATGAATGTTTTATCGCGTTGACGATAT
>Ga0134126_10011153_pt1 | contig 11327 bp, 13 predicted proteins | sample KB31752_FD_96881 | JGI IMG/M metagenome (GOLD analysis project Ga0134126, IMG submission 96881) | Terrestrial soil microbial communities with excess Nitrogen fertilizer from Kellogg Biological Station, Michigan, USA - KB3-175-2 | ecosystem: Environmental > Terrestrial > Soil > Unclassified ... | reverse complement strand
GCATCGGACACCGAGATCGCCTGGTCGAGCAGACCGCCTGGATTGTTGCGCAGGTCAAGGATATAGCCCTTGAGCTTGTCTTTGCTTACCTTCGCCGTGATGTCGGCGATCGCCTTCTTCAGCCCTTCGGTGGTCTGCTCGTTGAATTGCGTCATGCGGATGTAGCCGACATCGTCGCCTTCCACCTGCGAGCGCACCGAGCGCACGCGGATGACGTCGCGCGTGAGCGAAACCTCGATCGGCTTGTCTTGGCCCTTGCGCATGATGGTGAGCTTGATCTTGGTGTTCACCGGGCCGCGCATCTTCTCGACCGCTTGGTTCAGGGTGAGGCCCTGCACCTGCTCGCCGTCGAGCTGGGTGATGATGTCATTGGCCAGGATGCCGGCTTTGGCGGCGGGCGTTTCATCGATCGGCGCCACGACCTTGATCAAGCCGTCTTCCATCGTGACCTCGATGCCGAGTCCGCCGAATTCGCCGCGGGTCTGCACCTGCATGTCGCGGAAGCTTTTCGGATCCATGTAGCTGGAATGCGGATCGAGTCCGGCGAGCATGCCGTTGATCGCGCTTTCGACCAGCTTGCTGTCGTCGGGCTTCTCGACGTAGTCGGCGCGCACGCGCTCGAATACGTCGCCGAACAAATTGAGCTGCCGATAGGTGTCGGCGGCTGCTGCCTTGGCAGTCGAGCCGATAAACATTAGCCGCGGTTGAGTTGCGAGCAGCGTCATCGCCGCTCCCGCCGCCGCGCCGAGTAGAATGAGTGAGGTCTTGCGCATCATCCGCGAACCTTTTCACCTTCGCCAGCCGCCCACCATGGGCCTGGATCGACGGGAATCCCGTCCTTGCGAAACTCGATATAAAGCACCGGTTGGCTGGAACCTGTCGCGAGGATTGCCGCGATATGGGAGCCATTTCCCATCACCGCAACGGGTTCTCCGGTCAGCACGAACTGCCCGAGATCAACTGATATCCGATCCATCCCAGCGAGCAAGATATGATACCCGTTGCCGGCATTGAGTATCAAGAGTTGTCCATAGGAGCGGAACGGGCCTGCGTAAACCACCCAGCCATCGGCCGGCGCGGTCACTTGGGCGCCGGCACGGGTGGCGATGGAAAGGCCTCTTTCCACCCCGCCAACACCATCGGGAGCGCCATATTCCTTCAATTTCACGCCATTAACCGGAATCGGAACTCGCCCGTGCAGGGATGCGAAGGCAACCGCCGGCGCTAATCGGCCCGGATCGCGAAACGCCGACAGCGCCGGCCGGCTGTCGTTGCGGGCCGCTTCGCGGGCGGCTTTGGTCGCCGGATCGAGCCCCTGCTCAAGTTTTGCAATCAAATCTTTGAGATTATCGACCTGACGGGCCAACTCGCCGGCGCGCGCCCGCTCGGCATCGAGCGCCTTTTCGCGCTCGGTCTGCTGCTTCTGGCGTTCCTCGACCAGCGCGGTCATGCGCGTGCGTTCGGTGTCGAGCGAAGCGACTTCGTTTTTCAGCCGGCCGCGTTCGTCGGCGATCTGCTTGCGGACCCTCAGTAGTTCGGTGAGGTCGTTGGTGAGCGCCTCGACCTCATGCCGCATTTCCGGAAGCACGGCACCCAATAACATCGCGGTGCGTACCGCTCGCAGTGCGTCTTCCGGACTGGCGATCAGCGCCGGCGGCGGGCGATGGCCGATGCGCTGAAGCGCCGCCAGTACTTCGCCGATCACGGCGCGCCGCCCGTCGAGCGATTTGCGAACGCTGCGTTCATTCTCGTCAAGCGGCTTGAGCCGCGCTTCGGTCGCCGCAACCTTTGTTTCGACGCCGCGGATGCGGCCGGCCGTGTCGATCAGATCCTGATTGAGCTTGCGGCGGTCGGTGCCGAGTTGTTCGATTTCGCGCTTGAGCGCGGCCTCGGTTTCCGCCGCTTTGCTCTGCGCCTCGCGCGCAGCCTTGAGATCGCCGTCACGCTGCTTGAGCGCATCTAATTTCTGAGTTTTGTCATTCTGCGCCAACGTGCCGGCTGAGAATATGACCGGCAGCCCGAGCGCAAGCGCTGCAACGAGCGCGGTGCGCGGGCCAAAACCGCCTGGTCCCCCGGGGCAAATCATTTCAGACAGGTTACGCCCGCAATGTTGTGCAGCAAGACTATTCATCGAACTCCTGCCTGCCGATTAAGACCAATCTGCGGCCATTCAAGCGCGGTGGTACGGATGACCGGTAAGGATGGTGGTGGCGCGGTAAAGCTGCTCCAGCAGCATGATTCGCACCATTTGATGCGGCCAGGTCGCCGCCCCGAACGCCAGCCGCAGTTCAGCCTTGGCGCGCAAAGATGGCGCCAGGCCGTCGGCCCCGCCGATCATGAAAACTACCGCCGGCCGGTCGTTGCTGCGCCATGTTGCCAATTGACCGGCCAGGGTAGCGCTATCGATATTTTCGCCCTGTACATCGAGCGGGACCACCGCCGCGCCCTGCGGGATAACATTGGCGAGCGCGATCGACTCCTCGATCATGCGTTTGCCGGCATCGTCGGCGCGGCTCTCCCTGATTTCGATAATTTCGACATCGCGCAGGCCGAGATTGCGGCCGGTTTGCGCCGCGCGTTTGCGAAAGCGCTCGGAAAGCTCGGTTTCCGGACCCTGTTTCAGGCGTCCGACTGCGGCGACGAGAATGCGCATGTTCCGAGCTTATCAGCTCGGGCGTTTTCCGTCCGGCCTACTTGCCGACCACATCTTTTCCAGATTGTAGAACTCACGCACCTCCGGCCGAAACACGTGCACGATGACATCGCCGGCGTCGATCAGAACCCAGTCGCCTTGCCGAATGCCCTCGACTCGCACGCCGCGCACGCCGGCCGATTCGATGCCTTTGATCACATTGTCGGCGACCGCGCCGACATGGCGCTGCGACCGGCCGGTAGTTACAACCATGTAATCGCCGATTGAGGATTTGCCGGAGAGATCGATGGTGACGTTGTCCTCGGCTTTCATGTCTTCGAGACACGCGAGGACGATACGGAGCGTCTCCTTGGCGCTCGGACGCCGGGAGACGGGTTCGGGCACACGACGGGCCGCCCGAGTGAGCGCAGGTTTAGTCAGAGTTTGTTTCCCTTTACGTTCGTTGCACTCGCTCCCGCTGAGTCCGGGGACATGCTCAAGATAGCTATTTGATTCGATTCTTTCCACTCTTGGTCCGTGCACGCGACTCTCGGGAAGTTCCACCTTGCTGCCGCAAGGCCCGCAGCGCGGTGGAGGACAGCGGTGATTTGAGACCGTGCACGAAGGTCCAGGCCGGCGGCTTACGACCGGGCAGGGACGCGGCCTCGGGTTCCGAAATGCGGGCGCGTGTGAGCGCCTGGCCCGCGGCGCTGGCGGCGGCGTAAAGGCTGGGTCCGAGGCGATCGACCACCACGAAAGGAACCAGCTTCGCTATCTCGCGCCATTTCTGCCAGCGGTGAAAACTCCGCAAATTGTCGGCGCCCATGATCCAGATGAATCGGACGCGGGGGCACCGGGCGACAAGCCATTTTATCGTGTCGTAGGTATATCGCGTGTTAATGACGGCTTCGAGACCGGTCACGTCGATGCGCGGATGATGCGTGAGCGCGCGAGCGGCCGCTATTCGCTCCGCCAGCGGGGCAAGCCCGCGGGTGTTCTTGAGCGGGTTGCCCGGCGTCACCAGCCACCAGACGCGGTCGAGCTTGAGCCGTTTCAAGGCCAGCAGGCTGGCGGCGAGATGAGCTCGATGCGGAGGATCGAATGTTCCGCCGAATAGGCCAATCCGCATGCCGGGCGCGTGGGGAGGGAGCACGCGTTCGGTGCGGGTGGGTCTTGGCGCGGTCACGGCCGGATCTGACCGCTTCCGCGGATGCGGTATTTGAAGGTCGTCAGTTGCTCGACGCCGACGGGCCCGCGCGCATGCAGCCGTCCGGTGGCGATGCCGATCTCGGCGCCGAAGCCGAATTCGCCACCGTCGGCGAACTGGGTCGACGCATTATGCAGCACGATCGCCGAGTCCAGTTCGCGCAGGAACTTCTCCGCCGCGGCCTGATCGTCGGTGATGATCGCATCGGTGTGATGTGAGCCGTAGCGCTCGATATGTTCGATGGCCGCCGCGACGCCATCCACGACCTTCACGGCGATAATGGCGTCGAGGTATTCGGTCGACCAATCTTCTTCCGACGCCGGTTTCACCCGCCTGTCGACAGCTTGTGTTGTCTTATCGCCGCGGACTTCGCATTTCGCGTCGATCAGCATCTCGACCAACGGCTTGAGAAATTTATCCGCGGCGGCGCGATCGACCAGCAGCGTCTCGGCGGCGCCGCAGACGCCGGTGCGCCGCATTTTGGAGTTGATGACGATCATGCGCGCCATATCGAGCGAGGCCGCCTTGTCGACGTAGACGTGGCAGACGCCTTCCAAATGCGCGAATATCGGCACGCGCGCTTCCGCCTGCACGCGGGCGACCAGGCTTTTGCCGCCGCGCGGCACGATCACGTCGATATTGCCGTCCAGGCCGGTCAGCATCATGCCGACCGCATTCCTGTCACGTGTCGGAATGAGCTGGATCGCGGCCTCCGGCAGGCCGGCCTCGCGCAAGCCCTGGCCGAGCGCGGCAACGATGGCGCGGCTCGAGCGCAGGCTGTCGGAGCCGCCGCGCAGGATCGCGGCATTGCCCGATTTCAGGCACAGCGCGCCGGCGTCCGCGGTCACATTCAGCCGGCTTTCGTAGATGATGCCGATGACGCCAAGCGGCACCCTGACGCGTTCGATTGTCATGCCGTTCGGCCGCGTCCAGGACTCGGTCACGACGCCAATCGGATCCTTGAGCGCGCGCACGGCCTCGATGGCGGCCGCCATGGCATCGATCCGGGATGTGTCGAGCGACAGGCGATCGAGGAGCGCGCCGGTCATCCCGGAGGCCTGGGCCTCGGCGATATCCTCGGCATTGGCGGCGAGAATTCGGGCCGATTGGGCCCGCACCGCCTTGGCCATGAGTTCCAGGGCGCGGTCTTTCTGGTCGGTCGGGGCCAGCGCCAGAACGCGCGCGGCGGCCCGCGCCGCTTGACCGATCCCGGCCATGGCGGCGGCGATATCGCCTGTTCCTTCAACGCTTTTCAGCGGCGCGCTCATGGCAAACTCTTGGGAAACTCTTGGGAAACGACCCGAAAACCCCGTTCCGGCTGGTTCCTATCACGTCGAGGTCGCGGGGGCGAGGTTACGACCTTGGTGCATGTGCCTGGGGATAGTGTGGATAAACCGCGACCAGGCCGGAACGGTCAATGGGCCTACACATTGGACAGGCAGGGTGACGTATCGCAGCAGGAGTGAGTGGCCATGGCGTACACTTCCAACAGGCTTCCCAGCCGCTTTCCGGTCGGCACCAAATTCGTGATCGAAGGCAAGCGCGGCGACGCGGGACAGATGCAGGTTTTCAGCCGCTATCTCGAGTTTCCCGATGGTACGTTTGTCCCGCTGCCGGCGCAGCCGCCGCGGCGCAAATCGGGCACGACTCGCCGCTCGGCCAAAGCACGCCGGGTCCGGCGCTAGGCCGCTGGCCGAGCGCCGCGGCTTGGCTTGAGGCCCGAGGACTGGGTCATTGGCCGACAACAGAAAACCCCGGCCTCCGGTGGGCCAGGGTTTCCGGGCGATCGGTCAATCGCCTTCCAACTCAGTACGTTAACTCGCCTCTCGCGTCGCATTCAGACAACGCACAAGCGTGGCGCAGGTTCCATCTCAGCCGCCGCCGAGCACCAGGTCGTCGCGGTGGATCATTTCGGTGCGGCCGGTAAAGCCGAGGATCGACAGCACGTCGGCCGAGGAGCGGCCCTTGATCTTGTCGGCGTCCTCGGCGTCGTAGGCGGAGAGCCCGCGCCCGACCTCGGCGCCGTCCGGCCCGCGCACGACCACGGCGTCGCCGCGCCCGAAGCCGCCCTCGACCTTGATGACGCCGGCCGGCAGCAGGCTCTTGCCGCTTCGCAACGCGCGCACCGCGCCGGCATCGATCGTCAAAGCGCCGCGCGGCTCGAGCGAACCGGCGATCCATTTTTTGCGCGCCGTCACCGGATTGGCCGGCGTCAAAAACCACGTGCAGGCCGCGCCGTCGGCGATGGCCTTGAGCGGATGGTTCACATGGCCCGACGCAATGATCATATGCGCGCCGGCGGTGGTGGCGATCTTGCCCGCTTTGATCTTGGTCAGCATGCCGCCGCGCGACAGCTCCGAGCCGGACGCGCCCGCCATCGCCTCGATCTCCGGCGAAATACGCGCCACCAGCGGCACGCGCTGCGCGCCTTTTTCCGACGGCGGTCTGTCGTAGAGCCCGTCGACGTCCGACAGCAGCACCAGGAGATCGGCGCTCATCATCGCGGCGACGCGGGCGGCCAGCCGGTCGTTGTCGCCATAGCGGATCTCGGTGGTGGCGACGGTGTCGTTCTCGTTAATCACCGGCACGCTGCGCCATTCCAGCAATTTGTCGACGGTCGAGCGAGCGTTGAGATAGCGGCGGCGCTCCTCGGTGTCGCCCAGCGTGAGCAGCACTTGGCTGGCGGTGAGCTTATGCGCGCTCAAGGTCTCCGACCAGGCGTGCGCCAGCGCGATCTGACCGACGGCGGCGGCGGCCTGGCTGTCCTCGAGCTTGAGCGGCCCGCGCGGTAGCTTGAGCACGGCGCGCCCCATGGCGATGGCGCCCGAGGAGACGACGATGATGTCTCCTTTATCTTTGTGGAGCGCGGCGATATCGGCGGCGAGCGCGGCCAGCCAGTCGCGCTTGAGCGAGCCCGCGGCGGCATCCACCAGCAGCGACGAGCCGACCTTCACGACGATGCGGCGGAAGTCCTTGAGCGACGGTGTTTTTGGCATGACCCGGCAGCGCGACGCTGAATTTGGGCGTTGTCTAGCACGGGTTTGTCGCGTTCGTCATGGCCGGAGCTTGGCGCCTATAGTGTGGCCGAGATGCTCGGATACTCATCATAAGTACGATCACCGAGCACCCGTCCGGTTTTTTTCTTTCTCTTCCCGCCCCACTGTTTGAAGAAAAACGCGACATCTTGCCGTTCGCAGGCATCACGTAACTCTTCCACCCACCACGCCTCCATTGGCCGTGCTCGTGGACCGGATTCGCCGCCGACGATAACCCAATGAATGCCGCTTAGATTTGGTGCGACGATTGGTCCGAGTAGTGGCTCGAATGAGATGAAGCGGATGCTTGCGGGCACTCGGCGCAGCAGGTCGATGCGTTCAAGATAATCTTCGCTCTCAACAGACGTACCAAGCCAGACATTGGCAAGCGTTGGGAATTGGGGTTTGGATAAAATTTCCAACATCCGCTCAGGTCGCTTGGTTAGCACCTGGAACGAATGCCAATGCGCCCGCTCCATCACGCGCCAGACCTGCTGAATGAATTTCTCGTCAGCTTTGTCCTGAAATAGATCCGACATGGAATTGACGAAGATACGCTGCGACTTCTTCCAGGTGAGTGGCGCACTGAGGGCTGTCTTGTCGACGTTCACACGTCCGGTCCACACATGACGTTTGCCGGATTTGCGCGTGGTGCCCGCATACTTTGTCATACCCATCGCTTGCAAGCGTGCAGCCATTCGCATGGCGTAGCAATTGGTGCAGCCGGGCGAGAGCACTTTGCAGCCAGCGATCGGATTCCACGTCGCCTCAGTCCATTCGATGTCGGATGCGGCCATCAGATCATGCCTTTGTTGCCCAGCCCGCAAGCTTTGTCGCGAGCGCCTTCACCTTCGGCGATGGATTGGCGCTGGCGAAGCACAAAAGATACATGGTTTGATCCTTGCTGTTTGTCAGCCGAACCGAGTTTTTCATCACCGTCGGAAAGACGGTGCGTAACCGATCGAGATAGAACTTCTCAAGTTTCATCGGGTCCGCGTCTTTTACGGTCTTGCTGCGTGAGCCTTCAAAAAGATCTGGGGCCTCCTCATTGCGATAGAAAACCTCCAACCAGTCTTTTGTGCCGAGACTTCGATCCAAAGTATCCTGCCATTCCTGCGGAATGTCGCCTGATTTCGTTAACAGACGATTCAATCCCATCCCAGACGGGAAAAGAACCCAGGCATCGAGCGCGCCGGTACCCGCGATGGCTTTTAGCGTATCCCAAGTCACTTGCAGTCCATAAGGGTCGAGAAAGACGACACCGCGCGTATTGCGCCACTTGATTTCTTTGCACAACATCGAAATCGCATCGTTTGCATCGGCATTTATGATTTCGATCTTGCGGTTGGGAAACTCCGACGCAAGTTCTGAAAGTTCGCTAGCTCGCCGAGTTGCTCGCTCAATAAGAACATACCGATGGAATGGTGGATCAACTTCGAGCGCAACGCGGGCTGAGCCTTTCGTGATCGCGTCAAAATCCGGGAGATCAAGGAGCGGTAAAGTTTCGCGCCGCTTGTCAGTCCGGTCGCCAGTCCCGGCAAACGCATCGATGTAGACGCGCTGAAATGCCTGGTTCTTCAGCGCCTGCGCATATATTTCCACATAACGGCGAACGACAGAAAGTTTGCGCTCGGTCCATGCTCCGCCAAACGAATGCACCGACATAATAAAGCGCCCTCGTGTTCGCTGTTTGTTCTAAAGCACGGCAAAGTTGAAAGCAAGATACTACTTCCGTGCCACGGCTTTCATGCCCAGCTTGGGGCGTCGCTTGATGGCGGGCAGATAGGCCGCCGCCGGCGCGTCCGGTTGACGCCGTCCCTGTTCCCAGTTCTTCAAGATCGGAAGCGGAATGCGATAGGTGGTGGCGAAGCGATGTTGCGACATGCGCAGCGAGCGGCGAATAGCGCCAACGTCCGGCAGTTTCACTTTGGTGACGCGAAGTATCGCCGGGGCAAACCCGGTGATGACGAAGTTGGCTTGTCTTCTTCCGCAATCTCCGCCAGCCTCCGCCTCCATTCGCCGCCGACCGGGGGCCGCTCGAATGAACCGTCCGAAGCTTCGGCTGATCACCACCCAATCGCTGCTGCCGTTCGCCGCGATCACGCTGGCGGCGGCAATTTTTGTCACCGACACGCTGACCGATCTCGAACTCGCAGTGCCGGCCTTCTACACCGCGGTGGTATTGATGTCGGTGCGCTTCTGCAAAAGGCGCGGCGTCATTCTGGTGGGGCTCGGCTGCATCGCGCTCACGCTGCTGAGCGATTATCTGACCTCCGGCACCGCCACGACCGAGGCCGGCGTCATCAATACCGGCATCAGCCTGTCGGCCATCGCCACCACGGTTTATCTCGGGCTGCGGATCGAATCGGCGCGCGCCGCGGCGTTCGAGGCGCAGTCGCAGCTCGCCCACGTCATGCGCGTCAACACGCTCGGCGAATTGACCGCCTCGATCGCGCACGAGGTCAACCAGCCGCTCGCCGCCGTGGTGATCAACGGCAATGCCGGTCTGCGCTGGCTCGCCGACCAGCCGCCCAATCTCGACGAGACGCGGCTGGCCCTTGGCCGTATCGTCAAGGACGCCAATCGCGCCAGCGACGTGGTGGCGCGGGTGCGCGCGCTCACCAAAAGCGCGCCGCGCGAGCGCGAATGGCTGAGCCCGAACGACATTATCACCGAGACCGTGGCCTTGGCCGAGAACCAGATCGCGCAAAATCGCGTCGCCCTGCAGACCCATTTGGCCGCCGGCTTGCCGCCGGTTCTGGGCGACCGGGTGCAGCTGCAACAAGTTATCCTCAATCTTCTTCTCAACGCGATCGAGGCCATCAACCTCAAGCCCGATGGTGAGCGTGAACTCGTGCTGAGTTCCACGCACGAGAATGCGGCAGAGGTGAATATTGCGGTGCGGGACTCGGGCGCCGGCTTGCCGCCGGATCAACTCGACCGCGTGTTCGATGCCTTCTATACTACTAAGCCTGAGGGCATGGGCATGGGCCTGACGATCAGCCGATCGATCGTCGAGGCGCATGGCGGGCGAATCTGGGCGACACCGCATTCACCCAACGGCGCGATCGTTCAATTCACCGTGCCGGTGGATGCGAGGGCGAGCGCGTAAGCGAGCGGGGCATGGTGAGCGACAATAATCCAGTCGTTTTTGTCATCGACGACGATCCGTCGGTGCGCGATGCGCTGGATAGTTTGATTCGTTCGGTCGCGCTCAATGTGCGCTCGTTCGCCACCACCGAGGAATTCCTGCACACCAAGCGGCCGGAGGTTCCCGGCTGCATCGTGCTGGATGTCCGGCTGCCGGGGCGCAGCGGGCTCGATTTTCAGCACGAAATGATCAAATCGGATATCCGCCTGCCGGTCATTTTCATTACCGGACACGGCGACGTGCCGATGTCGGTGAAGGCGATCAAGGCCGGCGCGATCGAATTCCTGACTAAGCCGTTTCGCGAGCAGGATCTGCTCGATGCCATTCATGCCGGAATTGCGCGCGACCGGACGCAGCGCAAAATGGCCGAAATTGCCGGAAATTTGAGCGGCCGTTACGCGGCGCTGACATCGCGCGAGCGCGAAATCATGCTGCAGGTCGTCAGCGGCCGGCCCAACAAGCAAATCGCCGCCGCGCTCAAGCTCAGCGAATTCACCGTCAAGGTGCACCGCGGCCACGTCATGCAGAAGATGCAAGCCAAGTCTTTGGCGGATTTGGTCCGCATGGCCGACAGCCTGGCGAGCCATAGCGAGAAGGTGTCAGCGGCCAACACCTGAGTCTAATCGCCAACCGGCCGGCATTGCGATACACATTCCGAACTCGTGATTTGTTTGCGCCGCGGGTGCCAATCGAGTTTTGGAAATGTCCATCAAGCCGGCGATTGCCGTTGTTGAAGACGACGATTCGGTGCGCGAGGCCACGATCGGCCTGTTGCGGTCCAATGGCTTTATCGCCAAGGGGTTTTCGTCGGCGGTCGAGTTCCTCAAATCCAATCGCATACGCATTACCTCGTGTCTGATCGCGGATGTGCAGATGCCCGGAATGAGCGGACTTGCGCTCTATGGCAACCTGGCCGCATCGGACCATCCCATTCCGACGATCCTGATCACGGCCTATCCGGACGACGCCATCCGCGCGCGCGCGCTCGGCGCCGGCGTGACCGGCTATCTGGTCAAGCCATTCAGTGAAAAGGATTTACTCGACTGCATTGATATGGCCTGCAAGCACAATGTGCTGCTGGCGCCGGTCAAAGCGTAAGTAAAAATAGGTCTCCCGCAGAATAACCGGACCGCTTGCGGCACTCGCTGCCGGCGAGAAATTTATTTTTGGATTGCGGTACCGAAAAGGCGTAGGCGACCGACACCTGAGTGTAATCGCAAATCTGATTTTACCGTGCGACATTGATTTTCAATTGCCTCAATTTAATGACGGCAAAAATTTAGGGGGCTCTCATGATCGTAT
>Ga0134126_10011151_pt1 | contig 11328 bp, 11 predicted proteins | sample KB31752_FD_96881 | JGI IMG/M metagenome (GOLD analysis project Ga0134126, IMG submission 96881) | Terrestrial soil microbial communities with excess Nitrogen fertilizer from Kellogg Biological Station, Michigan, USA - KB3-175-2 | ecosystem: Environmental > Terrestrial > Soil > Unclassified ... | reverse complement strand
TCGAGGAGTGTTTCACCGCCCACGATCTCCATCTGCTGCCCCATGACCGGCGCGATTTCCGGACCACCTGTTCCTGTCCCGATTACGGCGATCCCTGCAAGCATGTGGCGGGTCTCTGTTATCTGGTAGCCTCCAAGCTTGACCACGATCCGTTTCTGCTCTTCGAGTTGCGAGGGCTGGAACGGGAGCGTTTGCGCGCCGATCTGGCCCGCACTCCGCTGGGGAGCATCCTGGCCGGGTCCATGACCGCCGGCGAGGAACCGCTGGTCCCGGACTCCTCGTATTACACGGTCCCGGTTCGGGAGCCAGTGACGGCGGAGCCGGATCATCGGGAGTTCTGGCTGGGAGCCAGGCGCCTTCCGCCCGCGATCCCGCCGGGAACGGGGCCGCGCATTCCGGCCATGCTGATCAAGCGGCAAGGCGATTTCCCGCCCTTCTGGCCCCGCGACAACTCCTTCATCGGGGTGATGGAAGAGTTCCATGAGCGGGTGCGGACCAAGAATCCTCAGATCAAAAGCTGAGGCCGCCGGCGGATTCTGCGCTTGAAAGCGCATGGCAAGAGGTTCGCCGGATAAATCCGGGTGCGAGACGATAGCGCCGCACCCGGATTTATCCGGCCCGTCGTCCGTTCCATGCGCTTTTAAGCGCAGGATCGGAGAATCATGCCGCCTGACGCTACTCGGGCCGCTGGGTGCCGCAATTGGGACAGAACCGCTGGTTGGAGGCCAGGGGTGAGTTGCACTTGGCGCAATGGGCGGTCGCGGTGGCGGCCGGCGCGGCGGCGCTCATATCGTTCCCACAATTGGGACAGAAGCGGGTACCGGGCGCGTTGACGCTGTGGCAGCGAGAGCAGGTCACGCCCGCGGCCTGGGGCCGTGCTTGCTGGGGCGCCTGTGGCGGCGGGGCGGCTTGCAAGGGAGGGCGAGGCTGCTGCATCTGCTGCTGATAGTTCGCCTGCTGCCCGTATCCCGGCTGCTGGCCATAGGCCGGTTGTTGCCCGTAGCCGGGCTGTTGTTGTCCATATCCCGATTGTTGGCCGTACCCTGGTTGCTGACCATAGCCTTGTTGTTGCTGGCCGTAGCCCTGCTGCTGGCCGTAGCCGCCCATCCCCGGCATTTGCGGGGGCTGGAGGTTTTGCGGCCGATAGTTCCGCGGCACATTGTATTGACGGGGGTGGACGAAGTTCCAGTTGCCGTTCATGAACTCCATGGGATGCCAGCGGCCCTGATAAAAGGTACCGTGGCAGCCGAGTCTGGGGTCGAACATCACGTCTCCATGGATGAAAGGGTCGAAGAACATCCCGCCCATCAGGAATTCTTCCTCCATCTCCAGGGCGAACATGTCTTCTTGCCATTCCATCTCTTGCCGGAGTTCTCGACGTTCCTCCCAGTTTTCCAAGCGATCGAACAGACTCATGGCGGCCTCCCTGTCCTACACTCTTCGTTCGGCGCCAGGCATGTCGCGCCCCAGCCCACACTTGGGGCCGCCACGCGGCATGGCGCGTCCACCGCCACAATAGCAGCTTGCGCGGCAAACCACAATCAGCCATCCCGTGCCTCGGGCCTGATAGTACCGATCGGCGTTCCTTGACTTATGCGGATGGGACGCCCATACTTCCCCTGTAGCTTGGGCATGCACGCCATGTGGCGCGCCTCCTCATGCGGGGAGTTGTGTGCTGATGTCGCGGCGCGGCCCTCTTGACCTGTAACGTGCCTTCATGGCGTGAGATACGGCACCAGCCGTGCTTGGCCGGGTGGTTGGCGCGAGGGTTGGCGGCTCTTCATTCCCCCTCTATCTGGGCGCGATATACCATGGCGCCGCGCAATGTTGACACTTGGAGAACACTGTGAGCTTAGCCAGTCTTAAACCAACCAGTCAGGGCGTCCCGTGGGGGAAGTGGATTACGCTCTTCGTCGCCATCGGCCCCTTCGTGGCCCTCCTCTACGCGATCCGCCAGTTGTGGAATCATCAGGTGAACGGGCAGGATCTGATCCTGTGCGGCGTCCTCTATGCTCTGACCGCGACCGGTATTACGGTCGGCTTCCACCGGCTCCTCACCCACCGCAGCTTCGTCACCACTTCTCCGCTGCGCTTTCTCTTTCTCTTGCTGGGCTCCATGGCCGTCGAAGGCCCCGTCGTCTACTGGGTCGCTACTCACCTCGAACATCACGCTCATAGCGACCGCGAGGGCGATCCACACAGCCCGCGCGAGGGCTTCTGGCACGCGCATCTCGGCTGGATGATCGGCCCCTACGAGGCCAAGCCTGAAGTCTACGCGCGCCACCTGAAGGATGACCGCCTGGTGCAGTTCATGTCCCGCACCTTTTTCGGCTGGGTAGCCTTCACCCTTCTGGTCCCAGCCCTCCTCGACGGCTGGCTGTCCCTGGGCAACGCGGGCGGCTTCGGCACCGGATTCTGGCACGGGTTTCTCTGGGGCGGACTGGTGCGGATCTGCTTGACCCATCACGTCACCTGGAGCGTCAACTCCATTTGTCACACCTTTGGCCAGCGCCCGTTCAGCGCCACCAAGGACAGCAGTCGGAACAACTTCATTGTCGGGTTGCTCGCCATGGGTGAGGGCTGGCACAACAACCACCATGCCTTCCCCTCGGCCGCTTACCACGGCTTCAAGTGGTGGCAGATCGATACCTCCGCCTACCTGATTCGCCTGCTCAAGCTGCTTGGACTGGCCACCAAGGTGCAGATGCCGAGCGCGGAGGCCCAGGAGCGTCAACGCGGGCGGGGCGAGATGCGCAAGTCGGCGTAAGGAGCCTGGTCGCCCTGGCGCGATAAATAGTACGAACAAAAGGTCGAGGACAGATGTCCTCGACCTTTTGTTCGTACTATTTATAGGTTCTCAGATATATCCACCTGAACTGGCGAAAATGTGGCTGAATGCGCTTGCCCCACGCCTCATCATTGAAGATAATTGCCTCGCAATTAGCCAGAAGACCAGAGGCAACGGTCAAGGCGTCCGGGGATTCGACCGCCGTGACGGCGCGCAAGGTTGCCGCCTGAATGGCCACTTCAAGATCAACCGGTAAGAGCGTGAGATTGGGGAAGGAACTGAGGAAAGCATGCATAAAGGTTAAAGCCGAGCCACCGGCTTTGATAGGACGAACCAGCAATTCCATGGCACTTACGGACGAGAAGTAGCCCGCGAGAGGATCAGTGTTATCCTCGATCCGGGCCAGCAAATGACGGGCCAGAGGATGCACCTCCTCGCGCGGCGAATGAAAGGCGATCAGCGTGCTGCTGTCCAGGAGGACACGGGTGGCCCCGGCAAGCGCCCGATCCAACTCGGCGCTCGCCAAGGCAGCCTACCTCTTTCCCCAGCTTCGTCGCTCCTCACGAAGGTACGCGAGGGTATCTTCATGATCGCCGAAGACGTCCCCAAGCTTGCCGGCAAAGGCATCCGTCCATCGAGTAGGGCGCCGCATGAGCACCAACATGTCGCCATGGACCACCTGGGCCAGGAGCCGGTCGCCGCGCTCCCAACCGAGATCACGCAAGCCCTTTGCCGGGAGGCTGATCTGATTCTTCCCCGTGATCGTGGTCTCACCGACCTGATGGGGAAGATTCCGACGAGGATCCTCATCTACAAGTGGGTATGTGCTCGGTTCGGTTGCCATCGTCCTGTTCCCTCTTGCTCACACGCTCCCCGCCCGGAGGAGAGCTCCGGCCAGGAGGACGATCTTTACTCTCCTGATTCTAGCAGAACACGAGAGATGTCGCAAGGGAAACGAGCAATATCCCCTTGGAACCTAAGGAAAATCCAAGGGCAATTGCGTAACCTTGCTATTTCTGTCGGTACGCGGGATACAGGGCCATCGTCGCGATGCCTGATGACCAGAGCAAATCCAGGATCTCCTGCACGTCCTGGATCGTTGTTCCCAGGGCTCGCAGGTATCCATACTTGTTGGTCAGGCGGGCAAAGAGGGCGAACCGAAGCAACGCGCGCTGGCGGCGGGTCGCGATTCCCCAGTCCTCGTCGACGCACAGGAGGGCCGGGATATCATGTCTGCTGATCACATGCACGGCGCAGGCATCAACCACGGCGTGGGGTAGGTCTACCCTATGCTATGATGACTCTAAACACAAGGGACGAGGATCCCTTCACTTCGAGGTGGCGCGAAGGAGCGACGTGGAACACGAGTATGAATTCACCATTGTTCTGGAGCGGGACGAAGACGGCGCCGTGATCGCCACGGTACCCGCTTTACCTGGTTGCCACACTGCCGGAGATACGGAGTCCGAGGCGTTGGCCCTGATACAGGATGCAATCAGGCTCCATATCGAGGCGCGTCTTGAACTCGGTGAGCCAATACTTGAAGATCTGGGCGCCACGCGGGTGCGCGTTGCCGTGTGACGAAGCTCCCCGCTGTTACTACCGACCGGATGCTCGCCATCTTGCGCGCCGGCACGGCTTTGAGATCGTGCGCCAAAGCGGGAGCCACGCGGTCGTGCGACACGCTGGCGGCCGCTGGACCACCGTACCAATGCACAAGGGACGCGATTTGGCAAAGGGTACCCTCCATCAGATTCCGCATGACACGCGGCTCACGGTAGAGGATCCGTGATTAGCGACCTTCACATGCTGAAGGCAGGCGCCCCCAAGAAGGGAACATTCTACATGGGGCAATACTTCGTGATCGTGAATGTCGACAAGCAAGAACTCCTTGACCTGAGCTATTTCGGTCATGGCTCTAAGCTTGGCGACCTGGTGCGGGGTGGACTGACGGGCGCTCTCACTGGTCTCACCTACCTTCTTGCGCTAAGCGGCAGCATAGGCGGTGTTGAACTTCATGAACAGGATCCGATGTTTGGCCGCTGGGCGGGGGATCGAGTTGCTGTCGTTGGGGAATACTTCCAAGGTGTGGTAGGCGATATCCACTGGGAGTCAGAAACTACCTACTACCGAGTGAGCGGCTGGCAGGATGGGTGGGTGGATATTAGTGAGCACGTTCTTCGCTCCATTGAGGCGTTTTTCGAGGCTCGGCTTGAGCGCAATCATCCACCTGAGTTCGAGCACCGCTCGGTACTGAATGCAGAGGGCACGGTTACGTCCTTGCCTAATCCAGAATGGATGGATGATTAGCAGTTCCAGCCAACCACTGTCGGTCGCCGTGAGATGCCCCTTCTCCTCCCTATCTCCTCCTACCGTGCCAAACTAAACGGATACCCATTCCGCGCCGCCACCAGGGCCGCCAGTTCGCGGCCCAGGACCGTCCCGTCCACCAGATAGCCGGGCCCGTAGCCATGCAGGCGGGCCAGTTCGTCGGCCAGTTCCTGGCCGCTCAGGGTGGCCAGGAGGATGCGGTCGATGGCCGCCAGGGCGCGGGGCAGGAGGCGCCAGACCGCCAGACGCGCGGCGAGGGAGTGATTGGCGGCCTCGCGGCTGCTGGCGGCCTGGTGGGCGCGGGCCAGCGAACTGTCCGCCGCGTAGATGGTGATCATGCCGTCCGCCACGTTGGCAAGGAACTCCTGCTCCTCCTCCATCCGGCTTATCCTTGGCATGGCCCCCTTCATCGCCGCCACGATCAGCGCCTGCTTGACCCGTTCGGTCGCCTCGGCCGCTTCCCGGAGGTCGCCATCCACGGCCACCGGCGGGGCGGTGTTGCCGGCCACTCGCTCCTCGATCTCCGGGTAGCTCGCCATCAGAGTGACCCGGTTCTCCATGGCCCGGCGGAACAGGGTGCCGCTGACCAGGAGACGGTTGATCTCGTTGGTGCCCTCGAAGATGCGGGTGATCCGGGCATCGCGGTAGGCGCCCTCGATCGGGTACTCCTGCATGAAGCCGTAGCCGCCGAAGATCTGCACGCCCTCATCTACCGCCAGGGCGGTGTTCTCGCTCCCGAACACCTTGCAGATCGAGGATTCGATCGCGAACTCTTCCAGTCCGGCCACTGGATTGGGCGCCTTGGCCTGCACCGAGGCTTCCATCAGTCCGGCGGTGCGGTAGACCAGGCTCTCGGCGGCATAGGTCTCGGCGGCAATGGCGGCCAGCTTTTGGCGGACCAGGCCGAACTCGCCAATCGCCTTGCCGAAGGCCCGCCGATCCTTGGTGTAGGGGACAGCCAGCGCCAGGGCGTTCCGTCCGCTTCCCACCCCGCCCGCGCCCAGTTTGAGCCGGCCCACGTTGAGGATGTTGAAGGCGATCTTGTGTCCCTTCCCGATCTCTCCCAGCACGTTCTCCACCGGGACGCGCACGTTATCGAAGTAGACCGAACGAGTCGAGGATCCCTTGATCCCCATCTTCTTCTCCTCGGCCCCCAGGCTGATGCCCGACCAATTCGCCTCCACGATGAAGGCGGTAAACTTCGTGTCATCGATCTTGGCGAAGACGATCAGGAGATCGGCGAACCCGGCATTCGAAATCCATTGCTTGCCGCCGTTGATCACATAATGCGTGCCGGCGGCATCCAGGGCGGCGCGGGTCTTGATCGCCATGGCGTCGGAGCCGGTGCCGGGCTCGGTCAGGCAATAGGCGCTCACCGTAGCCCCACTGGCCAGCCCCGGCAGATACTTCGCCTTCTGGGCGTCATTCCCGAAGTAGACGATGGGGAGCGAGCCGATGGTGGTCTGGGCCCCCAGAGTGACCGAGAACGAGGCATTGGCGCTCAGCACGTCGGCCAACATGCTGCTGACCTCCAGGCCCAACTCCAGGCCCCCATAGGCTTCGGGCACGTCGGCGCTCAGCAGGCCCAAGGCGCCCGCCTTCTGAAGGAGGTAGCGCTGAAGGGGGATCCCGTTCGCCAGTTCCTGATGCTCGATCGCCACGCGGCGCGGCATGACCTCGCTCGTGATGAAACCGAGCGCGGTTTGGGCGATCAGCCGGTGCTCGTCACTGAGCGATTCGGGCGTGAAAATGGGATCGGATCCGGCGGCGGTGGTCAGGAAGTCACAGGTGGTATGGGTGATTGGCGCGGTCCCGGTGGTCATCGGTTCCTCCTCCGTTGTATCCGACATTACCCCATTGTTACGGGCCTCGAAAGCTCGACCATCGCCCACGGAATGTCGCCTCCGTCAGGCGGCGCTTAGGCTGTGATCGAGTGTATCCCGTTCGGTGAATTCTGGCTTGCATCACGGAGGTAGTAGGCGTGCCTTGGGCTTATGGGAAGATCTCGCACTGACCGGAGAATTGCAGGGTTTCGCGGGGGCGTGCCTTGGGCTTATGGGAAGATCCCTGGCTTGCTTGGCAGTCACAATCTAGGGGCGCGGGTCTCCAGACCCGCCGGGGCGGCCTGCCTCCGGTGGCCGGCATGCTACCCGGAGAACGATCCGCCGCCGAACCAGGCGGGCCTGGAGACCCGCGCCCCTAATCTACTCTCAACCACATGCGTGAGGCGCACCAGAAGGCATGGGCCGCCCGCAGTCAGAGGACTCAGCATTGGCACCAAGGCGATCTCTCCGTGTCCTCCATGCCGTTCCGTGTTTCCGTGATTCTATCACCCTCACCGCGCCGCCCGCGCCATCACCTCCGGGGCGGCCTCTTCATGGGCGGTGTGTCCCCGGCGCAACGTCCAGCAGAGCGCGGCATTGAGCGCGTAGAGCGCGGCGGCGGCCAGGAACAGCACGCGGGCCGCTCCGTTCGCCCCGTGTCCGGCTCGCATGGCATCGAACAAGGCGCCGCCCGCGCTCACCCCGAGGATCACCCCCAGGGTCCGGGCCGCGCTCAGCATGCTCCCCGCCATGGCCAGGGTAGACTCGGGCACGCTGCCCAGGACCGCGTTGTTGTTGGGCGCCACGAACAGGCCGCTGCCGGCCCCGATCCCCAGCATGGCGAGGATCACCAGGGGCCAGATCAGAGTGGTCGCCGAGAGGGCCAGCAATAAGGTGGCCCCAGCCCCGACCGCCATCCCCAAAGCGGTGAGCAACGGCGCCCCCACCCGATCCGACCACTTGCCGGCGGCCGGAGCCAGGGCTCCCAGGGCCAGGGCTACCGGAAGAAAGATCAGGCCAATGGCGCCCGCCTGGACGTGCCACCCGGTTGCCAGCCAGAACGGGATCAAGACGAAGAGACCAATTGTTACCGCGTTGCTGATCAAGGCCAGCAGCAGACCGATCCCGTAGGCGGGGAGACGGAGCAGGGTCGGGTCGAACAGCGGGGCCACTCCGTGTTCCGAGGCGGCGGCCTCCCAACGGAGCAGTCCGCCCGCCGCCAGCAGACCCAGGACGGCCAGGAAGGGCCACGGCAGGCCGATTCCTCCGAGCGCCAGGTGCTGCCGCGCGGCGGTCGCGGACGCGGTCAGCAACCCGGCGGCACCCGCCAGGAGGAGGGCTCCGGTAAGGTCCAGCCGACCTGCCGTGGGTCGCGGCATATCGGGTGGCAGGAGGCGAACCCCAAGCGCGATCCCGCCCACACTCAGCGGTATGTTCACCCAGAAGGCCGCTTGCCAGCCGAATGCCTGCACCAGTCCGCCGCCAATCGGCGGCCCCAGTAGACCAGAGAGCGCGTAGACCAGGGCCAGCTTCCCCAGCGAGTGGCCGCGTCCCTCCCGCCCATGGCCCGCGATCAGGGCCAGCCCGGTGCCGGTAAGGAGCGCCCCGCCCATCGCCTGAAACACCCGGAGGGCGACCAGGAGCGGCAACGAAGCGGCGAGGGCGCAGCCGAGGGAGGCCATGCCAAAGAGGATGAAGCCGGTCAGGAACAGGCGTTTCCGTCCCAGGCGGTCGGCCAGGGAACCCAGGAGCGGAAGCGCGGCGACCCCAGCCGTCAGGTAGGCGGTGATCACGAGCTGGACGGCGCTGAGGTTGGCAGCATGGAAGGCACGGGCCAGAGTAGGGAGGGCCACGTTCATCATCGTGCCGTCGAGTTGGGCCAGGAAGACGCCCAGGCCGATAATGAGGAAAACCGGGCGCGGAATCGCGCGGTTCGTCCGCGCCACCAATTACCTCCAAGCCAAAGGGGTACCGGATACGAGTACGGGGATGTCCCCTTGAGTATACCGTGCCGGCGCGCTTCGGCCAGCCCTTCCTCGATCCCGATTCTGGTATCCTTTGGATGAGATAGTCTGAAATCATCTTCCGGCGCCGCCCATGCGACCCTTGGCGCGCGCTGTCTCGACCGCGAAGCGCCCCTGGGAGGTCCGCCATTATGGAAGCTACCGTCGCCCCCACCATGGATCGCACCGATAAGCTGATCATCACCGCGCTCCAGGAGGAGTTTCCCCTGGTTTCTCGTCCCTTCGCCGCGATCGGCGAACCTCATGGGTTGGGTGAGCAGCAGGTCATCGAGCGCTTGCGGGCGATCAAAGGCCAGAACATCGTGCGCCAGATCAGCGCCATTTTCGATACCCGTACCCTTGGCTATAAGAGTAGCCTGGTGGCCATGGCCACTCACCCCGAGGATGAGTTGCATGCCGCGCACACCCTGAACGGGCATCCGGGAGTCAGCCACAACTATAAGCGGGACCATCATTTCAACCTCTGGTTTACGATCGCCGTGCCGCCGGCTTCCTCGCTGGAGGAGACGGTGGCCGTATTGCATCGCGAAGCGCGCGCCATTTCGACCCGCATCCTCCCTACCCTGAAGCTGTTTAAGATCGGGGTCACCCTGGACATGACCGGGGAGGCTGATCCAACCCGTCAATCGGCGCCCGCTTATGGGGAGTTCCGCCGCCTGATCGCCCCGCCGCCGCTGACGGAGGAGGATCTGGCCTATATCCGCTTGCTGCAAGAGGATCTGCCCCTGGTGCCTCAGCCCTACGCTGAACTCGCGGCCAGCATCGGCCGGGCCGAGGCGGAGCTCTTTGCCTGGACCAGCGTGGCCATCAAGCGGGGACAACTGCGCCGGATCGCCGCCGTGCTGCATCATAGGAAGGCGGGCTTCAAGGCCAACGGCATGGCGGTCTGGAAGGTGCCGGTGGACCAGGTGGATCCAGTGGGAGACAGGATGGCCCACTTTACCTCGGTCAGCCATTGCTACCAGCGGCCAACCTACGAGGATTGGCCCTATAACGTATTCAGCATGATCCACGCCCGTACCACCGAGGAGTGCGAGCAGGTGGCGGACGCGATCGCCGCCGAGACCGGCATCTCCGAGCGGGCCATGCTCTACAGCTCGACCGAGTTCCGCAAGATCCGCCTCCGTTACTTCACCCCGGAGCTGGATGAGTGGGAAGCGCGGCATTTGGCGGCGACCCCGGCGTAGGCCTTTTCAAGAGATCCTCCGTTGGCCGCGGACGGATTGCCGTATACTACCCCGTGGGAGAGAGGGTAGCCCCATGAGCAAAGCATCGATCACCCTGCTGGAGGACGATAGCGCCTTCCTGCTTTCCTTCGCCGACGACACGGAGGAGTCGCCCTGGATGGTAGCCGCGGATCCGCAGTTGTTGGCACTGCTAGCGCTGGTCGGCCCTGCCCAGGTCTATGTTGCCGAGCACCGTCCCGACCTCTATGTCAGCAGCGAATTGGCGGTACGCTTCCCCAAGGTGAATGGGAAGATTGGTCAGGTGGCGCCCGACATGTTCGCGGCCTACGCCCCAACGCGCCTTCGCAACTCGTTCGACGTGATCGCCGAGGGCGGCTTTCCCGCCTTTGTATTGGAGGTGGTATCCCCGGAGTCGGTAAGACGGGACACCCGCGACAAGCCGCGACTTTATGGGTTGGCGGGGGCGCGGGAGTACGTGATCTTCGATCCGCTGGGCGACGACGGTCAGCAACTTTCCGGCTATCATCGGGACGCTCAAGGAGGCTGGGTGCGCTGGCCGGGCGGGACACGGCGAGTCCTGGTCAGTCAGGTGCTCGGACTTACCCTGGAGGTACACGGGATGCTGCTCCGCCTCCGCGACCAGTCGGGGCAGTTGCTCCCTACCCTCCAGGAGGTACATGATGCCCGTGCCGCCGATGCGCGACGGGCGGAGGCCGCTCGGCAACAGGCGGAGGCTGAGAGGCAACGGGCGGATGCCCGCATTAGCGCGCTTGAGGCGGAACTGGCCCGCCTGCGCCAGGACACCTGATCTCGGGACTCGCCGGGCTCGCGGTCAAGGGCGGATTGTAGGGGCGCGGGTCTCCAGACCCGCAAGCGCGACCATCTGGCGACCCCAGTCGGGTTACCCGGATGACGATTCGCCGCCAAACCAAGCGGGCCTGGGGAGACCCGCGCCCCTAAACAGGCGGCCTGCTTTCCATCCCCCTGGCTGCGGTGGGTATCCACCGCCCCGCGCCCCAAAAGCGTGCTGTCGGCATCGAATATGCACCATGATTACCGATCTTCCCCAGGGACTGCCCGCGCCAGCACCAGCGCGTACACGCGGGCCGCCCCGACGGCGAACGCGGCCTCGGCGGCGGCGTGGAGGGTGGCGCCGGTGGTGCATACGTCGTCGA
>Ga0134126_10011150_pt1 | contig 11329 bp, 6 predicted proteins | sample KB31752_FD_96881 | JGI IMG/M metagenome (GOLD analysis project Ga0134126, IMG submission 96881) | Terrestrial soil microbial communities with excess Nitrogen fertilizer from Kellogg Biological Station, Michigan, USA - KB3-175-2 | ecosystem: Environmental > Terrestrial > Soil > Unclassified ... | reverse complement strand
GAAGAAGATCCCGTTCGGCATCGGCCAGCAGGGCAAGTCCTTCAGGAACGAGATCACGCCGGGCAACTTCATCTTCCGCACCCGCGAGTTCGAGCAGATGGAGATGGAGTTCTTCGTCAAGCCAGGCAGCGACGAGGAGTGGCACCAGTACTGGATCGACCACCGGCTCGCTTGGTGGACGGACCTTGGCATCAACCCGGACAACCTCCGCAAGTACGAGCACCCGAAAGAGAAGCTCTCCCACTACTCGAAGCGCACGGTCGACATCGAGTACCGCTTCGACTTCGTCGGCTCGGAGTGGGGTGAGCTTGAGGGCATCGCGAACCGCACGGACTTCGACCTGAGCAGCCACCAGAAGGCCTCGGGCGTGGACCTGACCTACCTCGACCAGGAGTCGGGCGACAAGTACACGCCGTACGTCATCGAGCCCGCGGCCGGCGTGGACCGCGGCACGCTGGTCTTCCTCCTCGACGCTTACACCGAGGACGAGGCACCGGACGCCAAGGGCAAGATGGAAAAGCGCACGGTGCTGCGCCTCGACCCGCGCCTCGCCCCGGTCAAGGTCGCCGTCCTGCCGCTGTCCCGCAACGCCGACCTGTCCCCGAAGGCCAAGGACATCGCGGCGCTGCTGCGCAAGCGCTGGAACACGGACTTCGACGACGCCCAGGCGATCGGCCGCCGCTACCGCCGCCAGGACGAGATCGGCACGCCGTTCTGCGTGACGGTGGACTTCGACACCCTGGACGACCAGGCCGTCACCGTGCGGGAGCGGGACACGATGGCGCAGGAGCGGATCGGCATCGACTCGCTGCTTGGCTACCTGACTGACCGCTTGCCTCTCTGGTAGGTGGCGGGGTTTGCGCGCGTGCTCTGACCCGGTCTTAGGGCTGTTAGGGGTCGGCGGGGGCGCGCAAGATTCGTCCGGGGACAGTCCGCTTCGCAAAAAGCGCTCAGCAGAACGTCCCCGGCCAAATCCCCCGCGCCCCCGACTCTCACCAGGGCCGTTAGCTCGGCCGGCTTCGTCGGCCTCGCCGGCCAACCCGCGCGGGTATCCGGTGGCTCAGGTCCGCGTGCCCCAGCGGGTCGCGGCCGGTCCCGGGTAGGTCCTCCTGTGGTCGCGGTCTGCCTGCCCGTGCAGGTCGCCGGTTGGGCGTAGCTCCTCTTGTGGCTCGCGTCTGCCTGGAGGTGCGGGTTGTCACCGGTGGAAAGTCACTGGGGCGGAGTAGCTTTTCCTTTAGGGGGTCCTCATTCTGGGCCTGTGGCACACATGGGCAGAATGAACTGGCTCTGGGGCACACAAGGGCGATAGATCTGGCCTTGGGTGCCACACGGGTGAAACGATTCTGGCCTTGTGTGCCTCTTGGGCAGAATCGGGGACGCATCAGGCGCAACCTGCGCCTCTGGGAGCGCGCTGGCCTCGGGGTTACGCCAAGGCGGACATGATCGCGTCTAGGGTTTCCTTTGCCGTCGTGGCTGTTTTGCGGCCCGTGGGGACTTCGGCCCTGGAGGCGCGGTCGTATAGGTCGGCGGCGGCCTCGTGGAAGCCGTCGGGGAGGCCTGCCGCGCTCATCGAGGCGGCGATCTCCTCCATTTCGCCGATCCAGCGCCAGCCCTTGCTGGCCGCCGCGCTGGCTGAGCGCTCCGACTGGGCGGTGAGGGCGGGCTGGGAGAGCTGCCACTCGGCTAGCAGGGTGCGCTCGACGCCGCTGGCCCGGGCGAGGGCACGGGCCGCCAAGAGCAGTGCGGAACTGCCCTTGGTCCAGGCGGCGTAGGCCATCTTCACTGAGGAGGCCGCGTACAGCGGGCCTTCCGCGATCCGGGCATCGAGCCGGGAGCGGCTGAAGAGCGGGCGGACCTCGTTCGCCTGCGGACCGGACAGGTAGAAGCGGGTGTGCCCCGCCACCTCGGGCGGCGGGCCGATGATGCCGCCGTCGACGTACGTCGCACCGCCAGCCTTGACGGTGGCCGCCACCTGCTCGGCGGTCGCGGCCGAGATCGCGTTGGCGTCGACGTAAAGCCCCGCGTAGCCGGTCTCGGCGACCTGCTGAGCGACATCGAGGGCCGCGTGCGGCGGGCAGATCGAGAAGATCACCGACGACTTCGCGATAAGCCGGTCGAAGCCGGCCCCGGTGAGCTCGGACGCGAGCGCGCGTCCAGTCGTCGCCCGGGACCGCCCGGCGGGATCCCAGAGCACCTCATGCCCAACCGAGACCAGGCAGCCGCCAACGGCGGCACCCATCTCCCCGGGATGCAGTAGCCCGACGGTCGCCATGGGCCCTCCAACGTTAGGCGGCGTTCGGCACTATTGTGCAGGTTCGCCCTGTTGGGCATTGGCGTCGCCCCGTAAACCGCAGCAGAACCGGTACCAGAACCCCTCCTTCTTCGTGATAACAGCAACAGGCGCGGAGCGCTCGGGTTGGCCTCAGAAGGCGACCGGGAACGGCTCTCCTGGCTGGTAAGTAGACGTGAGGCTCGACGGGAACCGCAGCGGGGTGAACGTGCCGTGGCTGATTACCCCGAAATTCAGGGGTATGGCTTGGCCGAGAGAGTAGCTGTTGCTCCATACTCCGATGAGCGTGTCGCCAGACGCGCTGGTCCACAGCACCCCTATGCCTGTCCCCCGTGCGGCGTTCAATTGGTAGTCGATCGTGTCTTTGCCAACCGCCGTGAGCGAGTTGGTAACGAAGGCCATGTGTGATGTGTTGGACTGCCCGCAGCTGAGTGTCTTCCCGTCCGCGCTGATCTGCTCCGGCCACGACCCTATGTCGAAGCAGGACGTCAACGAGGCCGTAAACGGCAGGTGCCCGGACCAGATGGGCGTGCTGTCCGCCAGCAGGTCACCCCTCGCCGGCCCGGCGACCTTCAGGCTGCGCAGGGTCCCCTCGCCTGAGGTGTCCCCAGTTGAGGGCGCTGTCTGGACCGAGGTGACGGCGGCGAACGCGAGCGCCCGGTCCCCGTCGATCCACGTCAGCGCCTGCAGCGGCGACGTATCGATCACCCACTGGATGGGGACCCGGACAGACGGGCTGTCCGTGGTCCAGTCATGCAGTAGCCGGCCGGTAGCGAGCGAGAAGACCTTCACTTCCTCCCGTCCTGCCGCAGGAACGTCGAGGACGGCGAGTTCCTTGCCGGACTGCGACACCGCTGAGGAGACGACCCCGGTCGTCGCGGGGTCGTACATGCTGTGCATGGAACTCGGGCTGACCCATGACTGCTTGATGGGAAGAGGAGTCAGGCGGACCGGGTCCGCGGTGCCAGGAGCAAGGTGCACCTCGAACCAGCTGGCGATAATCGTTCCTGCTCCCCGGTAGGGCCAGAGAAGCGGTGCTTGGCTGGGTCTGGCCGGCGACAAGGCTTCGACGATGAAGGTCCGGTCGTCGGCGGCTGCGGTCACGCTCCAGAAGTTCGCGTGTGCCGGCGGTGCGATTGTCGCCAGCGTCTGGCCGGTGAGCGAATCCCCCACCACGATGTAGTTGTGCGCGATGCCGTTCTTATCCGGGAGCTTCGGGAGGGCCACGAAGTAGCGGGGAGCGCCACCTGGGCCGGCCGTTGACGAGGCTGAACCAGCCGGAAACGCACTGCTGTGGTGAACGCCCTTGACGATCACCAGTGAGATGGCGAGCGCGATGACGGTCGCCGCGGCGGCGAGCGGTGCCACCCACCGGACCCAGCGGCGCGGCACGCGACGGCGGCGGGTGCCAACCGCAGGCTCGGGCGGCAGGCGCAGCGGCGGTGCAGTGCGGATCTCCTGGGCGGCCAGGTCCGCAGCCGCCACCATGGCCGCGTGGACACGGTCTTCGACTGGGTTCATGGTGCTTCCCTGAGCGTGCGGCCGAGCGTGACGATGGCGCGGGAAATGGCGGATTTCACGGTCCCGGTGCTGATTCCCATGACCTGGGCTGTCTCGTCGGTGCTAAGCCCGAGGTAGTACCGCAGCATCAGCGCTTCCCGCTGCCGGTCGGCGAGTTTGCGCACGGCGGTGAGGACCTCTTGGTGTTCCTCGGACAACAAGACGGCCGCCTCGGTCGAGTCGAACGGCGGCCGGCTGTCGAGTGCCGCCGCCGCGCGGTCCCTGCGCTCCCCGCGGACCTGCGTGCGCAGCGCGGTGCGGCAGCCGTTGAGCACGCTGGACCGTAGGTCAGCGCGTTGGCCGGGTCGTCGAGCCGGTCCCAGTTCCGGTAGAGGCCGAGGAACGCGTCCTGCACCACGTCCTCGGCCCTGCCGCGGTCCCCGAGCATGACGAACCCAAGCCTGATCAGGCCAACTGCGTGCGCCGCATACAGCGCGGTCACGCCTTCGGCGGCCCCAGGTCGCGGCTGGGTACGCCGCGCGCTGTGGGTGTCCAGGAAGTCCACGATTCAGAGATGCCGCCCAGCTCTTCCGGTTGCCCCCCAGAGGGATATTTCCGAACTCGCTTCGGCTAGTCCAGCGCATAGGCCTAGCGCATAGTCCTTGCGCATAGCCCTAACGCAGCAGGATGTAGTAGGGCTGGCCGGCATAGTGCAGCGTTACCCTGTGGGCGCCCGGGTAGCGCGCCAGGAAGGACTGGGCCTCCGGCGCTTTGACGTCGTAGGTGAGGACCGCCTGGGTCTGCGGAAGCACTCGCGTGCGGAAATCCGCCAGGAACGCGGTTAGGTCGCGCTCGGTCTCAATGCTGCTGTACGGGTCCGACGAGATCGGTGCGGGGTTCAGGTCGGCCCCGAAGTAGACGAGGCCGGGATACTGCCCGTGGAAGTTGGCGACGTAGGCCGTGCGGTTGCCGACGAGCGTGTGGATCTGCTCCATCAAACGGAGGAAATCTGGCATCGACTCAGGCGACTCCTGGCAGCAGAGGGTCGCGTCGTCGAGCCCGGGGCCGACTCGCTCGCCTGCCAGCGTGGCCGGCTGGCCGGGAGGAGGAGCGGCCGCCAGGTGCTGGCGGTCGAGGTAGGGCGCCTCGGCCCACGCACGCAGGCCGGCTTGCGAGTATGCCGCGTGCGGGAGCAGCACGAAGGACGCGACGATCAGCGCCAAGCCGGCGACCGCGACCATCGCCCGCCGCTGCACGCCGAGGAGCCGTGGCAGCACGGTGGCCGTCACGATCACCAGGGCTGGGACCATCAACTCGGTGCCGGTCAGGTGCGAGGCGTCGGACCTGAGCAGCACCCCCTCGTAGAGCAGAGCCGTGGCCAGCACGGTCGCGAGGAGCGTTACCCGCTCCTGCGACCAGTCCCGCGCGATCCGCAGCGGGCGGACCTGGAAAACGGTCAGCAGCGCAAGCGCCGCCAGCAGGAACGGAAGGACAAAGAACAGGCGAGAGTACGGGGACGGTGTGTGCTTAAAGCCGCCCCAGGGAGTGTCGTTCGCCCCTGCCGCCACGGCCTTCGGGAACAGGAAATACTGCTGCAAGAACTCGACCAACTGGCCTTGGGCGGCGTAGAACGCCAGGACCGGCACCCAGATCAGCGCAAAGCCAGCGAGCACAGCAACAAGAGCCGTCCACACCGCCCGCCATGAGGCGGAGCCGCTGACCAGCAGCAGGGCCCCGACCGCCAGTGCGCCGACCGCGCCGCCGGCCAGGTTTTCCTGTGCCAGGTACGACGTCAGGCCCCACAGCGTCCCGATGGCAGTTCCCGCGGCGGCGCCGCGCCAGGACGGGGAACGCCTGACCACGGCTGGCAGCAGCAGGACCAAAGCGATCACACCGACGTAGCGCAACGGGTTATCCCAGCCGAAATAGCCGTCGAATGACCGGCCGGGCTGGAATGCGAGCAGGTGGAGCCCCGGATAGACGAGCGCGGAAAGCAGCGACGCCGCCAGGCCCCGGACGTAGCCGAAGGCAAGGAAGAACACCGCGAAGAGAACAGACACGCCCGCCCACATAAACAGCGCCCACGCCTCGCGGAAGCCGACGACGGAAAAGGACGTCACGTGGTGCATGAGCCAGTAAGCAGCCACCTGCGTGCCTGGGCCGTACTGCACGCTAGCGGTGCCGACATAGGGGAGGTAGCCCTTGTCGACCGCCTGCAACCCGATCAGCACCACCTCCTCCTGATGGCTGATCGGCGTGCTCGTCTGGCTGAGGTACCAGGGCGGTCCCACGAAATACCAGGCCAGGGCCAGGGCCGTCACCAGCCCCGCTGCCACTGGCAGCATCCTGCGGGCGCCGTTCCGCCACCGGTCGGCGCGGTCGCTCACCGCACTCGTACTACGTCAGCCCGCAGGCCCGGGTCCGCCACGGCGATCCGGGGGAACAACCCGGTGCACCATGCCCGCCAGGTTCGCGGGTGACAACGGCCAACGGCCAGCACGCGGGCGGCCGTGGTCAGCCAGATTGCCGGGGCAATGACACCGAGCAGGTATACAGCTGTCTCCCAGCGCTTGTCGTCATAGGGGAAGTAGAGGTAGTGCTCTGGCGGGGGGAACGTTGCCTTCGCCCGGTAGTAGACGACGAGCAGCAGGAACGGAAACCAGGCGGCAAGCGCCAGCCAGATTGCGGCTCGCTCCCGCGGGGCCAGCAAGCGATCAAGCCAGGCGGCGGGCCGGGACCGGCCCGCCGCCAGCGACGCCAACCCGAGTACCGCGCTTAGGCATAGCGTGACTAGCGCGCCGGCCATCATGTTCCGCTGCGCTACCGGGAACTGGCCATGTGGCCGGATGAGAGCCGCCGTCGTCACCGCCAGCACGCTGGTCACGGCGAGCGAGAGGATCGCCGCCCGGTAGAAGGGCCGCGGGCCACCGTTAACGATGCGCAGCGCGCGGTCAAGCCACCTGGTTGACCGGCCCGGAGGGGGTGTGCGGGTAGGACGCTGTATGACGCCGGAGGTCGTGACAGCGTTATGGTCTCCAATAGCCGCGCGACTGAAGCCATCGCTTGGCGTCAGCGGCGATTGGCTCTGCATATCTATTGTGTCCATGTAAATTAGACCGAGCTCGCGCGTTTTTGGTTGCTTTGCCGGCCGAGAAAATCGCAGATTTCTTCCGCAGTGCTTGATTAGTAAAATTAATTCGCACGCTAAGGTCTACGCAGTGCGGCTGCGCGAAGCCTTTCCATGCTAGAAAGGGCTCACGGCATAATGAATGACGTGACGCCTAATGCAACCAGTGCGGCGTGGACGTGCCGTGGCTAATCGCCCGCGAAGCGCGAGTGAATAGCGGAGGCCGGCGCACCCCGTGTCCAGCGTTCCTATAATAAGAGACGCTATTAGGGCCTCCAGGTTGCCCGTGTCAGCGGAAAATTTTCCGATCACGGGTGGCCCGGCTCGGAAACCCAGCCGGGCTCGTTAGTCCCGGCGCAGCAGGATGTAGTAGGGAGCGCCGAGGAAATGCAGGGTTACCCGGCGGGCGTTCGTGTATCGCTGCAGGAAGTACCGGGCCTCGGGTGCCTGGAGAGACGTCGTGAACAGCGCCTGTGTCTGCGGCACCACCCGGGTGCGGAAGTCGGCCATGTAGGCACGCAGTTCTGGCTCGGTCTCGATGCTGCTGTACACGTCGGACGAGACCGGCGCGGGGTCCAGGTCGGCCACGAAGTAAACGAGGCCGGGGTATCCGCCGTGGACACCGGCGACGTAGGCGGTGCGGTCGCCGATGATCGCGTGGACCTGGTTCATCAGGGCGATGAACCTGGACATCGACGCGGGCGTCCCCTGACAGCACGAGGGCGCGTTGTCGAGCCCCGGGCCGACGCGCCTGCCCGCCACTGTTGTCGGCGTGGCGGGCCTAGCAGTGGCGGCCAGGTGCTGGCGGTCAAGGTAGGGCGCCTCGGCTACTGTGCGCACGCTAGCCCACGCGTACACCCGCGGAGGCAGGTATCTGCACGAAGCGACGACCAGTGCCGCGCAGAGGACCGTAACCGTTACGTGCCGCCTGGCGCCGAACTCCCGCGGCAGCGCGGTGCCTGCCACGATCACCAGCCCCGGAACCATCAGCAGGGTGCCGGACAGGTGCTCGGGGTCCGACCGGAGCAGCACCCCTTGGTAAAGCAGGGCGGTGGCCAGCACCGTCACCGCGAGGGTCTGGCGCTCCCGCGACCATTCGGTCGCGATCCGCAGCGGGCGGAGCTGGAAGACCGCCAACAGCGCGAAGACGGCCAGCGCCCAAGGCAGGACGTGGAACATGGAAGTGTACGGCGGCGTCGTGTGCTGAAAGCCTCCCCATGGAGTGTCGTTGGCCCCGCCCGCAACGGCCCGCGGAAAGAGGAAGTACTGCTTGATGAACGCGGCGAGCTGCCCGTGGACGGCGTAGAACGCTAGGACGGGGGTCCAGATCAGCTGAGAGCCGAGGAAGACGGTGGCAAGGGCCGTGCGCACCGCGCGCCACGAGGCAGAGCCGCTAAGCAGCAGCAAGGCGCCAACGGCCACCGCTCCGACCGCGCCGCCGGCCAGGTTTTCCTGCGCCAGGTACGACGTCAGCCCCCACAGCGTCCCGATGGCGATCCCCGCGGCGGCGCCGCGCCAGGACGGACACCGTCTGACGACAGCGGGCAGCAGCAGGACAAGGGCGATGACGCCCACGTAGCGCAGCGGGTTGGCCCAGCCCCAGTAGCCGTTGAACGAGCCGCCTGGCGCGAACCCGATCTGGCGGAGCGCCGGGTAGACGAGCGCGGAAAGCAGCGAGGCGGCCAGGCCACGGGCGTAGCCGAAGGCAATGAAGAACACCGTGAAGAGGACGGCCGCACCTGCCCACACGAACAGTGCCCACGCCTCGCGAAAGCCGACCACCGACATGGACGTGACGTGGCGCATGAGCAGATAGGCGGCCAGTTGCGTGCCCGGGCCGTACTGCACGCTGGCCACGCCGACATAGGGAAGGTGGCCTTCGGCCACCGCCTGCAACCCGATCAGGACGACATCCTCTTGCTTGCTGATCGGGGCGGCGGTCTGGCTGATATGCCAGGACGGGCCCAGGAAATACCAGGCCAGGCCGATAGCCGTCGCCAGGCCCGCGCCGGCAGCCAGCCACCTGCGCGCGCCGTCCCATCGACGGCCACCATCCCAACGGCGGCCGATCCGCCGCGCTACCGGGGGCAGGTCCACCAAGGGCAAGTCCACCAGGGTGGGGGCCAGCGGGGCGACCCGCGGGAACAGCCCGGTAAACCAGGCGCGCCAGGTCAGCGGGCGGTTACGGGCCACGGTGAGCACGCGGGCGGCCAGGACCACCCAGAGCATCGGGGCAAGGACGCCGAGGAGATATGCGGCGGTAATCCAGCGCTTGTCGTCGAAGGGAAAGTAGACATACCGCACTGGCGGGGGAAACGTCGCCTTCGCCCGGTAGTAAACGACAATTAGCAGAAACGGGAACCAGGCGGTAAGCGCCAGCCAGATCGCGGCTCGAACCTGCTGCGCCACCACGCGATCGAGCAAGGCCGCGGGCCGGTACTTGCCCCTAGCGGCGGGCGATACCAATCCGAGTGCCGCGCTGGCACACAACGCCTGCAGTGCATGGTCAATCAAGTGCCGCTGCGACCCCGGGAGCGACCCGGGTGGCCGGGTGTGGGCCGCTATTGCCATCGCCAGCACGCTGGTCACGGCCAGCGAGACGAGCGCAGCCAGGTAGAAAGGCCGCGGCCCCTTGTCAGCAACGCGCAGCGCCCGGTCAAGGGCTTTAGCCGACCGACTGGGGAGCGCCATGCCGCCGGCCACCTCAGCAGGCGCCCCGACGTCGCTGGCTCCTTCGCCAGGGCGAAGGAGTGCGGTGGTCTCGCCGTTGCCCCCATCCTCGGGCCGCCAGCGGCGATCGGGGCGCTGCGCCCCAGTACGTCCATTAAGCAGAAACATGCGTCACATATCCGCATTGCAAGCGATGCTGGCGATAAATTTGCATGCACATTGGCAGCTTCTGTCCCGATAATTGACGTGGGCTAGCGCATTCGTGATGCTGCCAATGGCAGCAAAAATCCCCAGGTGGCGGCGAGAATAACGGCCACTGGGGCAATTTAGCACGTCAGGCCGTGTTATCTGCGCGTCTTCAGGAAGATCACGCGGGCTATCCGAAAGCCTGCAATGAATAGGAAAGGAATGTGCTGTTGCTGGATAAGTGTGACGGCAACAGGATGCGCACGCTGTTCCTGCGGGAATAGGAGAAATGTCAGCGCTGGGCGATATTGCCCTACGCCAGGCGGGCGTGCCAGGCGAGTGCGGACGTGTCAGTGAGGGAAGCGACCTGGTCGATGATGACGCGGTGCCGCTCCGCGTCGGTGGCCGCGCTGCCCCAGGCGGGCTGGAAGACCGGGTCGAGGGTGGCCGGCGCGGTTCGCGCTAGGGCCAGCGCCAGTTCGGTGACCACCTCGCGCTCGCGCGCCTGCTCGGCCATGGCGTCCCTGCGGGACATCACGTAGTGCGCGGCGACCGCCTTGAGCAGCGCGCATTCCAGCAGCTGCTGGCGCGGCACCACGAGGTCGGCGGCATAGCGGCTGAGCCGGGCCCAGCCCGCGACGGCGCGGGTCCCGTCCTGCGCGGCCTGGCACAGCCGGCCGACGAGCTCGCTGGTCAGGTTCTTGGCGGCGGCGAGCGAGGCGGGGCCGCCGTCGAAGCTGAACTGCCAGCAGTCCAGCTGCATGAACTCCGCGAAAACCGCCTCAAGCTCGGCGGTGGTGACGTCCCACGACGGCTTGCAGTAATAGGTGAGGGCGACCGTGGAAACACGCGCCCGTTCTGAAGGCTCGGTGAGGTCTTTGAGGGAGATGAGGCCTGCTTGCAGGCCGTCCTCCACGTCGTGGACTGAGTAGGCGACGTCGTCGGCCCAGTCCATGACCTGCGCTTCAAGGCAGCGGCGACGCTCTGGTGCCCCGCTGCGGATCCAGTCGAACGCGGGAAGGTCGGACTGGTAGGCGCCGTACTTGGCAGGCAGATGCAGGGTGACGTTTTCTGGTTGGGCCAGGGTCTCCTGGCCGGGTTCCGCGGTCCACGGGTACTTGAGCGCCGCGTCCAGGGTCGCCCGGGTGAGGTTGAGGCCGGCGCCGGGCACCTTCGGCTCCAGCCGGGTGAGGAGGCGCAGCGACTGGGCGTTGCCCTCGAAGCCGCCGCAGGCCAGCGCGCCGCCCGGGTCGGCGAGCGCGGCCAGGGCGGCCTCGCCGTTGTGGCCGAACGGGGGGTGGCCAATGTCGTGCGCCAGGCACGCCGCGTCGACCAGGTCAGGATCGCAGCCGAGCGCCGCGCCGATCTCGCGGCCGATCTGCGCGCACTCAAGCGAGTGGGTCAGCCGGGTGCGCGGGAAGTCACCGGAGCCGGCGTGGACCGCCTGCGGCTCCGCGGCGTGCCTGCGCAGCGCTGAGCTGTGCAGGACCCGGGCGCGGTCCCGCTGGAACTCGGTGCGCCCGGCCCGCTTGGGCGGCTCGGCCACCCAGCGGTCG
>Ga0134126_10011149_pt1 | contig 11329 bp, 13 predicted proteins | sample KB31752_FD_96881 | JGI IMG/M metagenome (GOLD analysis project Ga0134126, IMG submission 96881) | Terrestrial soil microbial communities with excess Nitrogen fertilizer from Kellogg Biological Station, Michigan, USA - KB3-175-2 | ecosystem: Environmental > Terrestrial > Soil > Unclassified ... | reverse complement strand
CGTGCGCCTTCGTGGCCGTGTTCATGGGTGAACCGTGTCGAGTGTGGGCCCGCGGATAGACGAGTTGGTCGCTGAGGATAAGAAATTACCCAGCCGCGACCAGTCCATGGCGACCTTGGTCGATCTGACGATCCGGCTCGCGGTTCTTGCTCTTCTCCTCTACTGGTCATTTCTTCTGGTTCGTCCATTTAGTACGATCGCATTCTGGAGCGTCGTACTAACGGTCGCGCTCTATCCGGTGTACGATTGGATCGTCAGCCTGCTCGGCGGGCGTCGTCGATTGGCGGCCGCCGTTCTCACGCTCCTCAACCTGCTGATCGTAATCGGACCGGCAACGTGGCTTGCGCTAGGTCTTATTGAAAGCCTGCACACACTATCTGACCGATTTGACCTTTCGATTATGTCGCTGCCGCCGCCTCCCGTTACAGTGCAGAGTTGGCCGCTGATCGGTGAACCGCTTTACGAATTCTGGGATCTCGCTTCGACCAATTTGCAGGAAGCGTTGGCCAAGATCGCGCCGCAACTGAAACCCCTAGGTAGCACCCTCGTTTCTATCGCGGCGAACGCCGGTACCGGCGTCATTCAGTTCTTTATCGCGATCGTGGTTGCGGGATTTCTATTTTCGCCAGCGCCTTTGCTCGTCAATGGCTTCAGAAATTTTACACGCACAGTTGCCGCCGAGCGCGGCGAAAAGTTTGTGCACATCGCCGGGGCCACCATCCGAGCCGTATCGCGGGGCGTCATCGGCATTTCATCTCTGCAGGCGTTTCTTGCCGGGTTGGGCTTCCTGGCAGCCGGCATTCCGGGCGCCAGCCTGCTCACCTCCGCCGTGCTCATTCTCGGGATCATCCAGATCGGCCCATCGATCGTTCTTATTCCGTTGATTATTTGGAGTTGGGTGACGATGAAAACATCGGCGGCCTTATTATTCACCGCCTATATGATTCCGGTCAGTCTGTTGGACAACGTTCTGCGGCCGCTCGTCATGGGACGCGGACTGGAAACGCCGATGCTGGTCATTCTGATCGGAGTGATCGGGGGTACCATCTCCCACGGCATCACTGGGCTGTTTCTCGGCCCTATCGTCATGGCGGTGGTCTGGGAGTTGTTTGTCGCCTGGGTAAGCCCGGCCGGTCGCAAGCCGGGCGATCCGCTCGGCCCCACCGGACCGTCAACTTCAGGCGTTTCCTCGCAAAGCCGGATTTAGGCTTGCGGCCTAATGCCCAGGGTTATAGCGGTCGAACTCGTGCTCGAAATTGTAGCGCTGGTTGAAGGAACTGCCGCCGAAAAAACCGCCCGACACAGGACCTTCCTCGAAGTGCATGTTAAAGCCGTTGTCAACGGCCGGCGTCTTGCTGCCGTCGAGTTTCGACGACGGTGGGTCGGAGGCGGACGGCATGCCGAGGTCCATGAAATTCTGCGGCGGGCTGACACCGCCGTGCGCGTTGTCAAACTGGAAGGCCTGCGCCGCGGGCGCGGCCGCAACGGCGAAAGCAAAAACGGCGCCGAACAGAATGGCGCGGTGCGCAGAGAGAATCATGGCAGCCTCGCGGGATATGCTCTCAAGCCCTGATCGGTAAAAAATAGCGTCAAAAAATCGCGGCCACAAGGCGGCGTGCAGTCGCCCCACGATGTTCCTAACCTCGATTTCCGATATAATGGTACGCGAATAAGGCTGTTCGCCCGGGGCAAATCACCGAACGCGCAGGCGAAAGGCAGGCCGCCACCGCGTCCGGCGGCGGCAGAGGAAAATTTTACGCGTTCGCATAAGCGGGGGGATTCCTGACCGTGAAGCCATCGACCGCCGCGCTGATCGCGCTTTCGCCTTTTGCCTTATCCGTTTCAATCGCGCGAGCGCAGGACGCTGACCGCATCACCCGCCAGCAACTCGATCACACGTCGTTCTGCGCCATCGGGCGCAAGCCGCCCTGCACGATCAACACAGCGGTCGCGCGCGGATTGTTTGAGACCGGACTCCACCCGCGCTTTGCCGACGGCGTGAAATGCCGCGCCATCGATAGCGAGAAGTACGCCATCGACTACACCTACAAGCGCAACCGTCCGAGCCGCCACGGGGGCATCGACATGCCCGCGCCTTTCGGCACTCCAATTTATGCGGCGGCCGCCGGTACCGTCGTTGGCGTCTATCGCGGTAGTGGCAAGGGCCACCAGGGCGTCCATGTCATTCTGCGCCACACGCCGCAGGACACCGGCCTGCCAATCTGGGTCTACACGGTCTATGCCCACCTGAACAAAATGCCGAAGCTGCACGTCGGCGAGCACCTCAAGATGGGCGATCTCATCGGCCCGACGGGTAACAGCGGCGCCTCGGGGGCCCACAAGGGCGGTCGTCGCGGCGGCGCAGGCGGCGGCGGCGGTGGTGAAGAAGGCGGCCGCCGACGCCACCAGTCTGGCAAACGCGGTGGTGGCGGCGACGGTGGTGGCGACTTCAGGTTCGGCCGCACCTACGGAGGCGGAGGCGCAGGTGGTGGCGGCGGCCACCACGGCGTCCGGCGGCCGGCGCTCCACTTCGGCGTCTATTATAGCGCAGGGCCGAAATACGCAGCCCTGAAGGGGATCGTCATCCCCGCGGACGCACATTGGATGGACCCGGTTGCGCTGTTTCGAAAGAGCGCGCCGTTCGACTCGAAATCGATGCGTGCCTTGCCCGCCGCCGAAAAGGCCGTGCCGATTCCCTACGCACTCATGGATGGCTCAGTGCATCCCGCCGGCACCAAATTCATCTGGCCTTATCGCTGCGAGCGGCGATGACGGAAGGCGGCCCTCATTTCCGCTTGCGCGGAAATGAGCGGAGTATTATTCCACCTTGGTAGCGCACGTACAGCGGCGAAACCTCATCGCGCCGCTGCCTGGTACCCGAATCGGGTCAGGCGGCGGACTGGCGTTTTGAGACTTGAAGCTGCGCGTTTGGATCGAGGGCGCTTAGTGCACGCTGGCTGTACCGTTATGGCGAAGCCGCTCGATCTCGTCTTTCACCAGCAGTTTTCGACGCTTCAGTTCCACGACCTTCAGATGGTCGACCGCATGATGGCCCTGGCATTCGACGATTTCGTCTTCGAGTGCCTGATGCCTCTTCTCCAATTCCGCAAGGTGCGATTGCATCGACATTCAGCATGTCTCCTCAATCAGTGGCTCTAGGCTATATCAGTATAGCGCAGACTCGGCGCAAGTGCGACGGTAAAACCGGCGCTTGTTTTTCCGCAACGAATACCGAAGTGATTGATTACCGGGCGGTTTACGGAGCCCGCTTGAACCGCCTTGTGGAAAACGCGATAATTAGTCGCGCTTCGCGCCCCGCAAATCGGCGGGGGAAGCGGACCAGCGGTGGCAATGACCCAAGAGGAAGAGCGCGAGTTGCGGGAGGAATTGGCGCGCCTGCAACAGGAGCACCGCGACCTCGATGCCGCGATTGCAGCACTGGCCTTATCGCCCGGTTCCGACCTAGTCCAGGTTCAGCGCCTGAAGAAGCGCAAGCTCTTGCTGCGCGACCGTATTCGCGCAATCGAAGATCGGTTGACGCCGGATATTATTGCGTAACAGACAACACACTCAACCATCATCCTTCGGGGACTTCGCGGCGCCGGCGATCTTTTTGGCGAAGCCACCTCAAGATGACGAGGCCCTCCTCTCTCTCTTGCGCGCGTACATGGCGCGGTCGGCGGCGTCGATGGCACCCCCTGTGTCGAGACTTGGATCGAGCAGCACCATGCCGGCGCTCGCCCCGACCGTCAGCCGCGTCCCGCCATGCGTGACGCCGGCCGATTCGATCGCCACCTCTAATCCGCGCGCCTTGCGCAGGGCTTTGTCGTTTTCGATGTGCCACAACAACACGCCGAACTCGTCACCGCCGAGTCGGCCCACGAGGTCCGAGGCGCGCACATGACCGGTGAGCGCCGTCGCCACTTTGCGCAGGAGCGCATCGCCAGTCGCGTGGCCGTAGCAATCGTTGATTGTCTTGAACCCGTCGAGGTCGATGAAGAGCAGTGCGGCTTGGGTACGATAGCGCTGGATGTAGGCAAGCGAGCGATTGACCGCGCGCTCGAAACCGCGCCGGTTGAGGATGTCGAGTAGCGGATCGATATCGGCGCGCTCCTCAAGCTCGGCGATGCGGCGCTCGGCGCGCGCAAGCTTGGTGCTCAGCCGACCGATTTCGGCCTGTAATTCAGCTGGCGAAGCCTCGCTGCCGTTTGCGTTCCGCGTTCTCTCCCCGCCCACGTCACTCCCGCGCGAATCTGATTCCTTTGTTTCATGATACCGGTTTCGTCTGCCAGCGGGGGGCCTCAACCTATAATCCGGCGCTTCCTTCCGCAGGGGTTCGCGGAATCGGGGGAGCGAAAATGCCTGCCAAGCCGGTCGCGATCATCATGGGCAGCCAGTCGGACTGGGCCACCATGACGCACGCCGCGGCCACTCTCGACGCACTCAAGATCGGTTACGACGCGCGCATCGTCTCGGCCCACCGCACGCCGAAGCGGCTTTACGACTTCGCCACAACGGCGCGTGAGGAGGGCTTCAAGGTGATCATTGCCGGCGCCGGCGGCGCGGCGCACTTGCCGGGCATGGCGGCCTCGATGACGCCGCTGCCGGTGCTGGGCGTGCCGATGAACACGCATGCGCTGGAAGGCAAGGACTCGCTGCTCTCGATCATGCAGATGCCGGGCGGCGTGCCGGTCGGGACGCTCGCCATCGGCAAGCCGGGCGCAATCAACGCCGCACTGCTTGCAGCCGGCATACTGGCCTTGTCGGATGAGCAGATCGCCAAGCGCCTCGACGCCTGGCGCGCGCGGCAGACCAAAGCCGTCGCGAAGCGACCGAAAGATTGACGATGTGGTCTCTTCATCCTCCCGCTCGTCCCCACGAAAGCGGGGGCCCAGAGCAGAAAACTTCCGAGTCGGCCAACGCGGCCCTGGATTCCCGCTTCCGCGGAAATGAGCGGAGCGAGTATTGCTGAAGCCCGGCGCGACCATCGGAATTCTTGGCGGCGGCCAGTTGGGGCGCATGCTGGCGCTCGCGGCAGCGAGGCTCGGGCTCAACTGCCACATCTATTCGCCCGAGAATAATTCCTGCGCCTTCGAGGTCGTGCGCCAATCAACCTGCGCGCCTTACGAGGACGAGCGGGCGCTCGCGCGCTTTGCCGCTGCGGTCGATGTCGTCACCTACGAATTCGAGAACGTGCCGGCGAGCACGGCTGCTTTCCTGGCCAAACGCAAGCGGGTCCTGCCCGATCCCAAGGTGCTGGAGACAACACAGGATCGACTGATCGAAAAGGACTTCCTGTCCAGCTTGAAGATCGCAACCGCCCCCTATGCGCCGGTGCACAGCGCAACGCAACTCGCCGAAGGCATTGCCAAGGTCGGCCTTCCCGCCGTGCTCAAGACGCGGCTGTTCGGCTACGACGGTAAGGGTCAGGCCAAGATCGACAAAGGCGAGGATCCCAATGCGGCCTGGCGCAGCGTGAAGAACGCGCACTGCATTCTGGAAGGCTTCATTCCCTTCGAGCGCGAAGTGTCGGTGATCGCCGCGCGTGCAAGCGACGGCAGCGTGGTCTGCTTCGACGTCACCGAGAACGAACACCGGGACCACATCCTTTACAAGTCGCGAGTGCCGGGGAAGGTGACACCGGAAGTCGCGTCGGAAGCGCGCCGCATCGCCACCCGCATCGCCAAGGCTTGTGATTACGTCGGCGTGCTGGCGGTGGAAATGTTCGTGGTCCGCTCGCGCGGTAAACGCAGCCTGATGGTCAACGAAATCGCGCCGCGCGTTCATAATTCCGGACACTGGACCATCGACGGGGCCAGCGTGTCGCAGTTCGAGCAGCATATCCGCGCGGTCGCGGGCTGGCCGCTCGTCAAGCCGGTGCGCTACGGGCGCGTGGAGATGACCAACCTGATCGGCGATGAAGTCAACGACGTTTCGCACTGGCTGAGGCTGCCCGGTGCTTCGCTTCATCTCTACGGCAAGGGCGAGGCGCGACCGCGCCGCAAGATGGGCCACGTCACGCGCGTGTGGCCCAAATAAGCGGTTGTTCGGGCCTTCCGACTTACCGGAGCATCTGACCGTGCCGATCAATCGGGGTTGTGCGCGAACGACGTACACGCCACTATCCGGGGCGTAATTTAGCATTGGGCAAAAGCTGTTCGTCAGAAGGTTTTCGTGCCCCATGAAATGCGATTCGATTTTTGCCACAGGTGTATCGATTTTTCTCGGGTCGACCGCGGCGGCATTGGGCAACGGCGCAATGGCGGGGTTTCCGGCGGGCGGCGTCGTTTTCAAACAGGCAAAGAATATTTCAATCGCGCGCGAGGATCTGGATATCGGTTTGGATCGTGTCCACGTGCATTATGTATTCGTGTCTTCCGCGCGTAAGTCCGTGGTGAGAACGATCGGCTTCCCGATGGCGAAGGTCCAACAGGACGACTCGCCAAACGGCATTGCCAACACGAGCAGAGCAGAAAGCGGGAATGACATTCGAAACTACATGACCTTCAAAGTGATTGTGAATGGCAGGCCGGTGACGCCAAAACTTCATGAATTTGCGTGGTTCGGCGACACCAACGTCACCCGCAAATTGCATGCGATGGACGTTCCCGTGTTTGCCGCGACCGCGGACATGTACAAGAAGCTCGCGCAGTTGCCCGACGAAACAATAAGCAAGCTCAAGGATGAAAAGCTTGCGGTGAAAGAGGAAAACGGAACGTGGCTGGTGCCGCAATGGCTTTATCAGACAGTGTATGAGTGGCGGCAAACCTTCGCGCCGGGAAAGACCGAGGTCGATATCAGCTACAGACCGCTCTACGGCGCCTCGAGCGATTACCAGTATTATTACGAAGGCGGAAAAGGCGCCCCGCTCTATTGTCTCGATCAGGACGTGAAGAAAAAGCTTGCCGAATTAAAAGCAAAAGGCAGTTCTCCGGAACCGCTCACGGTCGGATACATTCTCGAGACCGCCAAAAAATGGCGCGGCCCGATCCGCGAATTTCATCTGAAACTTACTGAAAAGAATTCTTTCTCGAGCTTTTGCGTGCCGGACGGTTTGAAAGCCTCCGACGATGGAACGGGCTGGGAAGCGAAGGATTTCGTGCCCGGCACGGATTTGAAAATCGTGTTTTACCAGGATCTCGGAAGGTGAGCCTGATTACCCATGGACTTTCCAGCATCGGTCACCGTTCACTCGCGGCCAGTACCACAACAGTTCAAATTACCTGCTCCGATCGGGCTATAGAGTGTTCTTAATTTGCGACTAGTTTTGAGTCGAAATCGGTAGGGGATGTTTCGAATGGCGCTTACGCTCTACTTCCACCCGCTCGCATCGTTCTGTCATAAAGCGCTGATCGCGCTCTATGAAAACGACACGCCGTTCACTCCGCACTTTGTCGATCTCATGGATGAAGGGCAGAACGCTGCCTTCAAGCGGCTCTGGCCGATCGGCAAATTTCCTGTGTTGCGCGACGACACGCTTGATCGCACGATTCCGGAATCGACGACTATCATCGAATATCTGGCACAGTACTATCCGGGGTCTTCAAACCTCATTCCGGATGACGCGGAGGCCGCCTTCGAGACGCGCGGGCTCGATCGCTTCTACGACCTCCACATTCACGAGCCGATGCAGAAGATCATCGTCGACCGCCTGCGCCCCGAGGGTCAGAGGGATAAGCTCTGCGTCGAGCAGGCGCGCAATGTGCTACGCACCGCGCTTGGCATCGCCGAGAAAGACATGGCGCGGCGAACCTGGGCGACGGGCGAAAGGTTTGGCATGGCCGACTGCGCCGCCGCGCCAACCTTGTTCTATGTCAACATGGCGGTGATGCCCCTCATCGGCGCTTATCCTAATCTGTCCGCCTATCTCGACCGGCTTACCGAACGCCCTTCCTATGCGCGCGCGTTGATCGAGGCTGAGCCATTTCTCAAACACGTGCCGAAGTGAGGCTTTTCGATTAGGATCGGCTTTTTTAAATCGGCATAATGCGGCGTCCGAGTGCAGGAAAGCGGGCAATGATCAGGGCGGGATTGGCTTTCTTTCTACTGTTCTTCATGTTTGGTCATGAAATGGCTTGGGCAGCCTCCTGCCCCGCCGGAAAGATCACGTGTGCGCAGTGGTGCCACCGATATCGACCCGGCGCTGCGGACTGCCTGAGAGGCGGACGAAGAAGCTGTGAAGCAAAAGGTGGCCCGGACACCTGCGTAGGGGCAGGCTCGGGAAAGCTGATTACCTGCGAGGCTTGGTGCGACAAGTACAAGCACGGCAGCGAGTCATCTAAGCGAACGAGCCCGAAGAGCTGCATGAGACTGTACGGTAGCCTCAAGGCGCCTGTTCACGACCGTGGTCCTCCGTGAGATCTCAATTTCCATCTAAGCGGCGACAGCTAGAGCAGTGCCTCGATCTTATCTCGGTTGTGATAGATCGACACGAGGAGGCACGTGGCTGTGTAGGCCCAGCCGATGAACGGGACGAAACGGACCACGATGGCCCGCAGAACCTTCTTGGCGCCTTCCTCGCCCACTGACTTGGCGATCAGCAAGGTGAGCCTGGGGGACACCATCGTCTTCAACAGCGCCTCCAGCTCGAGGGCCGCCTGCCCGTATTGCTTGGCTTTCAGCGCCACGCGTAAGTTCTTCAGGACGCTCATCGTCGGCCCGTCTTTCAATAACTGCTCGACCAACTTGGCTGACAATTCTCGGAGGCCGGGGGTGTCCAGCGCGATGGTCAAAAGGACGTTGAACGCGCTTTCATGCGGGGCGGGATTCACCGTCGGCAAGGGCTGCGTAACGGAATTCGTGACCTCCTCCGGCGTCGGCGCGAGGCGGATTTTGAGCGCTTGCAGGCCAAGCGCGAGGTCGAGGTTTTGGGCCGTCACCAAGGGCAGCCATTCGTCTTCTTTGACCCGCGTATTGAAGATCGACGATAGCTCCGAGGAGATTTCCTTCTGTTGGGATAGAAACCGGTCCACCGCCGCGCCCGGCCTTTCAGCGCCGTCTTCGACGGTACGCCGCAACAAGGTGTCGGCCCGACTGGCCAAGCGTCCGATGTCGCGCTTGGCCGAAAGATTTGCTTGGTTTGCCTGGTTTATTTGGCCGCCTTGGGCCCGCCGGCGGGCCTTGGGCCAGTGCTCGGCCTCCTGAGGAGCCGGCCAGCGCGATGGCAGCGCCCGCCCTCCGCCAAGTCGCGTCCCTGCGTGTCGGCAACCGGCCAAGCGCCGGACCCCATTCGCGCGCCTTGAATCGCCCAAAGGCCGCCCCCAGATGGAGTAGCATTATTTAAAATTGTAACTGGCGGCGGCTGGCTCTACAATTGCCAGAGAATACGTGGACTTCCGGCCGTTTCTCTGGTAGAGCCGCCCGACTCAAAACGGTTTTTGGGCCCGCTTTACGGGATTTCCCGACCGGACATCCGGACCGACACCAACAAAGGAGCAAGCGTGCAAGTACTGGTTCGCGATAACAATGTCGATCAGGCCCTCAAGGCGCTCAAGAAGAAGATGCAGCGCGAGGGCATTTTCCGCGAGATGAAGCTTCGCGGCCACTATGAGAAGCCCTCGGAAAAGAAGGCGCGCGAAAAAGCGGAAGCGATCCGCCGCGCCCGCAAGCTCGCGCGTAAGAAGTTGCAGCGCGAGGGCCTGCTTCCGTCCAAGCCCCGTCCGGCGCCGGGAGCCGGCGGCCCCGGCCGCGGTGCACCGCGGTTCGGCTGATCCGGCCCGGGTGCGATTGCATTCGATGCATGAGTGACGCGGGCAGGATTCGCCCGCGTTATTGTTTTCGGCCCCATTTCGCCGCATTCCGGGGCATGGTGGTGAGAGAGTTACGAACCGTCCGGCGCGTTCCACGATGAGCCATCCGCAGACCGGCATTCCGCGTTTCTTCCCGGCGCTCCTTCTGGGGCTGGCGCTCGGCGCCTGCTCGACCACCGGCGGCATGAACGCGGCCGGCACCGGCGCGCCGGAAAGCGAGGATGCGATCTACGCCACCTCGCCCGCCAATCTCGCCTCGCTCACCAGCGTCGTGCAGCGTAATCCGAACGATCCGCAGGCCTACAACATGCGCGGCTCGGTGTTCGGCGAAGGCGGCCGTTACGCCGAGGCGCTCGCCGATTTCAACAAGGCGATCAGCATCGATCCCAAATACGCCCAGGCCTATGCCAATCGCGGACTGGTCTATCGCGAGACCGGCAAAATGGATTTGGCGCTCGCCGACTACAACAAGGCGCTGTCGATCGATCCGAATTACGCCACCGCCTACCTCGGCCGCGGCACGATCTATCGCAGCGAGCACAAGCCGCCTTTGGCGCTCGCCGATTTCAACCGCGCCATCGCCATCCGTCCGGACGACGAGCAGGCCTATTACAACCGCGGCCTGCTCTATCAGAGCCAGCAGCAGCACGACTACGCCATCGAGGACTTCACTACCGCGATCGGGCTCTCGACCCAGCAGGCCGAGCCCTATGTCGCGCGGGGCCTAAGCTACATCGCGGTGAAGAACTATAAGAACGCCGCCAGCGACCTCGATCAGGCGGTCAATATCGAACCGCAGAACGTGCAGGCCTGGGTGAGCCGCGGCCTTGCTTACGAACGGCTCGGCGACAAGCAGAAAGCCGCCGGCTCTTATGCCCGCGCGCTCAATATCGACCAGTACAATCAAGCGGCGAAGAATGGTTTCCGCCGCGTCGGCGGCCAGTACGGCGAGGCCTATCAGACGTTTTAGTCTGACTGGGAAGGCTAGTTCTTAAGCCCCGCCAAGAATTGCCGCACCACGTCGATGGCCCCGTGGTCATCGAGATTGATATGGCCGGCGCGGCGGAAGCGCACGAAGCGCTTGGGCTCGTGGGCCAGGGCAAACAAGCGCTCGCCGTAGACGATCGGCACGATCCGATCGCGCTCGCCATGCAGAACGAGGATCGGCGTGCGGACACGGGCGATGCGGCGGTCCGAGTGGAATCGGTCTCGCATCAGCCAATGCACTGGCGCGAACGGATAGGCGGCGGCGCCGACATCCGCCGCTGAGGTGAACGGCGCGTCGAGGATGACACCATCAAGGCGGCGTTCGGCGGCAAGGGCGATGGCCACCGCCGTGCCGAGCGATTCGCCCCACACCACCAGCTTGCGTGCCGGCCAGCGCGCGGATGCCTCGTCATAAGCCGCATGCGCATCGCGGATCAGGCCGGCTTCGCTCGGCCTGCCGCTCGAGCCGCCATAACCGCGATAGGACAGTGCGAGCAGGCCGTTGCCATCCGCGACCAGCTTGCGGAAACGCGCGACGCGCAGCTTAAGCGCGCCGCCATTGCCGTGAAAATAGAGCACCACTGGACTGCCGT
>Ga0134126_10011148_pt1 | contig 11330 bp, 11 predicted proteins | sample KB31752_FD_96881 | JGI IMG/M metagenome (GOLD analysis project Ga0134126, IMG submission 96881) | Terrestrial soil microbial communities with excess Nitrogen fertilizer from Kellogg Biological Station, Michigan, USA - KB3-175-2 | ecosystem: Environmental > Terrestrial > Soil > Unclassified ... | reverse complement strand
GAGGACGAAGGTCGGCCTGCCCTTCGCCACCTGCCGCAGGCGCCTGTAGGTTCCCTTGTCCTGCCATTCCTTCACCCACTGCGGCTCGCGCTTGGCGAGATCGCCGCGCATGGGGAACGGCGTTTCCGGAAGGTTGAGTGTGTCCTTGTAGTCAGCCATGCTCAGCCATGATTCACGAAGTATTCACGGGCCTGCCGCGCGTCGCGCGCGATGGCCTCCCTCAGCGCGTCGAGTCCATCGTACTTCTGCTCGTCGCGCAGCTTCTTCAGGAAGCGCACACGCAGGTGCTCGCCGTACAGGTCGCGCTCCCAGTCGAAGAGATGCACCTCCAGCAGCGGCAGCGGCACCGGGTTCACCGTGGGACGCCTGCCGATGCTCGCCACGCCGGGGCCAAAGCCGTCGACCTCCACCACGAAGATGCCCGAGAGCGGCGGCGGGCGCCGCAGCACGATGTTCGCGGTCGGAAAGCCGAGGCTGCGGCCGAGCTTCGCGCCGTGGGCCACGCGGCCGCTGATGGTATACGGATGCCCGAGCAGGCGCTCGCCCGTGTCGAGCTCCCCCGCCGCGAGCGCGGCGCGCACCGCGGAGCTCGAAACCCGCACCCCCTCGAACAAGACGTCGGCCATCGACTCGACCTCGAATCCGTGCCGGGTGCCCGCGAGAGCGAGCGCCGTGTAGTCGCCCGCGCGCCGCGCGCCGAACCGGAAGTCGCGTCCGACGAGGAGCCAGCGCGTGGCGAGCCCGTTCACCAGCACGTCCTCGACGAAACGCTCCGCCGACATCGATGCAAAGCGCCGGTCGAAGCGCGCCACGTGCACGCGCTCGACGCCGGCGGCTTCGATCAGCTCTAGCTTGTCGCGCAGCCGGGTGAGCCGCGCGGGCGCGGCCTTCGGGTCGAAAAATTCTCGCGGGTGCGGCTCGAAGGTCAGCACGCACGAAACGAGCTCCAGCTCGCGCGCCTTCGCCCCGACGCGCTCGATGAGCGCGCGGTGTCCCCGGTGCACGCCGTCGAAGTTGCCGATCGTCAGTGCACACCGGCCCGGGGCGCGCTGCAGAGAGCCGTGCGTGACGACCATGGACTCGGTTAAAACCATGAATTATAGTGCTTTTGTGAAGACCCTCGAACAGGAGATGGCGATTTACGCGGCCTACCACCGCGACCCGCGCAACAGGGCGACGCATTTCCTGGGCGTGCCGCTCATCATGCTCGCCCTTCTGGTTCCCCTGAGCCTCCATCGCTTCGAGCTGGCGGGGTTCAGCGTCACCCCGGCCATGCTGGTCGCCGCCGCGCTCCTCGCGTACTACTTCGTCCTCGACTTCGCGCTCGCGGTGGCGATGCTCGTCGTCCTCGGCGCGCTCATCTGGCTCGCCGAGCTTCTCGCAGCCGGCGGCGCGGCGCACGCCTGGATCTGGTTCGGGGCGGCCTTCGTCGGCGGCTGGATCCTGCAGCTCGTCGGCCACGTGTTCGAGGGCCGCAAGCCCGCGCTGGTCGACAACCTGTTCCAGATCTTCATCGCGCCGATCTTCCTCTGCGCGGAGGTTTTCTTCGCGCTCGGCCTGAGGTCCGGCCTGCGCTCCGCGGTGCAGGCACGCGCGGTGAGCCACGGATCGGGCAACTGACGCGAATCTGACGCTGGCGGCTTGAGGGCAGTTCGGTAGTATCTCGCCCGGAGGAGGAGTCATGAAGGGTTTGCTCGCGCTGTCGCGCGCGATCGACGCGGTCAACGAGAAGCTGAGCTGGATCGCCGACTGGCTCGTGTTCCTGTCCTGCCTCATCAGCGCGGGAAACGCGTTTTCGCGCTACGCGTTCAGCCTGAGCTCGAACGCCTGGCTCGAGATCCAGTGGTACATGTTCGGCGCGGTCGTCATGCTCGGCGCTTCCTACACGCTCAAGAAAAACGAGCACGTGCGGGTCGACATCGTCTACAGCAATCTCTCGACGCGCAAGCAGATCGGCGTCGACATCTTCGGCGGCATCCTGTTTCTTCTGCCGGCGGCGCTGATCCTCACCTATCTGTCGTGGCCGGTGTTCCACAACTCCTGGGTCGAGGGGGAGTACTCCGGCAACGCCGGCGGCCTGATCCGCTGGCCGATCAAGATTTTCCTGCCGATCGGGTTCGCGTTGCTCAGCCTGCAGGGCTTCTCCGAGCTGATTAAGCGCTTCGCAATGCTTACCGGCCATATGAAGGCGGATTTGCATTACGAGAGGCCTTTGCAGTGAGACGTTACGACCGCCAGGAGACGGCTGCTTGATACCCCACGACTTGATGGCGCCGCTGATGTTCGGCGGCCTGGTCGTGTTCATGCTGATCGGCTACCCGGTGTCGTTCTCGCTCGCCGCGGTCGGCCTGTTCTTCGGCTTCATCGCCATCGAGCAGGGCTTCTTCGGCTTCCAGCTGATGCAGGCCTTGCCGGAACGGGTGTTCGGCATCCTCGCCAACGACACGCTGCTCGCGATTCCCTTCTTCACCCTGATGGGCGCGATCCTGGAGCGCTGCGGGCTGGCCGAGGACCTGCTCGACGGGCTGGGCCAGCTCTTCGGTCCGGTCCGGGGTGGCCTGGGCTACGCGGTGATCGTGGTGGGCGCGATCCTCGGCGCTATCACCGGCACGGTGGCGGCCTCGGTGATCGCAATGGGCCTCATCTCGCTGCCGGTCATGATGCGCTACGGCTACGACATGCGCTACGCCACCGGCGTGATTGCCGCGTCAGGCACCATCACCCAGCTGATCCCCCCGTCCCTCGTGCTGATCGTGCTCGCCGACCAGCTCGGCCGTTCGGTGGGCGACATGTACCTGGGAGCCTGGGGCCCGAGCCTGGTGCAGGTGCTGCTCTTCTGCCTGTACACCTTGGGCGTGAGCATCTTCAAGCCGAAATGGGTGCCGGGAATTCCGCGCGAGTCGCTCACGATGCATGGCTGGCCGCTCGTCAAGCGCTGCCTGTGGGGCATCGTCCCGTCGCTCGTGCTGATCTTCCTCGTGCTCGGCACCATCTTCCTCGGCCTCGCCACGCCGACCGAGGGCGGGGCGATGGGCATGGTCGGCGCGATCGTGCTCGCCGTTCTGCACCGCCCGGAGTTCTCGCGCCACGCCAAGGTCGCGGCCTGGATCGGCGCCGCGGCGCTCGCGATCGTGACCGTGCCCGCGACGGTGGTGTGGCAGAGCGACTGGATGCCCGCCGGACTCCTGTCGACGGCGACCACGGCGCTCGACCGGATCCGCGCGCCGATCTTCGTCGTCTGCTACATCGCGCTCGCGGTCGTCATGTGGGAGGCGGTGCGCATCACCGCGCTGCGCGATCTGATCCGCCAGGCGTCGCAGTCGACCATGCGGCTCACCGCGATGGTGATCTTCATCCTCATCGGCTCGACCATCTTCACGCTGGTGTTCCGCGGCGTCGACGGCGACCTGTGGATCGAGGGCCTGCTGCTGCACCTGCCCGGCGGCAAGGTCGGCTTCCTGATCTTCGTCAACCTGTTCGTATTCTTCCTCGCGTTCTTCCTCGACTTCTTCGAGATCGCCTTCATCATCATCCCGCTCCTCGCACCGGTGGCGACCAAGCTCGGGATCGATCTGATCTGGTTCGGGGTGCTCCTGTGCGTGAACATGCAGACCTCGTTCATGCACCCGCCGTTCGGCTTTGCCCTCTTCTACCTGCGAGGCATCGCCTCGCGCGAGGTGAAGAGCTCGCAGATCTACTGGGGCGCGATCCCGTGGGTGGTGCTGCAGGTGATCATGGTGGCGATCGTCATCTTCTGGCCGGGTCTCGTCACCGCGTTCCTCGACAGCGGGCCGAAGGTCGACCCGAGCAAGATCGAGATCGTCCTGCCGCCGGACGACTCGGGCTCGCAGCCCGGCAGCGAAGACGACTTCGAGAAGCAGTACAAGCAGGGCCGCTAGGCGGCCGCAAAAAAAAGCCCCGCATGAGCGAGGCTTTTCTGGCCGCGGCTCGCGCGGCTAGCCGTGCTTCACCTTCGAATTGCTCACGTAGTTGTCGTAGGTCCCCTCGGCCACGCGGAACCACTGGAACTGCTCGTCCCTGAACTTGAGCCACTGCGGGTAGATGCGCGCCCAGTGCTTGCTCTTGCCCTTGAGCTCGTCGTAGAGCTCGTAGGCGGCCTTCTCGGCCGCCTCCAGCACCGGCTGCGGGAAGCGGCGCAGCTTCGTGCCGCTCGCGAGGAGGCGCTTCATCGCCTCGGGGTTCTGGGCGTCGTACTTCGCCATCATCCACGAGTTGGTTTCGCCGCAGGCCGCCTGCAGCGCCGCCTGGTAGGGCTTGGGCAGCTCGTTCCACTTCTTCTCGTTCACGAAGGTCATGAGCATCGGGCCGCCTTCCCAGTAGCCCGGCGTGTAGTAGTTCTGGGCAACCTTGTTGAAGCCGAGTTTCTCGTCGTCGTACGGTCCGACCCACTCCGCGGCGTCCACGGTGCCTTTTTCCAGCGCCGGATAGATGTCGGGAGCGGCGAGCTGCTGCGGCACCACGCCAAGCTTGGCCACGATCAGGCCCGCCATGCCGCCGATGCGCATCTTCAGCCCCTTCAGGTCCGCGACCGACTTGATCTCCTTGCGGTACCAGCCGCCCATCTGGCAGCCGGTGTTCCCCGACAGAATTCCGATGCAGCCGTAGTCCTTGAAGAGCGGCGCCATCGCCTCCGAGCCGCCGCCGAAGTGCCACCACGCCGTCTGCTGTCGCATGTTGCCGCCGAAGCAGATCGCGGTGCCGAAGGCGAACGCCGGATCCTTGCCGAAGTAGTAGTAGGGCGCGGTGTGTCCGAGCTCCACCGTGCCGGCCTGCACGGCGTCCAGCACTTGCAGCCCCGGCACGATCTCGCCGGCGGCGAACGCCCGGATCTGGAACTTGCCGTCGGTGATCTCGCCGACCCGCTTGCAGATCTGCTCGGCCCCGCCGTACAGCGTGTCCAGGCTCTTGCTCCAGCTTGTCGGCATGCGCCAGGTGATGGTCGGCTGCGACTGCGCGATGGCGGGGGCGGCGAGCGTGCCGCCCGCGACGCCGGCCGCCGCGCGCTTCAGAAATGTTCTACGTGTCATGTTCTCCTCTGTCCTCTGGTAGATGAAAGGGCGGATGGCATTCTAAACAAGTCAGCTCATCCGTGAGCAGAGCGCTCGCAGCTCCATCATCCTGACGCGCACGTCGTCGACGTCGGAGGCATCGGGCTCGCGCTCGAGGTACTCGGTGAAGTCCTTCAGCGCCGGTTGCCAGCACTCCAGCCGCTGGTAGACCTGGCCGCGGTCGCGCAGCTCGGCTGCGGCCTCGGGCGTGACGGCGAGCATCCGGTTCAGCACCTCGAGCTGCCGCTCGGGCTTGTCGGCGTCGCGGTAGATGGTCTTCAGGTTGCGCAGCAGGCGCAGCAGGATCTGACGCTTGCTCGCCGCCTCGAGGAACTGGTCGAGCGGCAGCTCGGCCACCGGCACGCCGTCGGCGACCCCTTCCGGGATCACGCGCTTCAGCCGGGCGCGCAACTCCGCCTCGGATTGCGGGACCCCGCCGGCGAACGGGTCGAGCACGATCACGCCGCCGCGCAGCTGCACGCGCACCAGGAAATGCCCGGGAAACGACACGCCGTCGACCGCGAGCCCGACGCGCCGGCCAAGCTCCATGTAGAGCACCGAAAGGGTGATCGGGATGCCGATCCTGCGGTCGAGCACGTCGTTCAGGTAGCTGTTCCGAGGATCGTAGTAGTCGCGCGTGTTTCCGCGGTACCCCAGCTCGCCGAACAGGAACTCGTTCAACGCCACGATGCGCTCTTCGAGGTCCATACCCTCGGGTATGCCCGCGCGCAGGCGCAGCGCCATGCGCTCGATTTCGTCCATGTAACGCGCGACGTCGAGCTCCGGGTAGGTGTCTTGCGCGATCAGCAGGCAGGCCTGCGCCAGGTCGATGTCGCGCTCCTCGCGCCTCACCTCGCGTGCGAAGCGCTCGAGGCTCATCCTGCCGCCCGGCGCGAGAAATCTCGCGGCCTGAAGCCAAAGGCGAGCAGGCACCCCGCGTAGACCGCGACGCCCAGGATCACCAATCCGGTCACCGCGGGAATTTTCCTCTCCCAACCCGCGGCAAGCCACCACTTCGCCTCGCCCATGGTAGTGAAGAGCACGATGGCCATGAAGCCCACCGACGCGCCGACTTTCAGCAGGAAGACCGGCCAGCCAGGAGCCGGCTTGTACGAGCCGTTCTTGCGCAGCCCGCGGTAAAGCAATGCCGCGTTCATGCAGGCCGCGAGGCTGATGGCAAGCGCGAGGCCAGCGTGCTTGAGGGGACCGATCAGGGCGAGGTTCAGGGCCTGGGTCGCCACGAGGGTCAAAATGCCGATTTTGACCGGGGTCACGATGTTTTGTCGCGCGTAGAAGCCCGGGGCGAGGATCTTGACCATGATGATGCCGACCAGGCCCACGCTGTAGGCCATGAGGGCCTGGCGCGTCATCCAGGCGTCCTCGGCCGTGAACCGCCCGTAGTGGAACAGCGCGGCGATGAGCGGCAGGGCAAGCACCGCGAGCGCCACGGTCGCCGGGACCGCGAGCAGCACCGTGACGCGCAAGCCCCAATCGAGCAGCCGGGCGTACTCGTCGTGGTTCGCGTCGGCGTGATATTTCGACAGGCTCGGCAGCAGGATGGTCCCCAGGGCGACGCCGAGCATGCCGGACGGAAACTCCATCAGCCGGTCGGCGTAGTAGAGCCACGACACGCTTCCGGTCACGAGGAAGGAAGCGAAGATCGTATTGATCACCAGCGAAATCTGGCTGATGGAGACGCCGAAGGCGGCCGGCCCCATGAGCTTCAGGATCCGCCTCACCCCGGGATGGTGGAGGTCGAGGCGCCAGCGCGGCAGCAGCCCTAACTTGGCCAGGAAAGGAATCTGAAAGGCGAGTTGCAGCACGCCGCCGCCGAACACCGCCCAGGCCAGCACCAGTACCGGCGGATCGAACCGGTCGGCGAAAAAAAGCGCGCCGACGATGAACGACACGTTGAGCAGCGCCGGCGTGATCGCCGGCACGGAGAAGCGATTCCACGTGTTCAGCACCCCCGCGGCAAAGGCCACCAGCGAGATGAACACGATGTACGGAAAAATGATGCGCAGCATCGTCACGGTCAGGCCGAACTTCGCCGGGTCGGAGGCGAATCCGGGCGCCGAGATGTAGACCACGACGGGGGCGAGGGCCATGCCGAGCAGCGCGGTAAGGACCAGCGCCAGGAAGAGCAGGGTCGCGGTCCGGTCGATGAGCGAGCGCACCTCCTCCAGAGAGCTCTTGTTCTTCTGCTCGGCCAGCATCGGAACGAACGCCTGCGAGAAGGCCCCCTCGGCGAACAGCCGCCGCAGCAGGTTCGGCAGACGAAACGCCACGAAGAAGGCGTCGGTGGCGAGGCTGGCGCCGAACGCCCGGGCGATGATGAAATCGCGCGCGAAGCCGAGGATGCGGCTGACGAACGTGAAGCCGCTCACTGCCACCAGAGCGCGCAACAGGTTCATGCGTCGCGCGAGCCGTTCATGCTAAACTCCCGCCCCTTCTGAGGGCATAGAATCCATGGCTAACACGAAGTCCGCGCGCAAGCGCGCGCACCAGGCGCAGGTACGCCGCGTGCACAACATGAGCCTGCGCACGGCCGTGCGTACGGCGATCAAGAACGTGAAGAAGGCCGTGGCGGGGGGCGATCGGACCGCTGCGGAAGGCGTGCTGCGCGAGTCGCAGCGCATCATCGACCGCGTGGTCGCCAAGGGCGTGCTGCACCGGAACGCGGGCGACCGCCACAAGAGCCGGCTCGCGCACGCGCTCAAGAACCTGAAGTAGCACTCTGAAGCCGGGCGAGCCTGGCGCGCTCGGGCATGCGGCGGGGCTCGGGCATGCGCCATTATACTGAGGCGCCCTGATGCCCAAGCTCTCGTGCCGCATCCTCGTCATCAACGATGAGCACCTGGTGCTGCGCGAGTTCGTCAAGGGTCTCAACGCCGCGGCGCGCGCGCTCGACAATCCCCTCGGCATCAGCTTCACCGGTGTAGCCACCGCCAAAGAAGCGCTGTCGGTGATCGAGTCCGACGGCGACCTGCAGGCGGTGCTGGTGGACGACACGCTCTACTCGCTGTCCAGGAACAACGGCAAGGAGAGGGGCGAGGAAAAAAGGCAGGACAAGAAGCAACTGCAGATGTCCGCGCTGGAGCTGGTCCAGCGCATTACCCGCTTTCGCCCCGAGCTCGACGTCTACATCCTGATCGCGCAGGAGAAGGAAGACGACGTGGTCGATGCGCTGTTCGCCGAGTCGGTCGACGGCTACTTCTACCGCGAGGAGCGCGATTACCGCGGCATCTACCGCATCCTCAACGCCCAGATCCAGGAGCGCGCGCGCACCCCGTTCTACGACGCGCTCAAGAGCTACGTCTGGATGGCGAAGGACCAGTGGCACACCCCGGGCCATTCCTCGGGCGAGTCGCTGCGCGGCAGCGCCTGGGTGAACGACTTCTACGAGTTCATGGGCGAGCACGTGTGCGACGCCGACCTGTCGGTGTCGGTGCCGATGCTCGACTCGCTGATGGAGCCGAAAGGCGTGATCGGCGAGGCGCAGGCGATGGCGGCGAAGGCGTTCGGCGCGCGGCGCACATACTTCGCCACCAACGGCACCTCGACCGCGAACAAGGTGATCTTCCAGACCCTGCTCGCCCCGGGGGAGAAGCTGCTCCTCGACCGCAACTGCCACAAGAGCGTGCACCACGGCGTGGTGCTCTCGGGCGCGCATCCGATCTACCTCGATTCAGCGCTCAACAGGAAGTACGGCCTCTACGGCCCTGTTCCCAAGAAAACCCTACTCAAGGAAATTCAAAAGCATTCCGACGCGCAGGCCCTGATCCTGACCTCCTGCACCTACGACGGCCTGCGCTACGACCTTGCGCCCATCGTCGAGGCGGCGCACGCGAAGGGGATCAAGGTGATCATCGACGAGGCCTGGTACGGCTTCGCGCGCTTCCATCCCGAGTTCCGGCCGACGGCGCTCGAGGCCGGCGCGGACTACGCGACGCAGTCGACGCACAAGGTGCTCTCGGCTTTCTCGCAGGCCTCGATGATCCACATCAACGATCCGGGGTTCCGCGAGCACCTGTTCCGCGAGAACTTCAACATGCACACCTCCACCAGCCCGCAGTACGGGCTGATCGCGAGCCTCGACGTGGCGCGGAAGCAGGCGGTGATGGAAGGCTATAAGCTTCTCGGGCGCACGCTCGAGCTCGCGAAGGAGGCGCGCGGGCTCATCAACTCCACCAAGGTGTTCCGGGTGCTCGAGCTCGAGGACCTGCTGCCCGACGAGGTGAGGGGCGACGGTATCCGTCTCGATCCCACCAAGGTGACGATCGACATCTCGGGCTGCGGCTACACCGCCGAGGACCTGCAGAAGGAGCTGTTCGAGCGCTACAACATCCAGGTCGAGAAGTCGACCTTCAACACCCTGTCGCTGCTTTTCACCATCGGCACTACCCGCTCCAAGCTCTCGCGCCTGTACGACGCGCTGATGCGCATCGCGCGCGAGGGGCGCCATTCGCGGCGGCTGGTGCAGACCCCCGAGATCCCGGGCTTCACCCGCCTGCGCTACCTGCCGCGCGACGCCTACTACTGCGGCGGCGAGCTGGTGCCGGTGTTCGACGAGCGCGAGCGGGTCAACCGCAAGCTCGTGGGCACGGTCTGCGCGGACCAGATCGTGCCCTACCCGCCCGGCATTCCGGTGCTGGTGCCGGGCCAGCTCATCACCGCGGGAGTAGTCGAGTACCTCGCCGACCTCCTGCGCTCGACCCGGCGCATGGAGATGCACGGCATCGTGCACGAGGGCTACGTCCCCTGCGTGCGCGTCCTCAAGCCTCAGGAGGAGAAGGGTTTGCAACGCCTTCCCTAGAGCCAAAATCAGGGACAGACCACGATTTCTTTTGATAGCATTGGATGAACGGCGGCCAGGGCCGCCGTTTTTCATTGGGAGATACGCCATGAGCCACGTCATGAACACCTACGCCCGGCAGCCGGTGGCGTTCGTGCGAGGCGAAGGCGTGTGGCTGTGGGACGAGGCCGGGAAGAAATACCTCGATGCCCTCGCCGGGATCGCCGTAAACACCCTTGGCTACAACCACCCGAGATTGACTAAGGCCCTTTCGGAAAGGCTGGCGAGCGGAGTTCTCCATACCTCGAACCTGTGGCGCATCCCGACGCAGGAGGCCGCCGCCGACCGCGTCGCCGAAATCACCGGCCTGGACGAGGTGTTCTTCTGCAACTCGGGCCTCGAGGCGAACGAGGCCGCGATCAAGGTGGCGCGCAAGTACGGCCACGAGCGCGGCATCGCCGAGCCGGCGATCGTGGTGATGGAAAAGGCGTTCCACGGCCGCTCGCTCGCGACCCTCTCCGCAACCGGCAGCCGCAAGGTGCAGGCCGGGTTCGAGCCGCTGGTGTCGGGCTTCGTGCGCGTGCCGCTGAACGACCTCGACGCGGTGCGCCAGGTGGCCGAGCACAACAAGAACGTGGTGGCGGTGTTCGTCGAGCCGATCCAGGGCGAGGGCGGAATCAACGTGTCGCGCCTTGAATACCTGCGCGGCCTGAAGGAGATCTGCGATCGCAACCAGTGGCTCTTCATGTCCGACGAGGTGCAGTGCGGGCTGGGGCGCACCGGCAAGTGGTTCGTCTACCAGCACGCCGGCTTCCTGCCCGACGTGGTGCCGCTCGCCAAGGGCCTCGGCTCGGGCGTGCCGGTGGGCGCCTGCGTCGTCGGCGGGCGCGCGAGGGGCGTGTTCAAGCCCGGCAACCACGGCTCGACCTTCGGCGGCAACCCGCTCGCGATGACGGCGGTGGTGGCCACCATCGACACCATCAAGTAGGAAGGGCTGCTCGCCAACGCGGCGCGGGTCGGCGAAGTGATCCGCGCCGGCTTTCCCAAGCGGGACGGAATTGTCGAAGTGCGCGGCATGGGCCTCATGATCGGCGTCGAGCTCGCGCGTCCCTGCGGCGAGCTGGTGAGGCAGGCGCTCGACGCGGGCCTGGTCCTCAACGTCACCGCCGACAACGTCGTCCGGATGCTGCCGCCGCTCGTCATGAACGAGGCCGAGGCGCGCGAGGTGCTCGCCCGACTGCTGCCCCTGCTCGAGGCCTTCCTCGAAAAGCGCGCCGCGGCCTGACGCCATGCGGTTGCGGCATTTCCTGCATTTCAGCGATTTCTCGCGCGAGGAGCACGAGCATCTCTTCGCGCGCACCCGGTGGATAAAAGCGAAGTTCAAGAGCTACGAGCGCTACTGGCCGCTCGAGGACCGCACCCTCGCGATGATCTTCGAGAAGCCCTCGACGCGCACGCGCATGTCG
>Ga0134126_10011146_pt1 | contig 11330 bp, 10 predicted proteins | sample KB31752_FD_96881 | JGI IMG/M metagenome (GOLD analysis project Ga0134126, IMG submission 96881) | Terrestrial soil microbial communities with excess Nitrogen fertilizer from Kellogg Biological Station, Michigan, USA - KB3-175-2 | ecosystem: Environmental > Terrestrial > Soil > Unclassified ... | reverse complement strand
CCTGCCGCAGTGGAACACGATCTCGATCAGCGGCTACCACATCCGCGAGGCGGGCGCTACCGCCGTGCAGGAACTGGCATTTACCATGGCCAATGCCATTGCCTATGTCGAGGCGGCCCAATCCGCCGGCCTACATATCGACCAGTTCGGCCCTCGGCTCAGCTTTTTCTTCAATGGCCATAGCGATTTTTTCGAGGAGATCGCCAAGTTCCGCGCCGCCCGCGCGCTCTGGGCCCGCATTACCCGCGACCGCTTTGGCGCCACCAATCCCCGCGCCATGATGCTCCGCTTTCATACCCAAACCTCCGGTTGGACCCTCACCGCCCAGCAACCGCTCAACAACGTGGTGCGGGTGGCCGTGCAAGCGATGGCCGCCGTCCTGGGCGGCACCCAGAGCCTACATACCAACGCCTACGACGAGGCGCTTGGCCTCCCCACCAGCGAGGCCGCCATGCTGGCTCTCCGGACTCAGCAGATTCTCGCCGGTGAGACCGGGGTGACAGCGGTGACCGATCCGCTGGGCGGCTCTCCCTATATCGAATATCTGACCGCCGAGGTTGAGCGCCGCGCCTGGACCCTGATCGAGCGCATCGATGCCCTGGGTGGGGCGGTGGCCGCCACCGAGCAGGGCTTCATGCAGCGGGAGATCGAGGAGAGCGCCTACCAGACCCAGCGGAAGATCGAGGACGGACGCCAGACCGTGGTGGGAGTGAACCGCTATCGGACCGAGGACGCCGCCATGGTCGAGACGTTCCGGATCGACCCCAAAATCCAGGCCCGGCAAATCGAGCGGCTGCACCAGGTCCACGAGACGCGGGACAGCGTCCGCGTAGCCGCCGCCCTCGACGCGGTGGCCGCCGCGGCCCGTGGCGACGAGAACATGTTGCCGCCGATGAAGGCGGCACTGGCGGCATACGCAAGCATCGGCGAGATCTGCGGTATCCTGCGGTCGATATGGGGAGAACATAGGGAGTAAACTAGTAGCATCCGGGAACCAATGGTGGTTTACCGGCGGTAAGTAGTAAGGCGGGAATCCCGGTGAAACTCGAATGGACACGCCAGGAGCGCGACGCGGCGCCCGAGGCAATGTGGCTACGTGCCCAGCACAACCTCAGCGTTCCCACCCTCATCGAACACGCGCTGGCGCAAGGGAATGCCCTATTGGCGACCAATGGCGCCCTGTGCTCCGATACTACCCCCCGCACCGGCCGTTCCCCACGGGATAAGTTCATCGTGCGGGACGAAGAGACCGCCGATCGGGTGGCCTGGGGCTCCGGAACCCAGCCCATCGACCCCGAGGTGGCCGCTCGTCTGGCCGAGCGAGTCACTGCCTATCTCGACCAGCGGCATGCCTATGTGGTGGATGCCTGGGCAGGCGCCGACCCCGCCCATCGCCTAGGGGTGCGCGTGGTGGCGGAATACGCCTGGCACGCCCTGTTCGCCCGCCAGTTGTTTATCCGACTCGGTCCCGACGAAGACAGCGGCTTCGCCCCTGGCTTTACCGTGCTGGCGGCGCCTGACTTCCGCTGCGACCCAGCTCGCGACGGCACCCGCTCGGAAGTCGCGGTCATTCTCGATTTTGGCCGGCGGCTGGTGACCATCGCCGGCACCCGCTACGCGGGCGAGATCAAGAAGAGCGTATTCAGTTACCTCAACTACGTGCTCCCCGCCGAGGGCGTGTTCCCCATGCATTGCGGCGCCAACGTGGGGCCCGATGGCGACGTTGCCCTCTTCTTCGGTCTCTCGGGCACCGGGAAGACCACCCTGTCCGCCGATCCCGAGCGATCCCTGATCGGGGACGACGAGCACGGCTGGGGCGACAGCGGCGTCTTCAATTTCGAGGGCGGCTGCTACGCCAAGTGCATCAACTTGCACGCGGAGAGCGAGCCGCAAATCCACGCCGCGATCCGCTTTGGGGCCGTATTGGAGAACGTAGTCCTTGACCCCGTGACTCGCGAGCCGGACTACGATGACGACAGCCTGACCGAGAATACCCGTGCCGCCTACCCGGTGGACTTTATCCCTGGGGTGACGCGCGAGGGACGCGGGGGCCACGCGAAAACGGTCCTGCTCCTCACCGCCGATGCCTTCGGCGTCCTGCCGCCCCTGGCCCGCCTGACCAACGAGCAGGCCATGTATTATTTCCTCTCCGGCTATACAGCCAAGCTGGCCGGTACCGAGGCGGGGATGGGGGCCGAACCGGAAGCGACCTTTTCCACCTGTTTTGCCTCACCATTCCTGGCCCTCCCGCCCATGCTCTTCGCCGACATGCTGCACGCTCGCCTGAGCCTCCACGGCGCCCGCTGCTATCTGATCAACACCGGCTGGAGCGGGGGCCCATTTGGAGTGGGGAGCCGGATCTCGCTTCCCCACACGCGGGCGATCGTCCGCGCCGCGATCTCCGGAGCCCTGGATACGGCCCCTGTCTGGACCGATCCGATCTTCGGGCTTCAGGTGCCGGAAACGGTGCCCGGTGTCCCGGCCGAAGTGCTCCGTCCGCGCGACACCTGGGGTGATCCAGCGGCGTACGACCAGGCGGCCACAGCCCTGGCCGAACGCTTCCGCGCTAACTTCTCCCTCTTCCCGCTCGCCCCGGCGAGCCTGGCCGCTGCCGGACCACGGGGTTAGGCGGGGTATGGAAGCGACGGAATCGGACCTGACCTCCGGCCGGGGACCGCGGTCCCCTGGCAGAGACGAGATGGGCCTGGGAGCGCGAGCGTCCCGCTCGTCCCCGTTACGCGATCAGGACGGCGACGGGACATGGGTGGGCTTCGACCGGAGACTGTGGTCCCCTGGTAGGGATGGGGCGACTGTGGTCGCGGACCGGGACTCTGTTTCGGAGGAAGAGATCGCCGCCGCCCTCATGGCCATTCATATACTGCGCCAGCGAACGGCCCCGGCACTGGGAGGCGTGGAGTCAGCATGGCGCCGTGCTGCCCGTGTCGAGGCGATCGGCGGGGCGTCCACGGGTTGGCGATCTGGCGGGTGGGGCCGATGAGTTTGCCTATCGCCTGGCCATTCCAGAAGGTGCTGATCGCCAATCGGGGCGAGATCGCCCTGCGAGTCATCCAGGCGTGCCGAGAACTGGGACTCGGCACGGTGGCCGTCTATTCGGAAGCGGATCGCGACTCGCTGCCGGTGGCCCTGGCCGATGAAGCCTATGAAATCGGCCCTCCTCCCTCGGTCCAGAGCTATCTGGACTTCGCGCGTATTCTGGCGGTGGCCGCGGAGTCCGGGGCTGGGGCCATCCATCCCGGCTATGGTTTCCTGGCCGAGAACACCGCCTTCGCCCGTGCCTGCCGCGAGGCCGGGATCACCTTCGTCGGTCCCAGCCCCGAAAGCATGGAGGCGGTGGGGGGGAAGATTGCCGCCCGAAGCCTGGCCGAGAAGCTGGGCATTCCCGTGGTCCCCGGCCAGACCGCGGCCGTCGAGAGCGTGGAAGCGGCGGCGGTGGCCGAGCGGGTGGGTTACCCGGTGGCGATCAAGGCGTCGGCCGGCGGTGGAGGGCGTGGACTGAAGGTGGCACACAGCCCGGCGGACCTCCCAGCGGCCCTGGAGAGCGCCCAGCGCGAGGGCGCGGCCTACTTTGGCGACGCGGCGGTCTTCATAGAGCGGTATCTGCGCGCTCCCCGTCACATCGAGGTACAGATTGCCGGCGACCAGCATGGGACCGTCCTGGCGGTCGGTACCCGCGATTGCTCGGTGCAGCGTAACCACCAGAAGCTGATCGAGGAGGCGCCCGCCCCCCTGGATCCGGCGCTGGCGGCCCGGATCATGGAGGCCGCGCGCCGCCTGGCCGCCGCTATTGGCTACACGGGAGCGGGGACGGCGGAGTTCCTGGTCGAGGGCGACCAGTTCTTCTTCCTCGAAATGAACACGCGGATCCAGGTCGAGCACACGGTTACCGAGGCGGTGACCGGGTTGGATCTGGTGAAGATGCAACTGCTGGTGGCGGCCGGGGAGCCGTTGCCGTTTGGCGAGCGTGACTGTCGGCCAAGCGGACACGCCATCGAATGCCGGATCAACGCCGAGGATCCGGCGGCCCGCTTCCGTCCCGGTCCAGGGCTGATAACACGCTACCGTCCCCCCACCGGCCCCGGCATTCGCGTGGACAGCGCCGCCTATCAGGGCTATACGATCCCCACTCACTACGACTCGATGATCGGCAAGTTGATCGCCTGGGGACAGGATCGAGCGGAGGCGCTTGCCCGGATGGACCGGGCGCTGGCCCAGTTCCAGATCGGCGGCGTCCCCTCTACCATCGGCTTTCATCGCCTGGTGCTCGCTGACCCGGCTTTCGTGGCCGGAGGAATCGCCACCACCTTTGTCGGCGGCCTTGACCTGACCGTCCTCCCTCCCTACGTACCCGAGGCGCCGGTCTCTCCACCTGATCCCGTGGGGCCCACCACCCTGGACGGCGGCGAGAGCTACCTGGTGGAGGTAAACGGAAAACAGTTCACGGTCAAGGTAGCGACGGGTGGGAACCGCGTCCGGGGGAGCAAACGGGGTGCTCGCCGGCAGGCGAGCGGCGAGGCGGACGGGGCGGTGCTCAGTCCCATGCATGGAGTGGTCCTGCGGGTAGCGGTCGAAGCGGGGCAGCGGGTCGAGAGTGGAGATCTCCTGCTCACCATCGAGGCGATGAAAATGGAGAACGAGGTTCTGGCCCCTCGCGGCGGTACGGTGCTCTCCGTCGGGACGGCGCCGGGGGCCACGGTCGATGTAGGAACCTTGCTGGCGGTGGTCGAATGAGCGAATCGCCTCCGAACCCGCTGGACGATCTGCGCCGCTTCGATCGTGAGGTGCTGGAGACGGCGGAGACGGTAGCCCAGGAGAAGCAGCACGCCAAGGGGAAGCTTACCGCGCGTGAACGGATCTCCGCTTTGCTCGATGACGGCTCTTTCGTGGAGTTGGATCGCTTCGCCGTCCATCGGAGCGACAACTTTGGCCTGGACCAACAGCGGATCCCCGGCGACGGGGTAATCACCGGGTACGGGACGATTGATGGGCGGAAAGTGGTGATCTTCTCGCAGGACTTCACGGTCTTCGGCGGCTCGCTGGGCGAGGTCTACGCGGAAAAGATCTGCAAGGTGATGGATCTGGCGCTCAAGATGGGCTGCCCGATCATCGGGATCAACGATTCGGGAGGGGCACGGATCCAGGAGGGGGTGGTCTCGCTGGCCGGCTACGCGGACATCTTTTACCGCAACGTGCTGGCCTCGGGGGTGGTGCCGCAGATCTCCCTGGTGGCGGGGCCGTGCGCGGGGGGCGCCGTGTATTCCCCGGCGATCACCGACTTCATCATCATGGTCCGTGACATCGGCAAGATGTATATCACCGGCCCGGACGTGATTAAAACGGTGACCGGGGAGGAAGTGACCCACGAGGAGCTGGGAGGCGCCGACACGCACGAGCGGCGGTCAGGGGTCGCCCACTTCGCCGCCCCCACCGAGGAGGACGCCTTCGACGACACGCGGCGCCTCCTCTCCTTCCTCCCCCTGAACAACCTCGACGACCCGCCGTACGAAGCGCCCTCCGACGATCCCGACCGCGAGGATCCCACCCTGATTGACCTGATCCCGCCCCTGGCCACCAAACCGTACGACATCACCAAAGCGATCATCGCCGTGGTGGACGACGAGGACTTCTTCGAGGTGCAGCCGCACTTCGCCCCCAATCTGGTGATCGGCTTTGCCCGCCTGGACGGCCATCCGGTGGGGATCGTGGCCAACCAGCCCCGGCATCTGGCGGGGACGCTGGACATTGACTCCAGTACCAAGGGCGCCCGCTTCGTCCGCTTCTGCGATGCCTTCAACATCCCCCTGGTTACCTTCGTGGACGTGCCGGGCTTCCTCCCCGGCACCACCCAGGAGTACGGGGGGATTATCCGCCATGGGGCCAAGCTGCTCTACGCCTACGCCGAGGCCACGGTGCCCAAGCTGACCGTGATCACCCGCAAGGCATACGGCGGCGCCTACGACGTCATGTGCTCGAAGCACATCGGGGCCGACTTCAACTTCGCCTGGCCCACGGCGGAGATCGCGGTGATGGGGCCGGCGGCGGCGGTGAACGTGATCTTCCGCCGCGATCTCGCCGCGTCCTCGGACCCCCTGGCCACGGCGGCGGCACTCACCGCCGACTACATCGAGCGGTTCGCCAATCCCTACGTGGCGGCCCAACGCGGCTACATCGACGCCGTGATCGAGCCCCAGCAAACCCGCCCTACCCTGGTTCGCGCCCTGGCGATGGCCTCCACCAAGCGAGTGACCCGGCCAAGTCGGAAGCACGGGAACATCCCGTTATGAGGGCGACGGCAACACCCCGGTGATCGCCGATTCCGGAACCGGCCGGCCATTTTGCGGATGAGCTTTGGGAGGGGTACAGTGGGAACAGTGGCGGCGGAACTGGGGGGACGAAGAGGATGACTATACATGTGTTTACGGCTATCCTGCACCGGGAAGGCGATCTCTACGTCGCGGACTGCCCGGAGGTGGGAACAGTAAGCCAGGGTACGACTATTGATGAAGCGGTGGACCAATTGCGCGAGGCCACCGAGCTGTACCTGGAGGAGTTTCCGCTGCCCGAGGTTGGCCGCCCTTGAGCGAATGGGTTTCCGGCGCGTACGGCAACGCGGCAGCCATGTTATTCTCCGCCGCGATAGGGCGGAGGGCTCCAAAGGCTGCGTGGTGCCGCTGCATCGGGAACTCGCTGTCGGCACGCTGCGGAGCATAGTGCGGCAGGCCGGTGTGACGGTCGAGGAGCTCACCGGCCAGCTATGATGGTCATGATCCAGGTTCCGTTCGACCACCTGGCATGTTGGCGCTAACTCAACGAGTGCCCCGGCCCTGGCCTCCATCAATCGGGGCGTACCTGAGTTTTGATAATGCACAAATAGGGCCTCCGGCTGAGGCCGGGTGCGGCCCATTTTATCCGCAGTGGTGGGTGCGTGCGCGCATGACAACTGAGGAAACGGCCTTCTTTCATGGCCAGGAGCCTTCTGGGAGCGCGAGACACCCGCACGCGGGTACCCGGCTCGCACTGGCGCGCCAGCGCCAGGGACGACCGGCCCGTCCCCCAGAGCTGCCAAGCACAACGGCAGAATCGGCTGCTGGAGCCGTCAACGGGACGAGCGGGACGCTCGCGCTCCCAGGTGGGTGCCCGCCACAAAACTCCGGCACGCCACCAAACTAGTGACCGGCCCTAGCCGGAAGCGCGGGAGCATTGGGCTGTGAGGGTAGACTGCTGACCTCCGCCGCCCGTGGTTTCTTGAGCGGTAGCCTGTCTCTCATCGCTCAACTTGCTTATTCTCACCTCGCTTATCGCGGCTATTGATGGATTTGCGGGAAAACCATAGATTGGGAGTAGAGCGAGAAGGAGAACAGGTCTATGGACACTACTATCGAGATGCTCCGCGCCGAGTTGGAACGGGCGCGGCAGGCGGCACGCGCGGGCGACCTGGCTTCCGTGCTGGGGGAATTGGACCATGCCGTGGCAACCCTGGATGCCGACCGGCTGCTCACCACGACGGACGCGGCCCGCTTGCTTGGCATCCGCTCGCCAAACACCGTCCTCGCCTGGTGCCGGACTGGTTATCTCCGGGGCGTCAAGCGCGGCGGACGCACCATGATCCCACTCTCGGAGGTCGAACGCATTACTGATGGCGATCCCTTGCGCGCCGTCAAAGCCGCCGATACGCTGCACGATCTGGCCTCGGCCCTGGGCGGCGACGAAGGACTCAGCGAAGAAGAGATGGAGCGGATGCACGCTGCCCGGCCTGGCAAGCTTCCATGGGAGCGCGCGCATGAGGCGGCGGGGTGATTCGTGCCGTCCTCGACACCAGTTCCCTCTACGCCGATCGGCGGCGGCGCCAGTTGCAAGAAGTGGCCGCTTGCCCAGCCAGAAGCACGAGAACATCCCGCTCTATCAGCGGACGCTGCCCCACCACGCCCGGATTGCACATGGTTGATCGCACGAGAAAACCATGATAACATCTTATTCAACTCTGAAAAAATGCGAAGGGAAACTCTAGCTTATGATCTTACAACGTGACATCCGTTCTCTGACCGACTTTAAGCGCCACACCAACGACTTCGTGAAGCAAATGAAGGCCACCAGGAACCCGGTCGTGCTGACCGTGAACGGTAAGGCCGAACTGGTGGTACAAGATGCTGAGAGCTACCAAGCGTTGCTTGATCGTCTAGAGCGGGCCGACGCTATCGAAGGTATCCGGCGCGGTTTGGCGCAGATGGAACGGGGTGAAGGGCGCTCAGCCGAGGAAGTATTCGCCGAGTTCCGGTCACGCCACGACATGTCGAATGGCTGAGGAATACCGGATCATCCTGCAGCCAGAAGCGTATGAGTGTATGGAAAGCGCCTATCAGTACATCGAGCAGGACTCTCTGGACAGTGCTCACCAATGGGCAGCCGGCCTAATGGCGGCAATTGATTCCCTTAAAACCTTCCCGGCGCGCTGTCCGCTTGCCCCAGAGAGCGAGTTTTTCCCTCAAGAGATCAGGCAGCTTCTTTATGGCAAGGGCAGACACGTCTACCGGATTCTATTCACTATTAGGGCCGGCGCCGTATCCATCCTGCATATTCGGCATGGTGCGCGGAAGACCATAGGGCCTGAACCATAACGCGGAGGATCAAAGTCCGGCGGAATCAGAGAGTCTGGCGGCATGAGCAAGGCCGTACGTGAAGGCATTCAGACGCAGCATGGCCTCAAGCCGCTGCGTCGGACTTAAGCGCAGTTGCTCCCGCAGGAGACCGATATCGACTCCACTTTGGCGCAAACGGTGCAAACTTGCCAGGCTCGCTTGCCGCTGCCCATCCACGACGCCGGGCGAGCTAGCCTCCGGTATTCAGGAAGACGAAGAAGGCGGGTGATCGAGAAACCGGGCGACCACCTCTCGGGCCAGATCCTTCTCAAGAAGTGGAGCCAGACGACTCGCCAGACCCAGCACGCGCACGCGCAGTCCGGCGTCCTTGCGCCGGTTGGTTCTCGGCACGCCGCTCTCCCGATCGGTCGTCATTTCGTGGCTGCCTTCCCCGCTTTGGGTTGAGTCCGCATATGAAGCGGAGACACCCTACCCACGATGATAGCACGGATCCACGCACTGGCCATGGCCGCCACCAACGTGCTCCCCGGATGTTGAACTGCTGCCGAACCCAACGGGCCTGGCGACCCGTGCTCCTACACGCACCACCAGAATCGGGCAGTTCATCATAAATCAGCATGCGATCAGAAATGAATCCAGGGCAGTGGTGAGCCAATTTGGAAGGTATCCGTCGCGGTTTGGCGCGGCTGGATCGGGGAGACGAGAGTTTTAGCGCCGGCAAGCCGTACAACCAGGAGGGCGCGGTCTACCTCGCCGGCTGAGCCGGATCTCCCTCCCTGGCCAGCGCGTCGCGTGCCTCCACCAGCCTGTCCAGCGCGGTGGTGATGTCCTCCCGCGTGGTGAACAGATGCGGCGCGATCCGCAGCACGTCGGCGCGTGCGGAAACGATCACGCCGCGCGCTCGTAACCACTGCTCCAGCCAGGCGCTCGCGACCCCCACCCGCAAGGCGGTCGCCGCGCCTTTCCTGGTCACGTCGAGTGGGCCGGCAATCTCCAGATCCCGCTCGATCGCGCCGGCCATCACCTGGCGTGAGAGCGTCTGGACGTGCCGCTCAATCGTCGGCACGCCTGCCTCCCGCACCAGCCGCATCCCGGCGCGGGCGGCATAGGCGGCGATGATTGGCGGCGTCCCCATGTCGAAGCGGCGGCCGCCGGGCGCGAAATCCAGATGCGTGGCATCGAAGTGGAAGGGGTTGACCCGGCCAAACCAGCCGGTGGCGGCCGGTTGCAGTTCGGCGCTCAGTTCGGGCCTTACATACATGAAGGCGATGCCCGGTAGGCCCAGCAGATACTTCAGGTTGCCGCACACCAGAATGTCCACATCACTCTCCCTTACGTCGAAGGCGAGGGTGCCCAGCGCCTGATAGGCATCGACCAGCAGTAAAGCGCCGTGATCGTGGGCGAGCTGGGCGAGCGCCCGTGCGTCCTGGCGGGCCGCGGTGTAGTAGGAGACCAGATGGACGCTCAGCAAGGCGGTATCCGATCGCAGGTACGGCTCGATCAGCGCGGGCGGATAGAAGCCGTCCGCCGATCGGGCGAAGCTCACCTCGCCCCGATCACCCCTGGCCCCGGCCAGCCACCCCTGCCCGACCGTCGGGAACTCATCGACGGTAGTCACCACATGCCGGCGTCCCCGGAACGGCAAGCAGCTTGCGATGGTCGAGATCGCGTCGGAGACGCAGCTGAGCACCGCCACGTCATCCGGCGCGGCACCAATCAGCCGCGCGAACTCGCCGCGCGCCTCTTGCACTTCGCCTACCCAGGTCTCCCAGGCCATCCCTTCGCTGAGCAGCGACTGCTGATAGCGCTCCAGCGCCTCCCGTACATCAAGGGAGAGCGGCCCCTGCGAGCAGTTGCCCAGGTGTATCGTATGGGCCAGAATTGGGAACCGGGATCGGTACTCCTCGGGCCGCAAGGCGGGCTCAGCCATCGGGGGTGTCATGAGGGGGTAATGGCCAGCACGCGCACGGGACTGCCGCTGCCGGCGACGATCTTCAGCGGCGCCGCGATCACCACCGCTCCAGTGGCGGGCAGCTTGTCCAGGTTACAGAGGCTGGCCAGGCCGAACTTGCCGGCCCCATGCATGGTGGCATGGTTCGGGAAGGGTGGGTCGAAGGTACCCGCCTGGCCCGCGTCGGTCCCCACGGTCTCCACGCCGACTCCCAAAATGTCGCGCTCCCTGGCCAGCAGTTCGGATGCCGAGCGATGGAAGCCAGGCGTATGCGGGCCGTGCTCGTCCGCGTTGAAAAAGTCGGCGCCGGCGCGGGTGCTCCACCCGGTATGCACGAGCACCCAGGCGCCGGCGGGGATGCGGCCATGGCGGCTCTCCCAGGCCAGGATGTGCTCGGGCAGCAGGAGAAAGTCGGGGTCGGCCGCGCATTCGCCCGTGACGTTGAACACGCAGGCAGGGCCAATGAAACGGCCAACAGGGATCGTATCGCAGGTGTTGTCGGGCAGATCCTTGCCCGTGATCCAATGGACGGGGGCATCGAAGTGCGTCCCGGTGTGCTCACCCAGGGTCAGGGTGTTCCAGTACCAGCCTGGTCCCCGCTCGTCATAGCGAGAGATGACCTCGACCGTACAGCCAGGCGAGTTGGCGAAGATCGGCGGCAGTTCGATCACCGGCGTGCTCGGGCCAAGGGGTTGGGTGAGATCAACCACGGTTATCCGGCCCGCCGCGAGATCCGCCGTGAACAGGGCCAGTGAATCGGCCAT
>Ga0134126_10011142_pt1 | contig 11332 bp, 7 predicted proteins | sample KB31752_FD_96881 | JGI IMG/M metagenome (GOLD analysis project Ga0134126, IMG submission 96881) | Terrestrial soil microbial communities with excess Nitrogen fertilizer from Kellogg Biological Station, Michigan, USA - KB3-175-2 | ecosystem: Environmental > Terrestrial > Soil > Unclassified ... | reverse complement strand
TGCCATTTTTGGGGCATATTACCGTGTCGTGGCCTGCGCTTACATTGGGCGCAGGGTTTATAATAATTCTTACAGAATCATTAGTTAAGCATTTAAATGCGTTCACGTAAATATAATGGATATATCCAAGGGTTGGATCATTGCTGGTGACCCCCATAATTGATGGGTAAAGAAAATTATTTACCACTGCTGAAGGCTTCCTCGGGTATATCCAGTTACCGCCCTGGTGTAAAATATCAACCAGTGGTGCGCCGGTTTCTAACTGGGATGCCGGGTCACTAATGCAAATGGCTTTAGGTGCCATTAGCTGCGGACGGGAAGGGGTATTTACAATAATATTATAATACCCCGTATCAGTGCAGGTTACCCCATGTCCTGTATTAGAAATTACGACTGCGAGATCAGCCTGAGCACCGTAGCCAGATGCAGCATTGGCCGTAAATGTATATGTAGGTGTGGTAGCTACTATTGAGTTATTATGTATTTTGTCCATCCACAGGTAAGAAGCCCCCGAGCTGCCTGCCCCGGCCTTGAGGGTTACTGTTGCATCATGGCAAACGGTGCTGTCGACTTTGTATGCCAGTATTGGTGGATTAAAATAAATATTCGCCGTATCACTTCCCGTGCAGCCCGCCGAATTTTGAACCGTAACGATATACATCCCGGAATCTGATACCGAGATGGTATCACCATGAAAGGTACGTACCGTGTCAGTTCCCAATATCCAAGCCCATTTCACAACCGGCTCATGGGGCAGCCCGGTGGTAAGCATCAGCGGATGTCCCCAGCATCCCCGCTGGTCAGCGCCTAAGTTGGGCTTAGGCTTGGCTACGACAGTTATATATTTAGATGCTGAAGCTGTATCGAAACTGGCATCAAGTATAATAAGGGTTGCTTTATAGCTCCCGGTGCTATAAACATGGCTTGGAGCGCCATTGGTACTGGTATCCCCATCCCCAAAAATCCACAACTCCCGGTATGGTTTATTTCCCCCGGTGGTGGTATTTATGAAGTGTTCTGTACCCGCACTGCAAATGGTGTCTGAAGTTATAGTAAAACTTACTTTAAGCTGTGCCTTTAAGGCCGTGCTGAATAATGAGCAGGCCAAAATTGTCAAAAAAAAGGTTGAATTTCTTTTCATATATGAGATTTTATGTCTGCAATTTAAGCAATTTTATTAATATTATCATTAGAACCCCAATCATATTATATTTCAAAAAAAATTACATTTGCAACAAAGCACAACCTGTCTGTCAACTATATGAAACTTAATTGGACATTTATCCGGGAACGCGTCGGACTGTTTATATATTACTATTCCGCCCTGTTTACGATTACTACTTTAAGACTGGTCTTGATCAGCCACCAAAATCCGGTTTATTTTAAAGTGCATGACTTTATTTTCCCTGCAATTTTCGGCCTCGCAATGATCTTTTTTTGGGGGCGGAACCCAGTCTTCACCTGGTTCAGGTGGGAGTGGAAAAAAGACCATTAACACCAATCGTCCAATATTTTTTTCCAGATCAGTTATCTCACCAGACTAAGGAGCAGTGGAATTTCAACCTGTCCATTTCAAATCACCAATCACTTTTTCCATACCTTTGCACAAAATTTTTACCCCTCGTTCATAATACATGCCCAAAGATCATTCTATCCATAAAGTCCTCATTATCGGCAGTGGACCGATCATTATCGGCCAGGCCTGCGAGTTTGATTATGCCGGAAGCCAGGCAGCCCGTTCGCTTCGGGACGAAGGTATTGATGTGGTCCTGATCAACTCAAACCCGGCAACCATCATGACCGATAAGGTTACCGCAGATTTTGTGTACCTGCTCCCGCTTAACATTGATTCCATTGAAAAAATACTGAACGAGCATAAAATAGATGCCGTATTGCCCACCATGGGCGGGCAAACAGCCCTGAACCTCTGTAAAGAAGCCGAAGAAACGGGATTGTGGAAGAAATACGGTGTCCGGATTATAGGCGTAGATATAGACGCTATTGAGACCACCGAGAACCGGGAATCCTTTAGAAAACTGATGGCAGATATAGGCATAGGCACTCCAAAATCAAAAATGGCCGCCTCCTTCCTGGAAGGAAAAGATATAGCCCAGCATTTGGGTTTCCCATTGGTTATCCGGCCTTCATATACGCTCGGTGGTTCCGGAGGCAGTTTTGTAAAAGTAAAAGAAGATTTTGAAGCCGCGCTCCAGCATGGGTTGAAAACTTCGCCTGTGCATGAGGTGCTCATAGAAGTTGCTGTGCTCGGCTGGAAAGAATATGAGCTTGAACTCCTGCGTGACAGCGCTGACAATGTTGCTATAATCTGTACCATAGAAAACATGGACCCGATGGGGATACATACAGGGGATTCCATCACAGTTGCCCCGGCCATGACCATGTCAGATCATGCCTACCAGCGGATGCGGGATATGGCGATAAAAATGATGCGGTCGGTGGGGAATTTTGCAGGAGGATGCAATGTGCAGTTTGCCATGAACCCTGTGGATGAAGAGATTGTAGCGGTAGAGATTAACCCCCGTGTGTCCCGTTCTTCTGCATTGGCCTCAAAAGCAACAGGATATCCTATTGCCAAGATTGCTGCAAAACTTGCCATTGGCTACAATCTTGACGAACTCAAAAACCCCGTAACCAAAACAACCTCAGCCTATTTTGAACCTGCCATAGATTATGTGATCGTAAAAATACCCCGGTGGAATTTTGATAAATTCAGGGGTAGCGACAGGACACTTGGCCTGCAAATGAAATCTGTGGGCGAAGTAATGGCCATAGGACGCTCTTTCACTGAGGCACTCCAAAAGGCGTGTCAATCCCTTGAAATAAAAAGGGCAGGACTTGGAGCGGATGGCTGGGGCCTGAAAAAGCTGGAAGAAATTACAGACTCCCTGGAACACCCGTCATGGGATCGGGTTTTTCATATAAAGGATGCTCTGAGCCTCGGCGTTCCCTTGAGGACCATACAGGACATAACCAAAATAGACAAATGGTTCCTGCAGGAAATACAAAAGCTGGTATTGCTTGAAGATGAACTCCGCAGGTATAAACTGAACAATATCCCCAAAGATTATTTCCTGGAATTGAAGCAGAACGGGTTTTCCGATGTGCAGATCGCATGGATATTAGGTATTGATGAAGACGCTGTGCATGACCGCCGCAAAGAACTGGGTATCAGGCGAAACTATAAAATGGTTGATACCTGCGCCGGTGAATTTCCATCCCCTACCAATTATTTTTATTCCACTTTTGATGATGCAAACGAGTCGGTAGTCAGCGATAAAAAGAAAGTGATCGTATTGGGCTCTGGGCCAAACCGGATAGGGCAGGGGATAGAGTTCGACTATTGCTGCGTTCATGGCATACTTGCGGCGCGTGAATGTGGCTACGAGGCCATCATGATCAATTGCAATCCTGAAACGGTTTCTACTGATTTTGATATATCAGACAAGCTCTATTTTGAACCCGTTTTCTGGGAAAATATCCGAGAGATCATTGAATTTGAAAAACCTGAAGGTGTCATTGTCCAGCTTGGCGGGCAGACTGCTTTAAAGCTGGCAGGCAAGTTTGCCAAATACAATATCCCCATTCTAGGCACGTCATTTAAAAATATGGATCTTGCCGAAGACCGGGGAAATTTTTCAGACCTTCTCAAAGAACTGGGTATTCCATACCCTGATTATGGCGTGGCGCATGATGCAGACGAGGCTATAGAGGTTGCAAACAAGGTTGGATACCCCGTATTGGTCCGGCCATCTTATGTGCTTGGCGGCCAGGGAATGCGTATCGTAATCAACGATAAAGAACTGGAAGACTGTGTAATAAACCTGTTAAAGGACATCCCGGGGAACCGGATATTGATTGACCATTTTCTTGACCGCGCCGAAGAGGCTGAGGCGGATTGCCTGTGCGACCAGGAGGATGTCCGCATCATGGGTATTATGGAGCATATAGAACCGGCAGGTATTCATTCTGGTGATTCTTTTGCCGTGCTGCCGCCGTTCAATTTTTCTGAAACTGTTTTGCAGCAGATCCGGGACAATACACGAAAAATAGCTTTGGCGCTAAATATTAAAGGACTTTTGAATGTGCAGTTTGCCGTGAAAAATGAGAAAGTATATATCATTGAAGCCAACCCCAGGGCATCCCGTTCCATGCCATTTATCTGCAAAGCATTCCAGGTGCCCTACCTCAATATAGCAACCAAAATTATCCTTGGCGAAAATAAAATTGCCGATTTTGAAATCAAACCGGTCGTAAAAGGGTTTGCTATAAAGGAACCGGTTTTTTCATTTGATAAATTCCCTAACGTGAACAAAGAGCTTGGCCCGGAAATGAAATCTACCGGGGAAGCCATCCGTTTTATAGAAGATACCAACGATCCCTATTTCAGGCATTTATACAGCGAAAAATCGATGTACCTGAGTAAATAGAGGAGCATAATTTTAAACAGATATGTTAAGAGATATCGCTTTTTTAGTCCTTTTGTTCCTGGTTATCAGGTTTATAAGAAATCTTTTCACACCCCTGAAAGTAGTGAGCAACAATTTCCAATCACAACCAAACCCTTCCACCAATTACTATAACAGGAAAGAAGAGGGCAGGGTAGAGGTAAAAGACGTGCCGGATTCAAAATCAAATACCCATCACCGCCATGGTGAAGACGCGGAGTACATTGATTATAAAGAGGTGTGAATCAATTATTAATTACTTCACAGTGTACCCGTAATTAGCCAGTATCTGCGCTTTACTTTCATATAGGATTGAACAGCTCATCCTGATAGGTGTAAAAGGCATATTATTGGCAGTATTTTGTGGCTGGTTTTGAATGGTAATGGCTACGTCCATTCCCTTCATAATATAACCGAATACTGCATAGCTACCATCAAGACTGTGATCTCCGGAAGTATTTGTTACAATATAAAACTGCCAGTTATTGCCCGGCTTGCCAGCGCCGAGGCTAGCAGCACCAACAGCACCATAAATATGGGTAATACCTGCAACAACCTTAAATGGAAGATTATCAGAGCCTCCGGTGCCTGCCTGGCTTTGGTCAGCTCCTTTACTAAGGGAATCGCCACCCTGGATTACAAAATTCGGCACACAGCGGTGGAAAGCGGTGCTGTCATATAAATGGGTAGTCACATTTTTGAGATAATTTGCCTTGTATATAGGCATTTCGTCGTAAAGCCATAAGAACATACTGCCAAATCTGGTATGGATGTTCACGACCTTCTCAAGGGTAGCTGTGTCAATAATGCTTATATTCATACCTAAGGTATCAGATCCATCGGAGTTCATGGCTGTCAATACCACATGATAATTTCCTGGAGCCTTATAAAAATGCAAGATTGTTTTACCCGTATCCGTTTTGCTGCCATCACCAAAATTCCATTTTAGACTCGTAGTCGTGGTAGATGTGCTATTGAATGAAACTGCGTACCCATTAATGCTATCCGAAAAGGAAGCCTTTGGATTTACTTTTAGTGGAGCGGTGCCTGGTTTCTTGCATGAGAATATCAAAATGCCTGCGACAGCAAAGAACAGCGCTATATACTTATTCATAATATATTGTTTAAAGCGCACAATTTCAATATATAATCCGAAACAGCCAAATTTTTTAAGCCCACAGGTCTTAGTTTTGTGCCATGCCAATCGTTCCTTCTTCTTTCAAGCCGCCCCGCTTATTTGGAAATGGTCACCTCCAAACCCTGATTCCGGCATTGTTCCGCAAATCAGATCCTTCAGTTTATACCCGGCAAAGAATTACAACTCCCGATGATGATTTTCTTGACCTGGACACGATTTATACCGGCTCAGATAAGCTTGTTATTCTTTGTCATGGACTCGAAGGCAGCAGTCATAGTACATCGGTGGTTTCAATGGCAGCGTATTTATCAAAGAATGGATTTGATACGCTGGTATTGAATTTCAGGAGCTGTAGCGGGGAAATGAATAATCAGTTGCGCTTTTATCACAGCGGCGAAACCGGAGACCTGGATTTTGTTATTAAACAAACCCTTGAGGAAAAGAAGTATAAGGAACTGTACCTGTTAGGATTTAGTTTGGGTGGAAATGTCGTGCTCAAATATGTTGGGGAGCAGGGGGCAGATATTCCTATTCAAATAAAAAAAGCTGTGACTATTTCTGCACCGTGCCATTTGGAGAGTTCGGCATATTATATGAACCGTTGGGCGACGAGGATATATCTCAACCGTTTCCTCAGGTCTTTGAAAAATAAGATACGTATAAAGCATAAAATGATGCCTGGAAGAATTTCAATTGATGGTTTGGACAAAATCAAATCATTCCATGATTTTGATAACCGGTACACCGGCCCGATGCACGGCTTTTGTGATGCGCATGATTATTACACTCAATCAAGCTCCTTGTTTTATCTTGAAAACATAAAAATACCCTCGCTTATCCTCAATGCGAAAGACGACCCTTTTCTGCCAAAAGAATGTTATCCGATTGAAATAGCTGAAAAACATTCGTTTTTATACCTGGAAATGCCGGATTCCGGTGGACACGTAGGTTTTTTTGAGGGGAAAATCAATGGAATCTATTGGAGTGAAAGGAGGGTGGTGGAATTTTTTAAGGATAATAACCTCTGTTACCAAACCAGGTTTCACTAATATGAGTTGCAGGATTTATCTTTTCTCCAACCTTTGGTGTCAGCACCTCAATCCCATGTTTATCAGCTTCGATCAAAAGTTGTTCTATGGGTTCACCCCAGGGATGCAAGGCCAGGTCGAACGTGGCCCAATGCACTGGCAGCATCTTTTTGCTTTTGAGCATCAGTTGCGCTTCAACTGTTTCCTTTGGGAAAAGATGAATGTCATGCCACAATTCATCATAAGCGCCGATAGGCATTATAGTTAGGTCGAATGGGCCGAACTTGTCACCTATATCCTTGTACTGGGGCATAATACCGGAATCGCCCCCGAAATAAACCCGCTGTTTTTCATTTATAATCGCCCATGAACACCAGAGCGTTTCATTACGATGGGTAATTCCGCGACCGGAAAAATGCCTTGCAGGTAATGCAACAATGGTATTTATACCATCAATAATCTCGTCCCACCAGTTGAACTCAGATATGTTTTCGGGGATACATCCCCATTTTTTCAAAATGGCACCAACTCCCAATGGGACATAAAATTTTGTGTTCGATTTTGAAAGCGCTTTCATCACATGAATGTCCATGTGGTCATAATGGTCATGGGAAAGGATAACAGCGTCAATATTTTGAATCTGGTTTACTGAAATTGGCGCAGGATGCAATCTTTTAGGCCCGTAATTGTCAAACATGGAAGCCCTTTCACTCAACACAGGATCGAGCAGGTAGCGGCGATGCGCAATTTCCATGATTATTGACGAATGCCCCATCCAGTACACAACTAATTCTTCAGACGGCTTCTGCCAAAAAATTTTACCTTTTATTGGGATTACCGGGATAGGGAAGGGTGGTTTTCTCAGGGAATTATCCGCACTAAAATATCTTTTCAGGATTTTGGGCATCATACTAAAACCACCCATTTGCGTCGGCACCGGGTTCTGGTATTTTCCTTTGTTGTCCTTTATTGCTTTTTGCACGCCTGTTTCATTTTCCTATAAGCCGTATTATCTCCAGGAATATTGTAAACAGCAAAAGTTATTGTTTACAATAACTGCGATGAAGTGAAAATATGGGGCAACCGCAAAGGATGCAAAGGTCTCGCAAAGAGAAAAAAGAAAAGGAATAAAACCAGTTTAAAAACTTTGTTTTCTTTGCGATACCATAGTATTCTTTGCGGTATAGGGCAACCGCAAAGGATGCAAAGGTCTCGCAAAGGGAAAAAAGAAAAGAAATAAAACCAGTTTAAAAACTTTGCCTTCTTTGCGATACCATAGTGTTCTTTGCGGTTATTATTATCACAAAGCCCTGTAAATAAAGAAGGGGGTTTGCACCCCCTTCTGATAAGCTTCTTAATAAAAAATCCAAAAAAACTAAGAAACTTTTATCATTCAGCTTACTTTGTATTCTATCTCGTGACTTCTACAGGTTTCAATAAAAACAAATATTTACTATTACTGAAAAAGAACAATCAATTGGCGGGGTTGTTTAAAAACGAATGAAAATACCGAACTTTGTTGCATGAAATGCGGTATCATTGTTTTCCCGGGCTCCAACTGCGACCAGGATGCTTTCTATGTCATGAAGAGTCTTTACGGGATAGAAACGGTATATCTTTGGCATAAGGACGCCGATCTCAAAAACTGCGATTTTATCATACTACCTGGTGGTTTTTCTTATGGCGACTATTTGCGTACCGGGGCAATCGCGCGTTTTTCACCCGTAATGGAACAGGTTGCTGCCTATGCGAAAGAGGGAGGATATGTTCTTGGGATTTGCAATGGATTCCAGGTGCTATGTGAAGCGCATTTGCTGCCCGGTATTTTGCTCCGCAATGACAACCAGAAGTTTGTCTGCAGGAATATCCATATAAAGCCGCAAACGTGGAATTCTCTTGTTACGTCTGAAATACCAGCTGACCAGGTATTGAAAATCCCTATTGCACATGCAGAGGGCAAGTATTATTGTGATACTAAAACCTTAAAGCAGCTTCAGTCAAATGACCAGGTTCTATTCCGCTATTGCAATGAAAACGGGGAAATAACTTCGGCATCAAACCCGAATGGCTCGCTGGATAATATTGCCGGCATCTGCAATGAAGGCCGTAATGTTTTCGGGATGATGCCCCATCCGGAAAGGGCTTCAGACCCTGCTCTTGGAAATACTGCCGGCAGGTTTCTTTTTGATTCCATACTTTCCCTCGTCGAGAAAGCTTAGGGTTTGTATATCTTATTCATTTAGCGACAGTTCCAGCCATTTTTCACTTTTTGCGTTAAGCAATTCGGTTGCCTGGGAAAGTTCTTTTGACCATCCTGCAAAATCTGTTGCGTTACCGTTACCGGAAGATAATTTTAATTCAAGTTCGCTTTTTAGCTTTTCAAGATCGCTTATTTCCGCCTCAAGCATTTCAAACTCCCGCTTTTCTTTAAAAGACATTTTTTTTGCCTTTTGCGCTTGAATGGGCTGGGCAAATGGGGCAGGAGTTCCCTTTTTCCCTTTCCCTGCCTGTTTCTCTTCTTCTTTCAGCATTTCCCCATATTCGCTGTAAGTGCCGTTAAAGTCTTTTATAATGCCATTACCTTCAAATACAAAGAGATGCGTAGCCAGCTTGTCTAAGAAAAACCTGTCATGAGACACTATCAGCAGGCATCCGCCAAAGTTCAGCAGGAAATCTTCAAGAACAGTTAAGGTTATGATATCCAAATCGTTTGTTGGCTCGTCCAGAATAAGGAAATTGGGATTGGTTATGAGGACAGTAAGCAGGTACAACCTTCGCTTTTCGCCTCCGCTCAATTTTGAAACGTATGTATATTGCCTTGAAGGGTCAAAACCAAATTTTTGCAGGAACTGAGAAGCGCTCAGGGTTTCGCCGCCACCCAGTGGAATAAATTCTGCAATGTCAGTTACAACTTCTATAACCCTTTTATCTTCAGGCAGCTTAATGCCAGCCTGTGAATAATACCCGAAGACAATTGTTGATCCCGTATCAACTTTGCCTGTATCCGGTTTTTGTTTACCTGTAATAACTTCCAGAAAAGTGGTTTTACCCACACCATTTGACCCTACAATGCCAATCCGCTCCTTTTTCTGAAATATATAGGAGAAGTTGTCAAGGATTTTTGCTGTATCAAAAGCCTTGGAAACATGTTTCATTTCCAATACTTTATTTCCCATACGGGTCATTTGCACATTCAGTTCAATTTTATCAGTATTGATTTTTCCACTGGCTTTATCCTGCAAATCGTAGAATGAATCAATCCGTGATTTTGATTTGGTCCCTCTCGCTTTTGGCTGGCGCCGCATCCATTCAAGTTCGGTGCGCAGCAGGTTTTTGCTTTTGGTTACTTCATTTAAAAAGGCATCTTCCCTCTCAGCTTTTTTCTCTAAGAAATTGGCATAGTTGCCAGTGTACCGGTATAGTTTACTATTATCCAGTTCCAGTATCTCTGTAGTAATCCTGTCCAGGAAATACCTGTCGTGCGTGATAAGCATTAGCGCCAGTGATGACCGGGAAAGATACTCTTCAAGCCACTCTACCATTTCAAGATCAAGATGGTTGGTGGGTTCATCCATGAGTACCAGGTCAGGCTCGTCTATCAATACTTTAGCAAGCGCCACCCTCTTTTTTTGTCCACCTGAAAGCGTTCCTATTTTTTGGTTCAGGTGATTTATTTTAAGCCTGGTAAGTATCTGGGTTATTTTTTGTTCATAATCCCATGCCTGCAGGTTATCCATCAGGTTTGTGGCATCCTCAAGCAATTTGTGGTTGGCTGTTGTATCAGCTTCGCCAATTGCATCCATGGCCGCTTCATATTGTTTAACGGCGTCTATCATCCGGTTGCCGCCGGACAGAACGCTGTCCAGAATCCTCATTTCATTATTCAGTTCCGGCTCTTGCGGCAGATAAGCCATCCGTGCATCCTTGTTCAACCGAAAACTTCCGCTATCGGGGATTTCTTTCCCGGCCAGTATTTTAAAAAGGGTTGATTTTCCTGAGCCGTTTCTTGCAACCAATGCAATTTTCTGGCCTTTTTCAATTGAAAAACTAATATCGCTGAAAAGAACGCGTTCGCTATATGCTTTGGAAAGGTTTTGGGCTAAAAGGATGTTCATGGCACAAAGGTAGGGCGGACAATTAGATAATGAGGCAATAAGGCAATGTGATAATTGCCTGTCGGCTGTAATGGTTTGGGCTTATACTATTTATGATATTTGAAATGAAAGGTTTTGGCGGGAAAAGAAAGCTACAATAGAAGCCTTAAAAAAAACTGCTCCAAAGCGGGCGCTTTGGAGCAGTGCAAGGACTTTGGCTGGTTAAAGTGGTGATTATTTCACAAAAGATGGGAAAGTTTAGAATTTAAAAGCGGGGGTATTTAAGATATTGTGAAATAATGTATAAAGGATAATATTGGGGTCATTGTTAATTAGTTATATTTATTTTGCGCATTACGACACCTTCCTGGGTGGCAATCTGTACGATGTATATTCCGGAACCCATGTTTGGCAAATGCAATTGGTTTAAGCCCGACACGGACACTGACTCATTATAGACAATATTGCCAAGCATATCGGCAATGCTTATCCGGTTTGCGGTAAAGCTTTTCATATCAATGTTCAGGCTGTTCCCTTCTACCGGGTTTGGGTACACGTCTATCGCATTTCCCACTTGAATGGCAGCTTTGATGCCGAGTGCTTTGT
>Ga0134126_10011141_pt1 | contig 11332 bp, 14 predicted proteins | sample KB31752_FD_96881 | JGI IMG/M metagenome (GOLD analysis project Ga0134126, IMG submission 96881) | Terrestrial soil microbial communities with excess Nitrogen fertilizer from Kellogg Biological Station, Michigan, USA - KB3-175-2 | ecosystem: Environmental > Terrestrial > Soil > Unclassified ... | reverse complement strand
TACTCTGACAATTCAGACTTCGGCTCCGCACCGCGATACCTCGCGAACCTCTTCGCCGTTTGCAGCGCCTCGGAGGCACGGCGATCCTCTCCTGCTTGCCATCGTCGGCTTGTTCGTCGTGCCGATCGGCTTCAGGAAGCGCAGGCTGTTCCTCGTCCTGCTCGCGGCATTCGCATTTATCGGGATAAGCGCGTGCGGCGCAAACGATTCTATCTCCGGAGGGACGCCGCCGGGAACTTACAGCATCCAGGTAACTGGCGCTTATACCGCGCCTGACCCGCAGTTACAACACTCCGCACAGGTAACTCTGAAGGTTAAGTCACTTTTCTGATTCGTTACGGAAGGCACTCATTTTGATGAATTGCTCTCGATGGACAATATGGGTGGCATTGACCGCGGTCACAATGTTGTTGCCTGTGCGCTCTGTCTCGCAGGCCGCGCCTTCCGGGTATCAGGACAAAGCTTCGCTCTGGATTGGGGCCGACTACCCCAACTTCAGCGCGTCCTTTCCCTATCAAAGCGGGAACCGTCTTACCGGCGTGAGCACCTTCGCCGACTTCAACTGGAGCACGCATTTCAGCCTTGAAGGCGAGGCTCAGTTTCTGCGTTGGGGCGGCTTTGAGAACGATTCGGAGAGCAGTTATCTTGCGGGTCCGAGGTTCCGTTTCAACCGCATTGGGCGCATTCAACCCTATGTGAAAACCCTCGTCGGCGTCGGCCACATTCATTTCCCGTTCGAGATTGGCGATGCGAATTACTTCGCCGTGGGTCCCGGCGGCGGTGCGACTTACTCTCTGGGCCGGCGCTGGCTGGTCCGCGGCGAGTACGAATACCAGTTGTGGATCAACTCGCCTGGGTTCGCCGACGAACCAGACCATCCCTTCCATCCCAGTGGCTTCAAAGTGGGTCTGGCGTTCCGGCCTTTTTGAGTTATGTACCTGCGATGTCGCAGGCAGGTTCCTTTGCTGCCTGCGCACCGGCGCCGGATGTTAGTAACTTGCGGGGTTGCGCTAGGTGAGGGCCAGGTTCATATTGTCGATGGCTTCGTCGATTTCCTGGGTGCTCTTGAAGCCTACCGTGGCGCAGTCGATCTTGGCGGTCTGGAAGGCGAAGCGCATGGCCTTGACGCGATCGTCATGCTGGGTGAACGTGCCGTCGCCCACGAGCTTCATGCTGATGACGCCCATGCCGTCGTTTTTGACCTGGTGGACGTGCTCGACAACCTCATTGATGCTGCCGGGATTGTTGCCCTCGTCGTATTTGGGGCCGTCCATGCGCGTGCCTTTGTGGTTCATGCGGATCATGGCGACCTGGAGCCAGGGATTGCCGGGCATCTGGCGCAGGGCGGGGAGGCCGTGCACGCTGGCTCCGCGGGAGAGGATGGTCTTTTTGGTTTGCAGGTGGTCGATGGCGTCCTGCCAGTTGCGGGTTTCGGCGACCCACTGGGCATCGTGCTGCCAGTGGAGGAGCATGATGTCAAAGTACTCGGCCTTGTGGGTGCGCAGCATGTCTTGAAAGCGCTGGTGGGGATCGACGCCGCGGTCGGTGGTCACCTTGGTCATGAGCACGTAGCTGTCGCGCAGGTAGGGCTTGAGGGCTTCGCCGAGCATGCCGGGGGTCATGTAGGACTCGGCGGTCTCAAAGAAGCGGATTCCGCGCTCGTAGGCGTAGGCGACGAGGCGCGAGAATTCCTTTTGCCCCAGCGCGGCCTGGACCTGTCCGTTGAAGCTGCCGGTGCCGAAGGCCAGGCGGGTGACCCGGATTCCGGACTTGCCGAGGGTGACCTTGTCGAAGGCCGTGCGCTTTTCGGCGATGAGGGGAGCGCCGACGCTGGCGAGGGTTCCGGCAACGAGGCCGGCCTTGAGGAAATCGCGACGGGAGCGGTCGTTCATGCGTGACCTCCGGGAAGCGGCCTTTTGAGGCCGATTGTGGGAATGGTAGCACGGGCAGGCTGTTATGCTGAATCACTCTCTGCAACGACATGCGTGGCCCGTGGGGCCGGAAAGGACTGTTATGAAGCCTTGGGTACTGCTACGGGTTGCTTCGATTTTGACCCTGCTGCATTCGGTTATGCATACGATCGGCGGCGTGTTTGGGAAAACACCTGCGGGATCGGCGGGAGTAGCGGTTGCCGCGATGCAGGCGAACCACTTCGCGTTTATGGGCGCGATGCGGACCTACTGGGATTTTCAGCGCGGCCTTGGATTGGCGGTGACGGTGTTTCTGACCGCGGAGGGCGTGGTGTTCTGGATGCTGGCTTCGCTGGCGAAAGACGACGCACGCGCGCTGCGGCCGATCCTGGTGACGTTCTTCTTCGCTTACGTGGCGTTCGCCATCGTGTCGATGCGGTATTTCTTTTTGCTGGCGGCGGTTATGGAACTGGTGATCGCGTTGTTGTTGGGGCTGGCTTGCGCGGAGGCGAAGGCGGGGGGCGAGCGGAAGGCCGTGGCGGGTAGGTGATACCAGCGACCTAGATTTACCAGCTATGCAGCCATTGCTCGTCGCGGCCGATGCGGACGGGGGCGTTGAAGAGCTCAGTCAGGCGCGGTTCGGTGAGGAGCTCGGCGCGGGGTGCGTCGGCGATGATGCGGCCATCGCGCATGAGGATGATGCGATCGATTTCTGGGAGTATGTCGCCGAGGTGATGGGTGACGAGAACGAGGCCGGTGCCTTCAGAGGCGAGGCGGCGGAGGGTTTCGCGGAGGTCGCGCTGGGCGGCGAGGTCGAGCGCGTTCGAAGGCTCGTCGAGGAGGAGCTGTTGCGGGCGGTGGACGAGCGCGCGGGCGATGACGATGCGGCGCTTTTCTCCGGCGGACATTTCGCCGACGAGTTGATGGGCGAGATGCGTCGCTTCCATGCGCTGGAGCCCTTCCCAGGCTCGCTCGCGCATTTCTTCGGTGACGTGCAGGTTGGGCCAGAGGGTGGAAGCGGAGAAGAATCCGGCGGTGACGGCATCAAGGCCGGTGGTGACGGCGGTGCGTTCGCCGGGGAGATCGGCAATGACGACTCCGAAGTGGCGGCGGAGCTGCGTGAGGTCCCAGCGCTCGCGGCCGAAGATGCTCACGTGCATGCCGGGCACGACCATGGGATAGATCTGGCAGGTCATCGTGAGGATGAGGGTGGATTTTCCGCAGCCGTTGGGACCGAGGATGGCGACGTGCTCGCCGGTGCGGATGGCGAGGTTGACGTCGTGCAGCACGACGCGCTCGCCTCGCGCGACGTTGACGTTGCGCATATCGAGAAATTCAGGTTGGTGAGTGGATTGTGCTGGTGACTGCGTGCGCTCCGGCATCGTGCCCTCACCTGCTAGATTAAATTGTTGGACCCCAATCCAAATGCCCGCGCCACACCGGCTGACGGGATTCCGAAATGATGAGTGATATTTCCCAATTGGTGATTCCGGGGGGGTTTCGTTACGCGGCGACGAAGGCTGGTCTGAAAGCCAGCGGACGCACGGATTTTGCGGTGATTGTGGCCGATGTGCCGGCGAGCGCGGCGGCGGCGTTCACGGCGAACCGGGTGAGCGCAGCTCCGCTGCACGTGGACAAGGAACATTTGAAGGCGACGGGCGGCAAGGTGCGCGTGGTGGCGATCAACGCGGGTAATGCGAACTGCGCGGCGGGACAGGCTGGGCTGGATGCGGCGCGGGCGACCTGCCGTGCGACGGCGGAGGTCTTCGGCTGTGCCGTGGAGCAGGTGTTTCCGTCGTCAACGGGTATCATCGGCGTGCCGCTGCCGGCGGAGAAGCTGATTGCAGTGATGCCTGAACTGGCGGCGCGGATCGGCACGGAGTCGGATCATTTTCAGCAGGTGGCCCAGGCGATCCTCACGACGGATACGGCGGAGAAGACGGCGTTCGCGCGCTTTGAAGTGGACGGCAAGGAAGTGCGGATGGCGGCGACCTGCAAGGGCGCGGGCATGATTCATCCGCAGCTTGTGCCGCACGCGACCATGCTGGTGTATGTGCTGACGGACGCGGAGATAGAGCCTGCGGTGCTGCAGGGCTATCTGAATGACGCGATTGAGCAGAGCTTCAATCGCATCTCTGTGGATGGCGATACATCGACCAACGATACGGTGCTGCTGCTGGCCTCTGGCGCGAGCGGCGCGAACGTTGAAGCGGGGAATGCGGATTTTTCCGGCGCGCTGCGGGATGTGTGCACGTCGCTGGCGAAGCAGGTGGTGGCGGATGGCGAGGGTATCACGCATGTGGTTGAGCTGCGCATCGAGGGCGCGGCAAGCGATGCGGACGCGGTGAAAGTGGCGAAGGCGATTGCACATTCGCCGCTGGTGAAGACGGCGTGGGCGGGAAACGATCCGAACTGGGGACGGCTGGTGGCGGCCATTGGCTACTCCGGCGCGCAGGTGGATGCGGAGCGGATCGACATCTGGTTTGGCGAGCAGCGCATTTGCCGGAATGGCGGGCGGGCGGAGGAGTTCGATGAGGGTGCGGCGCACGAGTATCTGAAGCAGCCGGAGTTTGCGATTTCGATTCGCTTGAACCAGGGCGACGGGAAGTGCGTGTTCTGGACCACGGATCTGACCGCGGAGTACGTGCATATTAATGCGGATTACTCGACGTAGAGACAGGGGACAGGCAACAGGCAACAGGGAACAGGGAACAAGCGACGAGGGACAGAGGTGCAAAGGGCGAGATGAAGGATCGGAAGAGTGCGGGGGGCGAGGGCGGCGATGGCGCTGAGGTGGAGTTTTCGCTGATTCCGCATGCGACGCTGTTTGCGCTCTACGACGGGCTGGTGAAGGAGAGCGAGCGACGCGGCACTGCGAAAGCGGCAGGCGGCGCGCAGGCGTGGAAATACCTGGCGGCGGCAGTGGCGGTTGGGCAGGATCTGCTTCCCGGCGATACCGTCATTGCAGAGCGCGCAGTGCCGGCCGTGCGGCGGGCGAAGATAGCGGCGCGCGGATTTGCGGCGGAGCTGGAGCGCGCGATGGGCGTGGCCATGCGGGCCAAGACGAAGATGACGGGAAAGGCGACGGTGGTCTTCGCTGCCGACGCGGCGGGCGAGGAGTGGCTCGATGCGCTGGAGGTGGCGCGAGCGCATCGGCTGCCGGTGGTGTTTGTTGCTGAGGCGAGCGAGGGGAAGAGCGCGAAGCGCAATGGCGCTCTCGAACCGGGAACGGAACTGCCGCGCGTCATCGTGGACGGGCATGACGTCGTGGCATCGTACCGCGTGGCGCACGAGGCGATTGACCGGGCACGGCGCGATCGCGGCCCAACGCTGATGGAGTGCGCGGCGTTTCGATTGAAGGGGCAGAGGCCGCAGGATTCCGTGGCCATGATGAAGGCGTACTTACGGGCGAAGGGGCTGCTGAAGGGGTAGTGCGGGTTCCCGTGTTGCGCAGGAGGATCTTAGGTTCTGGGCGGATTGTCGCCAATGTGGCAGTAGCCGCTCTCAGAAGCAACCGCAGATCCTTCGACTCCGCTGCGCTTCGCTCAGGATGACAAATCTTTTGAGGGAGCCTGGGAACAGCAGATCCTCCGCTGCGCGAAGGATGACAGAAAGAAAAGCAGAAGCAAAAGCAAGTGCAAATGCACTAGCAAAAGCAAAAGCAGAAGCAGAAGCAAGTGCAAAAGCAAAAGCGAAGTTGGAATCGCTAGCGGGCGCGCGGGTGGGTGCGGTCGTAGACCTGTGTGAGCTGTGAGACGGTGAGCTGGGTGTAGCGCTGCGTGGTCGAGAGGCGCTCGTGGCCCAGCAGTTCCTGAATGGCGCGAAGGTCGGCGCCTTCTTCCAGCAGGTGCGTGCCGAAGGCATGGCGCAGGGTGTGCGGATGCACGTCCGGGGACAGGCCGCGGAGTATCGCAACCCGTTTGACAATGCGTCCCACACTGCGCGTGGTGAGGCGCGCATCGTGTCCCGGCTTTCCCAACCCGCGAAGGCGAAGGTTAATGAAGACCGCGGGGGTGGAGGCTTTGGGCGATGCCGCAGCCAGGCGTGCGGAGCGTTCGGCAAGATAAGCACGAAGGGATTGTGCGGCCGCATCGCCCATTGGGACATAACGCTGCTTCTGTCCTTTGCCGCGGACGAGGATCGCATCGTTGGCCCAGTGAATGTCTTTCAGGTCGAGCCCTGTGAGCTCGGCGTTACGCATGCCGCATCCGTAGAGCAGTTCGAGAATCGCCCGATCGCGGGCCGGCCAGGTGGCAGCGTCCTGGTCGACGGAGTCGACGACGCGATTCATCTGCTCGATTGAGGGCACGCGGGGCAGGTGTTTCGGCAGCTTTGGCGTGGAGACGAGGCGCGCGACGTTCTGTTCCACCCGGCCGCTGCGGGCCAGCCATTTGAACCAGCTACGAATGGCTGCAAGGGCGCGGGCGGCAGACGCCTTGGACAGGCCGGAATCGAAAAGCACTCCCAGATAGGCGCGAATATGGGTGTGTTCAATGCGGTCGGGGGCGAGGTCGGCGCCGTAGGTTCCCACGATGTATGTGGCGAAGCTGTTTAGCTCGCGCCGATACGCGCGCAGGGTGTGTGGCGAGGCATTGCGTTCGACCGCGAGCATGCGCAGATATTGAGAGACAAGTTCGCCGAGGGTGTCTGCCGGAGAGATTTCGGCAGCGGGCTGGGCAGTGCTCATGCGGATTCCTTGAACGGTTCGGTCCCGCTGCTTTCGTACGTCTCTGGTTCCGGTGCGGCGGCGACGGGAGAGACGCGCGTGGCGCGTGGATGATGCAGGCGGTGCACGGCCTTGAGGCGGTTGAGGGCAAGGTGGGTGTAAACCTGGGTGGTCGAAATGTCAGCGTGGCCGAGCAGAACCTGCACGCTGCGCAGATCGGCGCCGTGCTCCACCATGTGGGTGGCGCAACTGTGGCGCAGCATGTGTGGGGTGGCCGCGGGGTCGGCGAGTTTCACCATGGACCAGATCCACCTGCGCGTCAGCGGCATTCCGCGCAGCGAGAGAAACAGACGTGCGGGATCGACGGGCCGCGAGGTGCGGCGCGAACTGTGAATGCGAGCGAGATGCGGCCGGCCCTCGCGCAGATATTTTTCAAGCGCCTCGATGGCTGCGCGGCCAAGAGGCACGATGCGCTCTTTATCGCCTTTGCCGCGGACGAGGACGCGCCCCGCATCGAGCGAGAGGTCGCCGGCGGAGAGGGAAACGATTTCAGATACGCGCAACCCGCCGGCGTAGAGCAGCTCGAGAATTGCGTGATCGCGCAGGGCAGTGGCACGGGCCTGCGGGTGAGAGGCCGCGAGGGCGGCGCGCTCCAGCATCTCATTCACTTCGGGTTCGGCCAGGGACTTGGGCAGCACCTTCCACGATTTCGGCGATTCGATATTGATGGTGGGGTCGTGATGGATGCGGCGGTCGAGCAGCAGCCACTTGTAGAATCCGCGCAGGCAGCTCAGCTTGCGCGCAGAGGAGCGAGAGTCGATTCCATGCGCGCGCAGATGTTCGAGGAACCCCGAGACGTCATCCTGAGCAGCGCTGAGCAGCAGGCCATGCCGGCTTTCGAGGAACTCTGCGAAAGTCCGCAGATCACAGAGATAGGCCTCGCAGGTGAGTGGCCGAAGGCCTTTTTCCACGCGCAGATAGACTTGATAGTCCTTGAGAAGCGGGAGATTGGCGGTCGAGCTCACATCACCGATTATGGGCTGCGTGCGACCAATGCGGCGGGCGGCGAGCAGGTTACCGAACCACACTCATCAAGGAATCAAGGGTTGCAATAGAAAGTTGGCGGGTAGCTGTGGAATGGCTATTGACCGCCCGCAGAGAGCAGGCGGCGGATCTCGCGTTCCATGACGCTGAGGTCAGTCTGTCCCTTGTAGACCGCCGCGATTTTGCCTTGCCGATCGATGAGGAACGTAACCGGCAGGCCGAGCACTCCACCATACAATCTGCCGAGCTTCGCATCGCCCATTAGTACGGGGTAGTTCACGTGACGCCTGCGGGTGAGGGCGAGGGCCGGCGCGGAGTCGTCCTCCATGGAGACACCGAGGATCTGCAGCCCTTGTGCGCCGTATGCGGACTGCCATCGGACGAATTGTGGAATCTCGATTTGGCAGGGAGCGCACCACGTGGCCCAGAAATTGAGCAGGACGACCTGACCGCGATACGAAGTAAGGTCGACGGGGTGGTCGTGAAGATCGGTGCGGACAAACGGAGGCGCGGGCTTGTCGACCATGGACGCCGGGCCTTGGGCAATTGCAGGAAGGGTGAGCAGCATGAGCGCGGGCAGCAGGGCTATGGATAGCATGCGGCCAACACGGCGCGGAATGGGAACGGCATGACCCATCGTCTACGTCCCATCCTACTTGTCGGTGGGATAGCCCTTGCTGACCCAGTCATCGCCGAAGTTGTTGGGGATGTAGAGGACCTTCACGTTGGTGTAGCCGAGGGTGCGAAGGCGATCGAAGGCGGGAGCGATGTTGGGACAGCGATTCCATGGGCAGCAGCCGCAATAGAGCACGATGAACTTGTCTTTCGGAACCGAGGCGACGGTTTTTTGGAGGAGAGCGAGGCCGGAGGGCTGGGAGCCTGCACCGGCGTAGATGGATCCACGGATATGCGCTTCGGTGTAGAAGATGCGGGAGCCAACCTGAAGCACTACTGGAGGCTTTTCCGTGCTTCCCGGAGCCAGCAGCGGCGGCAGGTCGGCCGGCTGGATAAGGCGGTCTGTCGGGATGGTGGTGGCGCTGACATGAGACGGCTGGGCGAAGGAGTGCGGGGCTGCGAAGACGAGGATCCCGGAAAAGATAGCGAGCAGGATGAGGCGCTTCATGGCGTTCTCCTTCAGAAAGATTCACGTATAGCAGGGCGCATGGCGGGGGCGCAACCGCCGCAGGGTGTACCAGATGGGGGCAGGATCGCGGGTTTACCTGCCGTTGATGTGCATTCAGGGCGTGCATCAGGGAAAATGAGAGAGATGATCTTGCATCAAGAAGGAACGGCATTGGCGGGGATTGGGTTGCGGACGATGCAGTGGAGCTGGGCGGAGTTGCAGCAGCGAATACGCGATATGAAGCCGCAGGTCGCTGTTTTCGATTGTGACGGCACGCTGTGGGATGGGGATGCCGGATTGGGCTTCATGGAATGGTCCCTGGAGAAGGGCATCGTGTCGCGCTCCACCGCCGACTGGATTGACACACGGCACCGCGCCTACCGTGCCGGAGACGTGAACGAGGTGCAAATCTGCGGTGAGATGGTGCAGATCTACGCTGGCCTGCGCGAGGACGAGATGCGCCGGGTGGCTGCGGACTACGTGCGGGAGTTCGTGCGGCCTCGCATGTTCGCGGAGATGTTCGAGATCGTGGCCCAGGTGCGCCAGGACGGCGCCCAGATCTGGGCGGTGAGTTCCACGAATAAATGGGTAGTTTGCGAAGGCGTGCGCGCGTTCGGGATTCCCGAAGAGCGCGTGCTGGCGGCGGAGGTGGCGGTAAACGGCGGCGTGATTGGGAGCGACATTGTGGACGTGCCCACGGACGAGGGCAAGGTCGCTTCTCTGGCGCGCGTGGGGATTACACGGCCTGACGCGGTGTTCGGGAATTCCATTCACGATCTGGCGATGCTGGAGATTGCGGCCAACGCGTTCCCCATTAATCCGTCGGCCGGATTGCTGGAGGCCGCGGCACGGCACGGATGGGGGTATTACCGTCCGGAGGCGGCGCAGGGCGCGCCAGCGGACATCACGGGGGCGTGAGCGGGCATGTGGAGACCCGGAGGTACACTCTTCGGCAACCTGTTGGAAGAGGGCGGCTTCGAACTCCGCGGGTACACTGGGAACGTGGATCAAGCGGGCGAAAACGGCAAGCCAAAACCGGCGCTGGGAGCATTGCGGTTTGTTGCGGCTGCGCTCATTGTGCGGGGTGGCGAAGTGCTGATTTGTCAGCGCCGTCCGGACCAGCCGATGGCATTGCAGTGGGAATTTCCCGGGGGCAAGATCGAGCCTGGGGAGAGCGCTGAGCAAGCGCTTGTTCGAGAGCTGCAGGAGGAAATCGGTGTGACCGCAAAGGTGGGGCCCAGGGTGGCTCACATCCGCCATAATTACCGGCACGGGGGCGCAGTCGACCTGCAGTTTTTTGTGGTGCGGGAATTTGACGGCGAACTGGACAACCAGATTTATTCGCAGGTGCTGTGGGCACGGCTGGAAGACCTGCCGCAATATGAGTTTTTGCCGGCGGATCGCGGACTTATCCGGGAACTGGCGGCCGGGAAGCTGCTTTGAGCCGGATGCCGCCGGGGGCGCCCGATGGAAGGTTCAAGACCGTCAGAAATTTGAAGGCCCGCCGGAGCGGGCCTTTTTGATTTGGTGCGCAGGTTTGGGGCAGTGCTATTTTTCCTTGGCGGTGACCAGCTTGGCTTCGGCTTCGTTGATGACGTGCAGGGCGTGATCGTAGGCCTCTTCGCTTTCACCGGCTTCGTTCCAAAGCTTCTGGCCGCGGTCGAGCTGCTGCTGGGCGCGCGGGATGTCGATCTCATTGGCCTTCAGAGCGTCGTTGGCGAGGATGGTGACGCGGTCGGGGAGGACTTCGACGAATCCCCAGCTCACGTTGTAAATCTGGTCTGGCGCAACCTGGTCGCCCTTTGCCCCGTGCAGGCGGACGTCGCCAGCGCCCAGCTCGGCGAGCAGCGGCGCGTGTCCGTAGAGCACTTCCATATAGCCGTTCTTCGAGGGCAGCTCGACGGCATCCGCGGGCGCGTCAAACAGGATGCGCTCGGGAGTGACGAGGCGGACGCGAAGTTCGTTCGATTGATCGGACATAAGACGAGAACTCCTGGCTGCCAGCTACTAGCTCCTAGCTAGAGGCTAGAAGCTAGTAGCTAGCGGCTATTTTAGACGCTTGCCTTCATCTTCTCGGCGGCTGCGAGGACTTCTTCGATGGCGCCCTGCATGTAGAAGGCCTGTTCGGGGACGTCGTCGTGCTTGCCTTCGAGGATTTCCTTGAAGCTGCGCACGGTATCGGCAACCTTGACGTAGCGGCCGCTGATTCCAGTGAACTGCTCGGCAACGTGGAAGGGCTGCGAGAGGAATTTCTGGATTTTGCGGGCGCGGGCCACGGTGAGCTTGTCTTCTTCAGAGAGCTCGTCGATGCCGAGGATGGCGATAATGTCCTGCAAATCTTTGTAGCGCTGCAGAATTTTCTTTACGCCCTGGGCGACGTCGTAATGCTCCTGTCCAACGGCGCGCGCGGAAAGAATGCGCGAGGTGGACGCCAGTGGGTCTACCGCAGGGTAAATGCCCAGCTCAGACAAAGGCCGGCTCAACACGGTGGTGGCGTCCAAGTGCGCGAAGGTGGTGGCCGGCGCGGGGTCGGAGCTGGGCATTTACCCTGCGGTAGACCCACTGGCGTCCACCTCGCGCATTCTTTCC